>Ga0335080_10001750_pt1 | contig 21542 bp, 16 predicted proteins | sample Lox_Sample_34_FD_206720 | JGI IMG/M metagenome (GOLD analysis project Ga0335080, IMG submission 206720) | Soil microbial communities from Loxahatchee National Wildlife Refuge, Florida, United States - Lox_Sample_3.4 | ecosystem: Environmental > Terrestrial > Soil > Wetlands | place: USA...
ATTTTGCCAACGTGGCGCAGGCGGTGATCGACCAGTTCGTGAGCGCGGGCGAGGATAAATGGGCGCTGCTGTCGGGCGTGGTGCTGTTGCTGCCGCACGGCTACGAAGGGCAGGGACCGGAGCATTCCAGCGCGCGCATCGAGCGCTTTCTGCAACTGGCGGCGCGGGACAACATACAGATCTGCCAGCCTTCGAACGCGGCGCAGTATTTCCACCTGTTGCGGCGGCAAGCGCTGCGGAGGTGGCGCAAGCCGCTGATTGTTTTCACGCCGAAGAGCATGCTACGGCATCCGGACGCCTCATCGCCGATCGCAGACTTCACCCACCAGCGTTTTCTGACCGTGGTGCCGGATACGGAGGTGGGCGAGGCCAAGCGAATTCTTCTGTGCACGGGAAAAATCGGACACGAGCTTAGGGAAGAACGGAGAAAGAGGAAAGATGACTCGACGGCCATCGTATTTCTGGACCAGCTCTATCCGTTCCCGGAAGACGAGCTGATGGCGGAACTGGAGCGGCATCCCGGGATCCGAGAGATCGTCTGGGTGCAGGAAGAGCCGGCCAACATGGGCGCGTTGTTCTACATGCTGCCGCGCCTGCGACACGTGGCGGGCGAGAGGCGGTCGGTGTTTTCGGTGAAGCGGTCGGCGAGCGCCAGTCCTGCGACTGGATCAGCCAAAGCTCATGAAATGGAGCAGAAGACACTGCTCACGTTGGCCTTTACTTCCCAACCTTGAGGCGATTCAAGGGCGCCAGCCGACCTGGCGCAACCACGCCGCATATTTGCGCCCGGTGAATCGGCATGAAAGCTTACCGAGGGAGCGGCCGTTCGGTCACGGGCTTATCTCCCGGCCCGGGCAAAGGAGCCTTGGCGCAGTGAGCGGTTTCCGCCTCCAGCAGTTTTTCCAGAGTCGGATAGGCATAGATGGTGGGAGCGTGGTTCTGCATGAGGCCTCCGGTATCGGCGGTTGGACCGTAGTTGCTGTGCAGATCGCGGCCTAACATCCGCAGCATGGCCATCAGCTGTCCGCGATGGTGAGAGGTGTGGGCGACGCGGCGAACCATGATCCAGGCACGGGAGCGGGGGACGTCGAAGAACTTTGCCGTCTGTTCCCACCAGGCTTCGTCTTTGGCCTGCAGCGCCGATTGGCGTTTACCGCTGTCCTCGGCATAGCGGCGGATGAATTCGAGGCGAGTTTCATTGGCGGGCAGGGGTGGCGCAGCTACGTCGATTCCCAGCATGTTGCGGAACCAGAGGTCTTCGCTGACACACTGATGCACCATTTGCTCATGAACGCTGCGACCGCGGGGGTCGTCGTGCCGGGGTCGAAGGGGAAGATCGGCATCCTGAAACTCACTCCACACACTGACGACCTTGATGCGCTCGGTGGCGTAGGTATCGGTGAGGAAACTGTATCTCATGGACAATTCTCCAGGTCAGCATGAGGCTCCTCAAAATGGTACGCTAACGTTCCAGTTCGGCGCATGGCAGCCAGGGATCAAGCTCGATCGTTCACCATCGCCATCGATACCGGGGGTACGTTCACCGATTGTGTGTGGATCGAGCAAGGCCGGATACGGCTGTTGAAGGTGCTGTCGACGCCGGCCGATCCTTCGCAAGCTATCGCCCAGGCTGTGGAGAAAATCGGCGCGCGCGAATCGATTACCCTGCTGCACGGCACGACGGTAGGGACGAACACCCTGCTAGAGCGAAGGGGCGCGAGGGTAGCGCTGGTGACCAATGCCGGGTTCGAAGACGTCATTGAAATAGGACGCCAGGCCCGGCCAAAACTCTATGATTTTTTCTTCGAGCGGGTGGAACCGCTGGTTCCGCGGCAGCGGCGCTTCGGGGTGGAGGAGCGGACCGCGGCCGGCGGAGAAATTCTGCAGGGGCTCTCGACCCAGGGACTGAAGGGGCTCGGCAGGAGAATCGGAAAGAGCAGGTCGGAGGCGATTGCGATATCGCTGCTGTTCTCCTTCGCAAATCCCCAAAGTGAGCTGGCGATTGCCCGGGCGCTGAAGACTTTGAATCTGCCGCTTTCCGTCTCGCACGAGATTCTGCCGGAGTTCCGCGAGTACGAGCGCACCAGCACGGTGGTCATCAACGCCTACCTTCAGCCGGTGATGCAACGGTACCTGCAGAATCTGGAGCGGAGAGGCGTGGAGAGCGCCTTCCGAGGGCGCAGCTGCAGAATCTTTGTGATGCAGTCCAGCGGGGGGATCGCGGCGCTGCGGGCGGCTGCCCGCGAACCGGTGCGCACCGTGCTCTCCGGACCTGCGGGAGGCGTGGTGGGAGCCGCGACGATGGCTCGACGCAGCGGATTCGACCGCATCATCTCCTTCGACATGGGCGGCACTTCGACCGATGTGGCGCTGGTGGATGGAAAACCGCAGGCGGTCAGCCAGAGCGAGGTAGCGGGACTGCCGGTGGGCGTGCCCATGCTCGATATCCACACCGTGGGAGCGGGAGGGGGATCGATTGCACGTTTTGACGCGGCGGGAGCGTTGCGCGTCGGCCCGGAGTCCGCGGGCGCCGACCCGGGCCCGATCTGCTATGGGCGCGGTGTGCAGCCGACGGTGACGGATGCGAACCTGATCCTAGGACGGCTGCATGCGGAACGGTTTCTGGGAGGAAGCTTCAAGCTGGATGCGGAGCGAACTCGACGAGTAGTCCGCCAATGGTTGAGAAAAGAGGCCGCCCGGATGACGATCGAGCAGTTTGCGGCCGGCGTGATCCGGGTGGTGAACGCGAGCATGGAGAAAGCCATCCGTGTGGTCTCCGTGGAACGAGGTTACGACACGAGGGAGTTCACCCTGGTAGCCTTCGGCGGCGCAGGAGGGCTGCATGCGGTCGAGCTGGCGGCAGCTTTGGGCATTCCGCGAGTGCTGGTGCCAGCGCTGCCGGGCGGGCTTTCGGCTTTCGGGATTCTGGTCAGCGACGTGGTCAAGGACTATTCGCGCACCGTGCTATGGCGGCTGCCGGAGCGGCCGCCCCTAAAGCGAATCAGCGCGCAATTCGAACAACTACGGCGGCTCGCGGAAAAAGATTCGCGCCGGGAAGACTGGCGAGGAAGGATTCAGTATGAGCGCACGGTGGATCTCCGTTACCGGGGACAGGGCTACGAACTGAATGTACCTTTCAGCCGCAACCTGGTTCCGGCCTTCCGGGATGAGCATCAACGACGATATGGGTACAGCTATCCCGGCCGGGAGGTTGAGCTGGTGACGCTTCGCCTACGGGCGACGAGGAGGTCGTTGCGCCCGTCCGCTGATGCCCGGATCGCTGGGAACAGGGCGCGTTTGACTCCGGAGAAGATTGCGCTCTTCCATCAAGGAAAGGCCATCGCCGCTCGGATTTACGAGCGCGATTCGATCGCCAGAAACAAGAGACTAGCAGGACCAGCCATTGTTGCCGAATACAGCGCGACAACGTATGTACCCCCGGGAATGCGCTTTGTCGTCGACGAACATGCAAATCTGATTATCTCGGTCAAAGGCAAGAGCAGGTCGCGAGGTGCCGTTCAATCGTAATAGCCGCTTCTGGCCTGAACTCGCCAGGCACGATGGCGAAGGCCCAGCCTAAGGTTGTGGAACCCGCAGGCGGCTGCAGGGGGACGGAAGGCGATCACGTAACCGGAATGCAGCTCTTCCTCGTCGAGGGGGAAGGTTTTGTTCAAGTCGGCATAGCGCCGGACGACGAACGCGCGTCCCCCGGTGGCCTCGGCCAACTGCCGCAACCCGCTGTCGCCGGCAAATTGCAGGCGTGGCGAGTGAGCGGTGACTGGGTAAATTCTCACGTCGGCCTGCTGCGCCAGGCGAATGATGTCGGCCAAACTATGACGACTCCAATTGTCTTCGCCGTCGGTGAGAGCCAGAACCACGCGCCTGGCCGGAGAAGTGCCGGGGGCCGTTGCCAGTTTCTGGACGTATTCGTACAAGGCGTCGTACAGAGCAGTCTGACCGACCTGGTGATCATTAATGTCTCCCACCGCGGGGAGCTGGCCGGGGTGCAGAACGTGAGTGTCGACCGAGAAAAAGGCGAGCGAAGCTTCATCCTTTCCGGGGCGAATGATTCTGGCTAAGAATTCCGCCGCGGCCCACTGCCCGGCAAGGGCCTGAGCTCGCATGGAGTCACTGACATCCAGTAATACCGCCAACCGTAGAGGCAGATCATCGAGAGGGTAAAACTGGGTGATACGAGTGACGGGTTGACCGTCCGTGGACAAGGAGAAATCGCCGAGCGTCAAATTTCTTACGGCCTTGCCGAGGCGGTTCCGAACGGTGAACGAGAGCCATACCTCGTCAACCCGGGAGTTGAGAGTAAAGGAATCGGTAGTTGGGCCCGGCGGCGGGCAGACTGCCTGCGGTAGTGCAGAGCTGGTTAATAGGATCAGGAGTGCGAGGGCGAAGGCTTTACGGAGGCTGCGCATGGCTGATAGCCGACCTGTAAATCGGCAGGGGCCGACTAGGATTGCAGGGCGGGCCGGTGGGTTGCATTACGGAAGTTCTCCGGACTCTGTGCCCGCGGTCTGTCCGGTGGAATAAGTGTGAGTTGGAGCCAAAACGGGTTCGGAGAGCGCAACGGGACCTCTCCGGCTACAATACCGATGTGAAACTGAGCATCTTTGTAGTTGAGGACGATCCCGACATTTCCCGGCTGGTACGGCATCACCTGGAGGGCGCGGGCTTTACCGTGAAGGTGTTTCAGTCAGGAAATTCCGTGGTGGGAGAATCGGAGCGGCAACGGCCAACGCTGTATATTCTCGACATCATGGTGCCGGGCAAAGACGGGCTGGAGTTGTGCCGCCAAATCCGGCAGACACCCGCGCTGGCATCGATTCCGGTGATCTTTCTTACCGCCAAGAGCGGCGAGGCGGACCGGATTCTGGGACTGGAACTGGGCGCGGATGACTACATTCCAAAACCTTTCAGCCCGCGCGAACTGGTGGCGCGGGTGAAGGCTGTGCTACGGCGCTTTGAACGGCCGCTCTCGCAGAGCCCGCTGCGGGTAGGTGAGATTGAGATCGATCCCGGGGCGATGACGCTGACCGTGAATGGCCAGCCAGTGACCACGACCGCCACGGAATTCCGGCTTCTGGATTATTTTGCCCGCCACATCGGGCGGGTCTTCACCCGCGACCAACTTCTGGACTCGGTGTGGCGGGATACTGCCTATGTGACCCCACGGTCGGTGGATGTCTACGTACGAAGAATCCGGGAGAAGATCGAGCCCGACCCCGAGAATCCGCGATACCTCAAGACGGTGCGCGGGGCGGGCTACCGCTTCGAGGCTCCCAAGTGAGGAAACGGATTTTCCTCAAGTCGATGGCCGGCTTCGGGCTGGTCATCGGAGGAACCGCCGCCCTAACCAGCTTGTCCACCGGCAAAGCGTGGCAGAGTTATATTCGCCGCGAGGCCGAGCGGGACCTGCGGCAGAAAACGGTGATGCTGGCGAACCGGGTGAACAGCGACCGCCAGCACGGTTTACAGGACATAGCGGCCCAGGAAGCGGTGGCGGCAGGGGCACGAGCCACGATCTTTGACGGGACGGGCAAGGTTCTGGCGGACTCCGAAGGTGCTGGCGCAGCGGTGGGAGATTCCGGGCAGGCGCCTGAAGTGGTGGCGGCCCTCAAGGGAGAGACGGGGTCGGACGTTCGCGCCAGCCCTAACCTAGGGGTTCCTTTCTTATATGTTGCGGCCCCAGTGCAAGGCGGAGCCGTGCGCCTCGCCTATTCTCTATCGGATTTGGAGGCCGGGACGGCAGCGCTGGAAAAAAGCCTGCTGTTGGCGGCAATGGCTGCGTTTCTGCTGTCGCTTCCGGTTTCAGGTCTGCTAGCCAGGGCCGCCGGGCGGCGGATGGAGCGCATGGTGGACTTTGCCGAGCGATTGCGAGGCGGCGACCTGAGTGCGCGGATCGGGGAGCATGCCAGCGACGAAATCGGCCAACTGGGGTTCGCGCTGGACCGCTCCGCGCGTCATATGGAGCAAGCCTTCCGGGCGTTGCAGCGGAACGGGCACCAGCTCGAGACCCTGCTGAACAGCATGGAAGACGCGGTCATCGCAATTGGCGCGGATGACCGGGTGCAGTGGGCCAATCGCAGCATGGACAACCTGGTTCCGCAGGGCGCCCGGCTCAATGCCCCACTGGTGGAGACGGTGCGGGATCCAGACGTTCTCGGGGCGGTGCGCAGCGCGAGCCTGGGGCGAGGGGTGTTCACAGCGCGGGCGACTTCCGTGCTTCCCGCCCGGACATTCGAAGTGACCGCCGCGCCCATGCCGGGCGGAGGCGCGGTAGCGGTGCTGCGCGACCTGACCGAGACCGAGCGGGTGGAAAAAACCCGGCGCGATTTTATTGCCAATGTCTCGCATGAGCTGCGCACACCGTTGACCTCGATCCAGGGGTACGCCGAGACCCTGCTGGATGCGGTGGGGGATCACGACCACTCGCGGGAGTTCCTGGAAATTATCCGAAAGAATGCCAACCGCATGGCCCGGCTGACGGAAGATCTGTTGACCCTGGCCCGGGTGGAATCCGGGGAGCAGCGATTTGACGTGGAGCCGGTGACGCCGCGCGAGCTGCTGCAGGAGGCGGTGGAGAATTTCCAAGAAGGAGCGCGCACTCACGGCATGGAGCTGCAGATCGAGGACGGGGCGCCGCAGGCGGTGAGCGCCGACCGGGAGGCGATTTTCCAGGTTTTTTCCAACCTCATCGACAACGCCTTCAAGTATGCGGCGGGGAGCGAACGGCTGGTGCTGGGAGCGCGGGCTTACGGGCCGGGAGTGGAATTTTACGTCCGCGACTTCGGTCCGGGAATTCCATCCGAGCACCTGCAGCGGCTTTTCGAGCGCTTCTACCGGGTGGACAAGGCCCGGTCACGGGAATCGGGCGGCACGGGGCTGGGTCTGGCCATCGCCAAGCACATCGTGCTGGCGCACGGCGGGGCGATCCGTGCCGAGAGCGAACTGAATCACGGGGCGACGTTCTTCTTCAGCCTGCCGCTGGCGGGTGAAGCGGCCGAAGCTTCGTGAGCCCGGCACTTCTATTTTTTCTCTCCTACAGATTTCACGAACGAGCGGAAGAGCTTAAATTTACAACCTTTTAACACGGCGTCAATAAAAACGCCCTATGCTGATATCGTGCTCATCCAAACAAGGAGAAAGCAGACCCGGATTCATGCTGTGCTTTCGGCGCCATTGGAGCCAAAGGAGACCGAGATGAGCACCGCCGCAATGGACGGGCGAACGCCCGAGCCTGTCTATTCCCACCTGGTGCGGCGAACCATCGAAGCCTGCCGGCTGGCGCAGGAAGCGGCCGCGACCGCGGCAGAAGGCATTGCCACGGGCTCCTCGCCCCTGCTGAACACGCTGCGACAGCGAGAGAAAGAACTGGACGCGCTCGACCAGGAGATCGACGACGGGGTGACGGTCGCGATTACCCAGGTCAAAGAAGCGGAGGCACGAGAACTGCTTGCCTGCATGAAGATCATGATTGGGCTCGAGCGCATCGGCGATCTGCTGTTGAGCTTCGCCAGCAGCGCCCAGGCAGCGGGAGGACGGCTCGATCCTCAGGACATCCGCGATCTGACTCACATGGCGACGGTGCTGGAGAAAATGCTGGCCGACGTAGGGGCGTCGTTTTCCGGGCGAGACGTGAAGAAAGCGGTGGAGGTGTTGCGAGCCGACGCGGAGATGGACAGACTGCGAAATCTGGTTTTCCTGCGCCACATCGAGAACCCGGAAAGCGCGCACCGGCAGGCCAGCCTGCAGGTGATTTTTATGACCCAATCGCTGGAGCGGGCGGGCGATCATGCCAAGAACCTGGCGGAGGAGGTTTGTCATTTTGTGAGCGGGCATACCATCCGCCACGTCCTGATGACCTACGATAAGCCGATCGAGCAGATGTTTCTGGACTGGCTACGGCAGCGGGAAGAGCATCCCTGATGTCAGGCTGTGAGCCTGCCGTCATCAACGGAGGCTGAGGGCAAATGAGGCTGTTGCGGATCAGCCAGCGGCCATCGAATCTCACGGGGACGCCCTCCCGATCCAGCAGAGAATTGGGCGATCCACCACGCTTGGCATGAGTGTGCAGGTGGGGCTCGCTGGTGTTGCCGGAGTTTCCCACCCGGGCTATGGCCTGGCCCATTTCAACGCGCTCTCCCTTCCGTACCAGAAGGCTGCCCGCTAAGTCGCCACCGCGGAATAGACGGTGAGGCGAAGCTTAGCCGGCGAGGTTATCTACCGAGGACGCGGTTCGTTCTGGACATAGCGGGAGAGGCTTTCGCGGGCTTGGGTTAAAGGTTTCATCCTGCTTTCTGACGCCGATAATATCGCCGGGCTTTGTCGCGATTGCCGCAGACCTTCATATCACACCAGCGGCGACGGTGATTCTTGCTGGTATCGAGGAAGAGCCAGTCACAGTTTTCTGAGGCACAGTGGCGGACGAAGGCGACTTCCTCAGATGCCAGCAGATCAACGGCGGCGCGTGAAACCGGCCAGAGCATCGCGTCCAAGCTGCTTTCGGGCTCGACCCAGCGCCAAAGGAACCGGCGGTTGGCGTGCTCCAACTGCGAGTGTTCGGATGCTTGCCGGGCGGCGGCATTAAGAACGGCGAGGGAGCTGCCGGGAACACCGCGCCGGTTTGCGACCGCGGAAAAGAGCTGGAAGATCGCCTCTCGCAAGTGAAGGGCGCGACGAAGCGTCGCCTGGGCAGTTCCCGGAGACTCGCGCGACAGTCGCAGGAGACGATCACCTGTCTCCTGGTTGATGGTGGCGCTGCCGATTCCCCACTCGAGCAGGCGGGGGTAATCGGTGAGGCGGTCTTTCATGCACTCGCCGGCGCGGTAATCAGCAGTATTGGCAAAGTCGAGCGCGAGGTGACTGCTGGTGAATTCAAAAGGCGTGTTGGGATCGGGTTGAGGCATTGCCGCTTTTATTATCCATAATACACCTAACCGATAAAAATGTGTTGACAAGTTAGACGGTAGAACGATAATCTTATCTCACCGATAAAACGGCATTTTGATGGTGAGGTGGCTTGTGTTCAGCGATCAACCCGCACAAATTCTCGCACTGCTGCACGAGGGTGGAGACGAGCTCGAAATCGGAGGAACTGGCTGGTCGTCGAAGGCATCAGGTTCCTTTCGAATGGAGGGTGTGAAAGTCATCGTTGGATTTGCCGCGATCTACCTGATCTGGGGATCGACTTATCTGGGGATTCGCTACGCGGTAGAAACGATTCCTCCTTTATTCATGATGGGCGTGCGCCATCTGCTGGCAGGCACGCTGGTTTATGGTTGGGTACGGCGGCGCGGAACTCCGGCGCCCACGGCGAAGCAGTGGGGCTGCGCGCTGGTGGCGGGGGCTCTGTTATTCGTTGGCGGACACGGGATCCTGGCATGGGCTGAGCAGAAGATTCCATCGGGATTGGCCGCGCTGTTGTGTGCCACGTTGCCGCTGTGGACGGTGCTGGTGGCGCGGATCGACGGCTCGGAGCGGAAGCTGGAGGCGAAGGCGTGGGCGGGACTGCTTGTGGGATTTGGCGGGGTTGCGCTATTGATCGGGCCGGATTTCCTGGGGCGACGGCTTGATCTGCCGGCGGCCGGTGCGGCGATGGCAAGCGCGTTGCTGTGGACGGTAGGAACCAGCTACGCGCGGAAATCTTCCCTGCCAACTTCGGCGGCGCTGTCGGCGGCGATGCAGATGATGAGCGGGGGCGCGATGCTGTTGCTCTCGGGAGTGGTGACGGGAGAGGGCGCACATCTGGATGTCGCCGCGATCACGCTGCGATCGGCGCTGGCGCTGGCGTATCTGACGGTTTTCGGGTCGATCGTGGCGTTCACGGTATACGTCTGGCTGCTGACGGTGAGCTCACCGTCCCGAGTTTCTACGTTCGCATATGTGAATCCCGTGGTGGCGGTGTTTTTGGGCTGGATGCTGGCGGGCGAGGCGATGGGCGTCCGCATCGTGGCGGCAACAGCAGTCATTCTGATGGCGGTGGGGCTGGTCAACACATCGCGCAAGAGAGAGGCTGCATCAATCAGCCTGAGAGCAATTGCTGCGAGCCGTCCGCGGGAGATGGCGGCAGACTAGAAGCCAGCCGCGGGCAAGGTGCCAGCCGACTAGCGGGACGGCACCTGCTATCCTGCTGGCGCATGATGCTTCCGCCTCCTCCGCAGCTGTCCGGCACGCAGATCGCGGCGGGCTACATCATCTTTCTCAGCAGCTACCTGGTTTTTGCCATGGGCAAGTTCCCCGGGCTGAAAGTGGACCGGCCGGGAGCGGCGATCGTGGGAGCGGTGGCTATGATCGCTTGCCGGGTGGTATTGGCGACGGACGCGCTCCACTTCATCGACTTTTCCACCCTGGTGTTGCTGTTTTCGATGATGGTGATCGTCGGCAACCTGCGTCTTGCCGGCTTTTTCGAGTGGAACGCGGAGGCGGTGCTGCGGCATCTGCGGCCGACGCAACTGCTGCCGGCGGTGATTCTCACCTGCGGTTTCCTTTCCGCGTTCTTCGTCAACGATATCGTGTGCCTGGTGATGGTGCCTTTCGTGCTGAGCGTCGCGCGCCGCCTAAGGCTGCAGCCTGTGCCATATCTGCTGGCGGTGGCAACGGCTTCCAATATTGGCAGTGTAGCGACGATCACCGGCAATCCGCAGAATATGTTGATCGGGTCATTCTCGGGAATCCGGTATCGCGACTTTCTGCTGCATCTGGGGCCGATCGCGGCAGCCGGACTGCTGGTGAACTGGGGGGTGCTGCACTGGATTTACATGCGGCCAGCAGAGTTGCCGCCGGGAACCGAGCGAGCGATACCGCTGCCCGAGCTGGAGATTTCGCGGCTGGGGAAACCGCTGCTGGTGGTGACGGCTGTGGTCATCGGATTCTTCGCCGGGGCTCCTCCGGCGATGATGGCGGCGCTGGGCGCGGCCGCGTTGCTGATTACCCGAACGCTCGAACCGCGAAAGCTCTACGCGCAGGTAGATTGGGGGTTGCTGGTATTTTTTGTAGGGCTGTTCCTGATCGTAGGCGGGGCCGAGAATGCGGGGATTGTCGGGAAGGTGCTGGGGCTGGCGGAACACTGGAATCTGCAGAGGCTGGGACCATTCACGGTGATTGTGGCAGTGTTAAGCAACATGGTGAGCAACGTGCCTGCGGTGATGCTGCTGAAATCTCTGATTCCGGGCTTCAGCCATGGGCACACGGCGTGGCTGGCGCTGGCCATGGCGTCGACGCTGGCGGGCAATCTCACCATTACGGGAAGCGTGGCCAACCTGATCGTGGTGGAGACGGCCAGGCCGGAGGTAGAGATCAGCTTCTGGGAATATTTCAGGGCCGGCCTGCCGATCACGCTGGGAACTCTGGCGCTCGGCTGGGCGTGGCTGGCGTGCACGGGATAGCTTTTCACTGGCGGAGGGAAAATGTATTTCAAGAGGATGATTCCGGCGGCGGCGCTGGTGGCGAGCCTCGCCGCCTTTGCGCAGGAACACGTGGTGAAGTATCACGGCAGCGTGGACAACGTGAAGTATGTGTACGCCTCGGCGCCGCCGGTGGCGCGTTTGAAGGCGGGGGACATCCTGGATACCAACACTCTGGACTGCTTCGGCAACGCGATTCAGAAGCCGGGCGATACGCTCAGCATGGCCAAAGGAGACAATCCGTTGACCGGACCGTTTTTCATCGAGGGGGCGGAGCCGGGCGACACGCTGGCGGTGAAGATTCTGGATCTGGAGGTCGATGGGGAGCAGGGAGTGGGGGCGTTCGCTCCCGGGTTTGGCGCCATTAACGCGACGAACTATACGCCGATGCTGGCGCCGCCGCTGCCGGAGAAGATCTGGTTCTATCCGATCGATCACGCCACGAATACGGCCACGTTCCGTGCGCTGGATTCGAAATTCAGCGTGAAGATTCCCCTGCATCCGTTTTTCGGGTGTATCGGGGTTGCGCCGGCGGGCGGGGAGGCGCGCAGCTCGATCGTGCCGGCTGAGTTTGGCGGCAATATGGACTCACCGGAGGCCAGCGTGGGGAATACGGTTTACTTCCCGGTGAACGTGAGCGGGGCATTGCTTTATATGGGAGACGGGCACGCAGCCATGGGGGATGGCGAGGTGGCGGGAACGGCGATTGAAGTGCCGTTGCGGGCACGAGTGCAGGTGAATGTCATCAAGGGGCAGAAGATCAATTGGCCGCGATTCGAGAACGACGATGCCATCATGACGGTGGGAGCTTACCGGCCGCTGGATGATTGCGTGCGCATTGCCTTCACCGAGCTGGTGGCGTGGATTCACCAGGATTATGGATTATCGGAGCTGGATGCGTACGAGCTATTGTCGAAGGTGGCGAAAATTCATTTGAACGAGATGGTGGATCCGAATTACGTGGTGGTGGCCTCGATCGAGAAAAAGTATTTGCCCCGGAAGCGGTGACCGCGGAGAGGTGGCGAGTCTGGTGCAGCTGGCAAACTTTTGTGCAGGACCCTTCGCGAGAGTGCTTTTTCTTGACAGTGACTCCTCCGGGAGCGAAACTGCCTGATAGGACCTTCCGACAACTCAGATCATTGCGATGGAAAACTATTCCATTCCCGGTCGACATCTGTCCGAAGCGCCCATTCCTGTTCTTCATCCGGCGAGCGACGCGGTAGCGGCATCTTCAACCATGGCCTTGCGCTTTCCCGCCGATGATGGAGCCACTTCACTGAAGGAAATGGCACAGCGCGATTTGGAGGCGACGCTGCAACTGCTGGCGGAGCGGGCACAGTACATCACGGCCGCTTCCGGCGTGGCCATCGCATTGGATGAAGGCGGGGAGATGATCTGCCGCGCCCGCTCGGGCGGCTCGGCTCCGGAACTGGGGGCTGAGCTGCAGGTGAATTCCGGGCTGACCGGAGAGAGTGTGCGCTCGCGGCAGCTTCTGCGTTGTGACGACGCAGATCAGGACGGGCGAGTGAATCAGGAAAGCTGCCGGGCCCTGGGCATCAAGTCGGTGATGGTGATCCCACTGCTGACCGAGCGCCGGGTGCTGGGAGTGTTTGAATTGCTGGCGGATCGCAGCTGCGCTTTCGAGGATCGAGACGTGGTCGCGTTGGAACGCCTGGCGGAAATGGCGTTGGTGGCGCTTGATCACGCCGGAGCGGCAAAGCGCGCGCTGCAGGAAATCGGCGCACAGGCTTCCGAGTTGCTCTCAGCGGGGACGGACAAGTCTCCCTTTCAAAGTGCTCCGCCTGCGGCTGAGACGACCCCCGACGCCGTGGCGGAAACGGCGGCAGAGGCGATCAAAGTGCCTGGTCCGTCGACCCTGGACAAGATTCGCAGATGCGAAGCCTGCGGGTTCCCGGTTTCGGAAGGCAGATCGGTTTGTCTTGACTGTGAGGCCGCTCGCGAATCCCTTTCCCGTTCCGAAGTGCCGCTGCCGGGCGAAGCGCCACCGGCGTTTCTCTCCAGCCTGGCGAATCAACGAAAACAGCGCTGGTTTCAGGCCCACATGTACACGATCGGAACGGTGCTGGTGGCTGCGCTGACGGCGGCGCTTCTGTATTTCCGGCTGCGATAGCCGGACCGGCGCCATCTCGTACCTCCTGAAGCTTCCCGGCGGACCGCGGGAATCATAGACCATCCTCAATCCCGGTCGTGCGCCTCAACCCTTCCGCTGTCGCAACCCATTCATCCAGCGAATCGTCCAGACCACGCTCACGCGTACGCGTGCAATCCGGGAAGCAGATAAGTAACGCCGAAGAACGTGAACATGACCACCGCAAAGCCGAGAATGGCGAAGTAGGCGGCACGGCGGCCACGCCAGCCGCGAGTAATTCTCATGTGGAGATAGCCGGCGTAGACGAGCCAGGTAATGGCGGCCCAGGTCTCTTTCGGGTCCCAACTCCAGTAGGAGCCCCAGGTGCGATTGGCCCAATATGCGCCGGCTGCGATCATCAGGGTGAGCAGGGGGAATGCGATGGCAATGGTGCGATAGGTGAGGCGGTCGAGCTCGTCGGCGCTGGGCAACATGCGCTCCAGGTCTTGGCGCCGCCAGAGCAGCAGCAGATACAGCAAAGAGACGAAGATTCCTCCAATCAGGCCGGAGAGAAGGAATGGACTGGCGGCCAGGCTGCTGGGGTACAGGCCATCGGCGTCGAGCGAGGGATAGCGGCCGTTCTGGGCCCGGAGAATGAAGAACACAAGGGTGAGAGCCTGAAGAAGGATGGCGACGAAGACGGCGCGGTTGGCGATGCTGAGCAGGTTTTCATTGGCCGTCTTCCGCCATAAGAGGTACAGGGCGAAGGGAACTGCTACCGCGGCCATAACTACCAGCATCAACCAGCCGAGGTCGGGGACGACGACGAACAAGCGGACGCCCTTGGCCAGGAAGATCTCGGACTTCTCCTGGGGATTCCAGGCCGCCAAGCTGAGACCACCCCATCGCTCGAAGCGCGTCAACACACCCGTATAGGTGGCGATGCTGAAGAGGCTGGTGGCGGCGAGGAAGGTTTCGGTCCTCATGCGGTCTTGAATGAGGAACATCATGGCGAGAGCGAAGCTGAGCGCGCAGGCCGCGTAGGCCAGCATGGCCAGGGTGACGTGCACATGCAGCCAGGTGGACTGGAGGGCGGGGACAAGGGGCCGGACCTCGGTGCGCAGCAGTTGCATGAGAACGACACCGACGATCGCAACCGGCATGGTGACGGTGCCGATGATCCTGACGCCATACTTCTTCTCGGCGATCAAGGTCAATACTGCCAGGGTCCAGACGAAGCTCAACAGCATCTCGTAGATGCTGGAGAAGGGCGGATGTCCGGCTTCATACCAGCGATGGGCGACGGCAGCGGTGTTCATCGCCAGGCCGGCCCAAGTGGCTAGAGACGCATAGCGCAGGTAGGAAGGAATGCCCGTGACCCCGAAACCGAGATAGAGCGTGCCGGCGCCTGCGTAAAAGATGAGGGTGGCGTAGAGCAGATTGGGTTCAGTCAACAGATTGCCGCTCTTGACCACATTCAGGAACGCCATGAACAGCAGGAAGGCAATACTCAAACCGACCATGACCAGCAATGTGGTGCCTGTGGCCAGGGGTTGCTGTGCTGTTTTCGCACGCGACATAGAAGGGTCCTCCATGATGAAACTCAGATCTCAACCTGCGAAGGAACATGCGCCGCGGCGCATGGCTTCGATTCGACAGGAATTTCTGACTTGATTTCGTCGACCATCCTGCGGAAGCGTTGCTCGAACGCATCCTTGTTGCGGTTGGCGGCGCCGCCGATCCACAGGACCAGAGCGCCCCTAGCGTCAAGGATGGGGACGACCCAGATGCGCACGTGCACTATGTAAAAGACGGCGACCAAGCCCAGACCCATCAGGAGCACGCCGGCCCAGACCGCCCATTGGCCGGGCTCGTGCGACACCTGCAATCCGGTAAAGGTAGCCATCTTTACGTCGCGGCCCGTGAAGGTGTAGGGGGAAGCTTCATTCTGACCAAAGCCGGGAATCGGGGGCAGCCAGATGTCGACGGCCTTCTTCAGTTTTCTGGACTCCAGGACCAAATGCGCTGCCGGGTTCTCTAGTTGAGTGGAACGCGCGTAGATCTGACCGTCGCTGACTACATAGTCGGGGATGAACTCAACCAACCGGACGGAAGTATCTGGGTCGAGTGAAGAGGGTTGATTCAGGGTCAACACGACATCGCGGGCTTCGGTTTTTCCGTTTCTCGGCGTGGCGGTGAGAGTCAGAGAGTCCAGCTTGCCGGTCAGGCCGAAGCTGGCCTGATAGAAGCGTACGCCGTCGTAGACGAGGGGATCGTTGACGACAATTTCTTTGCGGAGAATCTCGCGGCCGTTTGTGGTGACCGCGAGCTTGGACCACCAGCGCCGCGGTGTGCCGTCGGCATAGTTTTCCTGGCCTGCGCCGTCGCAGCGGATGGCGAAGGGCAAGGCCATGCTGACGCCGTTACGTAGCTCGATCTGGCTGGTTTGCTGCCCCGGACTAAGAGCCACGAAGCCTCGCCATCCGTAGAGCGCGTCGATGATGCCACCCAGAAAGATGAGGAGGAGGCTGGCATGAACGATGTAGACGGCCATCTCGGAGATGAGATTCCGTTCCGCGAATAGGGAGAAACTGTTTTCGCCCACGATGCGTTCGGGCGAGAGGCCGGATTTATGAAGCATGCGCTCGGCGACAGCCAGGGCACGCTCTTCGTCCGCGACCGGAATGGTGGACTGTGCCGCGAGCGACTTGCGAAAGCTCTGGTTCGGACTCTTATAAGGACGGGAAAAATAGCGCCAGGAATTGGGAAAGCGCTGGATGGAAGCGGCCACGATGCTCAGGCTCACAAGCACGAGGAGCAGGACGAACCACCAGGCGTGGAAGACGTCAGTAAGGCCGAGGGAGTCAAGCAGGCGCAACATCTGTGGCGAGTAGGCTCGCTGCATTTCGGCGGCATCGGTTGCCGGGCGCTGCAGGATGACGGTCCCGGCGGCGGAGACCACCACCACAACGATCAGGAGGACCACGCCGGTCTTGGTCGCGCTCATGGTCTGCCAGACCTTGCGGGTCAGGGTGGAAACAATTCCTGCCATATCTCCCCCTTCTTTACTGAAGGCTGGGAGTGCATTTGGGTCACCACAAGGGGCCGAGCCGGTTCCAGGCTTTGTAAATCAAGGAGATAAGGAAGGGAAAACGGATGGGATGGGAGCTCCCCTGTGGGCCATATCACCCGTTTCCGCAAGTGGAAGCAGGGATTTGACGCAGAGCGAGGCATGGAGGCGCGTCAGCAAGCGCGGGGAAGGGACTTAATGCAGTCGATGAGGCTATGGGCCTATTTAATCAGGGAGATACAGGGGACTGGTGAGCGGGATCACAAGCGAGAGTGAGAGTGCTCACTGAGGAGAGAGGGGGTGGCGGGGTCTCATGTTCCCAGATGGGGAATATGCACGTCTCCTTGTCCAATTCGGCACTGCTGAAAAGCGCCACACTGCGATCGCAGGTGGTTGAGGCTTTTCACCAGTACGACTGCGGGAGAACGCCCATTTGCAGGAGCGCGGGGCTCCGCCCGTTCACGAGCCTGGCCGAGGCAGAGTGTGCAAGCTGGCGCGGCACAAATGGTTACAGCGGGCGCCGGGAAAAATCAGGAGGCCGCAGGTTGCGGCCAGCGTCGTGCACCGACAGGTTACCGGAGGTCGTAGTGAAGCATGGGCACAGAGCGGCGTTCAGCATCCTGCTGGTGGTTCTGGTATGCGGCCTGAGGGTGGCGGCGGCGGAACATCCGGTTCCACTAGCGAAAGACGCTGACTGCGCCTCCTGCCACGAAGACAAGACCAAGGGGAAGGCGGTGCACTCAGCGATCGCCATGGGGTGCACGACATGCCATGAAGTGAAGACGGAGGGCGAGACCACGACGGTGAACCTGACCGCTCCCGCTGATCAGCTTTGCTTGACGTGCCATGACAAGTCCAAAGACGAAGTGCAGCATGGACCCTACAACAAAGGGCAGTGCATAACCTGCCACGATCCTCACACCAGCGAGTTTGGCAAACAATTGCGGGCCGAAGGCAACGGACTGTGCCTGGCGTGCCACGCGGAGCGGCGGAACCCGGAAGCGATGGTGAAGCTGTTTGGCAGCCAGACGCTGGCGAAGGCGGAGTTTCTGGAGATTCCCAAGATTCTGCCCAATGCGGCCATGAAAACCGGGCACCCGTTCGCGAAGCATCCGGTGGCGGAGATTCCGGATCCGCTGCGGAAAGAAAAGATGTCGTGCCTGAGCTGCCACGAGCCGCACTACGGCAAAGAGGAAAACCTGATGGTCATTGCCAAGAGCAACAACGGCGACATCTGCGGGGCCTGCCATGAGGCCTTCGAGGCCGGGCAACAGGCGGAAGGCAAGAAGAAGTACGGGGACGTCGAAGAGAAGAATCAAAAAGAGGCGCAGGACCGGCAGAAAAAATCGGTGAATGAGCAGCCGGCTACAACTTCTCCCAAGGGACCGAATCAGCCATGACCAGACCATATTGCAAGTCGCTTCTATTTGTCTTTCTGCTCGTCGCGAGCGGATTGAGCAACCCGCGGGCTGCCGCGGCCAAGGACAAGCAGCAACCGCAGAGCGGCCCAGTCAACCTGATCTGGCCGCTGCCGCCCGACAAGCCGCGAGTGAAGTTTCTGGAGATGTACTCCAACAACTTCGACATCGAGCCGAGAAAGAAGCAGAGCTGGGTAGACCGCCTGGTGGGCAACGGCGACCCCAATGCGGTGGAGGCATTTGAGAAGCCGGCGGGGGTCGCGGCCGATTCCAAGGGACGGATATTCATCGCGTCGACGCAGAAGCACACGGTCTACATCCTGGCGAAGGAAAAGCACGAAGTCATCCGTTTCCGGGGCGACCAGGGAATGGCTTTCCAGACGCCACTGGGGGTGGTGATCGATGCCCAGGACAACTTTTATGTGGCCGACGCGGCCCTGCACATGGTGATGAAGTTCGACAGCAGCGGGCATATCCAGGCGACGCTGGGGCACGACACGGGCATGCAGAACCCGACGTTCATGGCGATTGACGAGCAGCGGAGGCGGTTGTATGTCGTCGATTCCCATCTCCACCAAGTGCTGGTCTACAACCTGGACACGCTGCAGGCCGAGACCAGAGTAGGCAAGCGGGGAACGCGGAACGGAGAATTCAATTTTCCGGTGGGCATCGCGGTGGGGCCAGACGGCAGCTTCGCGGTAACCGATACGGGCAACTGCTCGGTGGAGATCTTCTCGCCGGAGTACAAGTTCGTTCGCCGTTTCGGCAAGCAGGGATATTGGCCGGGGGCGTTCGTTCGGCCCAAAGGAATTGCCTATGACTTGGAAGGGCACCTGTGGGTGGTGGACGCGGCCTTCAATAATTTCCAGATCTTTGACGGGCAAGGTCATTTTCTGATGTTCGTGGGGACCAAGGGATCGGATGCGGGCCAGTTCGAGGTTCCGCTGGGGATCTCGATCGACCGCAACAATCGCGTGTACATCAGCGACAACCTCAACGGGCGGATACAGGTTTTCCAGTTCCTGGGAGGTAATTGAGATGGCGCGAAGGGAGAAAGATTCTGCTGAGCACGAGCGTGCTACACAGAACCAAAGCAGTGCTGCTGAAGTGAAAGCAAGGAGTGGAGGTAGGAGTTGTACAACTCATGACACTGGAGGTCTTATGAGAAACGCACGAACAATCGGCCTAATCATCCTGATGTTGGCGATGGTGACGGCGATGAGCTTTGCTCAAAAGCCGTCGAAGGCCTACATCATTAATTCTGCGCATGATCTGCGCGCCAATGAAACCGGCGGCATCGCCGTCGGCAACACGTCGCCCAGCTACGCGCTCTGCAACTTCTGTCATATCGCGCACAAGCGCGGCAGCGATACCTTCCAGAACTGGAATGGCCCGCTGCTCTGGAATCACACGATCTCGAGCACGACCTCGTACGGGGTCTATTCGAGCAATTCTTTCAACGGATACGGAACGGACATCGCCGACCTGGGGGCCAGCAACGGTCCGGGCTACACCACCAGCAACTTGTGCCTGAGCTGCCATGACGGCACGCTGGCGGTCGACTCCTTCTATGTGGCGGTGCAAGGAGCGACCAGCACCAAGAAGATGGGCGATATCAGCAACGATTTCGTCATCAACAACCTGACCAACACGCACCCGGTGAACTTCACCTACTACGGAGCGTCCTGGATCCCGCAGGCAGGAGTGCTTGCTCCCGCCAGCATGATCTCGGTGGATGCTGCCGGATCGGTGCCCCTGGAGAACGGAAAGATGCAGTGCTGGACCTGCCATGACGCACACAATGGCAAGTCGGGCATCTTCGAGCAGAATTTCCCCTCCAACGGCATTCCAACCGGCGGGGTGTTCTGCCAGTACTGCCACATCTAGCCGGAAAGAGAGGCGCTTCGGCGCCTCTCTTGCCTTTTCGCCCGAGAGCGAGCCATGAAATGGGGAAACACAGTCCGGACCCTGACCCTCCTGGCGCTCGTTCCGCTGGTTCCCTGCCAGGCACAAGACGTGATCGAAGGGCTGCATGCCCGCGGCACAGTGGGTTTCGATTTCTCGGGCAACAACTTCAGCCCTATCACGAGCGTTCCCGGGCAGAGCACAGAATCCACTCCCAATAGTTTCTTCGGGGGTGAGCTCGGCCTGGACCTGAGCGGCATTGTGATGGATCCCCGCTTCCTCACTTTCAGTTCCAATTTCAATCTGCAGCGTGGGGCTACGTCGGTGAACGAGCTGGGTTACAGCAACAGCCTGCTGAGCGGGGGAGCGGATGCACATTTCCTGCCGGCCAGCCATTTCCCGCTGGACGTGTTCTATCAGCGAACCGGAGCGGATACGACGGGAAGTATTTTCGGATCGAATACAAGCATTTCACAGTTTCGAGCGCAGTGGGCGATTGACCTGCCGAGCGTCCCACACTTCGTGTTCGGATACAGCGCCAACAGCAACAACGTGAACTGGGCGGATTCGGTATCCAACGCCGGGTACAAGCAATCCGAATGGTCGGCGAGAGCCAACGACCGAAACGCCGGCTGGTACTGGAATACAGGGTTCGATCTCGGCCGGCTGGATGAGACGAGTCTTGGAGGAATAAGCTTCACCGGGGGCGGGGTCAAAGAGGACTACTGGACGCTGGATGGGCGCGCCTATCGCAGGTTTTGGGGAGACAAGGCAACCTGGAGCAACGATGTCCGCGACCTCCATTATTCATATGACTTTGCCGGGAGCGGGACGTCATTAAGCAATAACCTTCTGTTGTCATCGAGCCTGCAGATTCTTCACACGCCAAAGCTCTCGTCGCACTATAGCTACTCGCTTTCGCATCTGGCGCAGAGCAACAACTTCACAGAACAGCCAGGGGGCATCACGATCCTGATTCCTCCGACGCTGGATACGCAGGCGGTGGACGCGGGAGTGAGTTACCAGCTGACATCTGCCATTCGTGTTTTTCAGGACGGACAGTATGACCACTTGTCGCCGCTGCTGCCGGGCCAGGAGTCGGAGACTTCGCTATTCCAGTCGTCTTCAGGAGTCAGCGTCATCAAGAGGTGGAGGGGCTTCGATCTCTCGACAACCTATACGGGCGTCCTGCAGAGACTAGGGACGAACTTCGACAACCAGGGAAACGGGTGGTCAAACAATGTAGACGCGCGGGTGGGCTGGGGCGACGCGAAGAGAGTTCGTTTGACCGGGAATTATCGTTACGAGCGCCTAAACCTGGTGCAGGAGATCGGGGGTTTCAGCCACTTCAACACGTTCGGGGGACAGGCGGAAACCAGCCGATTCTGGGGCGTGCGATTGAGCGGGGGTGTCGACCATGGGCGGATCGACCTGTTGGGCATTTCCGGGGAGACCAGGAGGGATTACACCACGTACAGCGCCCAGGTGGAGCACCGCAGATTCCATTTGTCGGCCAGCCGGGGGTTGAACGATGGATCGGGACTGGTGTTTCCCACGAACAACATCGGTCAGACAGATTTCTTCGTGCCCTTGCCCGTATCCCAGCTGATTGCAACGCCGCTGCTGGACCTGACCAGCCGGAGCAC
>Ga0335080_10001751_pt1 | contig 21523 bp, 18 predicted proteins | sample Lox_Sample_34_FD_206720 | JGI IMG/M metagenome (GOLD analysis project Ga0335080, IMG submission 206720) | Soil microbial communities from Loxahatchee National Wildlife Refuge, Florida, United States - Lox_Sample_3.4 | ecosystem: Environmental > Terrestrial > Soil > Wetlands | place: USA...
TTTGGAAGTGGTGAGCGCGGAAGGAATCGAACCTTCAACCTACTGATTAAGAGTTGTCGCACCTGAGTTAAGTTAAACCGCAACGAACACCATCTAAAATCAATAACTTACCCACAACCTAGCCCGCACGGAAGCACTTTGTCGAAGTAGCGAAAAAGCCCGCATTGGCGCATACCGGCTCGAAGTGTACGGCACATTTTACGGCACACCCAACGGGTTCACGCCGTACGCATCCAAAACGTCCCGCAGCGTCACAATGCCTTCCATTTTGTGCACATCGGCGCGGCTTACGACCGGCAGAATCTCCACCTGATTTGAACCCATACGGTCGAGCGCCAGATCCAGACCCTGATCAGCATGGACGTGCGGGAAGAAGAGCGCATCGACGATCGCACTCAATTTCTTGGTGTCATCCTCATCCGCTGCTCGTTCGAGTGTGGGCAGGTTAATCAAACCCACTACGCCTCGCTCATTCGTGATCAGCCAGGATCGGATCTTGCTAGCGCGCACGCGCTGCAGGGCTTCTTGAATCGTAATATCGGCAGGCAATGACTCAACCGGTGGCCGCAGCACTCGAGCCACCCTCCGCTGGCCACGTTGCTGTCGCGATTCCCCCGTTGGCAGGTGTATCCCGTCCTGGACCGCCAAGGCTTCGTAGATGGGCTCCTGCTGCAATCGAGAGGCAATGAAGAGGCTCACCAGATTTGCGATCATAAGGGGGACAATCACGGCATAATCCTGTGTCATCTCGAAGATCATTAACACTGACGTCATCGGAGCGCGCACGATACCGGCGAAAACCGCGCCCATCCCAACCAGCGCATAGGCGCCGGCTGTCGCCGTGTGAGCCGGGAACCAATGATGCGCTATGGTTCCCACGCTGCCGCCTAACATCGCTCCGATGAATAACGATGGACCGAAGATGCCGCCCGCGTTGCCCGAAGCGTAGCTGGTTGTGACCGCAAAGAGTTTCAGAACCACCAGCATCAGCATCATTGTGAACGCCATATTCCCGTTCAGCGCATCCCCGACATACCCATAACCCACACCCAAGACCTGAGGCACAAACCAACCCAACAAACCGACCAACAGACCACCTGCCAAAGGTTGAAACCACAGTGTCTCTTGCGGAAAGCGTAGAAATCGTTTCCGCATTCCCAGCAGAAGCTTTGTGAAGGCCACCGACACTAGGCCTCCGGCTACCCCGAGCACAGCGTAAACGGCAAATTCCGTAGGATGGACCAGTCGATATTGCGGAACCTTGAAGAGTGGCTGATCGCCGAGAGACACGCGCAGGACCATCCACGCAGTCGCTGAAGCCAGCACCACAGCGCCAATTACCGGCGCGTGGAGATCGCCCACGATCTCCTCAAGCGCAAACAGCACCGCTGCCAGCGGTGTATTGAACGCAGCAGCAATCGCTGCTGCCGCCCCAACCGGCAGCAGTGCCTTTACTTTGTCGGGGCGTAGCCCCAAGAGGCGTCCGAGCACTGAAGCAATGCCTGCGCCGACTTGAACGGAGGGTCCTTCGCGACCTAGCGGGATTCCGCTGGCGAGAGTTGCCGACGTGCAAAAGAACTTTCCGAGCACGGTGCGCAGCGTGATGCGGCCTTCGCGCGCAAAGAGAGCAGCTTTGGTCTGCGGCACTCCGCTGCCTCGCGCGTAGGGAAAATAACGAAACAGCAAGTAGCCGATTCCTAGCGAGCCCATGACCGGAAACAACAGACGTCGCCACGGAGCACCACCAACCGGATACAAGCGCATGCCCAGGCGTTCCGTGAGTACGATGAAAGCGACGACCGCGAGCCCAGTCAGAGCACCAATCACGAGCGCCAATATGAGGAACACTTGATCCTCGCGTTCCCGCAGTCTTGCGACCCGATGTAAGAGCGGAGTTTTCCACCAACTCCCGCTCGTATCGCCGCTTTCACTCGTTTCTGGGGAATGTCCCATCAGACGCATACCTCCCTGATTGCACTTTGTAGGGCGGAAGGCGAGTTGGAAGTCTGATTGCATCCCTTCGAAGTTGGACGCTTATCAAGCCACATTGTCCGCTTCGGCCGCTGAAGTCGAATTGAAAGATTGATTGGTTCTAGAACGACAATCCGGGGAGAATCAGCAACGGAGGATGGTCTTGTACTCGGGTAAGCTAACCGAGCAAAATTCAGCCTGTGAAAGCAACATCCAAGAAAGAATGACGAGGGGAGAAATCAGCAAGCTTCCCAGGGCGTTCAGGGCGCCCTGCACGATGAAGATCCACAACCGAGCCGCGGCTCGCGCCGCCTGAAAGACAGTGGCAGGTCCGTTTACCACCGAATACGGTCCCTGCATCAAGGGAAAGAAAAAGATCATCAGGACGCAAAGAATGGTCAGTACTGCCAGTTCGCATCCAATGCGTGCAGGAATCATTGAAGTGTGATTGTGATTATATCGGAGGATTCGGCGCTGACCCAAACGTGTCTCAAAGAGCGATCCGTCGGGTACGAGCGCGTCTAGATTGGCTGGGATCGGCTGACCAAAGTCGAACGGGCCGGACGGGGATGAGTGTTTGCCAGCTCATTGAAAACTCAAGAGAGTCTTACCTTTTCAAATCGATCAGCGGGAGAAGCTTGTTTCTCAAACTCCGTTTGCAACTCACTGAAGGGAGCCGGGCCCACACATCAGAAGGGCCGAACTTTCTAGTAGGTTCTTCCTCGACTCCACGCTCCATCGAAGCCAGGCGCCAAAGCGTCACGCATTTGCAGGCGGGCACGAGATAGTCTGGTCTTCACGTTCGCTTCTGACAGGCCCAGCACCTGTGCGGTCTCGGTAATGCTGAGATGCTGTACATCCCGCAGGATTAGTACGGTGCGGTATTTCTCAGGGATAGAATCCAAGGCCTGTGTGAGCGCCTTACGCAGCTCTTTCTGTTCCAACGCCTCGGACGGTATTTCTCGCCAGTCTGCAAAATCTTGGGGGGTGTAGTCGCCGTCGTCCCCGAGTCGTCCTTCTTCTATCGACTCATAAAGGTGCCGGCGATCTTTCCGCAGCTTCATCTTTGCTTCATTGATCGCAATCTGGATCAGCCACGTGCTGAATTTCGCTTCCTGACGGAAACGTGCAAGGTTCTTGAAGGCCTTCAGGATCGCTTCCTGGGCGACATCCTCTGCGTCCGCATCATTCTTAACGAGGGACAGTGCGGCCAAGAACACCGCGCGCTCGTAGGGGCGCACCAAGTCAAAGAAGGCATCGGATTCCCCGTTCTGCACCCGCCGGATGAGGGTCACTTCCGCCGATGTCATCTGGACACCCACTGGAGACCCCATGCCCGTCTTCGAGCGAAGTAGATCTTTTCCAGATAGCAGGATCGTTTCTGTGCTTGCGGTCATCATTGGGTCGCCTCCTTCAGTTGCTGGCTTACAAACTGAGAGCAGTTGAGTTCGGACACTTGCCTTTTCGCGAGATCGCGCAGCAGAGTGACTCCGTGCGAATCGACGAACCACACTCTTTCGAGATCGAGGCTCACGTTCTTCTGGAGGGAGAGGGCTTCATCGCTGAGTTTTCGCAACTCTTCGACCCAAGGGCCTACGAGCTTGCCTTCCAGCTGGAGCTCGATGGCTTGATCTGAGTCGCTGATGATTGAAATCTTGAGCACCGTTGGTTTCCTTCCGAACGCACCTTTGCTAAAGCAGGAGTCGTGCCATTCGTGAGGTGCGTGCAAGAAAAAGCTATGCTGATGATTTTGAGGACCTTAGAGAATTGCTGAGGGAGTTGCTTTCGGAGGGAGCTACGAGGGTTCGTGGGTCAGTTCGTTACGGCTTCGTGGGCACGAGATTTCGTGGCCGGCAGAGCAGGATTTAGCGAGGCGCGCTCGATTCCAAGTTTCTTCATGCGACTGCGCAGCGTGTTGGGATGTAGATCGAGAATCTTCGCAGCCCCACGATCGCCTTCAACCACCCAGTCCGTCTTCTGCAGAACGCTCTGGATATGCCGTCTCTCCACTTGCTCCAGCGACGAAGAATCACTGGTCGCATCGTGCGAGAAGAGAGGGTTTAGGTCTGCACCTTCATCGGTTGACGCCATTGCCGCGTTAGCCGCGGGTAGCAGGTCAGCGCCTAACCTCAAGACTGGGCCGCGTGACAAAACTACGGCACGCTCGACAACATTCTGCAACTCACGTATGTTTCCCGGCCAAGCATAGCGGGACAGAAGATCCATCGTGTCCTGCGCGATGCCGGTAATCTGTTTGCCGAACTGCCGGGTAAACCTCTCCACAAAGAAAGTCGTGAGGAGTGGGATATCGGAGCGTCTCTGACGCAGCGGCGGCAAAACAATCGGGAGAACATTGAGGCGATAGAAGAGATCAGCCCTGAACCGGCCTTCCTGCACGGCTTTCTCGAGGTCTCTGTTGCTGGCTGCAATCATGCGCACGTTTACTTTCACCGTGCGGCTGCTGCCTAGTGGCTCAAACTCATGCTCCTGGAGAACCCTCAACAACTTCACTTGCGTGTCAAGAGGAAGTTCGCTGACTTCATCGAGGAACAAAGTCCCACCGTCAGCTAGTTCAAACCGGCCGGTTCTACGTTCCAGCGCGCCGGTGAATGCACCTTTCATGTGTCCAAACAGTTCACTCTCAACCAGTCCAGTTGGGATTGCGCCACAATTCAATTTCACCAATGGGCGATGCTTGCGCGATCCGTGGCTGTGGATCGCACGTGCGATCAACTCCTTACCGCAGCCGGTTTCTCCGGTGATCAGTACAGTGGAATCTGTGGGCGCCACGGTCTCCACTCTGTCCAACACCTCCACTATCGCGCGGCTGTTCCCCACGATCTCTTCGAAATTGTGTTCCTTACTAATTTCTTCCTGCAGATAGACATTTTCGGCTTCGAGTTTCTTTTGCAGAGTTTGGACTTGCTGAAGGGCACTTTGCAGTTCCGCCTCCGCTCGCTGGCGCTTCAACTCAGCTGCTGCTCTGGCGGCAAAGATTTTGACCAGATCGATTGCGCGCGGGTCGCGATCCATTGGCTTGTCGTCAAGAATTGCGATGTGGCCAATGACTCGTCCCTCTCGGTCGATCATCGGAACGCCCAAGTAGCTCTCTGCTCCCCAATCAGCAAGGCCGGTATCCATCGGAAACAGGCTTTGAAGCCCTTCTTTATAGTGGCAGGTTTCGCCGTTCAGCACTTTCATGCAGGGTGTGTCGGCAATATCGAACTCAAACTTCTCTCCGAACTGATCGCCGTTCCAGAAGGCTAGTGCTTTTGCGCGTTTTTGATCATCACAGTCGGTGATGAATGCGTAGCGAACGCGAAGTGCGGTGGCCAGATGGCGCACCAGCGAAGGAAAGAAATCGTTTCCGGTTGCTGAAGCAGTACCGACGACGATAGAGCGGAACGTCTCTTCCGCAAGGTGCCTTTCAGTGACGTCGCGGACCAGACCAATTACGCCAATCACCTTCCCTTGAGCATCGCGATGGGGAGCAAAGGTGCAAGACTCCCAAAGATCGCGCCCATCCGCAGAGTGCTTGGGCACCAAAGCGTCGGCTACCTGTACAACTTCTCCCAAGAGCGCACGCTTTAGGGCCGTTGCTATGCCGCTCGGACCCAGTCTGGGAAACACTTCGGTCGCGACTCTGCCGAGTACTTCCTCAGAGCGCTTCCCGGTGAGTCGCTCCATGAAGGGGTTGAAGAGCTCGTAGCGTAGTTCTGCATCGTAGACAATAATTCCTTCCGCCGCCCCTTCAATGATCTCGCGATTAAATTGAACGGCTTCACACAAGGCAATCTCGTCCTTCTTGTGCTGGGTAACATCGCGTGACAGCGCCAGTAAGCGCTCTGGTTTTCCGTTTGCGTCATACACGGGACTGACCACCACATCCCACCATCTGGGCTGTCGCGTAGTCCGAGTTTCGAAATAACCGACGAATCGCCCGATGCCCCCAGCCTTTGCTGCTTGGACTGCTGCCTTCGCGGCCTCCCGATCTGCGCCGTCCCAGAACTCCACCCAAGGACCATTCAGAAATGGACCGATGTCACAGATCTCCAGCACCTGCATTCCGCCCTCGTTCATGAATAATAGGCGGCCTTCGAGGTCGAGCATCTTGATGCAATCCCGGCTGCATGCAATGAGCCGGCTCTTAAGCTCCTCGCTGGCACGAAGGGTCTCAGCGGCGAGCGCCTGCTCGCTGACAACACGGGCCAGTTCGGCCTTGGTGCTGCTCAGCTCCGATTCGAGCGCTTGCAGGCGTTCCTGATCGTGTTCAGAGAGAGTCACACAGCTCCTTCTGCTATCGGTCGAAGGTAAGACGGGGCCTGGACCATAAGGATGCACGAAATTTGAGGGTGCTCGCTCAGGTCGTTCTCTGACGGATGCGGGACATTACGGCACTGACGATAGGGTCGACCGCCTCGGCGGGCAGCGTAAAGCAACCGCTTTCGGTAACAATATCGATTGTTTTTCGAGTACTGTCGACGATCACTCGGCAGGTCTTGCACTCGCGCAGGTGCTCCTCAAGATGGGTCCGGAGGTCAGAACTGGCAGTGCCGTCGATGTAGTCCCCGAATTCGGCCAGGAAGTCAGCGCAGCTAAGCATCGGTCTTGTCCTGGCGAATAAAGTGAGGGGCGAGACTCTCTCGAAGCATCAATCTTCCCCGTAAAACGCGAGCCTTAAGCGCCGGAACGCTCAGTTCCAGCACTGCCGCTGCTTCTTCCGTTGAAAGCTGGTTGATATCGCGCAAAAGCACCGCAACCCGGTATTTCTCCGGCAGCCGGAGGACAGCCTCGCGGACAAGTTCATTCATTTGCGAGGCGGCCAATGACCGTTCCGGATCGTCAGCCCATTTCTGGACCTGTCTGGGGCGAAATCCCTCATCGTCTTGCGTATCGTCGAGAGATTCCACAGGCTTACGCTGTCGCAGAAGGTCCGTCCCGGCATTGATGGCAATGCTGGTAAGCCAAGTGGAGAACTTTGATCGTCCCTGGAAACGGCCGATATTCTCAAACGCTTTCAAGAATACTTCCTGTGTCGCATCGTGGGCATCATCGATGTTCCCTAGAAGCCCCACCAGAGTTCCGAAAACCCGCCGAGAGTGTCGACGCACCAACTCCTCAAACACGTCAATGTTCCCGTCCCGGACACGCGCCACAAGTGCAGCGTCGGGATCTTCGGGAAAAGTGGCATCGGAGATGGGACGGGACCGGTCGGCGAAAAGATACAAATCTTTTGGACCAAAAACCTTCCGGGGCGAGAAATCGGCGGCTGCCCCGACGCCTGCCTGCAAAGTGTTCAGGAAGTTGGCCAATGCCGACACCACAACCGCCTCGACGATCTGGTGCTCGGTGAAGCCTTGCGTGCGAAGTCGGTCCGCATCAAATCGTTGGCTTGAGCGGCTTGGGAGGCTCGCAAGTTTGCGGGTTTCGTCCAGCAGTGTCCGATCGGTGGCTGATATGCCGCTCTGCCGGTGATCTTCGATGATCCGATCAGACTCGTCCAATGGAATTCCCAGTATGTTCAGTACCTGACTGTGCACGGTCGCGCAGTATGTGTTCAGGTTGGCGGCTGAAATAACCAACAGAACGCACTCCTTCTGAACACGATTCAAGCGGTCCTCGGGAAACAGAACAGATTCGAGCAATCGCACTTCCGCGTCCAGTAATTCTGGAACCGCGCTCTGTAGCCGGTAGAGGTTCGGCACATAGCCGAATTGTTCGCGAAGCACGGCGTAGTTGCGAGAATCAGCGGCTGAATCCGAGGGTATGTCGAGATGCGCCCCTGACGCCTTCGGCCAATCGCGTGGTTCGGGGACATTCAGTGGTTCAGCCGGAGCTGGAGCCTTCAATTCTGCGTCAAGCGTTGGGCGTAGCCCATCCGCCAGAGTACAGAGCATGAGAGCCACGCCAGTCGTAACGATCGCCTCCAGAATAGCCCTGTCGTCGAACCCGGAATTCTTGAGCGCCAGACGGTCATTCCCCGAGACCCAAGGGCCATGTTTTGCAAGCTTGAGCGAGAAGTCGAGGAGTGCAGGGTTGCGGTGGGGCACGCCGGCAATGGAATGTCCGAACAAGGCGCGGCAATATTCGTTCGCCCGGACGGTCGCTACCGCGTCAAGAATCGCGTCCTTCTGATCCCTACTCAGCCTGCCTTGGCGAACAACGATTGTGTCAATGACGCGCTGCTCGGCCGCAATGGCGTGAGGTATGGCACTCTGCGCTTGAAAAAGATTAGGCAGAAATCCGTACGCTGCAATCAGTTGCGGATAGGACCTCGGCGGTTCGTTGGAGATGGTCGCAGGCTGACTCATGGACAATCAAGGCTGCCAGTATATCGCGGAGATTCTCCCGCTCACGCCTGACCCTTGAAACAGCAACAACGGCCTAGTGTAAACTTGTGCGCACTGCTTGGGGGATGGGGATATGAGCTATCTGCAGAACCAACCGTACGACGAAAAAGACTTCCCGGCGTTTGCTGCCATACGGGAACAGTTGGGATTTCTGCCCAATTTCTTCGTCGAACAAACTGCACGCCCGGACATGGTTGAGGCTGAGATAGCCATGACTGGCAATCTGATTCTCAAAGAGGGCGCCCTGCCGCGAAGGCAAAAAGAATACATCTTCCTGGTGTGTTCGGCGGCGAACCTCAGCACCTATTGCGTAACCGCACATTGCGAAATGGTGCGCATGTTGAAGCTTGAGGGTCCGGAACCAGAGCAGATCGCGGTTGATCACATTCATGCCAAGATTTCGATTGCCGACAAGGCACTCTTGAATTTCTGCGCCAAGCTCAACAGCCAGACATCCAAGATCGGATCGAGCGACATCGAGGCGCTCCATACGTACGGATTCACCGATCCGCAAATCCTTGAGGCTATCCTCCTTGTGGGCTGGGCGAAATTTGCCAACACCGTCGCATTTGGTATCGGAACCGTGCCGGACTTTGAAAACCGAAGAATCGCTGAGGAATTTGGCAAGGCTCGAGCCGGCAACCGGGAAACACCGGTGCCGGCTGTAGGTTAGTGCACCCTTTACTCATATGCCTGACTCCCGAAGGTGCTGGCGAGCCGCAAGGTGGTCATTCAGTTTCTTGTAGAACCTCTGACTTGCCCCCGCGGGAATCTCGAATGCCCGCCCGTCGCCGACTATCTTGACCACGTTGCGTGCGCCATCCAAGATGGCGCTGCAGTGAGCACAGTTGCTGAAGTGAGAGGACATGTTGGCACGGAGCCCGGGATCCACATCGTCGTCAAGATAGTTTGAAATCTGACGCCACACTTCTGCGCATTCGATTTCGACAATCGTTTTGGGCACGTACCTCGCTCCGATCCCAGGCTCTCTGGCCTCCGCATCGGCCGACAGGTTCGACCGCCAATTTGGAGGAATCAAATGTCCTTCCCTATGAGACACAGCAACTCCAAAAAGGTGACAATCCTTCCCTACTCCAGAAAAACTGGAGTAGGCTCATGGCCGAATACCCGGAATATTGAGCCGAATTCGGTATAAACCGGTCTTCGCGCAAAGATAGAGAGTCTTGCCGTCGTCGTCGCCCCATGCAAAGTTATGCGGATGTTCCGGGCCGACAATCGTGCCCAGGTGCTTGCCTTCTGGCGTTATGATCCACAAACCTCCGGGGCCGGAAACGTAGAGATTGCCCTTCTGATCGATCTTCATCCCGTCGAGAGCGTCTTCGCCCTCTGCCGACGTCATATCGAAGAAGACTTTGCTGTTCGACAACGTTCCATCCGGATTCACTTCATACCGCATGATGATCTTTTTCTTCTCGTCCCAGTTGTCGACGTAGAAGTACTTTTCGTCCGGCGAAAATGCGAGCCCATTCGGGCCGCTCAGTTCTTTTGTCAATAGCTGGACGTTCTTCCCGTCGGGAGATACGCGAAACACTCCGCTGTAGGACAGTTCTTTCCGTGGGTCATCGAAGAACTTCGGGAGTCCAAACGGCGGATCAGTGAAATACAGCGCGCCATCCGACTTGTAGACGAGATCGTTGGGGCTATTGAGGCGCTTTCCTTCATAGCGGTCGGCCAGTACTGTGAACTGGCCGTTCTTCTCCATACGAACCACGCGCCGGTTGCCGTGCTGGTTGATTGTGAGCCTTCCCTGCTTGTCGAGTGTGAGCCCGTTGGAGCCGGGTTGACCGTACTCGCCGATGTCCATGCCGCGGTAGCCGCTCTTGGTCATGAAGATCGACAGCTGCCCGTCTTGTGTCCAACGGTAGATCAGGTTGTTGTTGGGATCACTGAAAAGAAGGTACCCGTCGGTTTCTTCCGTGCGCGGTACCCAGATGGGCCCCTCGGTAAACAGGAATCCTCCAGCGAGCTTCTCGATCTTCGCGCCAGCCGGAACAATCTCGTCCAGAGCCGGGTCCTTCCTGGTGACCTGCGCAGTAGTCTCGCTGATCGCAACTTTGGGCGACTTGTAGAAATCGAGCGTTGCCGACTTGATCCAGATGAAATTTTGCGGACTGTAGGAAATAGGCCCATTGATCCCGAAGACGGCAAGCTGAATGCGCTGACCGGGTCGGGCGTTCCTCGTGAGGATCACGCGATTGGGAGCGTTGAATCCCTTGATCACTGGCCCGCCAGCCTGACCCAGGACCCGCGGCATCTTGCCGTCAACCCAGACCTCGGCATAGTCGTCGATCACGATCTCAAAAGCGATTGTCGAACCTGCGGTGCTGAAGTTCCCAACCTTTTCCGGAATGGCGACGTTGATGCGGTACCAGTTGAAACAGACCTTGGCGGTGGAACGCCGTTGGTTAAGACTAGCGGCATCGATGGCTTCCCATTGAGAATCGTCGAAGTTTGCGGGACCCGCGTGAGGAGCGTAGTCGTAGGTCCGGATCGGTGCGCCACTCGGCTTTAGATCAGAACCCACAGCATGCGAGTCGGCGTCCTCGATTTTCACATTGTGGTAGCGCCACTGGCCGTTCACCAGTTGCACCCCCTCTTGGGAAGCCAAGTCGATTACTGCGTCCGGACGACCCACCGGAGGATCTTGGATCGTCTGTGCGCCTGTCCTTACTAAGGGTAACAACAGAGCCAACCCCAGCGCTGTCAAAGCACTCCGCATATGCCGTTGTGTGTTCATGTTCATGTCTCACTTAGCGAACCTTCACAACGTAGTAGAGGAACGGATTGGTAACTTCCAGAAACTGGTGTGGCACACCGTGGGGCACGATGATAACGTCGCCCTTGGCGATCTTCCGTGTCTCGCCGCCGTTGATGCTGCTGCCCCGAATCTCGTCGGGTGCGATGGTCTTGCTATCCACGGTTTGACCGCCGGTAATAAACGTCGCACTCCCCTGGAGGACGTAGATCACGTCCGCGTCTTTCGTGTGGACCTCCGCTTGTCCGGGCTTTTCACGCCGGCTGGCGTGGACCATGTAGTTACGACCGTCGCTTCCGTCGAACAGCACTGTTCCCTTGGAGAAGGCTTCTTCGACTTTGGCTTTCTCCCAGTAGGACACTGCAGGCGCGGGGTCTCCACTCATGGTGTCGGCTTCGAATGCTTTCGAGCCGGCGATAGCCAACTGCTCGTCCTGGTCGGCACTGGCCGCTCCGCTGACTCCCACACCACCGACAATCTGACCATCCACGGTGATAGGAATGCCGCCGATCAACGGAGTGAAGTTCTCGAGGGCGGTCATCACGGTGCGGCCTTTGCCGCTGGAGTTGATCAGCTCTTCAAAGAAGCGGGTCGGCTTCTTGAACATGACCGCAGTCTTCGCCTTGCCGATGGAGATGTTGGCGCCGGCTGAGAAAGTGCCGTCGAGGCGTTCGAGAGCCATGAGATTGCCGCCGTCGTCCACGACAGCGATGACGCCGCCTGGCGCCCGTAGTTTCTTGGCCTCGCTCTTAGCTGCGGCGATAACCTGCTCCGCGCCTTGCAAGGTGAGGGTCTTCTTGTCGGCTGTTTGGCCGTTCGCCACTACCAGCAGTGCAACAATCAGAACGGTTAGTTGAAATATTTTCTTGTGGGTGTTCATCGGTTTGCCTCTTTGTTTGCATTTGTTGGGAAGGGCGCTGCGTCCAGGTTCGAACCGCAAACGCCCCTCGGTTGAGAGTTTGGTTACTTCACTGGCGAGCTGAAGCTTGCCTCGCCCAGATTTGCTTCCGCCCAGGCACACCAGATGATCACCTTGGAAACGTTCTTCACGTAGCCGGGCAGAACGATTTCCTTCTGGTATTTGTCGCCCAGCAGGGCTTTCTTCTTCAGTTTGTCCAGCAGATAGACCTGGCCGTCAGAGTCCACAACTTGCCAGTGCGGATCCGGAGTGTCCGGCACGACGAAATCGTCCGATAACGTGAGGACGCTTTTGCCATCGCGAGTGCTGTGAGTGACGTGCCCCTTGTTGGCCTTCGGACCTTGGAACTGTCCAGTGGTGTGCGCGTCTTGGGCGACCGCCGAGACGGCGAACAGCATGGTCGTCATCAGCAGCCCACGGAGGAGAAATTGCATTGCCTTGTTCATGTTCATCCTTTACCTCGTGCTTGAAGATTGATTCGTGAGCCAGCTCACGCACTTGGCGAATGAATCGTTAACGATTCGCGAACCCAATTTGATGTGGGCTCATGGTGCCGTGCCGAGCTGCTCACGTGGCAGTGGGATTCAGAAGTGTCGTGAAGGTTTCAAAGCTCAGCTGACCAGCGAAGATGATTGCGAGTGTCACTTTCTTAGCGTTGCGCCATCCGATGGATCGGTGGTATTCGTGTCGCGCAAACCAGCTGTTATAGAAATCGATTGCTATCAGGTCAGATGGGAGTTGTCTGATTACCTGGAGGGCGATCTCGTGCCTGAGCTCCGACTTCGGATCGAGCAACACCTTCATAGCTGTGATCACTGCAGAGCTGTGTACGACGGCATGCGGAACATCGTGAGCTTGCTGGGCGACGAAGAGGTGATCGAACTGCCCGAAGGCTTCAGCCAACGTCTGCACAGGTTACAACTTCAGGTGTGCTGAATCCGTTTCGGGTTTCGACCGCACTATCTCCTCATCGTTCTCCTCCTCGATCCTGCACATCAAAGTCCCTATCGAAATCAGCGGACGCGAAGACTTTTTCCTGTCACCTTCGCTAAGGGTTGGAATCACACCGCCAGATTCCATGAATGGCACCGAACACAACCTGCTGGTCGAAGCGCCGAACCTGGCGGTCATCCAGATGCAGACGCCCACTCAAATCGCGATGTCGCAGACGCCCAAACTGGGCGCGTTGGCGTCTCTACGTCTTCACTGGCCTGAGTATCTGATGGAAGCGGGCCTGCTCGGTGCATTCATGGTGTCGGCATGCGTGTTCGGCGTGTTGTATGCATTCCCGCGATCTCCTGTGAGACAAGCCATCTCTTCTGACTTCTTGCGGGGTTTGCTCGGGGGGCTGTCGATGGGACTGACAGCGATCGCTATCTTCTACTCGCCCTGGGGAAAGCAATCTGGTGCACACATCAACCCCTCGGTGACACTGACGTTCCTGCGGCTCGGCAAAATCAAGTTCTGGGACGCTCTCTTCTATATAGCGTCGCAGTTCGTCGGGGCGGTTCTCGGGGTTCTTCTGGTGGCCCAGTTTCTGAAGCAGGAGGTCTCTCATCCAGCTGTTCGATACGTAGTCACCACACCTGGACCGCGCGGACCGTGGGTAGCGTTTGCAGCCGAATTCATTATTGCGACTGGAATGATGTCGGCAGTGCTCTATTGCTCGAATCACCATCGCCTCGCCAAGCACACTGGATTGTTCGCCAGCTTGCTGGTCGCGACGTACATCACCTTTGAAGCCCCATTCTCCGGGATGAGCATGAATCCCGCCCGATCGTTCGGTTCAGCTTTCCCGTCCGGTATTTGGGACCATTTCTGGATTTACCTAACAGCACCGCTGCTCGGCATGCTTACCGCATCGGAGTTCTACCTGCGGCGGAAGGGCGGGCAGGCAGTGAAGTGCTGCAAGCTCCACCATGACAACAACAAACGCTGCATATTTTGCGGAGCCAATGGAGGATTCGCATCATGACCGACAATCGCTACGACGTAATCATCATCGGAACCGGTGCGGGTGGTGGAACCCTCGCCTACCATCTGGCGCCTTCGGGAAAGAGAATACTGATTCTCGAGCGCGGCGACTATGTTCCCCGCGAAAAAGCAAACTGGGACCCCCAGGTCGTCAACGTGGACGGCCACTACAACACCAAGGAATCCTGGCTCGATAAGGACGGCAAGGATCTGCACCCTCACACGAACTACTACGTCGGCGGCAACACCAAGTTTTACGGTGCCGCGCTGTTCCGTCTGCGCAAAGAGGACTTCGGCGAATTGCGCCACCACGGCGGAATCTCACCGGCATGGCCGATCAGCTATGACGATTTGGAGTCTTACTACACGCAAGCCGAGAATCTGTATCAGGTGCACGGCAACCGAGGAGAAGATCCCACCGAACCGGAAGCCAGTTCCCCTTATCCCTGGCCCGCTGTTACCCATGAGCCGCGAATCCAGCAACTGTCCGACGACTTCGCGCGCTCGGGCCTGAAGCCCTTCCACGTACCGGTCGGGGTCATGCTCGACGAGAAGAACCCGCACAAGAGCCGCTGCATTCGCTGCAATACCTGCGACGGATTCTCCTGTCTGGTCGGCGCCAAGTCCGACGCGCAAGTTGTATGCATCGATGAGGCAATCAAGCATTCCAACGTTACGCTTCTGACGAACTCACTGGTGAAGCGGCTGGAAACAGATTCATCGGGCCGTGAAGTGAAAAGGGTGATAGTGGAACGCAACGGCAACTCGGAAACCTATTCCGCAGATGTGGTTGTTGTCTCCTGCGGCGCGATTAACTCCGCCGCGCTGCTCTTGCGCTCCGCCAATGACAAGCACCTACGCGGACTTGCTAACAGTTCGGATATCGTGGGCCGCCACTATATGGGACACACTAATTCGGTGATGATGGCCATCTCAAAATGTCCCAACCCCACTATTTTTCAAAAGACGCTGGGAGTCAATGACTTCTACTTCGGCTCGAAAGACTTCGAGTACCCTATGGGGCACATCTCGTTCGTGGGCAAACTGGACGCGATCACCCTAAAGGCAGGCGCACCGGCAATTGCCCCGAATTTCACTCTGGATCTGATGGCAAAGCACTCGCTGGACTTCTGGCTCACGTCCGAAGATCTACCGGATCCGAACAATCGCGTCACGATCGGCCGTGACGGCAAGATCGTTCTGACATACACGCCGAACAACCTGGAGGCCCACGAAAGGCTTCAGGGCAAGCTTAAGCAGGCGATGAAGCAGACGAACTGTGCGATGCACGGCCACGAGTGCCACCAAGGGCTGTTTGGGCGAAATCTTTACGTTGGACAACGAATTCCGCTCGCTGGCGTGGCCCATCAAAACGGCACGATTCGCTTTGGGCACGACCCCAAGACCTCAGTCCTGGACGCGAATTGCAAAGCCCACGACGTCGACAACCTTTACGTTGTGGACGGGAGTTTCTTCCCGTCGAGCGCAGCTGTCAATCCGGCCCTCACCATCATGGCCAATGCACTTCGAGTGGGCGACCACCTGATGAAGCGCCTGGGGGTGTCCCAGCCGACCTACGAACAGAATCGGCAGCAGGACCACCGGGAACTTGCAGTGAGCAGGTAATCGAGATATGAGGCTACTCTTTCGACCAAATCGCCTTCGCCAGAGTGTGTTAGCAATCTGGATATTGTCGCTGCTTCTGGTTGCTCCGCATCTCCTCACCCAGTACGCCCTGGCCCAACAGAACCCCGCTCTGGTTGAGGGTGTAGACGCGATCGGAATCACGGTCTCCGACATGGACAGGGCGGTGGATTTTTATTCCAAGGTGCTCACCTTCGAGAAGATCTCGGACACCGAAGTCACCGGCGAGAACTACGAGCATCTCGAAGGTGTGTTTGGGCTGAGAATGCGCGTGGTGCGAATGCGGCTAGGCGACGAGTTCATTGAACTCACCGAATATCTAGCGCCGAAGGGCCGTCCGATTCCCGTCGACTCACGGAGCAACGATCGTTGGTTTCAACACATTGCGATCATTGTTAGCGACATGGACAAAGCTTATGCCCGGTTGCGCCAGAACAAGGTAGAGCACGCTTCTTCAGCACCACAGCGTCTTCCGGACTGGAACAATAACGCGGCGGGCATCTCGGCGTTCTACTTCAAAGATCCAGATGGGCATCCGGTGGAGGTGTTGCAGTTTCCTCCCGACAAGGGCTTGGAGAAGTGGCACCGCCGCAGCGACAAGCTTTTTCTCGGCATCGACCATACCGCAATCGTCGTGTGGGACACCGACGCCAGTGTCAAGTTCTACCGCGACCTGCTCGGCATGCATGTGGCCGGAGAGAGCGAAAACTACGGAACCGAGCAAGAACATCTGAACAACGTGTTTGGCGCTCACCTGCGTATCACCGCATTGCGCGGCGCAAAGGGTCCAGGAATTGAGTTGCTGGAGTATCTGGCGCCTCGCGACGGACGTCCTTTCCCATCGGACGAACAGGCAAGTGACGTCGTACACCGGCAGACGGTTCTCGTGACCCGTGGTGCCGACGCCGCGGCTCATCAATTGCAATCGAGCCGCGTGAACTTTGTTTCTTCTGGCGTGGTTGCGAATCAAACCGGACAGCTGGGATTCACTAAAGCTCTTCTAGTACGCGATCCGGACGGCCACGCAATCGAAATTGCTGAGAAGTAGGGGGAGATGTGAGTGCAACCAACGTCCAATCCGCGTTGTCGACAACTGACTGGCGTATCGATCTTGCCTACGATGCACCGTTGCGGGTGTCGGTGGACAACGCAAGCATCGACGATCCGGTGAACGATACCGGGCTCGGCCCCAGGCATGGCGATTTGCAGCGTTCAGACGAGTTTGCTTGTTTAGTAAGGCTGATTTGCGAAGGAAGCGGAGAATTCTCATGACGCAGGAAGAGATTCGACTGTCAGAATCCGGAGTCCGCCGGAAGCATTGGAAGCGCTGGGGACCCTACCTCAGCGAGCGTGCGTGGGGCACGGTGCGCGAGGACTACAGCCCATACGGGAATGCCTGGGAATATTTGTCGCATGATCATTCCCGATCGCGCGCATACCGCTGGAACGAAGACGGCTTGGCTGGCATCAGCGATCGGAAGCAGAACATCTGTTTTGCCCTGGCCCTATGGAACGAGCGCGACCCCATCCTGAAGGAACGGATTTTCGGTTTGACGGGCAACGAAGGTAATCACGGCGAGGATGTGAAGGAGTATTACTTCTACCTCGACTCGACTCCCACTCACTCTTACATGAAGTACCTGTACAAGTATCCGCAGGCGGAGTTCCCCTACGGACAGTTAGTGGCCGAAAATCGCAACCGTGGCAAGAACCAGCCCGAATTTGAACTGCTCGACACCGGGGTATTCAACGACGATCGCTACTTCGATGTGTTCGTCGAGTACGCCAAGGCCGATGCCGAAGACATCCTGATCAAGATCACGATCTCGAATCGTGGTCCGGAAGCCGCGAACCTGCGCCTGCTCCCGACGGTCTGGTTCCGCAACACCTGGTCATGGGGAAACTCCAGCCGTCGTCCGGAGTTGCACCAGTTACGCGTCGCCCCGAATCCGGTGATCGAATTGAACCACAACCAACCCGGGAATCGCTGGCTGCATTGTGAAGGCTCTCCAGAATTACTGTTCACGGAAAACGAAACCAATGCCCGCCGGCTTTTCGGAGTAGAGAGCCGCACGGCCTACGTGAAAGACGGGATCAACGATTACGTTGTGCACGGCGCGACAGAAGCAGTCAATCCAAAACATGTCGGCACGAAGGCCGCGGCCCACTACAAATTCACGGTCGGCGCGGGCGAGACGACAGTTATCCGCTTGCGCTTGGCCGATTCCGACTTCAAAGGCAAGAACGCCTTTGCCAGCTTCGACAAGACGTTTGCGCAGCGCCAGCAAGAGGCGGACGAGTTCTATGCCACGATTATTCCTCAGGACCTTTCGACGGATGCGCGGAACGTCATGCGCCAGGGCTTCGCGGGCATGTTGTGGTCCAAGCAGTTCTATCACTACGTAATCAAAGACTGGCTGCAAGGCGACCCGGGCAATCCTCCCCCACCCGCGGAGCGCCACAAGGGCCGAAACCACGAATGGACCCACCTATACAACGCAGACGTGATTTCCATGCCTGACAAATGGGAATACCCCTGGTATGCCGCTTGGGACCTGGCGTTTCACTGCATTCCCCTCGCGCTCGTGGATTCTGACTTCGCGAAAGAGCAGCTCACATTGATGTTGCGTGAATGGTACATGCACCCCAACGGGCAGATCCCGGCCTATGAGTGGGCATTTGGCGACGTCAATCCTCCGGTGCATGCATGGGCAGCATGGCGCGTCTACAAGATTGACAAGAAACGCAAGGGCAAAGGCGACCGCGCTTTCCTGCAGCGTGTCTTTCACAAGCTGATGCTGAATTTCACTTGGTGGGTGAATAGAAAAGATGCCGATGGCATGAATATTTTCCAGGGCGGATTCCTGGGCCTGGACAACATCGGTGTGTTCGACCGCAGCGCGCCGTTGCCCACCGGTGGCTACATCGAACAATCAGACGGCACCAGCTGGATGGCGATGTACACCCTGAACTTGCTCGCGATCGCGCTGGAGTTGGCGAAAGAAGAGCCCTGCTACGAAGACGTGGCCAGCAAGTTTTGGGAGCATTTCATATACATCGCTCACGCGATGAGCCATCGCGGCCACGACAGCATGGGGCTGTGGAACGAGGAAGACGGCTTCTTCTACGACGTGCTCAAGCTGCCCGACCGCAAACAGTTCCCGATGAAGATTCGCTCCATGGTGGGATTGATCCCCTTGTTCGCCGTGGAAACGCTGGAGCCAGACGTTCTCGACAAATTGCCCGACTTCAAACGGCGACTCGAATGGTTCATCGATAACCGTCCCGACCTCACCAAGAACATGGCCTGCATGCGGACCGAGGGCATGGGAGAACGCAGATTGCTATCGATTGCGGACCAAGACCAGCTCCGCAGCATTCTCAAGTTCATGTTGGACGAACGCGAGTTCTTATCACCATATGGGATCCGAGCGCTCTCCCAATTCCATCGCTGTAATCCCTACACCCTCCATGTGAATGGAATGGAGCACCGTGTTGATTATGAGCCTGGCGAGTCTTCGACGGGACTGTTCGGTGGAAACTCCAATTGGCGCGGGCCGATCTGGTTCCCGGTGAATTACCTGCTCGTCGAATCATTGCAGAAGTTCCACCATTACCTAGGCGACGACTTCAAGGTCGAGTTCCCAACAGGATCAGGCAAGATGATGACCCTCTGGGAAGTGGCTGGAGAGCTGTCACGACGCATGACGAACATATTTCTCCAGGATGAGAGAGGTCGCCGCCCGGTGTTCGGAAATCTCGAGAAGTTCCAGACCGATCCGCACTGGCGTGAGCTGGTTCTCTTTCACGAATATTTCCATGGTGACTCCGGTGCGGGAGTGGGGGCCAGCCATCAGACCGGCTGGACCGGAGTTGTTACGAAGCTAATGCAACAGAGCGGAGAGTCCCGGGAACCCAAGCAAACCGAATCGGCCGTTGCCGAGGTAGCCGCAGACTGAATTCATAAGGAGAAACAAGAAATGAAAGCAATCAGTGTATTCCCAGGAAAGCCCAACAGCGTCCATGTTGCGGACCTTCCGAAACCTTCGCTGGATCAGGTTCCAAACGGCCGCGGCGTGTTAGTCAAGGTTCTCCGCGTCGGTGTGGACGGAACCGACAAAGAAATCAATGCTGCCGAGTACGGCGCAGCACCTCCCGGATATGATTTTCTGGTTATCGGCCATGAGGGCTTCGGGCAGGTGGAAGCCGTCGGCCCTAATGTCACCGAAGTGAAGCCCGGCGACTATGTCGTGGCCACTGTACGCCGGCCAGGTAAGAGCATTTATGACTTGATCGGTACCAACGACATGACTACCGACGACACGTACTACGAGCGCGGCATCAATCTGCGCCATGGATATTTGACGGAACACTATGTCGATGACGTCGAATTCATTGTCAAAGTGCCCAAGGGTCTCAAGCATGTGGGAGTGCTATTAGAGCCAACGACGGTGGTGGAAAAAGGAATCCACCAGGCCTACGAGATCCAGCGGCGGCTCAAAGTGTGGCGCCCACGCAAGGCTGCGGTCATGGGTGCCGGCACCATCGGCCTGCTCGCCACGATGGTCCTGCGTTTGAAGGGACTAGAGGTGACCACGTTTGCCAGGACTACCAAACCGTATCTGAATGCAGATCTCATCGAAGAACTGGGCGCTCGATACGTCTCAACAAAGGAGACATCGATCTTGAGCGGGGCGAAGCAATACGGTCCCTTCGACCTGGTCTTTGAGGGCACTGGGAACTCCGGCGTCGTGTTCGACAGTATGCAGGCACTGGGCAAGAACGGTGTGCTTGTTCTGGCGAGCGTCACAGGCGGAGACAAGATGATCCAGATTCCTGCGGACCGGATCAACCTCGAGTTTGTTCTTGGCAACAAGGTCATGGTCGGAACCGTCAACGCTAACAGGGAATACTTCGAAATGGGCGTGGGTGATATGGCCCAGGCGGAAGCGGAGTATCCGGGATGGCTCAGCAAACTTCTCACCGACCCTGTGAAGGGCCTGGAGAACTACAGCGAGTTGTTCCAGAAACTCACTTCGCCGAATGGCGCCATCAAGGTGTTTTGCGAGGTGGCATAAGGCGATATTGACTCAATTCGGAGGAAGCCACAGGGCACGCTGAGGCGTGCCCTGTGGCGTGTACACGGCCAACGACGATTGTCACTTTCTTGCTGGGGATGCGTCTCACTGAAGGAACGACATACGCTTGGGGAGACAGCTCATGATTCAGTTCGGGAAGAACACATGCGGGGACCTGGACGCGGCACTGCGCCGAGAGTGGCTGGAGACCAACGGGCTCGGCGGCTTTGCGTCGTCGACGATCGTGGGCCTGAATACCCGTCGTTACCACGGCTTGCTAGTTGCTACTCTCAGGCCCCCCGTGGAACGCTTTGTCCTGCTCTCCAAGCTGGAAGAAACACTGTTCATCGATGGGCAACCGTTCGATCTCTCGGCGAACCGCTATCCTGGCACGGTTCACCCACAGGGTTTTCGATACCTGAAGCAGTTCCGTCTCGATCCATTTCCTACCTTCATCTACGAAGTCGAAGGCATCGAGATCCAGAAGACCGTCTTCATGGTCGATGGAGAGAACACCACGGTCGTGCAGTACGAACTGAACAAGAATAATCACCCGGAACGGCCAAAGAACTTGAGTCTTGACGTCCGGCCACTGGTCGCATTCCGCGATTACCACAGCACCACTCACGAGAACGGCGCCATCAATCCAGCGGTTGAGGAGCATTCCGGGCTGGCGAGTATCGCTCCGTATCAAGGACTGCCGTCGCTGCATCTGGCACACAATGCTGCCGAATTGCGGAAGACAGGAGACTGGTACCGCAACTTTGAATATGACGTCGAACGCGAACGGGGGCTCGATTTCTCAGAAGAC
>Ga0335080_10001752_pt1 | contig 21516 bp, 15 predicted proteins | sample Lox_Sample_34_FD_206720 | JGI IMG/M metagenome (GOLD analysis project Ga0335080, IMG submission 206720) | Soil microbial communities from Loxahatchee National Wildlife Refuge, Florida, United States - Lox_Sample_3.4 | ecosystem: Environmental > Terrestrial > Soil > Wetlands | place: USA...
GCCTGGAAGACGCTCGAAGCACATTATCAGGAACTCCGGAAGTTGCATTTGCGTGACTTGTTCGCGGATGACCCGAGGCGGGGTGAACGTCTCACGGCCGAGGCTGTGGGCATTTACCTCGATTACTCAAAGAACCGCATTACCGGTGAAACGCTTAAGCTCCTCCTGCAACTGGCCGACGAATCCCGCCTACGAGCGAGGATCAATGCCATGTTTCACGGCGACAAGATCAACGTTACGGAAGATCGAGCGGTGCTACATGTCGCCCTGCGCTCTCCGAAAGGGGCATCCATTGTCATCGATGGGCAGAACGTCGTGCCCCAAGTTCACGCGGTACTCAACAAGATGGCTGATCTCAGTGATCGCGTCCGCAGTGGTGCTTGGAAGGGCCACACCGGGAAGCGTATCCGCAACATCGTCAATATTGGTATCGGAGGATCCGATCTGGGCCCCGTGATGGCTTACGAAGCCCTCAGGTCTTACGGCGATCGCAGCCTGAAAGTCCGGTTCGTGTCGAATATTGATGGTACCGATTTTGTAGAAGCCGTCCATGATCTCGATCCTGCCGAAACCCTTTTCATCGTCTCATCGAAGACCTTCACGACGCTGGAAACGATGACAAACGCCAACACCGCGCGCGGCTGGTCAATGGCGGCCTTCGGAAACGACGAAAAGTCAGTGGCCAGGCACTTCGTCGCCGTCTCGACGAATGCGGCGGAAGTGGCGAAGTTTGGTGTCGACACAGCCAACATGTTTGAGTTCTGGGACTGGGTTGGCGGACGCTACTCGATGACCTCCGCGATCGGCCTCTCGACCATGATGGCCGTCGGCCCGGAGAACTTTCGCGCCATGTTGGACGGCTGCCACCAGATGGACGAGCATTTCCGCAATGCCCCGTTCGGTCACAATCTGCCCGTGCTCATGGGCCTCCTCTCGATCTGGTACAACGACTTCTTCGGCGCACAGACCGTCGCGGTTTTGCCATACGAGCAGTACCTGAAGCGTTTTCCGGCCTACCTGCAGCAGTTGACGATGGAGAGCAACGGGAAACAGGTGATGCTCGACGGCAGCCGTGTAACCTGTGCGACCAGTCCGATCTACTTCGGCGAGCCGGGAACCAACGGCCAGCACTCCTTCTACCAGTTGATCCATCAAGGTACCCGGCTCGTACCATGTGACTTCATCGCATTCGCCCAGCCGTTGCACGCGCTGGGCCGTCACCACGACATGCTTATGGCGAATGTCTTCGCGCAGACCGAGGCGCTGGCTTTCGGCAAGACGGCCGGGCAAGTCAAGGCTGAGGGCACAGCCGACTGGCTGGTGCCCCATCGCGTGTTTGAGGGTAACCGGCCCTCGAATACCATTCTCGCCGAGCGACTGACGCCGGAGACGCTCGGCAAGCTAGTGGCTCTATACGAGCACGCTGTCTTTACCCAGGCTGCTATTTGGCAGATTGATCCCTTCGATCAGTGGGGGGTGGAGCTGGGCAAGCTGCTGGCCCAGCGTATTGTTCCCGAGTTGGAGAACACGGCAGAGCGCGAATTCGACTTCGACAGCTCAACCAAGACCTTGATCCGGCGCTACCTGGCACTCAAGGAAACCAAATGACGACGATGCGAGTGGGAATCGCAACCGATCACGGAGGCTTTGGTCTCAAGGAGGAACTGGTGTGGCGTCTTCGTGCCGCAGGATACGAGGTGGTGGACTTTGGCGCTCGCGAAGAGGATCCAGATGACGACTATCCGGACTTCGTGATTCCGCTTGCCAGGGCTCTCGCCGGAGGAGAGGCGGAGCGCGGCGTGGCGATTTGCGGTAGCGGCGTCGGTGCATCCGTTTGCGCCAACAAAGTACCGGGTATTCGGGCGGCGCTGATTCACGACAACTTCTCCGCCCGGCAGGGGGTTGAGGACGACCACCTCAACATTATTTGCCTGGGTGGCCGAACTGTAGGCCCGTGCGTCGCCTGGGACCTGGTACAGACGTTTCTGGCGGCCGAGTTCAGTCGTGACCAGCGGCACTTGCGCCGCTTGGGAAAGGTTGCGTCCCTAGAACTGCAAGGAGAGAGACATGAGTATGACGTCTGTCGCTGAACCGATGGCGGACACCGACGTTGATCAACTCTGTATCAATACGATTCGTACCCTGTCAATTGATGCCATAGAGCAGGCGAAGTCCGGACATCCGGGGACGCCGATGGCGCTCGCTCCACTGGTTTACGCGCTTTGGAATCGCGTGATGCAGTTCGATCCGCAGGACCCGATCTGGCCTAACCGCGACCGGTTCGTGCTCTCCAACGGTCACGCCTCCATGCTGCTCTGGTCCCTGCTCCACCTCACCTGGACCAAGGCGGTGAATACCGATTATGAAAGGCTGGGCCAGCCTTCGGTGACGCTTGATGACATCCGCCATTTCCGCCAGCTCGATAGCCGGGCTCCGGGACACCCCGAGTACGGTTGGGTCTCCGGCGTGGAGACGACCACCGGGCCGCTCGGGCAGGGGGTAGCCACCAGCGTGGGAATGGCTATCGCAGAAAAATGGCTCGCCCACCGCTATAACCGGACTGGTTTCACAATCTTCGAGTACAACGTCTATGCCCTCTGCGGGGACGGTTGTCTGATGGAGGGCATTTCATCGGAAGCGGCGTCGCTCGCGGGCCACCTTGGACTAGACAACCTTTGCTGGATTTTTGACAACAACCACATCACCATCGAGGGGGACACAAATATCACCTTTACAGAGGACGTAGCGGCGCGATTCCTGGCGTATGGGTGGAATGTGCTACGGATTGGCGACGCCAACGATATCGCCCGAATCGAACACGCCCTCCAGGTCTTCCGGCGGACGAAGGACCGTCCCACGTTAGTTGTTTTGGACAGCCACATCGGCTATGGCTCTCCGAACAAACAGGGCACCGCCGCCGCGCATGGCGAGCCGCTGGGCGAGGAGGAGACCCGCCTGACCAAACGACACTATGGGTGGCCCGAAGACGCGAAGTTCCTGGTGCCCGAGGGAGTCTATGAGCACTTCGCACACGGAGTGGGCGCGCGCGGCGCGAAGGCAAGACGTGAATGGACGGCGCTCCTCGCTGCGTATCGGACCGAATACCCCGAGCTAGCGGGCGAGATCGACCGGATCGAGCGGCGTGAGCTCCCGGCCGGGTGGGACCGCAATCTTCCCATTTTTCCAGCCGATCCGAAAGGCATCGCGGGGCGCGAAGCCTCCGGCAAAGTGCTGAATGTGCTTGCCGAGAATATCCCGTGGTTTCTCGGTGGTTCAGCGGATCTCGGGCCGTCGAACAAGACCATTCTGGCCGGCGCGGGAGATTTTCAGGCCAACAACCCTGGCGGCAGGAACTTGCGTTTCGGGATCCGCGAGCACGCAATGGCGGCTATTGTGAATGGGCTATCTCTAACCAAGCTCCGGGCGTACGGTGCGAGCTTTTTTATCTTCAGCGATTATGCGCGCCCTGCCATGCGGCTATCGGCTTTGATGGAACTGCCGGCGATCTACATTTTTACGCACGACGCCATGGGCGACGGAGAAGATGGACCGACCCACCAGCCGGTAGAGCATCTGGCGTCGTTGCGCGCTATCCCCGGGATGGTCACGCTGCGGCCTGGTGACGCCAACGAGGTGGTCGAGTCGTACCGCTACATCATGCGCATCCGCCACGAACCTGCCGTGCTGGCGCTATCACGCCAGCCCCTGCCGACCCTCGATCGGAGCAAGTACGCGCCCGCCTCTGGGGTGGCGCATGGCGCTTACGTACTAGCAGACCCGCCGGAAGGAAGTCCCGAGGTGATTCTTATTGCTTCCGGGAGTGAGCTGATTCTAGCTGTGCAAGCTCATGAGAAGTTGATTGGTGAGGGCATCCGGTCGCGGGTGGTTTCGATGCCATCGTGGGACATCTTCGAAAACCAGACCCGGAAATACCGGAACAGTGTGCTGCCCCCGGATGTCGTCGCCCGCGTTGCGATCGAGCAGGCCTCGACCTTCGGGTGGGAGCGCTACGTAGGCGAATCAGGACGAATCATCGGGATGGAGACGTTCGGGGCTTCAGCGCCGCTCAAGGCGCTCCAGAAGAAGTTTGGCTTCGAGCCTGACCGTGTAGTCTTGGTTGCCAAAGAACTGCTGGGTAAGGGGTGATTCATGAGTGTTCTCGAAGACGCACTCGAGGAACGGGAGACCTCCACCACGGTGCCCCACAGTGTCGGAAGAAGCGATCCTCTCGGTGCAACTTTTGTTCCCGCGGGCGTCAACTTCAGCCTCTTCTCCCGCGGCGCTTCGAGCGTGGAGCTGCTCCTTTTCGATCGGGACGACGACCGACAACCCGCGCGCGTGATCGCCATGGATCCGGCGGCCAATCGTACCTACCACTACTGGCACGTGCTCGTACCCGGCGTGAAGATGGGCCAGATCTACGGTTATCGTGTACACGGACCATTCGATCCTGGTGCCGGCCTGCGCTTTGACCCGTCCAAGCTCCTTTTGGACCCGTACGGCCGCGCCGTCGTGGTCCCAAAGAACTACAGCCGCGCATCCGCCGGTGCAGAGGGTGCGAACACGTCGACGGCAATGAAGAGCTTGGTGACGGATCCGCGCACCTACGATTGGGAGGGGGACACACCGTTAAGGCGACCTTCCTCACGAACTATCGTTTACGAGATGCATGTGCGCGGCTTCACCGCCCATCCCAGTTCCAGCGTCGCCGCATCCAAACGCGGTACCTACGCCGGACTGATAGAGAAGATTCCGTATCTGCGGCAGCTCGGAGTCACAGCGGTCGAACTATTGCCAGTTTTCCAATTCGATGCTCACGATTGTCCGCCAGGCCGAGTCAACTATTGGGGCTACGCACCAGTATCCTTCTTTGCGCCGCACCAGGCGTATAGCTCGCGTCAGGATCCACTGGGCCCGGTGGACGAGTTTCGCGACATGGTCAAGGCACTGCACCGGTCAGGCATCGAGGTAATTCTGGACGTCGTGTTCAATCACACGGCGGAGGGTGACGATCATGGTCCCACGCTGTGCTTTCGTGGAGTTGATAACAGCACCTACTACATCCTCGAGCAAGACCGCTCCCGTTATGCCAATTACAGCGGCACAGGGAACACGCTCAACGCCAATCATCCGATTGTCCGCCGCATGATCGTGGACAGTCTGCGCTATTGGGTCGAGGAAATGCACGTCGATGGTTTTCGGTTCGACCTCGCCTCAATCCTCGCGCGCGATTCGTCTGGGCAGGTGATGTCGAACCCGCCGGTGTTGTGGGACATCGAATCCGACCCGGTGCTGGCAGGCACAAAGATGATCGCGGAGGCCTGGGACGCCGCAGGCCTCTACCAGGTGGGCAGTTTCGTTGGAGACAGTTGGAGGGAGTGGAACGGACGGTTTCGCGACGACGTTCGCGACTTCTTCCGTGGTGAAGAGCATTCGGTGACGCGCTTTGCGGACCGATACCTGGGCAGCCCGGAGATCTACGGTCACAAGGAACGCGAAGCCGAGCACAGCGTGAATTTCGTAACCTGCCACGATGGCTTCACTCTCAACGATCTGGTTTCGTACAACCAAAAGCACAACGAGGCAAACGGAGAAAACAACCGCGACGGAGCCGACGACAACCGAAGCTGGAACTGCGGTGTAGAGGGCCCGACTGATGATCCTGCAGTGGAAAGGCTACGCAACCGGCAAGTGAAGAACTTCCTGACTATCACCCTGCTTTCATTCGGGGTGCCCATGATCGTGATGGGCGATGAAGTCCGGCGCACGCAGCACGGCAACAACAATGCTTACTGCCAGGATAACGAGACCAGTTGGCTCGACTGGGCGCTGGCCTCTAGACATGCCGACGTGCATCGGTTTGTGAGGCTGCTGATTGCGCGGCGTCTGATGCGGGACGTGGAGCACGAACGCCGGCGGGTAAGTCTGAACCAGTTACTCCGTGACTCGAAGCATTCCTGGCACGGCGTGAAACGGGAACAGCCGGACTGGAGTCCCTGGTCACGCAGCCTGGCATTCAGTGCGGAACTCCCCGTGCAAGGGTTGCGCTTCCACTTGATTGTGAACGCGTATTGGGAGCCGCTCGATTTTGAATTGCCATTGCTCAGCGATACGAGCGAGACGTGGCGCCGGTGGATCGATACCGCACTCGAACCGCCCGAGGAAATCGTCGAATGGCAAGCCGCGCCACCTGTACACGGCCAAACGTATCAGGCTGGGGCGCGTTCAGTGGTTGTACTTGTCGCGGGACTGGGATTTGCAGACGCCCCTGCCCGCAGTTGAGTTCGTTTCCGCGTATGGCAGGAGTTGAAGCCACGGAAACCATGATTTCGAAGAAACGACAGGAGAAATAGCGATGGCTACGAAACCAATGGAAATCGAGAAGAAACCCCTTCCGTCCGTCACTGGGGCGCGAGAGAAAAGTTCCATAAGTGCGTACGGTACGGCGAGATCTACCGTGCAAGGGGCACCCCTCACTCCCGAAGTGCTGCGCAAGACCCATGCCTACTGGCGGGCCTGCAATTACCTTAGCCTGGGCATGATCTATCTGCAGGACAACCCCCTCCTGCGGGAACCCCTCAGGCCGGAGCACATCAAGAATCGGCTCCTTGGACATTGGGGGGCAAGCCCCGGTTTGTCGTTCATCTACATTCACTTAAACCGATTGATCAAGAAACACGATCTGAACATGATATTCCTCGCCGGACCAGGGCATGGTGCTCCGGGTGTGCTGGGCCCAGTCTACTTGGAGGGCACGTATTCTGAGATTTACACCGATAAAAGCGAGGACCCGGAGGGACTGCGGGAATTCTTCAAGCAATTTTCCTTCCCGGGTGGCATCGGCAGTCACTGCACTCCCGAAACGCCAGGCTCCATCCATGAGGGAGGTGAGCTGGGATATGTGCTCTCTCATGCCTGCGGCGCCGCGTTCGACAATCCAGACCTGATCGTTGCGGCAGTAGTCGGAGACGGCGAAGCTGAAACCGGTCCCCTGGCAACTTCCTGGCACATTAGCAAATTCTTGAGTCCCATTCGTGATGGGGCGGTCCTCCCGATCCTTCACCTCAACGGGTACAAGATCAACAACCCTACCCTGCTCGCTCGCATCAGTCACGAGGAAGTGGAGGACCTGTTTCGAGGATACGGTTGGACACCGTACTTTGTGGAAGGTTCCGACCCTGACAGCATGCATCAGGCGATGGCCGCCACAGTGGAGCGCTGCATTTCTGAAATCAGGAACTGCCAGCAGGAAGCCCGAACCTCGGGGGTTGCCAAACGCCCTCGATGGCCGATGATTGTACTGCGCACGCCAAAAGGCTGGACCGGTCCCGCGGAGGTCGGCGGACACAAGCTTGAGGGCCACTGGCGAGCGCACCAAGTTCCGCTGGCGGCCGTGAAGCGGGACCCCGGGCAACTTGAGATTCTAGAAAACTGGATGCGCGCGCAAAGGCCGGAAGAACTGTTCGATAGGGAAGGCAGGTTGGTTCCGGAACTCAAAGAGCTGGCACCGACCGGCATCCGCAGGATGAGCGCGAATCCTCACGCAAACGGTGGGCATCTCCGGAAGTCTTTGCGCTTGCCCGATTTCCGGGCGTACCGCCAGGAGGTCAACAAGCCCGGTCAGATCGAAGCGGAAAACACTCGCCCTCTAGGGGCCTTCCTCCGGGACGTAATGAAATGGAACATGAACCGCTTCCGCGTCTTCGGCCCGGACGAGAACACGTCGAACAAGCTGCACGACATCTATGAAGTTAGCAAGAAGTTCTGGATAGCCGAATACTTCCCGGAAGACGCGGACGGTTCCGAATTGGCGACCGACGGGCGGGTTCTTGAAATGCTCAGCGAGCACACCGTTGAAGGGATGCTCGAAGGCTACCTCCTTACAGGCCGGCACGGCTTCATCTCTTCCTATGAAGCCTTTGTGCACGTGATCGATTCGATGTTCAACCAACATGCGAAATGGCTGTCGATCTGCAATGGCTTGTCGTGGCGTGAAGAGATTTCCTCCTTAAACCTGCTGATCACCTCAACCGTCTGGCGCCAGGATCATAATGGGTTTACCCACCAGGATCCAGGCTTCCTCGATGTGGTGGTGAATAAGAGCGCCGAGGTAACCCGTATTTACCTTCCACCCGACGTTAACTCCCTCTTGTCGGTCGCCGATCACTGTCTGCGGAGTGAGAACTACGTCAACGTAATTGTCTCTGACAAGCAGATGCATCTCCAATACATGGACATGGATGCCGCGATCAGGCATTGCACTAAAGGCATCGGCATTTGGGATTGGGCCAGTAATGACCAGGGTGGGGAACCCGATGTGGTCATGGTATCGGCCGGCGACATTCCCACTCAGGAAACGCTGGCTGCTGCCGCTTTACTCCGCGAGGACTTCCCCGACCTCAAAATCCGTTATGTCAATGTGGTCGACTTGTTCAAGCTCCAACCCAGCACGGAGCATCCTCACGGGTTGACGGATCGGGATTTTGACTCCCTGTTTACCTTGGACAAACCGATCGTCTTTGACTTCCACGGCTATCCCAACCTGATTCACCGCCTTGCGTACCGCCGGACCAATCACCAAAACCTGCACGTGCGCGGATACAAGGAAAAAGGCAACATCAATACCCCGATGGAATTGGCCATCAACAACGAGATCGACCGCTTCACGCTGGCGATCGACGTCATCAACCGCACCCCGAAGCTCCAGAGGATCGGGGCTCATGCTAAAGAAAAGTATCGCGATTTGCAGACCGATTGCCGTACCTACGCTTACGAGCACGGCATCGACAAGCCGGAGATTGTAGCCTGGAGGTGGCCGTATTAGTGGCATCCTTTCGATCTGACGCGAACCAACGGAACTGACCAACTGTGTGACCACCGTTGATGTAGCGAAAGCGCGGTGGCCTTTGAGCCGCGTCTTAGGGCCTCCATCAGGCCTGCCATCCGCATTGTTAGCTGTGGAAGGAGGCGACGCCGCAGCCAAGTAAAGTAAAGCTCGCGTCGTACAACAGCATCATTCAAAGGGAGACTCTATGAGTGCTGCTGCCGTCGAAATCCTTAGATCCAATAATATCTTCCCTCTGAAAGATCACGAACTTGACGTCGCCGAGGTTCATCGTAACCTCCCCCCTAGTTCACTTTACGAGCACGCGATTCGATTCGAAAAGGATGCCAGCATTGCCGAGAATGGGGCGCTTGTTGCCTACTCCGGCGTCAAGACCGGCCGCTCGCCCAAGGACAAGCGCGTGGTCAAACACCCGGGATCGGAAAAGGACGTCTGGTGGGGACCAGTGAACATCCCTTGTGATGCGCGGACCTTCGCGGTTAACCGTCAGCGAGCACTTGATTACCTGAATACCCGCGAGCGTCTGTACTGCTTCGATGGTTTTGCCGGCTGGGACCCGAAGTATCGCATCAAGGTGCGCGTCATCTGCTCGCGCCCTTATCACGCGCTATTCATGCATACCATGCTCATCCGGCCAACGAAGGAGGATCTGGCGAATTTCGGCAAGCCGGACTTTACCATCTACAACGCAGGCGCATTCCCCGCCAACCGCCTCTCCACGGGCATGGGATCGAGCACGAGCATTGACCTCAGTCTAGAAGACCGCGAACTAGTCATTCTCGGCACCGAGTATGCCGGCGAGATGAAAAAGGGAGTCTTCACTGTGGCCAACTATTTTGCGCCCAAGCGCGGCATCCTCTCGATGCACTGCTCCGCCACGGCAGACAGGCAAACCGGGCGCTCGTCGCTTCTGTTCGGCTTAAGTGGCACGGGCAAGACGACGCTGTCCGCCGACCCGAAACGCCACCTCATCGGCGACGATGAGCACTGCTGGAGCGACGACGGTATCTTTAACATCGAGGGCGGCTGTTACGCCAAGGCCATCAACCTCACTCCGGAGAGTGAGCCGGACATCTTCCAGGCCCTGCGTTTCGGCGCCGTGCTGGAAAACGTTGTGCTGGAGGAAGACCACAGCGTGGACTTCAGCGACACCAGGATCACGCAGAACACACGCGGGGCCTATCCCATCGAGTTCATCCATAGCGCGAAGATTCCATGCGTGGCGGGCCATCCCACCGACGTCATCTTCCTCACGTGCGATGCGTTTGGCGTGTTGCCGCCGGTCAGCTCCCTGTCGCCGGCGCATGCGATGTATCACTTCATCAGTGGCTACACGGCTAAGGTCGCCGGCACCGAGATGGGCGTGACCGAACCCCAAGCGACCTTCTCCCCGTGTTTCGGCGGTCCGTTCCTAGTGTGGCATCCGAACAAGTATGCCGAACTGCTCGCTGCGAAAATGAAGGAACACCAAGTGCGCGTCTGGCTCGTGAACACCGGCTGGGGTGGCGGCGCATACGGTGTGGGAAAACGCATCAGCCTCAAAAACACCCGCACCATTATCGATGCTATCCACAGCAGCACCCTCGCGAAGGCGAAGACGCAGCGCGACCCGGTCTTCGGCTTTGATGTGGTGACCGAATGTTCGGGCGTGCCACGTGAAATCCTCCTGCCGCGCGACGCCTGGGCCGACAAGGCGTCTTACGACGCAGCGGCCAGAAAACTCGCCGGCCTGTTCCGGGACAATTTCAAGACCTATGAATCAGGTGTCGGTGCCGATGTCAAGGCTGCTGGCGTGATGGTGACATGAGACTGAATGTCACGATTGCACTCGTGCTCGGCTGGCAAACATATACGATTTTGTGCTGAGACTCGGGCCTGGAAACGTAGGCCGATTAGTCGCGATTCCCGATTGAATCGGCAAAAGGGTAGATCTCATGGAACCCCCCATCTCTCCGTTGTTCTTTGCCATACTACTGTTTTTCGGCATGTTGATCTTGCTGGAAGTCGGCCGTCGTTTTGGCATCAGACGCCGTTTGCGAGAGTCGGAAGGGGAGCGGGGAAGCCTGGGTACTATCGAGGGCGCGGTCTTCGCCCTTTTTGGCCTGCTGATGGCTTTCACTTTCTCGGGTGCGGCATTGCGGTTTAATGAGAAACGCATGTTGATCGCGGAGGAGGCCAATACTATAGAAACCGCGTATCTGCGACTGCATTTGTTGTCTCAAAAGGCACGGCCCGAACTTCAGGAGCTGTTCCGCCGGTATGTGGACTCCCGGCTGGAAACCTATCGGAAGCTACCAAATATGTCGGCGGCGGAACTGGAAATGGCCAAGTCCAAGAAGATCCAGGAAGAGATCTGGAATCAAGTTGTAGCTGCTACGCGCCTTCCAGGTTCTGATCCCGCGGCGGGCTGGCTGGTGCCTCCTGCGCTAAACAACATGATTGACATCACCACTACCCGCTGGATGGCGATCCAAATCCACCCGCCCAGAATCATTTATGCGCTTCTGTTCAGTCTTGGACTCATCTGTGCCTTATTGGCTGGTTATCGGTTGGCAAGCGGGCAACAACGGAGTTGGCTCCACATTCTCGGCTTCTCCGTCATCACGGCAATCGTGGTTTACGTCGTCCTCGACATAGAGTACCCGCGCGTGGGTTTGATCCGCCTCGAGGTAGCCGACCAACTGCTGGTCAAGGTTCGTGAGGGCATGAACTGACACGCGAATACAGAGTTCCGAGGCGAACGTGCGACGGTGAAACCCTGGGCAATTGGATGGTTGACTTACTTGCGTTGGCGTCGCCTGACGTGTAGTTGGGCCAGTGAGCGTGCCAGCGAGGCATTGACGGACGCGACCTCCTCGTTCGAGAGCTTCTCGCGAAGCCGGGCCTCGGCACGCCGCCGCCCTTCTTCGGCCTTCGCTTCGTCAATACGGTCAGCCTCGACGGCAAGATCCGTTAGCACGGCGACGCGTGTGGCGGTGACGTCGATTAGCCCCTCCCCTGTCGCGATGAACCGGTCAGAGCCGCCTTTGCGCACGATTAATTCGCCCGGTAGCATCTGCGTCATTAGCGGGACGTGTTGAGGATAGACTCCCATTTGGCCCGCCACGCCCGACAGCGTGACCATCTCCACGTCGTCGGAGTACACTGTTCCCTCCGGCGTGACGATTTCCAGTTTCAGTGTGTCGGCCATGTTTGTGTGCTACCTCTTAACCAGGCGTCACTTCGTCGATCCCGCCCTTCATGTAGAAAGCGCCTTCCGCCACGGAGTCGTGCTTGCCCTCGAGGATTTCCTTGAAACCGCGAACGGTCTCCGCCACGGGAACCTGCTTGCCTTCGCGTCCCGTAAATACTTGCGCCACGCTGAACGGCTGGCTAAGGAAACGCTGAATCTTGCGCGCCCGGAGTACCGTCAGTTTATCCTCGGCCGAGAGTTCATCCATACCGAGGATGGCAATGATATCCTGCAGATCCTTAAACCGCTGCAGCACCTTCTGCACGCCTCGCGCGACGTCGTAGTGCTTCTGACCGACGATCTCCGGCGCCAGTGCCCGTGAGGTCGAGGCGAGAGGATCCACCGCCGGATAAATGCCCAACTCTGCAATCGCCCGCTCCAAGACGATGGTTGCGTCCAGGTGTGCGAACGTTGTGGCTGGCGCCGGGTCAGTCAGGTCGTCGGCCGGCACGTATACCGCCTGGAAGGAAGTGATCGAGCCTTTTTTTGTCGAGGTGATGCGTTCCTGGAGCGCGCCCATTTCCGCAGCGAGCGTCGGCTGGTAGCCAACGGCGCTGGCAGTGCGACCGAGCAGGGCCGACACCTCGGAGCCAGCCTGAGAAAACCGGAAGATATTGTCGATGAAAAGCAGCACATCCTGATTCTTCTCATCGCGGAAGTATTCGGTTATGGCGAGGCCGGACAAAGCGACGCGCAAGCGAGCGCCGGGCGGTTCGTTCATCTGCCCGTACACCAGAGAGATTTTCGATGCGCCGAGATTATTTTGTTTAATCACTCCCGCTTCCGACATTTCCTTATAAAGATCATTGCCTTCTCGAGTACGCTCCCCGACCCCAGCAAAGACTGACACGCCGCCATGGAGCTTGGCGATGTTGTTGATGAGCTCCATAATCACGACCGTCTTACCCACACCAGCGCCACCAAATGCGCCAACCTTGCCGCCCTTCAGAAAGGGGCAGATCAGATCAATAACCTTGATTCCGGTGGCGAGCACCTGAGGAGAGGTGGATTGCTCGACGAGTTTCGGCGCCGCGCGGTGGATCGGATATCGTTTCTCCGCTTTGACCGGCCCGCGTTCGTCGACCGGATTGCCGCACACATCGAACACCCGCCCCATCACCCCTTCTCCGACAGGGATTGAAATGGGCGCGCCGGTGTCGATGGCCTCGTAACCGCGTTTGAGGCCCTCTGTGCCGGACATGGAGACGGTCCGGACCCACCTGTCGCCAAGGTGCTGCTGTACCTCGAGCGTGAGTTGGATGGGCTGGTCCTGAACTTTGTAATCTACCGTCAACGCATTGTAGATGCCAGGCAGCTTCTCCGGGAATTCGACGTCCACCACAGGACCGACGACTTGGACGATTTTGCCTTTGTTCATCTTTACACCTGACCCCTTCCGGTTGCTTGTCAACCATTGCCGAGCTGGCCGCCAGCGATCTCCAGGAGTTCCTTGGTAATGTTGCCCTGGCGCAGTTTGTTGTATTCGAGGGCCAAATCCTTGATCAGAGCGGTGGCATTGTCCGTGGCGCCCGTCATGGCCACCATCCGGGCACTTTGCTCGCTCGCCTTAGCTTCCAACAGAACCCGGTAGACGTAGACGTTGAGGTAAAGCCCAAAGAGATAGGAGAGGACCGCCTCCGGGCTGGGTTCAAAGAGGATATCGGTCGTGTTGTCGACTAGTTCCCCCTCCGGTTCCGCGCCTCGAATCTTAAATCCCTTGATCTCGCCGATGGGCAGAAACTCCACCGTACCGGGCTGCTGGGTCATCGTGTTGATGAACAGCGTCGCGACAATCAGGACTTGATCCACTTCGCCCTTCAAAAAGAGGTCGCGGGCAAAGGCCGCGATCGGCCGGGCTTCGGCAAACCGCGGTGAGTCCGTCACCGTAAACTCCGCAACCAAATGCCTACGGGTGCGCGCAATGAACTGCCCCGCACGCTTTCCAACGGCGATATACACAGTCGTTTCCGGGTCGAATTGGGCGGCCGCCCGAAACAGGTTGGTGTTGAGCGACCCGCACAGACCTTTATCCGTGCCGACCAGGATCACAGCGCGTTTGCGGATTTCGCGCACCGCCAGCAACGGATGAGTGAAATCGTGGGCATGGGTCGTTGCGTGTCGTTGGATCCGATACAACAGCTGGCCGAATGGCCGCGTGGTCAGCGTGGCCTGTTGCGCTTTACGCATCTTCGACGCCGCCACCATCTGCATCGCGCGCGTGATCTGCGCGGTGCTACTGATCGATCTGATTCGGCGGCGGATTTCACGAAGGCTGGCCATAACTCAACGCCCCGGTGTTCCTTTCCATGTCTGTTCGAACGCGTCCATGGTTGTTTTCAACTCGGCCTTCAACCCGTCGCTGAGCACTTTTTCGTTGGTGATCCTGGTGAGCAGCTCGGCTCTCCGCGTGGTCAGAAAGTCCATCAACTTGTTCTGAAAGTCTTTGACGCGCTCCACCGGGACCTGATCCACGTAGCCGTTTTGCACCGCCCAAAGCACGGCCACCTGGACTTCGACGGGAATCGGGTTGTACTGGGGCTGCTTGAAAACCTCCATAATGCGCTTGCCGCGGTCGATCTGCGCCTGCGTCTTGGCGTCGAGGTCCGAGCCGAACTGCGCGAACGCCGCCAGTTCCCGGAACTGGGCGAGGTCGCCCTTGAGTTGGCCGGCAACCTGCTTCATGGCTTTGAGCTGCGCCGCCGAACCCACCCGAGACACCGATAAGCCGACCGAAATTGCCGGCCGGACGCCCTGGTAGAACAAATCCGATTCGAGATAAATCTGTCCGTCAGTAATCGAGATGACGTTGGTAGGGATGTAGGCCGAGACGTCTCCGGCCTGCGTTTCGATGATCGGCAGGGCGGTCACCGAGCCGTTGCCATACTTCTCACCGACGCGCGCCGCTCGTTCGAGCAGCCGGCTATGAAGGTAAAACACATCGCCAGGATACGCCTCGCGGCCCGATGGCCGCTTCAATACCAACGAGACCTGACGGTAGGCGACCGCGTGCTTGGACAGATCGTCATAGACAATCAAGGCGTCCATGCCGTGCTCCATAAACCACTCGCCCATCGCCGCGCCGGCAAACGGCGCCAGGTACTGGTTGGTTGCTGAATCGGAGGCGGGGGAAGCCACGACGATGGTGTACGGCATCGCGCCGGCTTCCTCGAGGACCGCAATGACGCGGGCGATGGTGGATTGCTTCTGGCCAATGGCAACGTAAATGGAATACAGGGGACGATAGTTCTTGTCGCCTGCCGCTGCGGCAGCTTTATTCAGCCGCGCCTGGCTGATGATCGTGTCGATACAGATGGTCGTTTTACCCGTCGATCGATCTCCGATGATTAGTTCGCGCTGGCCGCGGCCAATCGGAATCATCGCGTCGATCGGCATGATGCCCGTTTGTACCGGCTGGTTGACGGACTGGCGGCGAATGATGCCGGGCGCCATCTTTTCCACCGGATACGCGATGTCACTCTTGACGGGCCCTTTGCCATCGATCGGTTCCCCCAGCGTATTCACAACACGCCCCAGCAGGCCCTTGCCCACGGGTACCTGCAGGAGCTTTCCGGTGCAGCGAGCCTCGCCGCCCTCTTCCAGTCGGGTGTAGTCGCCCAGAATGATTACGCCGACTTCGGTTTCTTCAAGATTCAGCGCGAGGCCGGTGATGCCGTGGCCCAGGTCGATCATCTCGTTGAGCATCGCGTCGGTCAGACCTTCGATCTTGGCGACGCCATCACCGATCTCCCGGATGACGCCCACGTTTTGCCAAGCATCGGGCCTTTTCGCGCCAGCGATCTGCGCTTCAATTTCCTCTAGTAGGTTCGCCACAGATACCTCGCTTCAAAAGCTTCTCTCCAAAGCTGCCAGTCCAGCCAGCACACTGCCGTCATATACAGCGCTGCCCACCTGTATGCGCATCCCGCCAAGCAACGCCGACCGGTGCGTGAACACGGTAGTAAGTCCAGGACCATACCGGCGTGTTAGGCTGGCCTCGACAACAGCGTGCACGTCCGCCGGCAAAGGCATGGCACTCTCGATGTTGGCCGTGTGTCGCGAGTGGTCGAGCCGAACCAGCCGCAGGAACTGCGCCAGGATCGCCGGGCAGTCCCGATAACTAGCAGCGGAAATGTATTGCACTGCCTGTCGGGTACGGTTCTCGTCAAGGAGGTCATTCACAACGCATAAGCGAAACACCTGCTTGGCTTCGCGTGTCACTTGTTTCTTGCTTTTCATCGCTATGCCGCGACTTGCCTCGCGGTCTCCTCAGCCAGGCGCCGGTGATCTTCAGGTGTCAGAACCTTGCCGGTCAACGCTGCGGTTGCCTGCACAACCCAATGGCCAACCTCGCGTTTCAGTTGCTCCAGCATACGGTCGTGGTCTTGAGCGGCCGCGTCCCGTGCCTTGAGCATGATCTGTTCCGCGGCGGCAATGGCCTTCTGAGTCTCCTGCTCCAGTACGCGTGCCGCCGCTGCGCGCGCTTCCTCGATGACCTTGGTGGAGTCGGAATAGGCTTTCGCCATCACTTCCTGGCGCTGTGACTCGGTCCGATCCAGCTCGGCTTTGATTTTCTCGGCATTCGCGAGGCCTAGAGCGATTTGCTGACGCCGCTCCTCCAACATCGCAAGGACGCGCCGGTAGGCGAACTTATAGAGCACGGCACACACGATGCTGAAGCTGATGACCTGCGCCCCCAGATGCGTCCAGTCCACGCCAAAAGTCCGGGCTATTTCCTCAACCTGACCGCCGCCCTGTGCCGCCAATAGTATGCAGGCAATCATAATTGCGCACTCGCCACCGGCTATTACGCCTTCACCAGGAACAGGGCGTAGAATACGATCGCTTCAGCAAAGGCAATGGCCAGAATGGACTGCACCAGAATCTTGGTGGAAGCTCCGGGATTGCGTCCCACCGCGGTCGATGCCGCCATGCCAATTAAACCCACACCGACGGCGGCTCCCGCCGCGGCTAGACCGACGTGCACATTTCCGCCCAAGAGGCTCCCGCCCAACTCGCCGATTGTTAACGCTGGCAACATAAACATATATGCTTTACCTTTCTTTGCTTTCTTGCCGGCTTCCGGTCCCACCGGCGAAATTCACCTTTCAGTTCATGCGGTTTCCGGAGACGCTTCCTCATGCTGGCAAATCAAGAGCGTGAAAACGGCGGTCAGCAGCATGAAGACCAACGCCTGCACCAGGCCGACCAGCAACTCCAAAAAGTAGAACGGAATCGGCAACAGCCAACCGAGGCCGGGAACCAATGTCGACATGGTTTCCAACATATTCTCACCAGCGAATATGTTGCCGTAGAGACGAAAACTCAGGGAGACCGGCCGGAACAAAATCGAAACGATTTCCAAGCAGCCGGCGGCGAAGAACACAACCACCATGAGCACCTTCATTGCGCCGGCGCTCTCCCCCTTGGGCGCGAACAATTCCTTGACAAAGCCCCCCGGCCCAACCTCCCGTAGCGCCCAGACAATCCAGCAGGCGAAAAAGACGAGGGCCATGGCAAGCGTGAGGTTCAGATCGGCATTGGCGCCGCGGAACAAAGGCTCAGTGATTTTTAAACCTTCGGTGGTCCGATTCCCCCAGCCGATCGTACCGACTCCGGGAATGAGGCCAAACCAGTTCGCCGACAGAATGAAAATGAAAACCGTCGCAAAGAACCAAAATGTGCGTTTGACCAGATGCGGGCCAATTACGCCTTCCAGAAAGCTGTATAGACCACCGACGAGCCATTCCAGGAAGTTCTGTGCTCCGTCAGGAACACGTTTCATGTCGCGGGTCGCGAACCGGGCGAAGAGAATCAAGCCCACCGCCACGATCCACGTGACCACCATGGAGTTGGTAATCGGGAATCCGAGCGGGCGCGCAATCTCGACTGCCTGTTGCGACAGGCCGTGCTCGGCGGGTGCCGCCGACATAAGGTCGGCGCCCCCTATCGTGAAAACGACGAGATGGAGCCATCTCTGGATCGCGGCTCTCATGATTCAGCAGTTCTCCAGGCCGAACTCGACCGAGGTCTGTACTTATCCGGCCGCCTTGGTCAAGGTTCTCTACGATCACCTGTTAACTTTGGTCGAGGATTACCTAACCTTCGTTCTTCCAGCGAAAAGATGCACGGGAGAGGTGGAGTGATGTAGTTTATATGGGCCCTTTCCGTTCAATTTCCTGAACCGAGAGCTTCGAGAAGCGTGATACTGCAGACGAAGCTACTGGCGGGTGGCAATCGAACGAGCTTGTTTTTCTGCGGGTATAGACACCAACGGCAGGATCAGATCGGCGAAAGAAACCGGTCGGCGCGCAACCCTCTACTCGCCACTGAATGCAACCACTGGCTACTGCCAGCCGCCGCCCAACGCTTTGTAGAGTTGCACCAGCGAGATCAAAACGTCCCGCTGGGCTTGGGCAAGCTGTTGTTCGGCGGTCAGTCTTTGGCGCTCGGTATCGAGTACTTCTAAATAGCTGCTAACGCCGCCGACGTACCGCTGATTGGCGAGTTGGCTTTGGTCGCGTAGGGTTTCCGCCAGGAGAGTCTCGCTGCTTGAGTATTCCTTCGTCTTCTGGTACCCGACCAGCGCATCGGAGACGTCGTGGAAGGCTCCATTGATGGCTTTCTGATAGCTGATCAGCAGTTCCTCGCGCTGCGACTTGGCAGTCCTGTAATTCCCGGCCCTGCGGCCCGCATCGAAGATTGGCAGGTCCAGCACTCCGCCCATACTGTACGCGGTTCCGGTTCGTATCACGACGCCCAACAGGTCGGTCGTCTGAACTCCGCCCGCGGCGGTGAGATTAATACTCGGGAAGAACGCGGCCTTGGCTACTCCAACACGAGCGTTGGCCGCAATCAGTTGCTGCTCGGCTGTCCGCAAGTCGGGGCGGCGTTCCAACAGGTCCGAAGGCAGGCCGGCTGGCACCCGCGGCGGTTGGGGCTGCTCAACAAGACTCTTACCTCGCGCAACAGGACCTGGGGGCTTGCCTAGCAGGAAATTGAGGGCATTCTCAGTCTGCTCCCGGCTCTTTTCCAGCAGGGCCGCGTCGGCTTGAGCGGTGTAGACAAGTGTCTTGGCCTGGTCTACGTCCAACATGCTGCCGACCCCGCCCCGTTCGCGGGAACTCACAAGAAGGACAGACTCCTGCCGCGTCTTGATAGATTCTTGCACGATCTCGAGTTCGGCGTCATACTCGCGCAACTCGAAGTAGGCTGACGCGACTTCGGCGACCAAGACCTGCATCACCGCTTTACGGTTCTCCTGAACGGCCAGCAGGTCGGCGCGCGCGGCCTCCGTTGCGCGGCGCAGTTTGCCGAAAAGATCTATCTCCCATGAGGCGACTCCGAATGCGCTCCCCGTTGATTCTATGGGATTTTTGACACCTATTCGGCCGCCCGTTGCCTGCCCATTCAGTTGCGGGAACAGTCCCGCACGTGTTGCGGACAACTGACCCTGTGCCTCGAGGACACGCTGCGCAGCGATAAGGATGTCGTAATTGTTTTGCAGTGCCTCCTTGATCAGGCCCTGGAGCGTCTCGTCCTGGAAGAGGTTGAACCAATTCGTATCGCCCAGTGAGGTTTGCGATGGCTGGGACTCGCCCGCACGGAATTGGGGTGGCGCGGCCACATCAGGCCGCTTGTAGTTGGGGCCCACCGCACAGCCTGCAAACACTGTGGTCATACAGACAACGAGGAATTTACTGCACATTTAGTCGTGCCCTCCTGCCAAGGCGGCCACGGCGGGGACAGTTCCCTGGATCGCCTTCCTGTTCCCTCCAACTAGGTATGCGCCGCTTTGAATCACTACGTAGAGCATGGGGATGAAGAAGAGGCCCACAGTAGATGCAAACAGCATGCCTGCGAACACCGCGATACCGATGCTCGTGCGAGCTGCGGCTCCGGCGCCGCTAGCTATGACGAGTGGAAGCACACCAAGAATGAAGGCAAATGCTGTCATCATGATGGGTCGGAAGCGGAGTTTCGCGCCCTCTGTCGCGGCGGCCACCAGGCCCATCCCTTTCCGCTCGTGGCTCTCCTTGGCAAACTCTACGATCAGGATCGCGTTCTTGGCCGCCAGTCCCATGAGTGCCACAATACCGATCTGAACATATACGTTGTTTTCAAGGCCGACTAGGCTGACTCCAAGAAACGCGCCAAATACGCAGATGGGCAATCCTAGCAGGACGGAGAAGGGAACCGCCCAACTTTCATACTGCGCCGCCAGGACAAGAAAAACGAATACCATAGCCATGCCAAAAATGGGTCCTTGGGAGCCGCCCGCCTCCTTCTCCTGGTAGGCGATGCTGGTCCACTCGTAGCCGTAACCCTGGGGAAGCTCTCTTGCGGCCAGATCCTCCATGACCTCGAGGGCCTGTCCGGTCGAAATGCCAGGCCCATTCGCGCCGTTGATTTCCGCGGTCCGGAACATGTTGTAGCGTTGCAGGATGTCCGGGCCCGTCATCATTTTGATCTTGCTGAGGGTGGACATCGGCACCATGGAGTTATCGCTGGAACGTACGTAGATGTCGTTGATGCTCTCTGGCGACTTACGGAAATCTTGTTCCGCCTGAAGCATGACCTTGTAGGTGCGGCCGAAGAGATTGAAGTCGTTGACCTGAAGGCCACCTAGATAGATCTGCAAACCCTGGAACACATTGTTGATGGGAACATTCAAGGTACGCGCTTTGTCACGGTCGATTTCCAGGTTGATTTGAGGAATGGAAGTACTGAAGGCGGAATAAATGCCGGTCAACTCATCACGTTTGGCCATGGCCTGTATGAATTTTTCTTTCGCTGCCGAAAGATCCTGGGGCGTCCGGCCCGTTTTGTCCTGAAGTTCGAAGACGAACCCGGAGGCGTTACCCAGACCGTTGATGGGAGGCGGCGGGAACACCAGGGAGATGGCTTCCGGATAGGCGGCAAATTTCTTCTGGGCAGCCATCAGGATGGATCTGAGCTGTTCCTCCTTGCTCTTCCTCTCTTCCCAGGGCTTGAGCATGGTAATCACCGAAGCGTTGTTGGAGGTGTAGGCGTTGGTCAGGAGGTTGAGGCCTCCCGTGGTGAGGACCTCGGACACACCGGGGATACTCTTCAGATCCGTCTCGGCGCGCCGCATCAACTGGTCCGTTCGCTCCATGGAAGCGCCGTCGGGAAGATTGAAGACCGTGAAAAAGTACCCCTGGTCTTCGTTTGGAACGAAGCCGGTGGGCAGCTTCATGAGGAGGCTTCCTGCTCCAAGCCACAGGCCGGCAAGGCAGGCAAGGCCGATCGTCACCCGCCGCAGGAAGAAGCCCACGCCGCCGAGATAGCCGCCGGTGACCTTGTTGAAGAGCGCGTTGAAACCACGCAGGAAAGCGCCAACCGGACCGCGGATTTCTTTGCGCGGCTGGAGGAGCATGCTGCACAGCGCGGGTGTGAGCGTCAAGGCGACGATCACCGACAG
>Ga0335080_10001753_pt1 | contig 21511 bp, 10 predicted proteins | sample Lox_Sample_34_FD_206720 | JGI IMG/M metagenome (GOLD analysis project Ga0335080, IMG submission 206720) | Soil microbial communities from Loxahatchee National Wildlife Refuge, Florida, United States - Lox_Sample_3.4 | ecosystem: Environmental > Terrestrial > Soil > Wetlands | place: USA...
ACCTGGCGAAGATTCAAGTGTTGCAATTCGTTTGACTCGAAGTCAGCAAATGCAAACACGAACACCTTCGGGGACAGGTTCAGGTCACCGCGAACGCCGGAACGCAGGTCGTTGGCCGTGGTGCGGGAAGGAGTTGTGGTCTTGTCGTTCGCAAAGACATAAGCCGTATAGAACGTCAGCTTGTCCCGTGGAGTTTCTCGCACTGCCTTTGATGCCAGTGTGTAGGAGGTCGTTGAAGAGTTTCCGCTCGTCAGCGCCAGGCCGGTGTCGAGCAACCCACTCCAGAAATAGGTGATCTTCGCGTGCGCCATTTTCTCGGCCTCGGTGTCAAACGCCTTTTGATCCGCATCGTTTCGCACCGCTGTGATGCTCGCTTTCTCAACCGGCGGAGCCGAAGCCACGACAAATTTCCCGTTCTCCGTGGTGACCTTTCCGGAAATCCGCTTGCCGTCCGTCAGTGTCAGATTCAGATTCTCCGCCGACTCGATTCCTGTGACGGCGTCCCAAGTAATATTTACATCCCCCGCAAACTCGCTCTTCAGCACCAACGTCTTGCCATCCGCGGAAACAATCGTGCCCGTCAGCCGGTCCCCGTTCTTCAAGGTTACTTGGTCGGCCATCGCCGTTCCGGCAAAAATCAGAAAAGCCGCGACACACAGGAAGCTGCGACGCATTTGCGTCCTCCTTAGAGGTGCTTCAATACTTGAAATCGGGCTGGACTTCGCGCGGGCGCTCGAGAAGACCCTGAAAGCACTTCGAATTAGCAGGGTCCCAGCATTCTAATGAATCCACTCTCTTGCCGCAATCATTGCCATCCGGCCTCACTGGTAGGTTGACCGCTGGCGCTGGCCATCGAATATAATCACTGGATAGCCTCAGGAGTAGCGATTCGCGCCGTCATAGGCGCAGTTCACCATAGAGTAGATCCTGGTTTGCCCGGCGTTGCCTGGCGCCTGGTAATCAGAGGAGAGGTTGCTTTGAACGTCTGCGGCAGGAAGGGTGTTTCACTTGGATGCTTGGTTCTGTGCTTGGCGCTGCTGAGCTGCGCCAAGCCTCAGCCCGAGAGCGTGAGTGCCGGAAGTTCCCCGTCGGGCGCGCCGGCTCGGCCAATGATCGTCTTCATGACCGATTTCGGTACCGCCAACGATGCCGTCGCGATTTGCCGTGCCGTGATGGTGGGCATCGCACCCGATGCGCGCATCATGGACATCACCCACCAGGTCACTCCTTACTCGATTGAGGAGGCCAGCCGCTTCCTGGCGGCAGTCACACCCTACTATCCTGCCGGAACGGTTTTTGTGGCAGTGATTGATCCCGGCGTCGGGACGTCGCGCAGAGCAGTCATCGTTAAATCCAAAAAAGGTCAGTACTTTGTCTTGCCCGACAATGGATTAATCTCTCCCGTTATCGATCGAGACGGTCTCGACACTGCCCGGGAAATCACCAATACTGGTTGGATGGTTGGGGACAAGATCTCTTCCACTTTCCACGGCCGCGACATTTTTTCGCCGGCTGGTGCGCATCTCGCAGCGGGTTGGGATTACACGCTCGCGGGCCCAGCGGTGCAAGAACTTGTCCGCCTGACTCCCAAGACTGCAACCGTCACAGAAAGGGGCATCGACGGCGAAATCATCGGCCTCGATGATCCCTTCGGTTCATTGATCTCCGATATTCCCGGCGACGAGTTCAAGAAACTCGGCTACAACCTCGGCGACAAGGTCACCGTAGTGCTCGACAAGAAACCGTTCACACTTCCCTATCAGAAAACATTCATGGAAGTGCCCGTCGGTGATCCGCTGCTCTACATCGATTCTCGGGGACGGATTGGGCTCGCTCTGAACGAACGAAATTTCTCACAGGTCCATAAGATCACTCCGCCGGTTACGATTTCGATTCCCAAGAAAGGTGCGCCGCTTAAGGGCAAGTGATGAGTACCGTTTTTCAAACGCCAGCGGATTGCCGCCTGACACGATGTAGGAATCGGCGGCGATGTCGTCGCTTTGTTGTTCCCTGTTGAGTTGACCTTCGCTCCATTGATCCAGGCTGTATTCCCCAACTGCCCGGGTTTTTACCCGCGCACGGATGCCATCTGCGGATGGCCCCATTTAAAGGAAAGAACATGAAATCGCGTACCAGGTTTGCAGTCAGAGTCCTTAAAGCCAGCGTATGGACGCTCGCCATGGTTCTCGCGGTTGGCGCTGGCAATCTTATGGCGCAATCTTTTCGCGGAGCCATCCGCGGAGAAGTAACCGACGCGCACGGACTTGCCGCAGCCGGTGCCAAAGTGGTCACCCGCAATCTCGGCACCAGTGAGACGCGTGAAATTACGGCCGAGCCTGACGGCATCTACCGTTTTGTGGAATTGCCCGCCGGTGAGTACGAAGTTTCCGCGATCGCGCCTGGTTTTGAAGAAGTGCGTGCGCCCCAGGTACGTGTGGACGTCGGTGTGGAGACCGTCGTGAATCTGGCCCTCTCCCAGGTCAAAGGTCACCAGGAACGCATCGAAGTGGTGGAGAGTGTGCCGCTCGTCGAAACTTCCAATACCACACTCTCGCAGGTGGTCGATCGCACGCTGGTACAGGAACTGCCCTTGAACGGGCGCGACTTTGGCAAACTCGTTGCCCTCACTCCAGGCGTCACCGTCGAAGGTTCCGGAGTTGCCGGCTCGGAAAAAGGCTTCGGCCAGTTCAATATCAGCGGCAATCGCGATCGCTCGAATAACTACAACCTCGACGGCACCGACAACAACGACCCCTTCTTCAACAATTCCGCACTCAATCAGGTCGGTATTACCGGCGCGCCGGCGACACTGCTTCCTCTCGATTCGATCCAGGAATTCAATCTGCAATCACAGTTCGATGCCGAATACGGGCGCAACTCAGGTTCCGTCGTGAACATCGTGACCCGTTCCGGCTCCAACCAGTTCCACGGCTCTCTCTACTGGTACAACCGTAATTCTTTGTCCGACGCCCGCAATTACTTCAATACGAAATTCCAGGCCGATGGGACAACCCCTAACCCACAGTCGCGCTTCAACAATAACAATTTCGGCGGCTCTCTCGGTGGGCCCGTCCTAAAAGACAAGGTTTTCTTCTTCTTCGCCTATGAGGGCCAGCGTGAGCGCGTGGGGTCCGATTTCAACCTCACCGTACCCTCGCAAGCGCAGTTGGCGGCCGCGCAAGCGCTCGCCGTAAACACGACCGTTCCTGGCGCGGCGGTTCCTTCCGTAAATCCCGCCCTCATCCAAATCACTAACCTGTTCCCGACTAGCGACTCCAATTCTCTGGCCTACTCCGTCCGCGACAAGAACGATAACAACAATTTGATCGGTAAGGTCGACTACCGCATCGACCAGAACAACTCACTCAGCGCGCGTTACGCCTTCGGCCAAAGCGATCAAGTCTTCCCCTTAGGCTCTCTCGGCGGCTTTGGCAGCGGTTCACGCCTTGCGAACTTCACTCAGATCTCTCCCACTCGCGCGCAGGTTGTCAGCGTCAATTGGTTGACCACCTTTTCGTCGAACGTCCTCAACGAAGTCCGCTTCGGCTATTCCCGCTTCCGCACCAGCTTCAATTCCTCCGATGCTACCCAAGGCAATCCCTACTTCATCGATCCGTCCGCGCTTGGGCTGGATATGGGGACGGGTCACGTCGGCTTGCCCGAAATCGATTTCAACGGTGACCTCGAGAATTTGGGCGCAACCGCGTACAGCGTGCCTCGCGGCCGCCTCAGCGAGACCTTCCAGGTCCTCGACAACCTCACTCTCATTCGTGGGCGAAACACGTGGAAATTCGGCGCCGAGTATCACCGCTACGACGTCCAGAGCTTCAACGACAATCTCGAACGCGGCCTTCTGGATGTGAACACTTGCTGGTTCATCGACGACGACACCTGCCCAACCCTGGCTGACGATCCCATCGTCAACGAGCTCGCCAACTTCTACATCGGCAATATCTATGCGCTCGGCAATATCGGCAACACGAGCCGCTTCACCTTTAACAACAATTTGGGCTTTTTTGCGCAAGACGAAATTCGCGTCCGCCCGAACCTGACCATAACCGCTGGTCTGCGCTGGGAATACATCTCCCCGCTAGCTGAGAAACACAATTTACTTTCCAACTTCGATGCCATCGGCAATCTCGTGCAGGTCGGCTCTCCGACTCTTCCGCTGGCCTATCACCGCGACCTGAACAACTTCGCTCCCCGCCTCGGCCTCGCGTGGAATCCGCTGAAGAACACCACCGTTCGCGCCGCTTACGGCTTCTATTACGACTACACTCCGCAAAACAATATCATCGCCAATTACACCAACTCCGCAGGCATCGCCACCAATCCCCTCGATTCTCTCAGCGGCAGCCCTTACTTCGTCGGCGCCCAGGACTTCAATTCGGGCGTGTGGAACGGCACCGGCGGGGGTCCCGTGTTCACGCCAACCGTCTATCCGCAGTCCATCTTCGTCACCGACCCCGGCCTACGCACTCCCTATGTCCAGAGCTGGAGCCTGAACATCCAGCGCGAATTGGCCCGCTCGCTTGCCTTTGAGGTCGGCTATGTTGGCAGTAAGGGCACTCGTCTCTCGCGCCTCTATGACGCGAATCAGGGACGCGACTTCCTGATCAACGATCCTGCGTATCCGCAATACGCGGCTGTGGATGTATTCTCCGGCAGCGCGAACTCGACTTACAACGGTCTGCAAACCACCGTGCGCCTGCAGCAATTTCATGGTTTCTCCGGCTTCTCGACCTATACCTGGTCCAAGTCGCTCGACGGCGCTTCCGACGGCATCAACTTCAACTTCGCCAACGCCGCGTTTCCGCAAGACTCGACGAATCTGGCGGCCGAGAAAGGGCCATCCACTTTCGATACGCGCCACCGCTGGACTACAGCAATCAATTACGCCGTGCCGACATTCGAAAAAGTTCCGCACGTGCTCGGCGCCGGTTGGCAGCTCAATTCCATCATCACCGTACAGTCGGGCCGGCCCATCAACGTCATCACCGATGCGGGCGGCGTGAACTTCAACTATACGCAGCGCCCTGATCTGGTCCCAGGCGTGAATCCAATTCTTCCGCACTGGACTCCGTCAACCGGCTACTTGAATCCCAGCGCGTTCGCCTATCCAGCGGTTACCGCAGCGGACCCATACGGGTATTTTGGCGATCTCGGGCGTGACCAAATTTACGGCCCCGGTTTCTGGAACATCGACTTCTCGTTGACGAAAAATTTTCAGCTGCGCGAGCATGTCGTGCTGCAGTTCCGCGCGGAGTTCTTCAACGTCTTCAATCATCCCAACTTCGCGCTGCCGAACAACGTGGTATCGCCAGGCAGCGACACGGCGGGCGAGATCACCCAGACCCCCGATGTGGCTCAGGGCAATCCCGGCCTCGGCGGTGGCGGTCCACGGGTGATGCAGTTCGGCCTGCGTCTGCAGTTCTAATGGCCTCAGAACCTACGGCGCGAGCCGTCATTGCGAAGAAGTGAGGAATCTCTCTTGCTTTGCTGGTCAGCGAGATTCCTCACCATCACACCCGCCTCTTTCTCCCGGGGAACACGTTTCGCACTCGCTCGCCGCCCCTTCATCGCGACGCTCACTCCCCCTAACACAGGCCCGCTTGCCCATTTGCATTTTTCAAACGAGCGGTTGAAAATCGGGAAGTTCGCTTGCCGAGAGAGGTTTGCCATGCCTGAAGCCGTAATCGTTTCTTCCGTGCGGACTCCCGTTGGACGTGGCTATAAGGGCTCACTCCGAACGACGCGCCCGGACGATCTCGCCGCCCTCGTCATCAAAGAAGCGCTGGCCCGCGTTCCTGACCTGAATCCGAAAGAAATTGATGACGTCATTCTCGGTTGCGCTATGCCCGAAGGCGAACAAGGCATGAATGTCGCTCGCATCGCCGCTTTGCGCGCGGGCCTTCCGGTCGAAACATCTGCCATGACCGTGAACCGCTTTTGCGCCAGCGGTCTCCAGGCCATCGCCCAAGCAGCCGAACGAATCCGCAGTGGCGCGGCCCAGGTAATCGTCGCGGGCGGCACCGAATCCATGTCTATGGTCCCGATGGGCGGCAACAAAATTTCTCCCAATCCCTGGCTCGTTGATCATCATCCGGACACATACATCAACATGGGCCTCGGCACCGAAAACATCGCGCGCAAATTCGGGATCTCTCGCGAGCAAGCAGACCAGTTCGCGGTCCAGTCTCATCAGAGAGCGGTCGCCGCTCTGGCCGCCGACAAGTTCAAGGACGAAACCGTTCCCGTCGACGTGAAAATCATCTCCCTACCCGAGAGCAATGGCCCAAAGAGCAAGGGAGGCGTAAAACCGGCGACTCAATCGTTCGCATTCGAGCGCGACGAGATGCCTCGCCCAGACACTTCCATGGAAGTTCTGTCAGGGTTGAAGCCTGCTTTTCATGCAAAAGGGACCGTCACCGCCGGTAACAGCTCTCCCATGAGCGACGGTGCCGCCGCCGTAGTGCTCATGAGCGACGCCAAAGCCGCGGAACTCGGCCTCAAGCCGCAGGCTCGTTTCGTTTCCTACGCTACCGCCGGTTGCCCCCCAGAGGAGTTCGGTATTGGTCCGGTCTACGCAATACCCAAGGCGCTGGACTTGGCTCGGCTTTCTCTGAACGATATCAGCGTCGTCGAACTCAACGAAGCGTTCGCCGCGCAATCCCTTGCCGTTATCCAACAGGCCAACCTCGATCCCTCTCGCGTGAATCCGAACGGTGGTGCGATCGCACTCGGTCACCCCCTCGGCTGCACCGGCGCAAAGCTTACGGCGTCTCTGGTGCGCGAACTCCACCGCCGCAACGCCCGCTACGGTATGGTCACCATGTGCATCGGAGGCGGCATGGGCGCGGCGGGCGTCTTCGAGCGCATATAAATTCTCTTGAGCGATAGATTCCTCTTGACGACCGTCCTGCCGCCTGTCAACATGTCGCCTGACGACATGTCGTGAGTGTGAGTCCATGGCGAACTTCCCCATCACCGAGCCCGTTCTTCTTATTCTACTGAGCCTTGCGGAGCGGCCTCGCCATGGCTATGCCATCCTCCAAGACACCAGGGAAATGAGCGATGGCCGCGTCCAGCTCAGCACCGGGACGCTGTATGGCGCCCTGAGTCGTCTCCTGGAGAATGGCTGGATCGACCGCCACGAGACGGACGACTCATCGCGCGGAAAGCAGTCTTATCGTCTAACCGCTGCGGGGCGCCGAAATTTGCAGGCGGAAGTGAATCGCCTGAAGAAGCTGGCACACGTTGCCGGTCTGCGCGTCGCACGCAAGGAGACTTGAGGATGCTGCGCCTCTATCGCTCCCTGCTAGCGCTATATCCGCCCCCATACCGGTGCGAGTATGGCAACGAGATGCTGGCGGTTCTGGCGCAACTGGAACTCAGTACGTGCCAGGCAAAACCCGGGGCAAGATTTTGGATGCGCGCTCGCGAAGTGAGCGGCCTGTTGGCTGGAGCCCTCACCGAACACACACGCGTCATCGCCGGTTTTCCTGCTGCTTCCGTCTCTCTTTCAAGGAGGTCCCGCATGCGCGCCGAATTCCGTTTCCCGAAGGCCACGCCAATTCTAATGACTGTCATTCTGGTTGCCGTCATCATGGCGATCGAAAAGGCCAAGTCGATTTCCGCGTCGCTGCCTCCGTCAAGCACGCCCATTCCCCCGCTGCAGCCCGAGCACTTCTCCACGGTTACGACTTTTCTCGAGATCCTGGCCTTGGCGCTGTCTGCGGCTGTGGTCGGCTGGCTGGCGGTGTTTGCCTTGCGCCGCTCCGGACTCCAGCGGCTCTCTGACGTTCCCTCGGCAAACGCCAGTCGAAAATCGTAATCGTCACGCCTTGGCCTTCCACAACCCCACGGTATTCCCCTCTGGATCCCGCATCCATGCGAAGGTCCCCGTTGGAATATCCACGGGAGGCACGAGCGTTTTCCCGCCCAGCGCCTCAGCTTTCTTAAGAGTGGCCGCCACGTCTTCGACGTCCACATAAAAGATTGTGTAGTTGTGCGGCTCATGCCCGAGCGCGGTAATGTGTCCGCCTATGCCTGGCGTTTCCGGTGCGATCATGGACGCCGGTCCCATTGGGCTGACCTTCCAATCAAACATCGTGGAGTAAAACTCTTGTGTTTTGGCGATATTGCGGCAGCCAATCTCAAAATGCACCACAGGACGTCCCATATCGGTCCTCCCGAAAAGCTGCAAACGGACGCTGAGTTTGTCATAGAACGCATCTGGATGTCATCAAAGCTTGTCGCGCCATACATCACAAGTCCTATTGCGCATAAACTCAACGAAAGGTAAAATCCCCGGATTGATTTTCAAACGGTTGTTTGAATTTTTTGACGGCCTTCCGGCCAAAGCAAGGAGCTCATCATGGCGACTTCCGCTCTAACAAAATCCGCGGCTAAAGGCGGCAGCTTTCTGCTGGAATCGCCCGCACCCCAGGACATATTCACGCCCGCGGACCTCTCCGACGACCAGAAACTGATCGGGCAAACCGCCGAAGAGTTCGTCACCAAGGAAGTCCTCCCGGTCGCCAAGGACCTGGAAGCCAAGAAGCCCGGGTTGATGGCGGATTTGGTTCGGAAAGCTGCGGAATTAGGACTGATGAGCGGTGCTACTCCCGAGGAATATGGCGGCGCTGGCCTCGATAAGGTTGCCACCACGCAACTAACCGAAAAAATCTCCATTTACGGCGGCTTCGCAGTCACGCACGGCGCGCACGCCGGCATCGGCACTCTCCCCATCGTTTACTTCGGGACCGAAGAACAGAAGAAAAAATATCTCCCCAAGCTGGCCAGCGGCGAATTTATCGGAGCCTATTGCCTCTCCGAGCCACAGGCCGGCAGCGATGCGCAGAACTTGCTAACGCGTGCGCAGCTGAATCCGGAGGGCACGCACTACATCCTGAACGGCCAGAAAATGTGGATCACCAACGGCGGCTTCGCCGACCTCTTCACCGTATTCGCGAAAGTCGATGGTGAAAAACTGACGGCCTTTATCGTCGAGAAGAATTTCCCCGGCTGCAAGCCCGGTAATGAAGAGCACAAGATGGGCATCCACGGTAGTTCGACCACTCCGGTTTTTCTCGAAAACTGCAAAGTGCCTAAGGAAAATATTCTCCACGAAATCGGCCGCGGCCACATTGTCGCCTTCAATGTCCTCAACGCTGGCCGCTTCACCCTCGGGGCTTCCTGCGTCGGCGGCGCCAAACACGTCCTCCTGACCGCCTCGAAATACTCGAAGGAGCGGAAAGCTTTTGGAAAGCAGATCGGCGAGTTTGGCCTGATGCGCGAGAAGCTCGCCGAAATGGCGATTCAAATCTTCGCTGTCGAATCGATGATCTATCGCAGTGCCGGCTACATGGAAGCTGCCATGCAAGCGGCAGAAGGGTCCGGCAACAAAACGCAGAACGCCATGAAAGCCCTCGAGGAGTACGCCATCGAGAGCTCCATTGCTAAGGTCTACGGCAGCGAAATGCTCGATTTCGTCGTTGATGAAGGCGTGCAGATCTTCGGTGGCTACGGCTTCCACGAGGATTATCCCGTTTGTCGCGCTTACCGCGATTCGCGTATCAACCGCATCTTCGAAGGCACCAACGAAATCAACCGCATGCTCATCATCCAGATGCTGATGAAGCGCGCTATGAGCGGTCAGTTGCCCTTGATTCCCGCGGCGATGAAGCTGGCCGATGAAATCCTGGCAGGCCCATCCTTTGAAGAAGCTCCTGAAGGTGTGTTGGCCGAAGAAACCCGTACCGTGGCCAACGCCAAGAAGATGTTCTTGCAGGCCGCTGGTGGTGCGGTCCAAAAATTCCGCGAGAAGTTGGCGGACGAACAAGAACTCATCGGCGCTCTCGGGACCATTGTCATGGAAATCTACGCCATGGAATCAAGCCTGTTGCGGGCTCAAAAAACTGCTTCCTCGAAGGGCGAAGCTGCCGCTTCCACGATGATCGACGCCGCGCGCGTGTTCATCTCCGACGCCGCCGAGCGCGTCGAACACGACGCCAGGCGCGCGGTTGCCGCCGTGCAAGAGGGGGACATGCTCATGACGCAAATCGCTGTCCTCAAGCGCTTCGCAAAGCGTCCCGCCGTAGATACCATCTCCCTTCGTCGGCGTGTCGCCGCCGCGGTACAGTCTCAGGATCGCTACCCTTTTGAAGGCCGTTGAAAAGGGCGGAACACATTCGGTTGGTCGTAGCTAGGCGGGCACACGTCCCTCAGGAAACATTTGTTTCCAGCGACACTCCCCTAAAATAGCTGATACGGTACTAGAACGAATGCTATCCGGGAAGCGACTCCCCCGCTTCATTCTGGCTTTGGCCATTCTCACAGTGATTGGCCACGGCATAAGCGTGGTGTTTTACTCCACCTCTCCTCTCGGGCTCTTTATCGCCAATAGTCTGCAACTTCTGTTATGCGCTATTGCCGCAGCCATGTGTTTTCGCGCGGCAAACCGAGCGCGCGGGTTTACCCAGGCATTCTGGACACTGGTCGCCTTTGGCCAAGTCGTCTGGGGCTTTGCCAACGTTGGCTGGGCGTATTACGAAATCTTCCTGCATTGTGAACCGCCCCCCGGTTCAATGATTCGCTTTCTGTTTGACACCCAGGGCATGTTTTTTGTCATGGCCGTTTTTCTCAATCAGGGGAAAACGGACTCTCGGGTCGAAGCAGAAGAAGCTCTCGATTTCGTACAGATCGGCATCCTGTTCTTCCTGATTTATTTCGGCATGTATTACCTTCCTTCCCTTTCCCGTGCCCCAGAAGCGGCACTCTCTCGCGAGGTGTGGGTAGATACCTGGAGCGACGTTGGCATTATCCTCTTGGCCGCACTCCAATGGCGGCGAGGCAAATTCCCCCAGACACGCCGTTTATACGGTGGCCTCGCGCTCTGCCAAATCGTAAGCACCACGGGATGGCTAGTCGCTGACACCTTTCAGCCCAGTATGAGTGTTCCGGTCACCGGTTGGGCTGGTCTCGGTTGGGCATTGCCGCTCCTCTACACTGCGACGTGGGCTGCCACTTGGCAACCGGCCGAGCAAGGCAGCCAGAAGCCGCTTCGGCGCGAGCGGACGCTCGCCAATATTCTCGTCACCAACAGCATGTTCGCTTTCGTTCCACTGGCGATTTTATTTTTCATCGCCGAGTTTGGGCCGGGTTGGAGACTGCTCCGCTTCAGCTTGCTTGCCATTTCGTTCATCTGTTATGCGCTACGAATTGGACTCACGCAATTCCAGCAACAAAAAGGCCAGGAGACCGTGCGGCGTCAAACCCTGGCGATGGACTCTTCCACAGACGGATTCGCATTGATTGATCAAAAAGGAATTCACGTTTACGCCAACTCGGCTTTTGCCCGCATGCTCGGCCTTGCCGGCCCGGAACACATCCTGGGCCAGCCTTGGCGGATTGTATTTGCTTTTCAGGATGTCGACCATCTCGAGTCGGAAGTCCGGCGTTCTCTCGCACAATCGAAAAAATGGTCCGCCACCTTGCCTTTGCGACGAATCGACGGAAGCAAGATCTCCGTGGAAATGACCATCACTGCGATGCCGGATGGTGGCACCGTCTGTGTTTGTCGCGACCTTTCCGAACGCGAACGCGCCGAGCGCGCCCAAGCCGAGGCTGAAGCGAAGTACCGCACCCTCGTCGAGCAGGTCAATGCCATCACCTACATCGCGGAGATCGGCATCGACGGCCAGTGGTATTACGTGAGCCCCCAGATCGAGAGGATTCTCGGCTACACACCGGACGAATGGCTTGCTCTCTCCAAGCGTTGGGCCGAACAGATCCATCCCGATGACCGCGCAACCGTTGTCGCCGCCGAGCAAGCCAGCGAGAAAGGCGAACCGTTCCAGGCGGAATTCCGGGTCCGCAGGAAGGACGGCCGCGAAGTATGGCTCAACGACACGGGCGTCGTCGTCCAAGGCAGTAACGCCCATCCGGTCATGGAAGGAATCATCGTCGACATCACCGAGCGCAAGCAGCTTGAAACGCAATTGCAGCAATCAAGGAAAATGGAAGCAGTGGGCAGGCTCGCCGGCGGGATCGCCCATGACTTCAATAATCTGCTGACGATTATTACCGGCTACACCGATTTGGCTCTCAGCCGTCCGGCTGTGCCACTCGATTTGCGTGCGGACATCGAGCGTATCGAGAGCGCGGCCGGGCGCGCTGCGGCCCTGGTTCGGCAACTCCTCGCGTTTAGCCGCAAACAAGTCTTGCAACCGAAAATCTTTGATCTGAACGTCATTGTCGTGAATATGGAAAAACTCTTGCGCCGCCTCGTGGATGACAACATCGAAATGAGCACCAGCGTTCGCGATGATTTGGGTAAAGTGAAAGCGGACCCCGCGCAAATCGAACAGGTCATCATGAATCTGGTGGTCAACGCCCGCGACGCCATGCCTAACGGCGGTCGCCTTCTGCTCGAAACCTGCAACGTCGATCTCGATTCTGTCTATGCCTCCGAGCACGCCTCCGTTAAGCCTGGCAGATACGTCATGCTGGCAGTGTCCGACACCGGAGTGGGAATGGATTCGGAGACTGTTGCGCACATCTTTGAGCCCTTCTACACCACGAAAGAAAGCGGGCGCGGGACTGGCCTTGGACTCTCCACCGTCTACGGCATCGTCAAGCAAAGCGGCGGCTACATCTGGGTCTATAGCGAACCCGGCAAGGGGAGCACCTTCAAAGTTTATCTTCCCCGCGTGGAGCAAACCGCGGACCAGGAAACGGCCAAATCCGTTCCGCTCCTCGACCACCGCGGTTCCGAAACGATTCTCCTGGTCGAAGATGAAGAAGCCGTTCGCGATCTCGTCAAGACTATCCTCACCGGTCAGGGTTATCACGTCATTGTCGCTCGTGATCCGCGGCACGCCGAGGAAGTCGCTGCGAAATTTCCCGGCAAAATCCATCTCCTGCTCACTGACGTCGTCATGCCGGGAACCAGTGGTCGCGAATTAGCAGTCGTGATCACACGCCGTCGGCCCAACATTCGTGTTCTTTACATGTCCGGCTATACGGAAAATGTCGTCACCAGTGGCGGCTTGTTGGAAGAGGGCTTGGCCTTTCTACAGAAACCCTTCTCCCCGGCCGCACTCGCTCAGCGAATCCGCGAAGTGCTGGCTCCCATCTCGCAGCAGCGAAATTCGAAAGACTGACTCACTGAGGTTTTACTCCCCCCTCGGGGGCATCCTTTGGTTTATTGATTGTGTTAAGCGTTTCTACGTTAAAACGTTTGTAATCCGAATACTTTGTGACAACATTGACGCGAACCCCCTTCACCAGCAGGACCCTCACTCCTACATGCGCTTCAACGTATGTAGGCAGCCACACTTCGTTGTTGACGTAAGCCTGTTCGAAGGTAAAACCCGTTCCCTTTTGCAGGTTGGCCAGCAACCCCCCGGCAAGGTGAAAATCGCTTACGAAATACGCTTCCAATCTCACCACGTCCTTGGCCTTTTCATCGATCCACACCACCCCGGCCAGTTCCTTCACGACTTTCTCTTCCAGGTTCTTTGGCTTGTATTCCGGATTCGGTTCAAAGTCGAAGACCAGCACGTCTTGTCCGCGGAAACGCTCGCGCCGCGCATTTACGAACTGGCTCACGCGAAGGAACACCTCGATCCCTGGTTCATCGTCCTCCTTGGACTCCTTCCCGTGCTCCTTGGCCTTCTCCTCCTTTTCCTCCTTCTTCTTCTCCTTTTTCTGAGCCTCTTCAATGCGCTTTTTGGTTTTTTCGTTTTCCTTCTTCTGCTCTTCTTCGCTCAACGCTTTGCCGTCTTTCTTCACCAACGTGGTGATTTCGTCTCCGTTCAGATAGAAGAACGTGTATTCGTTGTTCTCCTTCTTGGTTACCTTGCCGTTTTTGTCGTACTCCGTTTCATCCTCTACCTGGGTTCCGGCATAATTCTCTTTAATTTTGTCGATTTGCTTCTGGTTCGCGTCAATCTCTTCAAACAGTTTCTTCAGGTCCGGCAGTTTCACTTGCGACTTGATGGGAAAATCGAACACACGCTCTCCGGCGGTTTCATTGATCGAAGCCTTGGCCACATTCACGGTGAATGCCTCATCGCCTCGATGCACTTGCAGCTTGTAAGGGACTCTTATCCCATTCACGGATCGGTAGTCGTCGTAATCGATTTCGCGCACCAACCCGGCAATGGTAGCTTTCTCCGCGTCGATCAAGTGGGTCTGCTGGTCGAAAAAAACCTGCCAGGTAACGCCAGTCGCGAAGGTGAGTTCGACTTGTATGGTTGCCCTTCCACCGATCGTGGCCGGACCCTTCACGACCGCACTGATCTTCTTTTTCGAGAGCGCCAGAAACCGCGCGTTGTAATATTGCGACGCCGCCTCCACCTCAACGGCTTGCGGCCCCAACAGCGTCCCCAATTCGCCCGATTCGGATTGCCGCCATGCCGACTTTCCGTTGTATGCCTCAATGACTGTTCTGCCGCCCGACCGCCATTCGGAGTAGTAGCGATTCGGAAGTTTGACCATGAAAGTGTACGTCCCGGGCGGCGCATCACCCGATCCCTGCGTATTTCCATCAAGCTGTAAAGTTTGTATCTTTGCCAGGGCTTTGGCCCCCCCGGCAGCCTTTACATACTGGTCAATGATTTTCGACGCTTCCTGTCCTGAGGAAAATTCTGCCCTCAGGGCGAAAAGCACCACGAACATCAGCAGCCGCATAGGTCGCATGGTCTTTTTTAAAACTCTACGTGTTTCTCGGGCAAAAAGTTGCGTTTGAGTTTCACAAGGCCAATGGACCATCGTTGTGCGCGATCAAACTCGCCAAGCATCTTTCCCGAGCGCGCGAATACAGTACCAGTAGTTCTAAGGCGCCGCTGCAGTACTTTTTTGTTACTCAAATCTCCGCAAATTCACGCATATTTGCTTGACACTTCCCGCTCGCAAAGCGAAAATGGCCGCTGTTTCAGCCTGTCCGCAAGCCAGGCAAGTGTCCCCGAACCGCGTAGGCTCAAATTCTAAAAAAACCGCAGACGACGAAAGTCGTAGAGTGATTGCTTTTTTTTATGCCCTGAAGGAGGCATTTATGATCGAAGTCTCCCGTGCTGGCTGTTGCTCCAAGCGCGTCGCGCTGCTTGTCCTTTGGAGCGCGGTGCTGCTGCTAGTGGCGAATGCAGCGCAAGCGCAGACAACGGTTTCTTATCCGAATTTTAGCTCGACCTCTGGGCTGGCACTCAACCCGAGCGCCGCAGCGCCTGTTGGTGATGGGCACGTGCTCAGGCTTACTCCCTCTCAAGGGGGTTTGGCGGGTAGCGCCTGGTACTTTACCGGCAGTAGCGATGCTCCAGTCGGCGTTCCGCTGGCGGGTGGATTCACCAGCACTTTTGCATTTCAGATTTCAGTACCTGACGGAAGTCCTGGAGTCAATGGGAAGCCGGGTGCGGATGGCTTTGCATTCGTTGTGCAGGGAGTCGGCACCGGCGCGTTAGGCGCGGGCGGCGGCTACTTGGGCTACACTAATATCGCGAACAGCGTTGCTGTGCAGTTTGATACCTGGTGCAACACCGATTTCGGCGATACCTGCGCCGGCGATCAGGCCCCAACCAGTGCTGACGAAGTCAGTGTTCAGAGCTGCGGTCCAAACCCGAACACCGCGGCCCATAACGCCCTTAGCGGACCGGGCGGCGTAACTTGCACCTTCGGAAGATTTGACTTGACCCAGCTCAAAAACCAAATCTTACTCGCTGACGGACAGACTCATACCGCACAAATCGTCTACACTCCACCGGCCAGCACCGATGGTACTTGTCTGCCCGGAGGTGGCAACTTCTGCGGCAGCATCGCCGTCACTCTCGACGGCCAGGCCATCTTGACAGTTCCGTTCAGCATCGGATACCTCGGACTCCATGCGAACTCCGATGCTTTCGTCGGGTTTACCGCCGGAACCGGTGCGGCGTACGAAAACCACGATATTTTGAACTGGAACTTCACTTACAACAGCACTAGCCAGACCCAGGCGTTCGACACGACCGGCCCCACGCAGTCAACCTTCAACAGCGGCGAAAACAACTTGGTGCAACAGACCATTGACGCGACCGATGCAGGCGATTTGACCTGCCATAACAGTGACGGAGGCACGGCGGTCTGCGGTGGTGTTCAAGTCACGGCCACGAATACACCTTTGTCGAACAATTCGGGAATGCCCAACGCCTTCCCGCCATACGTTACCGGCACGCCTTGGTCTAGCGCTCAGTGCGCGGGCCGCCCTGGCAATGGCGGCACCGGAGACCTTTGCTCTCTCTATGTGAATGCCTGCTGGGGTGGAAGTTCTGGTGTCGGCCAAGCGGCTGCATCTGATTTCTACTGCCCGTTCGTTGATACCGCGGCGAACACTACGGGCTTCTTCGTGTTAAAAGATACCTGGGATCCTCTCAGCCCCAAACCCGCTATTGCTCCGGGCACCACCGTGTCGTTGCTCGATTTCGTGCCGCCCACCGCCACGGAGACTTGGTCCGGCAGCGCTATGGCTCCGAATCCGGTGTGTACACAGGTCGCGCCCATCGCCGGAAATCCTGGCACTGCGGCGAAATGCGATGTCGTCGATACCGCAATCGACATCTACAACGATCAGACCACTACGCGCGGCACACAACCCAAGAAGGGCTGGCTCATCTCTTTGTTCAACGTGCAAATGCTGCTGTCGACCGTTCAGGTCTTCAGCAACCCAGTCAACACCATCAACCCGCCCTTAGCCGGTTGCACTTCTCCTCATTCTCCCCTGAATAATCCCAATCCAGCGGACCCGGGCTTCGAGAATCCTAACTACGCCCAGAATATTTGGAATAACGGAAACTGCCTCCTCGGTTTCCTAGTCAACCCGGCACAGCCGCCAGTCCCCGACAACAATAACTTCGTTGCAGCGCCACCCGCGAGCCTCTTCTACGGCCCTGGCGCGCCGTCAATTGCTCCTGGAGGAGCTCCGGAAGGTGACACAACCATTACCAATCCCAATGCCGTGTGCATCGGCACTGGACTAAGCTGTAATGCGCAACCGTGGGCAAGCAATCCCAACGACCGGAAGACTCTGGCGTCCATCTTCGGCGCGCCTGACGGCACATTCACCCTGCACTACCAATCAAAAGACGGAGCAGGCATTACCGAGAAGAACGCCGTGTTCCGGCCGACGGGTGACCCGTGTCCCAATCCAGAAGCTCCCGGGACGACGATTCCGGCTCCTTGCTACTACACCAACTACTTCACGACCATTGTGAACATCGATTCTACGTTCCCGACGGTCTCGCTCACCTTCTCGCCCCTGGGCGGCACCTATGCGGTCAACCAGGCGGGAGTCTCAGCCAGCTTTAGCTGCAACGATCCAATGGCTGCCAACGGCGCAGCGGCGTCAGGTCTCGCATCCTGCGTCGCCAGCGTGGATGGTGGCTCCGCCACTTCTACCAGCCCAGTTGCTTTGAAGGTAGGCACTGCCGGCTCGCACAAAGTTACGGTGACAGCTACCGACAACGCCGGCAACCTAACCAGACAGGACTTCCCCTACACCGTCCTGGCCGACGCCGATGTCGCCATCTTCGAACAGCACACCAGCGACAGCGTCAAGCCTGGCGGAACACTGACCTATCTTGCTTGGGTGCTTGACCTCAGCAAGACCAATGCTGCCGAAGTCTCGGTAACCGAACAGCTCCAATTGCCGGCCTCCGGCGTCCAGCTTGGCAATATTACTGCCAGCGTTGCCATCGTGAGCTGCACTCTTACCGGCTGCTCCGCGATGCCTCCGTCGGGTGGCGCGAGCTGCACGGTCAGCGGCACCACGGTCAACTGCAATAACATTGGGACTCTGCCAAGCATTTTTGGACTAAAGGGAGCCGTCATCGTGACTAAGATCCCGGTTTCGTCCAGCTCAACACCCGGTACGTCTTTCAGGCTGACCGCAACCGCAAGCAGCCCCAATGATCCCAACACAAAGAACAATGTGACGACTGACACTCTGTCCGTCTCATCGCATTGATCTTGGTCTACAAATAGCCTTCCCACTAGCCCCGGCAGGCCACAAGCCTGCCGGGCTTTTTTTGTTCTCTCTGTAGTGCTGCCCGGACCCGCGCGCTCCGCAATTTGCTCTAGCGCAAACTCCGCAACAACAATCGTAGTCGCTGTGGAAAAGCACGATACTCGCGGCGATTTCTCGACAAAATTCCTTTGCAACACGCATTACGTTCTTGACAGTACGCGATGGGACAAGTGAGAATGTGCGGAGTTTTTTTTTCGAGTGAGTTGGGTCTAGCGTCCCCGATCCAAAGACGGCCCCTTTCTATTTAAGACCGCAGATGACGAAAGTCAGATTGTGTACGGGTGTGTGCCCTTGAAGGAGGCGAAATGAGAGCACGGTCGTGTCTTGCGTGTGTTTCCCCAAGAATCGCACGGTTCGCTCTTTGCAGCGCTCTTTTCTCTGGGCTCGCGCTCTCTGCGCAAGCCCAGCAGTCGTACAACTACACACCCGACTTCACGAACTCCACGGGTTTGCAAATCAACGGCGCGGCCCTGGTTGTTCCAAATAGCGCGACTGCCCCCCTTAACGTCATTCGGCTCTCGGACCACTTGAAAGATACCGAAGATGGCAGCGCTTGGTACATCAACCCGGCGGGTGCGGTTTCACCGGCAACGGCCGCTCCGCTCCCGATGAAAGGCGGATTCACGACCTCCTTCACGATCCAATTCACCAATCAGACCGGAATTGGTTATGCGGACGGCATCGCCTTTATCTTGCAGAACGGTTGTTTCCGGCAAAACAGCACTTGCGGGCCGTTGGCGGTCGCGAATCAGGGTGAACCGGGCGGTGACCTCGGCTTTACCGGCCTGACCAAGAGCGTCGCCATCGGCTTTGACGTCTGGCGGAACACCGAATCCGATTATGATGACGACGATGCTAACCCGCTCAACAGCAAAAGCACGACGGATGGAGTCTTTGTTCAGAGCTGCGGCGCTGACGCCAATACTTCCCACCATCTTTATAACCGCGAAGAGGACGGTGTCTCCTGCAAGTTTGGAATGGTTGATCTCAGCAACCTCTCCACGCCCATCAACATGGTCGACGGTCTGGCGCACGCCGCCAAGGTGGTCTACAACCCGCCACCGAATCCTGTAGCAGGTGTTTATTGTCGCCCGGGAATGACGCCGGACACCGGCGTATGCGGCAGTATCGTTATCACTCTCGATGGCCAAACCGTCCTCATAGTTCCCTTTGGACTGGACTACCTTGGTCTCGACGCTAGCGACGACGCCTATCCAGGCTTCACTGCCGCAACAGGTATGGGCCATCAAGACGAAGACATCGTGAATTGGATCATCGGCACTCCCGTCAGCCAGCCCGTCAGCACAACCACGCCGACAACCTCTACCTTCAACAAGACCGCCGGCAGCCTTGTTCAGGAAACTATCGATTTTAGTGCCGCGAACAATAATCTGACTGGGCCGAGTGGCACTACCAACATCACCATCGTCTCGAATAACATGGCCATCGATCCCAACGTCTGGCCACAGTGGACTTTCGGTACCCCTTTTGCCACCTCAACCTGCCCCGCTCACCCTGGCAACGGCGGCAACGGTACGCTTTGCTCTTTGTATGTGAATGTGTGTTATGGCGGAACTTTGAACATCTCTCCCGCCAATGCTTCCGACTATTACTGTCCGTCGGTCATTCCCAATTCCGGTGGCACGATCGTACTGAAGGACAAATGGGACCCGTCGGTCGACTGGGATCCTGCCCTTTACCCCGGCACCACCATTTCGCTGATTGATTTCTCGCCTAACTCGCCTACCGAAACGTGGGCGCCCGTACCCCGAGGGCAACAAACCAACCCGGTGTGCACCAACGTCTTCAACTTCGGCTCAGCCCAATTCAAGTGCGATCTCGCGGACACACTCATTGATGTCTATGGCGACCAGACCACCACGCGCGGCACCCAGCCCAAGAAGGGCTGGCTGATCACTGCCCTGGGCGTGCCGGTTGAGAGCACACTCTGGAGTGTTCTGCCTCCCGATGGCGGTTGTGCCACACTCGCGTCAGGAGCCCCCGCCGTTAGCCTCAATAACCCGCCGTTGAACAATCAGCAATCCACGCAGTGGTTTAATGGAGCTTGTGACCTGCAGGCCGTTGTGAGTCCTGCCTCCCCAGCCAATCCAACGAATGGCTACGTAGCTGCGCCCCCAGCTTCCCTTGCCGCTGGACTCTCGTCGCCAACACCGAGCCAGAACGACACAATCTACAAGAATGCAAACCAGTCCTCTCCCGCTTCCGCTTGGACCGCGGTGTCGGACACCATCACCAATGTACTCACGACTCTGCAAGGCTCTCCAGCGGGCGACGGCACGTACGTTGCGTATTTCACATCGCAGGACAGCCTTGGCATCACCGAACGCCACATACAGTTGCTGAATGTCGCGAACAATGCCCACACCCCGTGTCCGAATCCCGAGGACGATATCGATATCCCAGCTTTCCCGACCTCGACTCAGTCCTGCTATATGACGGACACCCATCGGTTCACCATCAACGTCGATTCAACAGTTCCGACCATCTCCACAGGCTTTACGTCAGGTGGCGCGGCTGTCACGTCTCCCTATACCTTCACCTACGGCCAGGTCGTCAATCCCGTCTACACCTGCGCTGACAACCTCGCAGGCGTTTCCACTTGCGATGGCTCCGGCGTACCGCTCTCCGGCGGTGCTTGCCCGCTCTCGCCCGCTTCCGTCACTGACGCGTCCAACCTGAACACATCGGCGGTCGGCAACAATCTCAGTTTCGCGCCCACGGCGACCGCAATAGACTGCGCCAGCAATATCAGCGCTCCGCCTGCGCCCGTAAACTACAGCGTGAATCCCGCGCCTTTGAACGTCACACTCAGCAGCGCGGTCATGACCTATGGCAACACTCCTCCGGCGATTACCCCCACCACCGTCACTGGGCTGGTGAACAACGACACCGCTCTGTCCATCGGATTGACCTGCAGTGCTGCTGGCCTCTCAAACACCAGCAAAGTCGGCAACTATCCGATCACTTGCCAAGCGACCTCGACCAACTACATCATCAGTTCTAACAGCGCCTCCGTAACCGTGAATGCGGCGCCCTTGACCATCACCACGCCAAATCTAACCATGACTTACGGCGGGTCTGTACCAGCGATCACGCCAACCCTGATTGGGGCCGTAAATGGCGACACGGCCCAGTCGTTAGTCGTCGCTTGCATGACGACAGCTAGCAGCACCAGTAACGTCGGTGGTTACGGGGTTACCTGCACAACAGCTTCCGGCAGCAACTATTCCATCAACTACACCTACGGCACTTTCACCGTGAATCCCGCTCCTTTGACGATTACGGCTGCAAGTGTCGGTATGGTCTTTGGAACAACTCCACCGGTAATCACACCGACAGTCTCGGGTCTTGTCAACGGGGACACGCCGCTAAAGCTAGGCATCACCTGCACAGCCGGCGTCAGCAGCACAACTGGCGTTGGTAGCTATCCAA
>Ga0335080_10001757_pt1 | contig 21499 bp, 12 predicted proteins | sample Lox_Sample_34_FD_206720 | JGI IMG/M metagenome (GOLD analysis project Ga0335080, IMG submission 206720) | Soil microbial communities from Loxahatchee National Wildlife Refuge, Florida, United States - Lox_Sample_3.4 | ecosystem: Environmental > Terrestrial > Soil > Wetlands | place: USA...
TACGGCATCGGGCGTGGCTTTCAGGTATTCGTCAACCGCTTCGGCTGCCTTGCGGCCTTCGGCGATCGCCCAGACTACCAGTGATTGTCCGCGGCGCATGTCGCCGGCGGCGAAGATGCCGTCGACCGACGTCTTGTAATCGGTCGTAGCCACATTGCCCCGAGCATCGAGCGCCACGCCCAACTGCTCGAGCATGCCGTTGCGCACCGGGCCGAGGAAGCCCATTGCCAGCAGCACGAGATCAACGTCCATGGTGAACTCCGTGCCGGGGATCGGTTCGAATTTCGGCGGCGGTCCCACGCGCAGTGCGTGCAAGTGCTTCACGTTGCCGTTCTCATCGCCGGTAAACCTGACGCTGTTGATGCTCCAGTCACGGATACCGCCTTCCTCGTGCGCGCCCTCGATACGCAGTTGCAGCGGCCACAGCGGCCACGGAGTAGAAGCGGCGCGCGTCTCCGGCGGCTTGGGCATGATTTCGAACTGATGCACGCTAAGCGGCTTCTGCCGATGCGCGGTGCCCAGGCAGTCGGCGCCCGTGTCGCCGCCGCCGATGATCACCACCCGCTTGCCTTCGGCGGTGATGGAGATTCCGGGATCGATAGTGTCGCCTTCGTTGCGTTTGTTCTGCTGGGGCAGGTAGTCCATGGCGAAGTGGATGCCCTTCAGCTCGCGCCCCGGAATCTTGAGGTCGCGCGGCGCCTCGGCTCCGCCCGCCAGCAGGATAGCGTCATAGTGGCCGATGAGGGTATCCACCGGGATGTTCTCGCCCACGTGCGCGTTGGTGAGGAAGGTGACGCCTTCGGCGCGCATCTGTTTCAGGCGCCGCTCGATGTAATGCTTTTCGAGCTTAAAGTTCGGAATGCCGTAGCGAAGCAGGCCGCCGATGCGGTCGTTCTTCTCGTACACCGTGACGGAGTGGCCGGCGCGGCGCAATTGCTGCGCGGCGGCCAGACCCGCGGGCCCGCTGCCGACAACGGCCACACGCTTGCCCGTGTTCTGCTCGGGGGGCTCGGGATTGATCCAGCCCTCGTCCCATGCGCGCTCCACGATGCTCTTCTCGATCACCTTGATCGACACCGGCGGCTGATCGATGCCGAGCACGCAGGCGGCCTCGCAGGGCGCGGGGCAGATGCGGCCGGTGAACTCGGGGAAGTTGTTGGTCGCGTGCAGCCGCCGAATGGCGCGCTCCCAGCGGTTGCTGTACACCAGGTCGTTCCAGTCGGGAATGATGTTGTTCACCGGGCAGCCGGTATGGCAAAAGGGCACGCCGCAGTCCATGCAGCGCGCTGCCTGGTCGCGCTGCTTCTCGACGGGGAACGGCTGGTAGATTTCGAACCAGTCGTTCACGCGCTCCTCGACGGGGCGGCGCGTGGGTTGTTCGCGATTGATTTCCAGAAAGCCGGTGACTTTACCCATGTTTCACCTCTGATGCGCTTGCGGGCGATGCAGCTGCGGCTGATGCGCCTACCAGAGGCGACTGAGTTGTGGAATCGTCTTTCTCCGAGCGCGCTACTCCAAGCACGCGCTTGTACTCGTGCGGGAAGACCTTGATGAAGCGCGCCTGGGCCTCGGCCCAGTTCTCGAGAATCCATGCGCATCGCGGGCTGCCGGTATAGTCGCGGTGGCGCTCGAGGAGTCCGCGCACCAGAGCAACGTCCTCGTCGCTTTCGAGAGGATCGAGATCGACGCTAGCCTGGTTGCAGCGACGCGTGCCGAAATCGCCCACGTCGTCATAGACGTAGGCGATGCCTCCGCTCATGCCGGCTGCGAAGTTACGGCCGGTCGAACCGATCACCACGACCGTGCCGTTGGTCATGTATTCGCAACCGTGATCGCCGACGCCTTCCACGACCGCCGTGGCGCCGGAGTTGCGCACCGCGAAGCGCTCGCCCGCGATGCCGTTGAGGAAGACTTCGCCGCTAGTGGCGCCGTAGAGCACCACGTTGCCCACCAGGATGCTTTCTTCAGGCAGGAAGCTCGACGTCTTCGGCGGATAGGCGATGATGCGGCCGCCGGAGAGGCCCTTGCCCAGGTAGTCGTTCGAGTCGCCTTCGAGCTCGAGCGTCAGGCCCTGGGGAACGAACGCTCCGAAACTTTGTCCAGCGGAGCCGGTGAACTTGAAGTGGATGGTCTCGTCCGGCAGGCCGGCAGAGCCGTACCGGTGGGCAATTTCGCCACCCAGCATGGCTCCGACTGTGCGATGCACGTTGCGGATGGCGAAGCGGGCCTTGACGGGCTGCTGCGATTCAAGCGCCGGCCTGGCGTGGGCGATAAGCGCGTGATCGAGCGCCTGGTCCAGGCCGTGGTCCTGCGCCTTGATGCGGCGGCGCGCCACGCGCGACGGTACGGTGGGCGCATAAAGGATCGACGAGAGGTCGATGCCCTTGGCCTTCCAATGCGCCTCGGCGAGAACGGGGTCCAGTTTGTCGACGCGGCCGACCATTTCATCCACGGTGCGGAAGCCGAGCTTGGCCATGTACTGCCGCATCTGCTCGGCGATGAAGAAGAAGAAATTGATCACGTGCTCAGGCTGGCCGGTAAAGCGCGCGCGTAGAACCGGATCCTGCGTGGCGATGCCCACCGAGCATGTGTTCAGGTGGCACTTGCGCATCATGATGCAGCCCATGGTCACCAGCGGCGCCGTGGCGAAGCCGAATTCCTCGGCGCCCAGGAGCGCGGCGATTACCACGTCGCGGCCGGTCTGCAGTTTGCCGTCGGTCTGCACGCGGATGCGGCTGCGCAGATCGTTGAGCAGCAGGACCTGCTGCGTTTCGGCGAGGCCAAGCTCCCATGGCAACCCGGCGTGCTTGATGGAACTGAGCGGCGATGCGCCGGTGCCGCCGGTGTCGCCCGAGATGAGGACGACATCGGCGTGCGCCTTGGAAACGCCCGCGGCCACCGTGCCCACGCCCGCCTCGGCGACCAGCTTGACCGCGATGCGCGCCTGCGGGTTCACGTTCTTCAGGTCGTAGATAAGCTGCGCGAGATCTTCGATCGAGTAGATGTCGTGGTGCGGCGGAGGCGAAATCAGGCCCACGCCGGGAATCGAGTGGCGTGTCTTGGCGATGATCTCGTCCACCTTGTGGCCTGGCAACTGGCCGCCCTCGCCGGGCTTGGCGCCCTGCGCCATCTTGATCTGCAACTCGTCCGCGTTGACAAGGTAGTTGGTTGTCACGCCGAAGCGGCCGCTGGCCACCTGCTTGACGGCGCTGCGGCGCGAGTCGCCATTGGGATCGCGCTTGAAGCGCTCTTCGTCCTCGCCGCCCTCGCCGGTGTTCGACATGCCACCCAGGCGGTTCATGGCGATGGCGAGCGTTTCGTGCGCTTCCTTGCTGATGGAGCCGAAACTCATGGCTCCCGTGGTGAAGCGCTTCACGATCTCCTTGGCCGGTTCGACTTCCTCGAGCGGAATCGGCGTTTCCGCGTACTTCAGTTGCAGCAGGCCGCGCAGCGTGCACAGGTTCCGGTTTTGATCGTCGATGAGATCAGTAAATTCCTGGAATGTGGCGAAGTTGTTTTGCTTGACCGCGTGCTGCAGCTTGCTGATGGTCAGAGGATTCAGGAGGTGATATTCGCCGCCCTCGCGATACTGATAGTGGCCGCCGACAACCAGATCCGTTTCCGAATCGGTGAGCGGCTGGAACGCGTAGGCATGCTTCATCTGCGCCTCACGCGCCAGCACCTCAAGCCCCACGCCTTCCACGCGCGACGTGGTGCCGGGGAAGTAGGCATCCACGAGCGACTTGTTCAGGCCCACGGCCTCGAACACCTGCGCGCCCCGATAGCTCTGCAGGGTGCTGATGCCCATCTTCGAAAAGGTCTTCAGAAGGGCCTTGTTGATGGCCTTGATGTAGTTCTTTTCTGCGTGATTGGCCGTTACATTATGCGGCAGCAGGCCGCGGCGCTTTATGTCGTGTAGCGTTTCAATGGCGAGGTACGGGTTGATGGCGCTGGCGCCGTAGCCGATCAACAGCGCGAAGTGCATCACCTCGCGCGGCTCCCCGCTCTCGATGATCAACGCCACCTGGGTGCGCGTCTTCTCGCGGACCAGGCGGTTGTGTATCGCCGCCATGGCCAGCAGGCTGGGAATCGGTGCGTAACTGGAGTCGACGCCGCGGTCGGAGATGATCAGCAGCGAGTACCCGGAGTTCACGGCCAGCGAAGCTCTCGAGCCAAGATCGTCCAGCGCGTGCTTCAGGCCGTTCTCGCCGTCGGCGGCGCGGAAAAGCGCCGGAAGCGTCGTAGCCAGCAGGTCTCCCGACGAAACCCGTCGCAGCTTCTCCAGGTCGCGATTGCTCAGGATGGGATGCTGCAGCTTGAGCGTGTGGCAGTTCTCAGGCGCTTCATCGAGAATGTTGCGTTCGGTCCCGATGTAGCTGATAAGCGACATCACCAGCTCTTCGCGGATGGGATCGATGGGCGGATTGGTGACCTGAGCGAAAAGCTGCTTGAAGTAGTTGAACAGCGGCTGCGGGCGATCGGAGAGGCAGGCCAGCGGAGTGTCGCTTCCCATCGAGCCAACCGGCTCCTGGCCCGTCGCGCCCATCGGCGCAAGCAGGATGCGCAGGTCCTCTTCGCTATAGCCATAAGCGCGCTGGCGCCGCTGCAGCGTCTCGGGATTCGACGCGATCACGCGCGAAGGCTCGGGCAACTGCTCCAGCGTAACCTGCTGTTGTTGCAGCCACTCCCCATAGGGCTGGCGCGCCGCGAGCAGCTTCTTGATCTCGCCGTCGGAGACGATCCGCTTCTGCACCGTGTCCACGAGAAACATGCGACCCGGTTGCAGGCGGCCCTTCTTGCGGACGTCCTGCGGAGGCACGTCAAGCACGCCGGCCTCAGAGGCCAGCACGACGAGGTCATCTTTGGTGACGATGTACCGCCCCGGCCGAAGCCCGTTGCGATCCAGCGTCGCGCCGATCACGCGGCCGTCCGTGAACGCGATGGCCGCCGGCCCGTCCCACGGCTCCATCAATGAAGCGTGGTACTCGTAGAAGGCGCGCTTGTCTTCATCCATGTCGGGGTTGCCGGCCCAGGCCTCGGGAATCAGCATCGCCATCACGTGCGGGAGCGAACGTCCCGACTGAAAGAGGAACTCAACCGCATTGTCCAGCGATCCGGAGTCGCTGCCGCCGGGTGTGATCACCGGGAAGAGAACGTCGATCTCTTCGCCGTAAAGCGGGCTGTGGAGAACCCCCTGGCGCGCATGCATCCAGCTTATGTTGCCGCGGATGGTGTTGATCTCGCCGTTGTGGGCCACGTAACGATACGGGTGCGCCAGTCGCCAGCTGGGAAACGTGTTAGTGGAAAACCGCTGGTGAATCAGGGCGAGAGCGCTCGTCACCAGGGGATTCGCCAGCTCGGCGTAGAATTTCTCGATCTGCGGGGCCAGCATCAGGCCCTTGTAAATGATGGTGCGGCAAGAGAATGACGGAATGTAGAAGAATTCGTCTGTGCCCTCGATGTCCGACTTGGCGATCTCGTTCTCAATGCGGCGGCGAACCTTGTAGAGCAGCCGCTCAAAATCTTCTTCCTCGAGTCCGTTGGGCCTGCCGACAAAGAACTGCTCGATGTACGGCTGTGTTGCGCGGGCCTCGCGGCCGATGGCGTCGCCATTCACCGGCGTGTCGCGCCACCCGATCACCTTCAGCCCCTCCGCGGCGGAGATGCGCTCGAACACGCCCTCGCACTGCAGGCGGCTGTGCTTATCCACAGGCAGGAAGCACATCGCCACGCCGTACGCGCCTTCTCCCGGCAACTGCATGCCCAGCTCGCCGCACTCGCGCGCGAAGAATACATGAGGAATCTGGATCAGGATTCCGGCGCCGTCCCCGGTTTCCGGATCGCAACCCGCCGCCCCGCGGTGGGTAAGGTTGAGCAGGACCTCGAGTCCCTTCTTGATGATGTCGTGGCTCTTCTCCCCGCGGATACTGGCCACCAGGCCCATGCCACAGGCGTCATGCTCATATTGCGGATGGTAGAGTCCCTGGGCGTCAGGGACACGACGAGTGCAGTCGGATCCTTGCATGGCGTTTCCTTCGTTGCGATTAAGGTTCGACGGCGAGCAAATTACGCTGCCGGATGAAGTTACAGCTTTGTGCCGCAGTTCCCGGGCTGACTGGCCGAGACTTACTTGACCGGTTCGCGCGAGGCAGGAAAATGAACCCGCGCCACCATGTGAAGACAGTGCGGAACCTCTTAGAATAACCGAAAATTAATTGTCCATCCCAAAAATGTGTGCAGGGGCAGATACGGCGAAGATGAGACAGCCGGCAGCCTGCTAGCCGGTGGCCAGTAGGTTTACTGCGGAGCTACCAGCTAGGGGCTACAAGCTGCTTCTCACAGCCGGCAGATCAGCAACTCGCGCTCGTAGATCATCTCCGGCGGCAGATGGTCGTGCAGGTCGATGAACAGGCCTTCGTGGGCAATCACTTCCTCGCGCCACGCCTTGCGATCCACTTCCATGAGCTGATCGAACGTCTCGTGGGAAAAGTGGAGTCCGGACCAGTCGATATCGTCATACCGGGGCACCCAGCCGATGGGAGTTTCGCGGCCGTGCGTGCGGCCTTGCACGCGGTCCACAATCCAGCGGAGCACGCGCATGTTCTGGCTGAAGCCCGGCCACAGGAATTTCCCTTTGTCGTCTTTGCGGAACCAGTTAACGTGGAACACGCGCGGCGTCATCTCCAGCCCGCGTTGCATCTTGATCCAGTGCCGGATGTAGTCGCCCATGTGGTAGCCGCAGAAGGGCAGCATGGCCATGGGGTCGCGGCGAACGTTGCCGACGGCGCCCGACTGCGCGGCAGTGGTTTCGGATCCCATGGTCGCCCCGATGTACACGCCGCTCGACCAATTGAACGCCTGGTAGACCAGCGGCAGCGTGGTGGAGCGGCGTCCCCCGAAAATGATGGCGCTGATGGGCACGCCGTCAGGCGATTCCCAAGCCGGATCGATCGTGGGACACTGCGACGCGGGCGCGGTGAAGCGGCCGTTTGGATGCGCGGCGGGTTTGCCCGTCTTTTTGCCGATCTCCGGCGTCCAGCGCTCGCCGCGCCAGTCGAGGCACTCCGCCGGAGGATCGTCCGTCATGCCTTCCCACCACACGCCGCCGTCAGGCGTAAGGGCCACGTTCGTGAAAATCGCGTTGCGCGAAAGCGTCGCCATCGCCGTGGGGTTCGTCTTGTGGCTCGTGCCCGCGGCCACACCGAAGAAACCCGCCTCGGGATTGATGGCGCGCAGGTTTCCCTTGCCATCGGGACGGAGCCACGCGATATCGTCGCCCACGGTGGTCACCTTCCAGCCGCGCATGGCCTTGGGCGGGATCATCATGGCGAAATTCGTCTTGCCGCATGCCGACGGAAACGCCGCGGCCACATATGTCTTTTCGCCCTCCGGATTCTCAACGCCCAGGATGAGCATGTGCTCCGCCATCCAGCCTTCATCGCGGGCGATGTTGGACGCGATCCGCAGGGCGAAGCACTTTTTGCTCAGCAGCGCATTGCCGCCGTAGCCCGATCCGTAGGACCAGATCTCGCGCGTCTCCGGGAAGTGCACGATGTACTTGGTCTCGTTGCAGGGCCAGGGAACATCGGTCTCGCCGTCCTTGAGCGGCATTCCGACCGAGTGCATGCAGGGCACTACGCGCTTGACGTCCTCGTCGATTTCGGCAAAGACCGGCGCCCCGATCCGCGCCATGATGCGCATGCTGACGACCACGTAAGGAGAATCCGTGAGTTGGACGCCGATGCCCGACATGGGCGAACCCACTGGCCCCATGCTGAACGGCAACACGTACATCGTGCGCCCGCACATGCAGCCGCGAAAAAGCTGCTTCAGCCGGGCACGCATCACGTAGGGGTTTTCCCAGTTGTTGGTCGGGCCGGCCGCATCCTTTGAAAGCGAACAGATGAAGGTGCGGTCCTCAACGCGCGCCACGTCGTTCGCAGCCGAGCGCGCGTAAAAGCAACCGGGCCAGCGCTCCTGGTTCAGGCGGATAAACGTACGCGATTCCACCAGCCGATCGCACAGGAAGTTGTACTCCTCCTGCGAGCCGTCCACCCAGTGAATGGAATCCGGGCGGCACAAATCGGCCATCTTCTCAACCCAGCGAATCAGATGCTTGTTGGTGGTTAGAACCTTGCGGCCGGGGTGACGCTCGACTACATGACTGGATGCTTTCATCTTGACGGGATCGTACTCCTATACCACATTCTAACTTTATTGAAACAGTTACCTGGTGACAGACCACACGCCGGATGCCTGTCGAAGTCCGCCGGTTGGACACCTTGGACCCTGCCCGAAAACAAGCTCATTGATTACAGTTGCCTGGATTGCCCGCAGGCGGGAAAATGCCGGAGGCGGCTCTGTAAACAGAAAACTAAGAACTGTGAACGGACCCCTTACGAACCGGCATCCAACCATGACAGGCGGAGGTGACAGATGCGGAACACCGCGACCCGGCATGCCCCTCATGTCCTCATCACCGGCGGAGCCGGCTTTATCGGCACCAACCTCGCCGCTCATTTCCTGGCGAACACCGAGGCCGTCGTCACCCTATACGACAATCTTTCGCGCCGTGGGGTTGAACTCAACCTGGCGTGGCTGAAGACGCTGGGCGCTTCCCGGCGCCTGCGCTTCGTACGGGGGGACGTCCGCAACGCGGATCGCATCGCCGATGCGGCGCGTACGGCCGACGAAATCTACCATCTGGCGGCGCTCTCGGCCGGGCCGGAGCTGCTGCTCGAACCGCGCCTGGACTTCGACGTCAACGTCACCGGGACGGTGAACGTGCTGGAAGCGGCGCACCGCTCGGGGCGCTCGCCCATGGTGCTGTTCGCCTCCACGGGCAAGGTGTACGGCGCGCTGGACTCCATTCCGCTCAAGCGTGAAGCCACACGGGTCGAGCCGGCCATGGCGGGCTTTCGCGGAGTCTCCGAGGCCACGCCGATCGATTTCCATTCCCCCTACGCCAGCGCCAAGAGCGAGGCCGACCAGCATATTCGCGACTACGCGCGGCTTTACAACCTGCCCACCATTGTCTTCCGCCTGGGGTGCATCGCCGGCCCGGGCCAATTCGGCAACCAGGGCCAGGGCTGGGTGGCGCACTTTGTCTACTCGGTTCTGGCCGGCCGGCCCGTCACCGTCTACGGTGACGGCCTGCAGGTGCGCGATGTCCTCCACGTTTCCGACCTCGTCAGCGCGGTCAACGCAGCCCGGGCCTATGTTCCTGTGGTGGCCGGTAAGGCATTCGACATCGGCGGCGGGATGAGCCGGTCCGTTTCGGTGAACGAGATGATCGCGCTGATCGGGCAGATCTGCCACAAAGAGGTGCAGAGCGGCTACGAACCGGCGCGGGCCGGCGATCAGCTCTTCTATGTCTCCGATAACACTCGATTCTCCACCCAAACCGGCTGGACGCCCTGCCGCACTCTGGAGCAGATAGTGCGCGACATTTCCGCCTTCTGGCATGCGAATCGCATGCATGTGATGCGCCCGCGCATCGCGGCGTAACGCAGTTCACACCAGCCGGGTGCCCCCGAGGCACCCCAAAAGAAATGAATACGCCCGGTAACATCAGGATCGGTATCTCGGGTTGGCGATACGAGGGGTGGCGGGGAAAGTTCTACCCTCCGGGCCTCGCGCAACGGCGGGAACTCGAGTACGCATCTGGGCGCCTGAACTCCATTGAACTGAACGGAACCTTCTACTCGTTTCAACGCCCGGAGAGTTTTCAACGTTGGTATGAGGAGACACCGAAGGAATTCGTTTTTTCCGTGAAGGGGTCGCGCTTCCTGACCCACATCCGGCGCCTGCAGCAAATCGAGATTCCGCTTGCCAACTTCTTTGCCCAGGGTCTGCTTGCGCTCAAGGACAAACTTGGCCCCATCCTGTGGCAGTTCCCGCCAAATTTCAAGTGGGAGCGGGGTCGTCTCGAGGCTTTCTTTTCTTTGTTGCCGCGCACGCACCAGGACGCTGCGAGGCTTGCCCGGCAGCATGATGCCCGGATCGTGGGCAGGGCGTGGCTCGATGTCGCGCAGGACCAGCCACTTGGGTATGCCGTTGAGATCCGCAATGACAGCTTTGTTCGCGAGGAATACATCGCCCTCTTGCGCAAGCACCATATCGCATCCGTGGTGGCGGACAGCGTGGAGTGGCCTCTGCTGATGGACGTGACGTCTCACTTTGTCTATTGCCGGCTCCACGGGAGTGAGCAACTGTACGCCAGCGGGTACGATGAAGAAGCTATCGAGAAATGGGCCAGGCGCGTCGTTCAATGGGCCCACGGCGGAGAGGCGGAGGACGGGAGAAAAGCGAGTTCGCAGGAGGCGCCCATCGCGAAAACACGCGACGTCTATGTGTACTTTGACAATGATGTGAAAGTCCGCGCCCCGTTCGATGCGATGGCCTTGCAGAAACGCGTGTCCGAATTGCTGACCAGAGCCGCCAGGACCAGGAACTGAGAACGGAATGACGGCCGGTTGATGCGCAATTATCACGAACAATGAACCATGTCCGCAAATGCCCGCACGAATCGAAACGAAGGCATATGGAGAACGCGCGGCGGCGCGTCGGGGTCCCCGCGCCGGGTCCCCAGGAAGCCATTTTTGCTTCTTTGGGGTGGACGAGCAGGTCTTCGCCCGTGGGGTGATGGATTTCCTCGACGATCTGACTATATTGGGATATGGGGTCATTCCGCCATCTTCCCTCCCGCCCTCGTTGTTCGCGCGTAGCGGGCGCGCATGGCCTCCCGGGATTGGGTCCGTCCTATCTCGACGCGAGCCTGATCGATCCGCGTTTCGATTTCGACAGTTGTGGTGTCGGCTTTGTCGCGCAACTTTCGTCCGAACCCTCTCACGAGATTCTCAGGCACGCATTGACGGCGCTCGCGCGGCTGGCGCATCGCGGCGCCGTTGCTGCTGACGGCAAGTCGAGCGACGGCGTCGGCGTGACCACCGCGATTCCGCGGGCGATGCTTTTGCGTGAAGCCGGGCTCGCCCTTGGCGCAGAGGTTCCGCTCGGTGTCGCCGTGGTGTTCCTGCCCGCTCACGATGCCGAGTCGAGCGCCGAACTCGAATCTGCAGCCGTCGCTCAGGATCTCAAGGTTCTCGCGTGGCGCGCGGTCCCGGTCTGTCCCGAGGTGTTAGGCGAAATCGCAAACTCCTCGCGCCCCGAAATCTGGCACGTATTGATCACCGCCACTGATGCGTTCACCTCAGCCGGTGTAACGGATTTCGAACGCCGCCTCTATCTCGCGCGCAAGCACTTCGAACGCACCGGGGTTGCCGGATACGTGGTGAGCATGTCTTCGTCCACTATGGTCTACAAGGCGCTATGCGCCGGCCGGCTTCTTGCCAATTTCTACCCCGACCTGGCCGATCCGGAGTTCACGACGCCCTTCGCGCTTTTCCATCAGCGCTACGCGACCAACGTGCTCCCTTCCTGGAGCCGCGCCCAGCCCTTCCGCACCCTCGCGCACAACGGCGAGATCAACACCATATGGGGAAACCGCGCCGGTATGGAAGCCCGCGCCGCCACGCTGCCGCTCGGCCTGCACCCTGTTCTCACCCAGGGAGGCTCCGATTCCACATCGCTCGATGAAATCGTCGAGTTGCTCGCGCAGAATGGCCGCACTGTGGGCGAAGCGGTGCGCATGGTGGTGCCGCCCGCAAACCCGGGCAACAGCTCGTCCTTCCTGCAGTACAGCGGCGATTGCATGGAGCCCTGGGACGGGCCGGCCGCCCTGGCTTTCACTGACGGCCACCAGGTGGGTGCGATCCTCGATCGCAACGGCCTGCGCCCCTGCCGGTTCGCTCTCGACGACCAGGGCCTCGTCGTTGCGGGCTCCGAGGCCGGTCTCGTGGATATGGATCCGGCTCGCGTGGTGCACAGCGGCCGCCTCGGCCCCGGCCAGATGATCGTGGCCGATCTGGATCTTCATCGCTTCTTCGAAAACGACGAGATCCTACGCATCTATGACCTGAAGCGGCACTACCAGGACCTGATTCAACTCGATGTCCCGCTCGAAGACTCGGCCGAGTTGCTGGCGCCCATGGGCGTTGCCGAGTTGAACCGCCTTCAGCGCTGTTTCGGGTTCACCCGTGAAGAAGTGCGCATGATCCTCGCGCCTATGGCTGCCGAAGGCAAGGACGCCGTGTGGTCCATGGGCGATGACACCGCCATTACTCCGCTGGCCCGCGCGCCCCGCACGGTCTACGCATATTTTCGGCAGCGCTTTGCCCAGGTCACGAATCCGCCCATCGACCCCCTGCGCGAAGCGGTCGTGTTCAAGATGCACACGCGCCTAGGGCCGTGGCCGCACATCCTGGAATTGCGCGAGCCCCTTCCCGGCCTGTCGCTGCATTCGCCGCTCATCACGCTGTCGCAGATGCACGCGCTCAAGCACGGCGGGCACGCGCAGGCGGCCAACATGCCGCACGCCATCCTCCACTGCGTGTATTCGCCCGATACCACGCTCGAGGTTGCGCTCGATATTCTCTCGGATCGCGCCGTCGAACTGGTCGGAAACGGCGCATCCTTGCTAGTGCTTACCGATCGCGGAGCTTCGCCTCACACGTTGCCGGTGCCCATGGCCCTGGCCACAGGCGCCGTGCACACCGGTCTCACCAGGGCGGGAGTCCGCGCCGAGGTGGGCATGGCCGTTGAAGCCGGTGATTGCCGCGAGATCCATCACGTGGCCGTGCTGCTGGGCATGGGCGCGGGGGCGGTGTGCCCGTGGCTGGCTCTCGAAACCGCCCGCGATCTGCAGCACGAGCAGGGCGAAGACAACCTGCTGCGCGCGCTCGAGCTCGGCCTCGCGAAAGTGATGTCAAAGATGGGCATCAGCGTAGTCGACAGCTATCGCGGCGCGCACCTCTTCGACGCCATCGGCCTCGCACAAGAGGTCGTCGACAAGTGTTTCCCCGAGGTCCCTGCGCCCATCGGCGGGCACGGCTTCGAGCAGATCGATGCGCAGTTGCGCGCGCTTTGGAATACCGGCCTCACGCCCGAAGAGCCGGCAGAAGGCGAAAGCGGTGCAGTGGTTTCCGCCACGCAAGTCCGCGACCTGCCTGACTACGGCTTCGTGCGCTTCCGCAAGGCGGATGAAGCCGAGTCGCATGGATGGCAGCCGCAGATCGTGCGCGCCCTGCAGACCGTGGTGGGATCCACGAAACAGGGCGCTGCTGTGCCACTCGCGCCGTTTGCCGGCTTCGCCGCGCAGACCGTTGAGGCCGCGCCCGCGCATTTGCGCGATCTTCTCGAGATTCGCCCCGCCGGTCCTGAACTCGGCCTCGATCTGGTCGAGCCCGCCGGAGATATCACCCATCGCTTCATTGCCAGTGCCATGTCGTTCGGCTCGCTGTCGCCCGAGGCGCATCAGACCATTACCCAGGGCATGAACCTTCTGGGCGCGCGCTCCAATACCGGCGAAGGCGGCGAGGACCCCGCGGTCTATGCACCGGTCGATCGCGCGCCGTCTGTATTCAACAACAAAATCAAGCAGGTGGCGAGCGCGCGCTTCGGCGTGACGGCCGAATACCTCATCCACGCGGAAGAACTTGAGATCAAGATCGCGCAAGGCGCCAAGCCGGGCGAGGGCGGCCAGTTGCCAGGTCACAAAGTGACGGAATTCATCGCGCGCCTGCGTCACGCGCAGCCGGGCATGCAATTGATCTCGCCGCCGCCGCACCACGACATCTATTCCATCGAAGATCTCGCCCAGCTCATCTGGGATCTGAAACGCGTGAACCCGCGTGCAACCGTCGGCGTCAAGCTCGTCTCCGGCTGCGGAGTCGGCACCATCGCAGCGGGTGTAGCGAAGGCATACGCCGACTACATTGTGATCGCCGGTCACTCGGGCGGCACGGGCGCCTCGCCGCTCTCCAGCATCAAATACGCCGGCAACCCCTGGGAACTCGGCCTCGCGGAAGCGCAGCAGGTGCTCATTCATAACGGTCTGCGCGGCCGCGTGCGTTTGCGCACTGACGGCGGACTGCGCACCGCGCGCGACATCGTCATTGCCTCGTTGCTCGGCGCCGACGAGTTCGCATTCGGCACGGCGGTGCTGGTCGCGCTGGGCTGCGACATGGCGCGGCAATGCCATCTGAACACCTGCCCCACGGGCATCGCCACGCAGCGGCCGGAACTTCGCGCCAAATTTCGAGGAAAGCCCGAACACATCGTGCGCCTCTTCGACGAGCTTTCGGCAGAAGTGCGCCAGTTGCTTGCCAAGCTCGGTCTGGCGTCGCTCGCGGAAGCAACCGGCCGCACTGATCTGCTCGAACAGGTCCGCTGGGATGCCGGACTCGATCTGAAGCCGCTGCTCGCCGCTGCTGCCATTGCGGAGGAGACCGGGGGCGCGACTCGCTGGGAAGGCGGCCGCAACGACCGCCCCGAAGAGCACCCGCCGATGGACGATGCATGGGTCGCGCCCGCACTGGAGGCATTCGCGGCGGGCCGGCCCTACTCGATCGAGACGCGCATCACGAACGAAGACCGCACCGTGGGCGGACGCCTCGCGGGAGAACTCGCTCGGTTCAGAACCCAGAACCCCTCGACGACCGACTCGAATCTCGCCTTCAGGATGCGCGGCACCGCCGGCCAATCCTTCGGCGGGTTCGCCGTCTCCGGCATGACGCTGCACCTCGAGGGTCTCGCCAACGATTTCGTCGGCAAGGGCCTCTGCGGTGGCGAACTCATCCTCCGCGGTGTGGGCCGCGCCGCGCAGGAAAGCGCGCAACACACGCTGCTGGGCAACGTGGCTCTCTACGGCGCGACCAGCGGGTGGCTCTTCGCCGCCGGCCGCGCGGGCGAACGCTTTGCCGTGCGCAATTCCGGCGCGCTCGCCGTCGTCGAGGGCGTCGGCGATCACGGCTGCGAATACATGACGGGAGGCCTGGCGGTCGTCCTTGGCACAACCGGGATCAACTTCGGAGCCGGAATGACCGGCGGTCTTGCGTGGATTTACGACGAGGGCGGAGCATTCCTCGGCAATGGGCGTTACCACAAGGCCTTCCTGCAGCCGGAAACCTGGGACGAACTGGACCACACGGCCCGCGCATCCATTCGCGAACTGGTCGAACTGCATTTTTCGAAGACCGAAAGCAAGCGCGCCGAGTGGCTACTGGCGAACTGGGACCGGGAGTCGGAGAAGTTCGTCCGCATGACCCCTAAGGTGCAAGGGTAGTAGTCACGACCGCGCCGTCCGTACCTGCCTCCTCCGGAAGCAGTCGGGCGCGTGGTCATTTACTATGCCCACGGCCTGCATCCACGCGTAGACGATCGTCGGCCCCACGAACTTGAATCCGCGCTTCTTGAGCGCCTTCGACATCTCTTCCGCCAAAGGAGTCGTGGCGGGAATCGATCCTTCGTTTTGAATCGGCTTTCCTTTCACAAAGCTCCAGGCAAACGTGGAGAAATCCTCTCCGGCCTTCTGCATCGCGAGGTAAATCAGCGCGCCCGAAATTGTCGCTTCGATCTTCGCGCGGGAGCGGACGATGCCGGGATCCTGGAGCAGCCGCGCAATGTCCGCCTCGTCGAAGCGCGCTACCTTGCGCGGATCGAACTTCTTGAAGGCTTTCCGAAAAGCATCGCGCTTGCGAAGGATGGTGATCCACGAGAGCCCCGCCTGGAAGCCCTCCAGCATCAACATCTCCCAAAGCGCGCGGCTGTCGTGCTGCGGTACGCCCCACTCGTTGTCGTGATACGCGATGTAGACCGGGTCGCTCCCGGCCCAGGAGCAGCGATGGATCGGCATTACGGATGGCATCTAGTCACCAGTGTCATGAAGACCGCAACAATATGATCCTACGGTCGGAGGTCGATCCGATGACACTTAGACGCATATTCGCTAAATGCAAGACCTGGAGATGCAGGGCAGAGATCAGGCTGGACGATGTCGCGGGCTTCTACTTTTATGGTGACGAGCTCAGGTATGATGGCCCTCCTTTCCTTGTAACCTGCAAGGAATGTGGCAAATGCCGTAGTTATACGCTGCAGGACGTCATCGTGCTCCGCGGCGGCGATGTATTTGGGTGAGGACGGCCTGCGTGGAGGTTCGGGGCTCGACCTGCGCTACAGACGCTTGATGAATGCCAGCGCTTCCTTCAGTTGCGGGAACTGCCGTTCTTCCGCCTTGAATTCGCGCGAGTGCACGCAGCGCCGCACGCCGCGCATGCGCACCGGGTGCTTCAGGTGCAGCATTTCGTGGAACAAGAGGTACTCGATCGCATATCTCGGGCTCGAGGGACGGTCGAACACGCGGCTGACCACGATGGTGTTGTGCGCCGCGTCGTAATGCCCCAGCAGGCGTTTGGCGTGATGCTCGCTCCATGTCAGTTCGGGGCGTCCCATCAGGCCGCCAAAGAAACGCATATTCAACGCGTCGAACACTTCTTCGAGGTGGTAATAACGGCCTTCAGGCCCTAAGTAGCGTTTGGAGCCGCGCGAACTGCGAATCAGCTCTGTCTGCCGCGTCACCGCCGCGCTCGATGCAAATCGCTTGTAGCGGAGATTGTGCACCCTGTCGATTGGCTTGCGGTAAAGCTTGGCCAACAGGATGTGAGCGATAGCGCGGATCACGTTTTCCGGCGCGCCTTCGAGCAAATCGGACAAACTGACGTAGATCTGGTTTTCTCTCAGGCGGATGGTTGTGTTGAGGGATGTGAAACGCCGGAAACGAATATGGATTGGCGGCATAGGCGCGCGAGGACGAAGCACCCGGTATTCTTCCTGAAAAATGGGGTTGAACTGTGAGGCCACCAATCTGCAGCCTAGCACATTCCGGACGTCAGCCGTTCATGCGCACGGTCACGCTTGCGTCGAGCCCGCTGGCTCTTGCGGATGGCCAGGGTAATAAAGAGATGCAACCCCGAGCGGCGCCTCCACCACTGGATTTGTCTTCGCGGATGCAGATCTCGTTCGCGGGCCGCAAGATCGGAAGAAACCTTACTCCGCGCCGAAGACCTTTCGAAAGAACCGCCCGATGCTGTGGAAAAACCCGGGCTTCTTTTTTGCGGGCGCGACCGGGGCCGGAGGGGCGGTTTCTGAAGGCACAACCGGAGCGGCGGCCGCAGGCTGCTGGGGAGCCGGGTCCTTCGCCACTGCCGGGGCCGTGTACACGAGCGGTTGATCCAGGTGCTGCTGTGGCTTTTCCGGTACCGCTACTCCTGCCGCCGGCGGTGCGGGCTTCTCGAGCGGCGCCAGGCCGGCGCTCTGGGCCAGGGGAAAGTCGTTAGTGCCCTGACGCGTCTCCGGGGGGCACCCGCACGGCTCCTTTTCCTGGTCCACGACCTCCTGCAGGCTGCCGTGCTGGAACATCACCCTCTGGCCGGGCTGCACACGGTAAGCCCCGCCTTCAAACACGCTGGACACCACGACGTAGGGAGCATTGGCGCCAGGGTTGTCCACGCAGGTATCGCCATGCTGGCCCAGGCGAACCTTAACCTCCGAAGAGGCGGGACCTCCGATAAGAATTCGAAAATCGGGGGTCAGCAGAATATCGGAGTTCTGCCCGGTCGCGAAGCTGGTCTCCACCGCGCCGTGATCCAAAGCCATCATCAGGCCTGGCGTTTCGCCCGCCGGCACGCTCGCGTCCGTGGACAAGTGCACGCTGGTTGATGCGCAAACCCGCAGCACGCCGCGGCGGGGAAGCACCACGTTTGTCGTCATGGATCCGGACGTGACGGTGCCGCTCGTGAGAATGAACGCGGTTCCCTTGGTGACCTGAAGCGCGCCCGTCACCTGGGCCTGGTCCCGGTTGGCCGCTTCGATTGGGACGATGGCGATCGGTTCACGATGATTCAAGGATGCTACGGACGTGCCGCCTGGCTGGCCGCTTGGCGGTGCAGGCGTGGCGGGTTCCGGGGCGGGGTCCTGGCTTTGGGAAAGAACCCGGACGGGCGCGAAAAGCAGCAACGTCAATGCGGCGCAGACGATACCCAATCTCGCGGCGCGGCGCATTTCAGATATCTCTCGACTTGGACAGAAAGCAAAACCCACAGCAGTGGCAATCATCGGGAACTTACATTTGCATAAAATTGCGAATCATTTGGCGGCCGCCCTCGGTCAGCACGCTTTCGGGATGGAACTGCACTCCCTCGATGGGCAGGCTCTTGTGGCGCAGGCCCATAATGACGGACGCGCCGTTGGTCTCAGGCGTTCGCGCGGTCACGGCAAGTTCGCCCGGAAGGGTGCCTTCGTCCACGACCAGCGAGTGGTACCGCGTGCAGGTCAGCGGGGTCGGCAGCCCGGCGAAGACGCCCTTGCCGTCGTGATTCACTGAACTGGTCTTGCCGTGCATCAGGTGCTGCGCGCGAACAATCTTGCCGCCGAAGGCTTCGCCGATCCCCTGGTGCCCCAGGCATACGCCCAGGATCGGCGCTTTTCCCGCCATGTGGCGAATCAGCGGAACCAGGATGCCGGCCTCGCCGGGTGTGCACGGTCCGGGCGACAGCAGGATCCGCTCCGGCTTAAGCGCCTCCACCTCTTCGACCGTCAACTCGTCGTTGCGGCGCACTTCGATCTTCGCCCCCAGCTCGCCCAGGTACTGGACAAGGTTGTAGGTAAACGAATCGTAGTTGTCGAGCACGAAGACCATAGGAAATTCCAGTGTAGCGCCTTGTTGGAGAACGCGCATCGGCTTCCGCGCAACCCGTCAGCGAGCGGTTGCACCTGAAGGATGCCCTTTTGCAGGTTTGCCCAAATACTTCACCAAACGGTCACTGGAAAGTGCTTGACAGGTATTTCGGCTCTAAGCCAGTGCCTGTGCAAAACCAGTCTTTGACAACCGGGGCAAATAGAGCGAAGATAAAAGCGAATAAAAGGCGAATATAGGCCGCCTCACCATGCCCGCCGCTTCCGCACTTCGCATCCAGATCGAACACGCCCTTGAATGCCGCTTTCCCGCGGCATTGTCCCCAGCTCCCCGGACCATTCGCGAGGTCGCGTCCACTGGAATTGATGAGGCCGACCAGCTATTGGATGGCGGGCTGCCCGTCGGAGCCATCAGCGAAATCACCGGACCTGCATCCTCCGGCAGAACAAACCTGGCCCTCGCCTTTCTGGCACAGCGCACCGCCGAGGACCGCGTCTGCGCCTGGGTGGATGCAAGCGATGCCTTCGATCCCGAATCTGCTGCCGCCAACGGGGTCGATTTGCGGCAACTGCTCTGGGTGCGGTGCACCGGCCAGCCGATGTCCTGGTCCAAAACCAATAAAAACAAAAAACAGTGGACGAGGTTGGACAAGGCACTCCGCTCCACAGACCTTCTGCTCCAGACAGCCGGGTTTGCCGCCATTGTTCTCGACCTGGGCGATATCGCGCCCGAGTACGCCGGCCGCATTCCTCTGGCGACCTGGTTCCGCTTCCGCCAGGCGGCCGATCGCACACGCTGCAGCCTCATCGTGCTTGGCCGGACAGCCTATGCGCAGTCCAGCGCGGCCATAGCCCTCGACTGTGAACCGATGCAACCCGAGACCCGCGGCAGCCTGGAGACGTCCGGCAGCACCGTTCTGCGAGGGTTCACCTTCAGGCTCCAGCCCGGCCGGCAGCGCTTTTCTGCCATCCATTCCGGCGCGCGCAAGCCGCCGGTCTCCACCTGGACTGCAGGCGCGGCCTGGTCCGCGACCAGCACCTGGTCCGCGGGGAAGGGCGCATGAACAGGGCGCTCTATGCATGCGTGCATGCCGCGGAATTTCCCGTGCAGGCATTGTTGCGGCTGCGGCCCGATCTGCAAAGCGCGGCAATCGCCATCATTGATGGCCGCCCCCCGCGTGAATCCGTCTGCTCCATGAACCGCCCGGCCCTCAGCAAAGGCATTTCACCGGGCATGACTCGCCTGGACGTCGAAGGACTCGAAGGGGTGAAACTTCTGGCGCGCTCGCGGCTAACCGAAGCTGCAGCCCGCGCAGTCATGCTCGAATGCGTTTCGAAATTTTCTCCTCGCATCGAGGAAACGAGCGGCGGGACTTTATGCGGATTTGTTCTTGACATCACGGGCACCCAGCGTCTGTTTGGGACTCCTGCGCAACTCGCAGAACGCATGCGCTCTTCTCTGTCATCATCCGGCTTTCACGCGTCAATTGCCGTGAGTGCGAATTTTCATGCGGCGCGGATGAAGGCGGCAGCAACGCGCGGGATCACGATCATCGACGATGACGAGGAAGCTGCGGCACTCGCAAACCTGCCTGTTGCATCGTTGCCGCTGCCGGAAGAGCCGCGCGAAATCTTCGCGCTGTGGGGCATTCGCACGCTTGGCGAACTGGCGGCTCTGCCAGGAGTGGACTTGATCGCACGCCTTGGCGCCGATGCGGGCACCTGGCACGAGCTGGCGCGCGGAACGCATCCGCACCTGTTCGAACCCATCGAGCCGGAATTCATGCTGCGCGAGTTTTGCGAATTCGATACGGCTGTCGAGGAGATCGACTCATTGCTGTTCGTCAGCGCTCGCATGATCGATTGCCTCGTGGCGCGCGCCGTGGATCGCGCTCTCTCGCTGGCGCTTGTGACGGCGCACATGTGCCTTGACGGCGGCAAGAGGCACCGTTGCGTTCTTCGCCCTGCAGTACCGTCAACGGATCGCAAGTTCCTTCTCAAGCTTCTGCAACTGGAAATCGGCTCGCATCCGCCGCAGGCTGCGGTTAAGTCCCTGGAACTTACGGCGGAAGCTGGCCGATGCCGCACCGTACAACTGGGCCTGTTTACGCCGCAAACGCCTGAGCCTTCACGGCTGGATGTAACGCTCGCGCGGCTCAGGGCCATCGTTGGAGATGACCGCGTCGGTTCGCCGGTACTGGAAGACACGCATCGGCCCGGCAACTTTCGCATGGAGAGCTTCACTACAGCAAATCCTCGGCGAAAGCGAGTACCCGGTGTGCCGCGCATGGCATTGCGGCGCATGCGGCCGCCGTTGCCTGTTCGCGTCATACAGAACGAAGCCCGGCCTGCCGAATTTCGCGATTGGCAGGATTGTTTCGAGATCACCGCGGCATACGGGCCGTGGAGGACCAGCGGGTGCTGGTGGTCGGAGGATAACTGGGACCTGGAAGAGTGGGACGTGCTGGCGGAGCGCAATGACGGCTCATCGGTAGCTTGTCTTCTGGTCTGCGACCGGAGCCGGAATGAATGGCGGCTGGAGGCGTTCTATGACTAGCCCCGCCGTTCCCAACTCCCACTCGCCGGGAACGCCGGCCTGCCATCCGGACGATATGTCGAGTCCGCGCGTTCAAGCAGTGCGAACGGTTCGACGAACGAGGGACTGCGAATACATCGAGCTTCACGCCTCGAGTGCGTTCAGTTTTCTTGACGGAGCGTCGCCGCCGGAGGCTCTCATCGAACGGGCTGCGGAACTCGATATGCCGGCGATGGCTCTGACTGACCGCAATGGAGTTTATGGCGTCGCGCGCTTTCACACCACGGCCGCGCGCCATGATATGAAGGCTCATAGCGGCGCGGAGATCGCGGTCTCATCGTTTGGCAGCAGGCTCACGCCGCATGAGTGGCAGCC
>Ga0335080_10001758_pt1 | contig 21499 bp, 19 predicted proteins | sample Lox_Sample_34_FD_206720 | JGI IMG/M metagenome (GOLD analysis project Ga0335080, IMG submission 206720) | Soil microbial communities from Loxahatchee National Wildlife Refuge, Florida, United States - Lox_Sample_3.4 | ecosystem: Environmental > Terrestrial > Soil > Wetlands | place: USA...
TCGAGATGGATGATGCGAATCCCCGGCGGGATCGCCTCGACCTCCGAGGGCAGCGACATCGTGAGGAGATCGGCGCCGATCGAGAGCAGCAGGTCGTGCCGGTCGAGCGTCTTGCGGACCTGCGGCGCCAGGCGCGTGATCGGGCCACGGAACAGGGAGTGGGTGCTGGGAAACGGCGTAGAGTTGTCCATGCCCTCCAGATGCACGGGCGCCCCGAGGACCTCGGCGAGCGCGACAAGCTCGGCGAGCGCGCCGCTCCGCGCGACAGCGTCGCCGGCCAGGATCACGGGGCGCTCGGCGGTCGCGAGCAGCTTGGCGGCGGCGGCAATCGCCGCGGCATCGCCGCGCAGGCGTGGGGGCACGCGCGTGGGACGTCCGAGATCGATCTCCGCCTCGGCATTCAGGATGTCGCCGGGGATCGAGAGGAAGACCGGCCCGGTCGGTGGCGCGAGGGCGGTCTTGGCGGCGCGGTGCAGCAGGCGCGGCAGATCGGCGAGGCGGCGCACCTCGGCCGCCCACTTCACGAAGGGGCGTGCGATCTCGGGCAGCTCCGCCCACAGGATCGGCTCGGTGACGGCGAAGCTCTGGTCGTGCTGACCGGCCGTGACGAGGATCGGGGCGCCGGCCTTCTGCGCGTCGTAGAGCATGCCCATGGCGTTGCCGAGGCCCGGCGCCACGTGGATGTTGACCGCCGCGAGCCGGCCGGACGCCTGCGCATAGCCGCCCGCCATCGCCATGACCGCGCCTTCCTGCAAGGCGAGCACGTAGCGCGGCGTCGTCTCGACGGCGAGTGCGTCCATCAGCGGCAACTCGGTGGTGCCGGGATTGCCGAAGATCACGTCCACGCCCTCCTGCCGCAGCAGCTCGAGGAAGGCGCGCTTGCCGGACATCAAGGGCATGCGACGACTGCCGGCTGCAGAGTAACTAGACGCAATCGTTGGATAGAGTCTCGACTATCACCCCGGCGAAAGCCGGGGTCCATAGACACCGGCCTCTGGAATATGGACCCCGGCTTTCGCCGGGGTGACACCGGAGTGGATGTCGTGCGTTCGCGGGTCAACGCAGTCGATATGTACGTTGCTCTCACGTCTCTCATGCTTCCGCCACGGGGACCGTGTAGTTGAGCCCGAGGCGGCCGCCATCGGGATAGATGGTCTGTCCCGTGATGTAGGAAGCGTCGTCGCTGGCGAGGAAGGCCGCGATCGACGCCACCTCCGAGGCCTCGCCGAAGCGGCCGATGGGCGTGCGCGAGAGGATCCGTCGCGTCGCCGCCTCATCCTTGAGGACCGAGTTGCGCGCCATGTCCGTGAGGATCGTGCCCGGCCCGATGGCCACCGCCCGGATGCCGTGGGGCGCCAGCGCGATGGCCATGATCTTGGTCAGCTGGTTGATGCCGCCCTTGGAGGCCGCGTAGGCGACCTGGTTGGGGATCGTCAGGATGGCGTTGACCGAGGACATGCTGATGATCACGCCGCCGTCGCCCTGGCGCACCATCTGGCGCGCCGCCGCCTGCCCGGCGAGGAAGACGGATTTCAGGTTGGTGCGGATGACGCGATCGAAATCCCCCTCCTCCAGATCGAGGAACTCGGCCGCATGGGTGATGCCGGCGTTGGCGAGCATGATGTCGACACGGCCATGGACTTCGACGGCGCGCCGGATCAGGCCGTCGACATCGGCCTTGAGCCCGGCATCGGCGCGGATGAAGGGTGCCCCGAGGCCCTTCGCCGCGGCCTGTCCGCCGGACTCGTTGATGTCGGAGAGCATGAGCTTGGCGCCCTCAGCCTGGAAGCGCTCGGCGCAGGCAAGGCCGATGCCCTGTGCCGCCCCGGTGATGACGGCGACCCGGTCTTTCAGGCGCATCGGTGAACTCCTCAAGCGTCCTTCAGCGCGCCGCGCCTTCGACCGATTTCCCCAGGCGGAATCGGTCGCAGCCCCAGCTGTTGTTTTGGCTCAGACGTCGGGCGGCTTCAGAGCAAGACGTCTTCGACGGGCGACCGTAGTGTCGAGAAACTACCCGCAGTGGTCTCCCTGGGGTCACTATACACGACAATCACGACGGGGAAGGTGCGGATCGGGCTGCCTGCGTATCCGCGCCGATCGCACCGCACGCGAACAGGTTCCACGGCTGACGCCAGCCGCTTTTTCCCGCGCGGACGGCGGTCAAAAGCGTCGCGAAGCGGTCCAACCGGACCATTGAAAAACAAGGAAGATTTTTTAATGCATGGGGTTGTTTTGCATGTCCCCGAGGATCTCGACCGCCAGCACCGTGCCGAACTCCTCCAGCGCCGGCGGCGCCTCCAGCATTCCGGTGAACCGGCTCCAGAATTCCTGCACCAAGGGCGCTGCGGCGCCGGCCGCCGCCTTGTTCTCGTAGACGGCGACGAGGAGGCCGTTGCCGTCGTCGCTCATGAAGTTCGTGAACAGCTCGAGGCCGCGCACCTTGCGGACGACCCCGATGGACTCGCGAAACAGACTCTGGGCATCCGGGATCTGTTCGGTCCGGACCGCGTAGCGTGTGATGCGCGCGTACATGCGACGCCTCCCGCCCAGCCAGCATGGGGAAATACTGCCGCCAGGATTCTCCTCCTGAATGGGCGGCCGGCGCAAGCGCCGCCGTCAGAAATAGACGCGCCCCTCGAGGCGTTCCGTTGCGCTGCAACTGAGGGCGAAAGTGCCGGCGAGGTAGGCGCGCGCGGTCGCCGCCGCCGCGATGATGCTGTCGAGCGCGTCGCCGCCGGCGTTGTCGATCGACAGCCGCCGCAGCACCGGTGGCAGGGGTGCCAACAGCTTTCGGCGGACGAGGCCGTGGAGGATCGTCACCCGTGCCGCTCGCGCGCCGTCGCCTCGACCTTTGTAGGACGGATAGAGGTCGGCGTGCTTGAGGGTCGACGCCGGGCAGGTCTCCACGATCCAGGGCAGCGCGCCCTGCGGTCGCTCCATCGGCAGGACGACGGCACGGCGGTCGCGCACCAGCGGCGCCAGGAAATCGCGGATGCCATGGTAGGTCTGCCGGTAGATGCGCAAGTTGTAGGCGGAAAAGGGCACCCTCGACTCCCGGTCGCAGGCGCGCCTGAGTTCGCGACCATTGCCCCGCCGCCGGCAGTCGCCGAGGAAGTCATCCGCAGTGCCGAAACGGTCGGCGAAATCGAGGGCGAACGCCCGCCAGTCCTTCGCATCGATCATGCGGCTCGGCAGGCTGAAGGGGAAGTCGCAGCCGACGACGGCGTTCCGTTGGGCGGCGATGAAGTCGACGAACGCCTCCAGGCATTGCGCGCGTTTCGGTCCGGAGCCCGGGAGGAGGGCGGCCGGCCGGCAGGACTCGACGCGGATGCGCCGACCGTCGATCCTTGCCTCGGCGATCCAGATCTTGTCGCCGGCCGATTCGGCGCCGCTGAAATCGACGCCGAAGACCCGGTCGATCACAGGAGCTGACGGCGCAGGAGGTCAAAGGCTGCCACGACGGATTCCAGCCGGACGCCGCGGCGGTCGCCGTGAAAGTGGTGGCGCTCGACGGCGGCCTCCCGGCCGCGGCGGAACGCGGCGAGGTAGACGAGTCCGACCGGCTTCGTCGGCGTCCCGCCGGATGGCCCGGCAATGCCGGTCACCGCGACCGCGACGTCGGCGCGGGAATGCTGCAGCGCCCCCTCCGCCATCGCCCGCGCCACATGCGGACTGACGGCGCCGTGCTTCTGCAGCAACTCCAAGGGCACACCGAGCGCCTCGATCTTGGCCTCGTTCGAATAGGTCACAAAGCCGCGCTCGACGACGTCGGATGACCCCGCGATGTCCGTCAGGCAGGCGGCGATCAATCCACCCGTGCACGACTCCGCCGTCACTAGGCGAAGACCGGCCTTGCGGTAGCTGTCGAGCAGCGACGCGGCCTCCGCCGCGATATCGTCGTCCAAGGTCATGTCACGCAGCCGGCAGCGCAATCGTGGCGACCGCCTGGCCGGCGATGCCCTCGCGCCTTCCAGTGAAGCCGAGGCCCTCCGTCGTCGTCGCCTTGACGCTGACCCGATCCGGCGTCAGGCCGAGGATCCCGGCAATGCGCGACACCATGGCGGCGCGATGCGGCGCAACCTTCGGCCGCTCGCAGATGATCGTCACGTCCACATGCGTGATGCGGCCGCCGTTGGCCGCGACGAGCGCCGCTGCGTGCGCGAGAAAGCGCGCGGAGTCCGCTCCCCGCCATTGCGGATCGCCCGGCGGGAAGTGGCTGCCGATGTCGCCGGCGCCGATGGCGCCGAGGATCGCATCGGTGAGGGCGTGGAGCCCGACATCGGCATCGGAGTGGCCTTCGAGGCCGTGACTGTGCTCGACGCGGACGCCGCAGAGCATCACGCTGCTGCCCGCGGCGAAGCGATGCACGTCGTATCCCGAGCCGGTGCGGAATTCGACGGCGTTGCCGCCGAGGAGACGCTCCGCGCGTCGCAAATCGTCGGCCGTTGTGATCTTGAAGTTGTCGTCGGCTCCCATCACCAGCCTCACGCCCAGGCCGGCCGCCTCCGCGACAGCCGCGTCATCGGTCATCGAGGCTCCCTTGGCCCGCCGGTGTGCGGCGAGAATGTCGGCGTAGCGAAAGCCCTGCGGCGTCTGCGCCCGCCAGAGACCGGCGCGCTCCACGGTACCGGCCACATCCGCACCGGCGGCGCGCTTGAGCGTATCGGTCACGGGCACGGCGACGACGGCACCGGCAGCATCGTCGAGCGCCGCCAGCGTCCGGTCGATGATCGGGGTTGTGACAAACGGCCGGGCGGCATCGTGGATCAGAACGCACCGAGGCGGACGTTCGGCGAGGCTTTCGAGGCCGTTGAGCACCGACTCCTGGCGACTCGCCCCGCCAAACACGGGCGGCAGCAGATCCAACCCCGCGGTCGCCTTCTCGTATAGGCTCTGATGCTCGGGGCTGATGACGACCCGGATTCCGCCGATGCCGGGATGCCCGGCGAAGCGCGACACGGAATGGCGGAGCACGGGTTGTCCCGCCAGATCGAGATACTGCTTGGGAACATCGCCGCCGAACCGCGTGCCGGCTCCGGCGGCGACGATGATGGCGATACAGTTCGTCATGGCGGGATTGCTGTTGTCGTCGCCGAAGCTAGTGCGCGCGCGGGCGCTTGCCAAGCGCGACCGGTGCATTGGTCCGAGTGCCGGACTATATTGGCGGCATGCAGCCCAGCCTGATCCTGAATCTGTCGGCGTTGCTGTCGCTCCTGCCGGTGTCGGTGCTGTCGCTGCGGCAGACGGCGGGCCGCGACGGCCGCTACTGGAGCCTTCTTGCCGTTGCCGTCGCCGGGCCGATCGTCGTGGCGATCAACGAGGTTGCGCAGGGCTGGCTTACGAGCCTTTCCGCGGCGCTGTGGCTCAGCATCGCTGCCAGCATGATCATGTTCGTCGGCGTCAGCCTGTCGACGCGGCAGGGCTGGCGCCTGACCGCGCTGTTGCTGCCGTACCTGTTTCTGTTCGGTACCGGCGCCGTCGTCGCGGAGCGCGTGCCGGCGCCGGCGCTGCCCGCGGCCACGCCGGCGACCTGGCTCGATGTGCATGTCCTGGTTTCGGTCGCGACCTACGGTCTGCTGACGATCGCCGCCATCGCCGGCCTCGCGGTCTTCATCCAGGAGCGTGCCCTCAAGGAGCGCCAGCCTGGATGGCTGACCTCGGTGCTGCCGTCCGTGGCGGACGCCGAACGCCTGCAAATGCAACTGCTCACGGCGTCCGGCCTCGTCCTGGGTACCGGCCTGCTGACCGGCGCTGCAACGCAATACGCGATGAACGGCAGGCTGTTCGAGGTCAATCACAAGACGGTTTTTGCGGCCCTCGCGTTCGCCGTCATCGTGCTCCTGCTGCTGGTGCATCGGCAGACCGGGATCCGTGGCCGCCGCGCGGCGCGTTTCGTGCTGCTGGCGTATCTGCTGCTGACCCTCGCCTATCCGGGCGTGAAGTTCGTCACGGACGTCCTGATGGGTCGCACTTAGCGCTCGACAAATTTCCTGTTGCACTGCAGCATGCGGCTCGTCACTATTGGCGCAGCCTAAATTGTATGCAGCAGCGAAAGTTGCCTAATTGATGGGCATAGAAGTCGGCCCCCTTCGGATAGCCGATCCGGTCATCCTGGCTCCGATGTCCGGCGTGACCGACATGCCGTTCCGCCGCATGGTCAAGCGGAGCGGGGCCGGTCTGGTCGTCTCGGAGATGATTGCCAGCCAGGCGATGATCCGCGAGACTCGCCAATCCGTCCTCATGGCGAAGAATGCGCCTGAGGAATTTCCGATGGCCGTCCAGCTCGCCGGCTGCGAGCCCGACGTCATGGCCGAGGCGGCCAAGCTCAATGAAGACCGCGGCGCCGCGCTCATCGACATCAATTTCGGCTGTCCGGTGAAGAAGGTCGTGAACGGCTATGCCGGCTCGGCCCTCATGCGCGACGAGACGCATGCGGCCCGCATCCTGGAAGCGACCGTCAAGGCGGTGTCGCTGCCGGTGACGCTGAAGATGCGGACCGGTTGGGACGCGTCGAACCGCAACGCGCCGCGGCTCGCCAGAATCGCCGAGGGCTGCGGCATCAAGATGATCACGGTGCATGGCCGGACGCGCTGCCAGCTCTACGACGGCAGCGCCGACTGGGCGTTTATCCGCCAGGTCAAGGCCGCCGTGCGTCTGCCGGTCATCGTGAACGGAGACATCGAGAGCCTCGACGATGTCCGGCAGGCCCTGGCGGAGTCGGACGCCGACGGCGTCATGATCGGTCGCGGCTCCTATGGCCGCCCCTGGTTCCTGCAGCGCGTGATGCATTTCCTGCGCACGGGCGAGCGATTGCCCGATCCGGGTCTGTCGGATCAGCTCGATACGGTCCTTCACCACTATCAGGACATGCTCGTTCACTATGGGATGGAGCACGGCGTGCGCGTCGCCCGCAAGCATGTCGGCTGGTACAGCAAGGGGCTGCCGGGGTCCGGTGACTTCCGCGCCGCCATCAATCGCATCGGCGACCCGGCGAAGGTGGTGGAAGCGATCCGCGCCTTCTACATCCCTCTTCTGGAACGGCAAGCGGCCTGACCATGAACTCACCGGTGGCATCCGCGCCAAGCCGTTTAGTCGGAGAGCGGACGAGCAAGTCCACGCTCACGGCCGGCATCGTCCTCAATACGATGTCGGCGCCGGTGTTTGTGCTCGACGACTTCAACAGTTTCCAGCTCGTCAACCCTGCGGCCGAGCAGTTTTTTGCGGCGAGCGCGGCGTCGCTCGTCGGCCGCCGGATCTCCGATCTTCTCGCCGCCGACAGTCCTCTGCTGGCCTTGATCGACCAGGTGCGCGCGACCGGCAGCACGATCTCGGAATACGACGTAGCCGTCGACGGGCCACGGATCGGGCCGCATCTGGTGTCCATCGATGTCGTCCCGGTGATCGAGGCGCATGGCTGCCTGACCGTGACCCTGCACGAGCGGTCGATCGCCGAAAAGATCGATCGTCAGCTGACGCATCGGGGCGCCGCCCGCTCCGTCACGGCGATGGCATCGATGTTGGCGCATGAACTCAAGAATCCGCTTTCGGGCATCCGCGGCGCCGCGCAACTGCTCGAACGCGATGCGACGGCTCCCGACATGGCGTTGACCCGCCTCATCTGCGAGGAGACGGATCGCATCGTCATGCTCATCGATCGCATGGAGATGTTCTCCGACGATCGGCCGATCGAGCGCCGTGGCGTCAATATCCATCAGGTGCTCGAGCATGTCCGGCGTCTGGCGGAAAGCGGCTTTGCGACGCGCCGACGGTTCCTCGAGCTGTACGACCCATCGCTACCGCCGGTCCTGGGCAACCGCGACCTGCTGATCCAGCTGTTCCTCAACCTGGTGAAGAACGCAGCGGAGGCCACCGCGCCCGGAGAGGGTACGATCACGCTCTCCACGCGCTATCAGCATGGCGTGCGACTGTCGGCTCCTGGCGGCGGCTCACGAGTCCAAGTGCCGCTCCTCGTTACGGTCGAGGACAATGGCAGCGGAATCCCGGAGCATTTGCGCCCGCACCTGTTCGATCCCTTCGTGACGACCAAGGTCGGCGGCAAGGGCCTCGGCCTGGCCCTGGTCGCCAAGATCGTCGGCGACCATGGCGGCGTCATCGAATGCACGAGCGAGCCGCGCCGGACGGTGTTCAGCGTCATGCTTCCGGCAGCGACGGAGGCGGGGGACGAAGCGTGAGCGCGGCAACGATCCTCATCGCCGACGACGACCGCGCCATCCGCACGGTGCTCGACCAGGCGCTAGGGCGGCTCGGCTACGACGTGCGTACGACCGGGACCGCCGCGACGCTCTGGCAATGGATCAGCGACGGCACGGGCGACCTCGTGATCACCGATGTCGTCATGCCCGACGAGAACGGCCTCGATCTGGTTCCGCGCATCCGCAAGCTGCGCCCCGATCTGCGCGTCATCGTAATGAGCGCGCAGAACACGCTGCTGACGGCGGTGCGGGCGAACGAGCGTGGCGCCTTCGAGTATTTGCCCAAGCCGTTCGACCTCAATGAGCTCATCGGCATCGTCGAGCGGGCACTGACCCAGCGGGAAGCGCCGTTGCCCGACGCCGAGCCTGTGGCCAACGACGAGCGGCTGCCGTTGATCGGCCGGTCGGCCGCGATGCAGGAGATCTATCGGGTGCTGGCGCGCCTGATGCCGACGGACCTCACAGTCATGATCACCGGTGAGTCCGGCACCGGCAAGGAACTCGTGGCGCGCGCGCTGCATAACTACGGCAAGCGGCGAAACGGTCCGTTCATCGCCATCAACATGGCCGCGATCCCGCGCGAGCTCATCGAGAGTGAGCTGTTCGGTCACGAGAAGGGCGCCTTCACGGGGGCGCTGGCGCGCGGCGTCGGCCGCTTCGAGCAGGCTGCCGGCGGGTCGCTATTTCTCGATGAGATCGGCGACATGCCGCCCGAAGCCCAGACGCGATTGCTGCGCGTCCTGCAGGAGGGCGAATACACCACGGTCGGCGGGCGGACGCCGAACCGCGCCAATGTCCGCATCATCGCCGCGACCCATCGCGACCTGCGCCAGCTGATTCGACGCGGGCTGTTCCGCGAGGACCTGTTCTATCGGCTCAACGTCGTGCCGATCCGGCTGCCCCCGCTGCGCGAACGGGTGCAGGACATTCCGGATCTGGTACGGCATTTTCTCGACGTCGCCCGCACCGAGGGACTCGGCACGAAGAGCCTCGACCGGAGCGGTGTCGAGCGCCTGCTGAGCTACGGCTGGCCCGGCAACGTGCGCGAACTCGAAAACCTCATCCGCCGGCTCGTCGTGCTCAACAGCGCCGAGGTTATCGACGGCAGCGCGGTGGATGCCGAACTCGCGACCGCCGCGGCATCCCCCGATGCCGGGCCGGCGGCCAGTGAATCGCTGGGCGCCGCGGCTGAACGACATCTGCGGCAGTACTTCGCCGCCCACGGCAGCGCATTGCCGGCCCGCGGGCTGCACGATCGGGTGCTGCGGGAAATCGAGCGCCCGTTGATCTCGCTGTCGCTGGAAGCGACGCGGGGAAATCAGATTCGGGCGGCGGAATTGCTGGGTCTCAATCGCAATACGCTTCGCAAGAAGATCCGCGAATTGGACATCCAGGTGGTCCGCGGCCTAAAGTAAAGGCCCAGTGAGCCGCCGGGTCCGGTCAGCACCGACGGCGGCGATGTCGTTGAGGGGCTCCTCGTATGAGTGCTGAGATCGCCGCCTCCACCTCGCGCTTGCTGTCGCGCGTCGCGGCGATCGGCCGTCAACCGCGCGTCTATCGCTCGCTTGCGGTGGCGCTGCTGGCAGCTGCGTTGTTGTCGGGCCTGGCAACTTATGCAGCTGTGACCGGCAAGTTGGCGGTGCCGGCCAACATGCTGCCCCTCCTGTTTCTTCTGGATCTCGTCTTTCTGCCGTTGTTGGCAACGGTCGTTGCGTGGCAGCTCGTTACGCTGTGGCTGGAACGTCGTCGCGGCCTCGTTGGCGCTCGGTTGCACGTGCGTCTCGTGCTGTGGTTCAGCCTGGTCGCCATCGCGCCCGTGGTCATCATCTCTGTCTTCTCTGTCATGTTCTTTGTCTTCAGCTGGGAAATCTGGTTCGGAGACAGTGTCCGCACGGCGATTGGCGACTCCTTGAGTGTGGCCGAGTCGTACGTCCGCGAACACCAGGAGAATGTCGCCAGAGAATCCCTGGCCATGGCCGAGGACCTGCGGAATCTGGGACCCTTCGATCTCGATCGGCTCAACCGCTATCAGGGTCTCCTCAATTTCCAGAATCCGATCCGCCGGCTCGACTTGGCAGCGATCATCGATGACACAGGTCGCGTGCTGACGTCGACGGACACGACTGCCCAGGCGCGCACGTCGTTTGACGTGCCCCCGAAGAAGATCGAGATCGCGCGGCGGGGCGAGGCGGTGATTTTGTCGAGTCCGGTCGACGACCGTATTCGCGCCGTGGTCTTGGTTGATCGCGACGCCAACGCATTTCTCTATACCGAGCGCCAGATCGATTCTCGAGTCGTCTCCCACATGCAAAGAGTGCAAATCTCGGCCCTCTACTACGGTGACATCGAGGGGCAACGCGGCAAGCTGCTGACAAGCTTCTCGCTCATCTTTGTCGTGGTCGCGCTACTGTTGCTGCTTGCTGCCGTCTGGGCGGCATTGGTTCTGGCGACGCGCCTTGTGCGGCCGATCAGCAGGCTCGTAGTCGCCGCCGACAAGATCGGCGCCGGCGACCTCGCGACCCGCGTGCAGGACGACGATCCGCGCGACGAAATCGGCGTGCTTAGTCGCGCCTTCAACCGGATGACGGGTCAGATCGAGAGTCAGCGCAACGAACTGATGGATGCGAACACGCAACTCGAGGAGCGGCGGCGCTTCATGGAGGTCGTTCTTGCCGGCGTCTCCGCAGGCGTCATCGGGCTGGACGAGGAGGGGTGCATCAACCTGCCGAACCGCTCCGCATCCGATCTGTTGACGACCGACTTGATGGCGAGGATCGGCGAACCGATCGCTGGGGTCGTTCCCGAAATGGCGCCGCTCGTGGAGGCGGCCCGGCAGCGCCCCTCCTGGCTTGCGGAATCGCAGATCAGCCTCGTGCGCGGCGCCGAAACGCGCACGCTCCTAGTCCGGGTCGTCGCCGAGTTCATGGCGGCGCGGCTGATCGGGTTCGTCGTAACCTTCGATGACGTGACGGAGCTGCTGTCGGCTCAGCGCAAGGCGGCCTGGGCCGACGTCGCTCGGCGCATCGCTCACGAGATCAAGAATCCATTGACGCCGATTCAACTGTCGGCCGAGCGCCTCAAGCGGAAATATCTGAAGGAGATTTCCAGCGATCCGGAAACCTTCACCACCTGTACCGACACCATCGTTCGGCAGGTCGGCGACATCGGCCGCATGGTCGACGAGTTCTCGGCATTCGCCCGCATGCCCGCGCCCGTGATGGCGCCGGAGAATCTCGTCGAGCTGTGCCACCGCGCGATCTTTCTGCAGCAGTCCGCGAACCCGTCGATCTCCTACAAGACAGACTTTCCGGCGACGGAAGTCCGCTTGAACTGCGACGCCCAGCAGATCGGGCAGGCGTTGATGAATCTGCTGAAGAATGCCGCGGAATCGATCGAGGCTCGATCGAACCTGGGGAACAGCGAGCCGCCCGGCCAGATCGGTCTCAACATTCGAGAAAGCGAAGACGATCTGACGCTGACAATCGAGGACAATGGACGCGGCCTGCCGGATCAAGGCCGCGAGCGGTTGACCGAACCCTATGTGACGACGCGCGGCAAGGGGACCGGGCTCGGCCTTGCCATCGTGAAGAAGATCGCCGAAGACCACGGTGCCCTGCTCCAACTCGACGACCGGCCCGGCGGAGGAGCCATCGTGCGTTTGACGTTCCGGCTGTCGAAGGCGGACGGAGAATCCGAGAGCGGGAACAGCGACAGGCCCGAACTGGCGCAGGCCCATGGCAGCTGACGTCCTGATTGTCGACGATGAAGCCGACATCCGCATGCTGATGGCCGGCATTCTCGGCGACGAGGGTTATGAGACGCGCGATGCCGCCGACAGCACCGGGGCCCTGGAGGCGATCAAGACCCGGCGCCCGAGTCTGGTGATCCTCGACATCTGGCTCCAGGGCAGCCAGCTTGACGGCCTGCAACTCCTGGAGATCGTCAAGCGGGAGCATCCGACGATGCCGGTGCTGATGATCAGCGGCCATGGCAATGTCGAGACCGCGTTCACCGCCATGAAGCTCGGTGCCAACGATTTCATCGAGAAGCCGTTCAAGGCGGACCACCTCCTGCTCCGCGTTCAGAAGGCGATCGACGAGGCGCGCCTCAAGCGCGAGAACGAGACGCTGCGCAGCAAGCTCGGCAACGGCGTCGAACTGCTCGGCGCCGCGCCGCCCATGTCGTCGGTGCGGCAGACCATCGAGCGTGTCGCGCCGACCAGCAGCCGCGTTCTTATCACCGGCCCGGCCGGCGCCGGCAAAGAAGTCGTCGCACGGCTTCTGCATGAACGCTCCCGCCGTGCATCGGGACCGTTCGTCGCCCTTAACTGCGCCACGATGCGGCCGGAGCGCCTGGAGATCGAATTGTTCGGGACCGAGTCGGGCGTGGAGGGACCGGGCAGCCCGGCGACGATCGGCACCTTCGAGCAGGCGCATGGAGGCACGCTGCTGCTCGACGAAGTGTCGGACATGCCGCTCGAAACCCAGGGCAAGATGGTTCGCGTCCTCCAGGAGCAGACATTCGAACGCGTCGGCGGCAAGACGCGCGTGTCAGTGGACGTGCGCGTCATCGCCTCGACCAACCGCGACCTGCAGGCGGAGATGGCCGAGGGGCGTTTCCGCCAGGATCTGTTCTACCGCCTCTGCGTCGTCCCGGTCGCCGTGCCGCCCCTGGCCGAGCGCCGCGAGGACATACCGATCCTGGCGCGCCATTTCGTCGAGCGGGCGGTCGAGGTGAACGGGCTGCCGGCGCGGTCGATCGCCGACGACGCCATGGCGATTCTCTCGACCTATCATTGGCCTGGAAACGTCCGCGAGCTGCGCAACGTCGTCGAATGGCTGCTCATCATGGCGCCGGGCGAGCCGCACGAGCCGATCCGCGCCAGCATGCTGCCGCCGGATATCGGCGTCATCCCGCATCCGACCAGCCGCGGCGACTTCGACGGCGAGATCATGTCGGTGCCGCTGCGCGAGGCACGCGAGCTGTTCGAACGGCGCTACCTCGATGCGCAGGTGACGCGGTTCGACGGCAACATCGCCAAGACCGCCGCCTTCATCGGCATGGAGCGTTCGGCGCTCTACCGCAAGCTGCGGGCGCTCGGCATCGCCCCTTCGGATCGCTCGCCTGAGGATTGAGCGGATCCAGCCGGCAAGATCTCGACGAAATCCAAGCAAGCAGGGAACCAGTTCCGCTATGCCGCGATTCGCCTATGTGAATGGCCGCTATGTACCGCACGCGGCCGCGCTCGTTCATATCGAAGACCGAGGCTATCAGTTCGCCGACGGGGTCTATGAGGTCATCCCGATCATGGACGGCCGTTTCGTCGATGAGGAACCGCATCTGGACCGCCTCGGCTATTCGCTCGCCGAGCTGCGGATTCCGTGGCCGATGCAGAGGCCGGCGCTCCAGCTCGTGCTGCGGGAGCTCATCCGGCGCAACGGTTTGAAGACCGGCATCGTCTATCTGCAGGTGACGCGCGGGGTGGCGCCGCGCGACCACAAGTTCCCGGCGCAGGTCCGGCCGTCGCTGGTCGTGACGACAAGGCGGCAACGGCCGCTCGCCGCCGACATGCTCACCGCCGGTGCGGCGGTCGTGACGCGCCCGGACATCCGCTGGCGACGCTGCGACATCAAGTCCATCTCGCTGCTGCCGAACGTCCTGGGCAAGCAGGATGCGGTGGAGGCCGGCGCCTACGAGGCGTGGCTGGTCGACGGCGAGGGCTACGTCACCGAGGGAACCTCGACCAACGCCTGGATCGTGACGCAGGACGGCCGCCTGCTGACCCGCGACCGCAGCAGCGCGATCCTCAGCGGCATCACCCGGCTCGCGCTGCTCGACCTGCTGCGATCGGAGGGCATCGCGTTCGAGGAGCGGGCCTTCACCGTGGCCGAGGCGAAGGCCGCGGCCGAGGCGTTTCTCACCAGCAGCTCGTCGTTCGTCCTGCCGGTCACGCGCCTCGACGGCGCCGCGATCGGCGACGGCAAGCCCGGGCGGCTCACGATGAAACTGCGGGATATCTTCGTGCGCCACGCGACTGCGGCGTCGTGAGGCAGGCCGGCTCGCCGGCGGGTCGGCGCGGGTCCCAACTCTGAGTTTCCCCTGGTCGGGAATTATGATACCGATGAATCGTCAGGGTCGTGGGGCATCCGCCGGGACCCTGCGCCCGCGTAGCGAACGGGTCCGCTGAAAATCGGACTCCAACAATATGACTGGGCCCCGATAACAGGCGACAAGAGGGGGAGCCTATGGCTGGAGAAAAATCCCAAAACGTTCAGGATGTCTTCCTGAACCACATCCGCAAGAACAAGATGCCGGTGACGATCTTCCTGGTGAACGGCGTCAAGCTGCAGGGCATCGTGACGTGGTTCGACAACTTCTCGGTCCTGCTGAGGCGGGATGCGCATTCGCAGCTCGTCTACAAGCACGCCATCTCCACCGTCATGCCGGCCGGGCCGGTCCAGCTCTTCGAGGGCACCAAGGAGGGCGACGAAGCCTGAGGTGGGTTTGACGCAGGCCAACGGCAACTCCTCTCGCAACGGCGCTACGGCGTCTCCCGGACGCGTCCTGGTCCTGACGCCGCTGCTGCGTGGCAGCAGCGACGGCGGGCGTACGCCCGCGGCGCGCTTGGCCGAGGCCGTCGGCTTGGCGCTCGCCATCAATCTGACGGTCGCCCATGCCGAGGTCGTGCGCCTCAGCCGCTACACGCCCGCCACCTTGATCGGCAGCGGCGCCGTCGAGACCTTCAAGGCCCTGGTCGAGGCCGAGGCGGTCGATCTGGCCTTCATCGATGCGCCGCTCTCGCCGGTCCAGCAGCGCAACCTGGAGCGCGCCTGGAAGTGCAAGGTGATCGACCGCACCGGCCTCATCCTCGAGATCTTCGGCGAGCGGGCGCGCACGCGCGAAGGTCAGCTGCAGGTCGAACTGGCGGCGCTCACCTACCAGCGCAGCCGGCTTGTGCGTTCCTGGACCCACCTCGAGCGGCAGCGCGGCGGCTTCGGCTTCCTCGGCGGTCCCGGCGAGTCCCAGCTGGAGATCGACCGCCGCCTGATCGGCGAACGCATCGTCCGCATCAAGCGCGACCTCGGCGACGTCGCGCGCACCCGCGGGCTGCACCGCAAGGCGCGCCAGCGCGTGCCCTATCCGGTGGTCGCCCTGGTCGGCTACACCAACGCCGGCAAGTCGACGCTGTTCAACCGGCTTACGCGGGCCCAGGTGCTGGCGCAGGACGTGCTGTTCGCGACCCTCGATCCGACCATGCGGCTGGTGCGGCTGCCCTCGGGGCGCGAGATGATCTTGTCGGACACCGTAGGATTCATTTCCGATCTGCCGACCGACCTCGTCGCCGCCTTCCGTGCCACCCTGGAGGAGGTGCTGGCGGCCGACCTGATCCTGCATGTGCGCGACGTCGCACACCCCGAAACGGCGGTGCAGCGCGAGGACGTGCATGCCGTTCTGCGCGACCTCGGGCTGGGCGATGCCATCGAACACACGATGCTCGAAGTGCTCAACAAGATCGACCTGCTCGACCCGGCGACGCACGAGCAGTTGCGGCGCCAGGCCGGCCGCGACGCGCGAGTCGTGCCGATATCGGCGGCGACCGGCGAGGGTTGCGACGAGCTGCTGCAAGCCATCGACCGCCGGCTGGCCGCCACGCGCGAGGTTCTCGACGTTCGCCTCAGGCATCGCGACGCCAGCATCATCGCGTGGCTCTACGAGCATGGCGAGGTGCTGGGGCGGCGCGACGACACGGACTATTCCTACTTGCGCGTCAGTCTGGATCCCGCGGATGTGAGTCGGTTCCAGCGCCTGCGGTCCGACGCCGAGCGCCCCGACCGGCACTGAATGACGGGCCGCCCGCTCGACCCCGCCCGCGTCACCGCGCTCATCGAGGAAACGGCCGCGCTCGAGATCCTGCCGCGCTTCCAGAAGCTCGCCGCCGGCGAAATCCGCGAGAAGAGTCCGGGCGACTACGTCACCGTCGCCGACGAAGCCGCCGAGGCCCATCTCAGCCCGCGGCTGACGGCGCTGCTGCCGGGTTCACTGGTGCTGGGCGAGGAGGCGGCGGCGGCCGATCCGCAGCTGCTCGACCGCCTGTTCGGCGAGCAGCCGGTGTGGGTCGTCGACCCCATCGACGGCACCGGCAACTTCGCCGCCGGCCGGCCGGGGTTCGCGGTGATGGTGGCGCTGATCCGCAGCGACGCCGTGGTGGCCGGCTGGATCCATGATCCGATCGGCGGGCGGACGGCCGTCGCGGCGGCGGGCGAGGGGGCCTGGATCGGCGAGCGCCGCCTCAAGGTCGCATCGGCGCCGCGCGCGGCCCGCGAGATGATGGGCAGCCTGCACGGCGGCACCTTCGGCAGCCGGGAAGTGGTCCGCCGGGTCGACGCCAACCGCGGTCGCGTGCAGGCGGTTCGCAGCCTGCGCTGTGCCGGCCTCGAGTACCTGCGTCTTGCGAGCGGCGAGATCCACTTTTCGCTGTTCACCAAGTTGATGCCCTGGGATCACGCGCCGGGCGTGATCATCCATCGCGAGGCCGGCGGCCACGGCCGGTACCTCGAAGGCGGTGCCTATGAGCCGACGGCGATCAAGCGGAGCGGCCTGCTTCTGGCGCCGGGCGCGGGTAGTTGGAAAGCACTTCATGAGGCCTTGCTCGGGGAGGCGTGACCGGGAGCGCAAAATCGAGCGAAGGACCCCATGCCCAGCGGAGAATGGTGTTCTGCCCCGCTGGACGCGCAACCGGCGCGGTCTGGGAAGAAAGGGCGGGTCTTAAGACCCGCCCCTAAAGATGACGCGAAATCTGGTCGAAGGACCCCATGCCAAGCGGAGCGGGAGGTAGGGCGAGTTCCGCTGGAACCGCCCCCGTTCGCGAAAATGAAGGATGGAGCCCATGTCCAGCGGGGACGCTGATTGTTGCGTGGGGGCCAGCGGCACTCGCCCCTACATTTTGAGCGATGGACCCCATGCTCAGCCAAGGACGCCCCGCGAGGGGGTTGGCCAGGACCTATTCACGATGTTCAACAGCGGTGAGGCCGGCGCCCATCAGGGTAACCGGTATCCAGAACAAATAAAGAACATCTGACCCGTCATGTCAACCGAAACCCGAACGCACGAAGAGGACCCGGCCGCAACACGTTGCCGCTGCGGGTGACGGCAACTAGGATGCGGCCGCTTCTTTCCGGGAGGGATCGTGATGGCGGACAAGCAGAAGGTTGCGTTCCTGGGGCTGGGCGTCATGGGCTTTCCGATGGCGGGCCATCTGGCCAATGCCGGCCATGACGTCACCGTCTACAACCGGACGGCCAGCCGCGCCGAGGCGTGGCTGCAGAAATACAAAGGTCGCCGGGGCGACACGCCGGCAGCGGCCGCCAAGGACGCCGCCATCGTCTTCAGCTGCGTCGGCAACGACGACGACGTCCGGTCGATCGTCCATGGCGACCGGGGCGCGCTCGCCGGCATGGCCGAGGGCAGCGTCTATGTCGACCACACGACCGCCTCGGCCGAGGTGGCGCGCGAGATCGAGTCCGCCGCCAGGAAACGCAAGGTCGGCTTCCTGGACGCGCCGGTGTCCGGCGGTCAGGCCGGGGCCGAGAACGGCAAGCTCACGGTCATGGTCGGGGGCGAGCCGGGAATCTTCGACCGCGCCAAGCCGGTGATCGACGCCTACGCGCGCGCCTGCGTGCTGATGGGGCCGGCGGGATCGGGGCAGCTCGCCAAGATGGTCAACCAGATCTGCATCGCCGGCCTGCTGCAGGGCCTTGCCGAGGGACTGAACTTCGCGGTCAAGGCCGGGCTCGACCCGATCAAGCTGGTCGAGGTGATCTCGAAGGGGGCCGCCCAGTCCTGGCAGATGGACAACCGCGCCCACACGATGGTCGAGGGCAAGTTCAGCTTCGGCTTCGCCGTCGACTGGATGCGCAAGGATCTCGGCATCTGCCTCGCCGAAGCGAAGCGCAACAAGGCGCGCCTGCCGGCGACCGCGCTCATCGACCAGTTCTACGCGCAGGTGCAGGCGCGCGGTGGCAACCGCTGGGACACGTCGAGCCTCATTCATTTATTGGCAAATGATTAACCGCCCCTGCCGTACACACGCTGGATGCATCTTTGACGCTCGCATTGGAGAGGAATATCCTGTTACCGTGAGGATGACTCGGTTTCTCTGCAAATATTTGGTGGCAACTCCGTGGCGCTCATACTCGTAGTCGATGACGACGACTTGTTGCGGAAGACCGTCAGGGCGATGCTTGAATCGGTTGGTCACAGAACGGTCGATGCCGTCGACGGCATCGACGGTCTCAATCAATTCCGGCAACAGGCCTTCGATCTCGTCATCTGCGACCTGTTCATGCCGAACAAGCAGGGCTTCGACACGATCAAGGAGATGCGCGAGGCTGCTCCCGACCTGCCGATCATCGCGATGACCGGCGGCGTGCCCGCGAACCAGAGCGGCGCCGACACCGACTACCTGCAGTCGGCGGTGGGATCGGGTGCCACGCTGTCGATCGGGAAGCCCTTTGCCTATCGCGACCTGCTCACGCTGGTGCAGCAGTGCCTGCAGGGCGGAACGACGCGGACGTCTTAGCTAGCGGCAACCGTCCGGCCGCGGTCACGCTAATTTAGCAATCGGGATCGAGAAGCGCTGGAGGCTCTGCTGACGGGGCGGCACTATGCCTGCGCCGGCACCGGGCTGCGCTGGGCGCCGCGGATGAGCAGCGACAGGCCGGCGGCGACGATGCCGGTGGCGCCGGCGATGACGAACGCCTGCAGATAGTTGCCCTGCAGCGCCCGCATCGAGCCTGCGAAGAAGGCAGCGGTGGCGGCACCGGCCTGGTGACCGGCAACGATCCAGCCGAAGGTCACGGCGGCGTCGCGCTCGCCGAAGGCCTCGGTGGCGAGCCGCACTGTCGGCGGCACCGTGGCGATCCAGTCGAGGCCATAGAATACCGCGAAGATCGAGAGCCCGTAGACCGAGAAGTCGGAGTAGGGCAGGTAGATCAGCGACAGGCCGCGCAGCCCGTAATACATGAAGAGCAGCTTGCGCGGGTCGAAGCGATCGGTGAGCCAGCCGGAAGCGGTGGTGCCCACGAGATCGCAGATGCCCATCATCGCCAGCAGCCCGGCGGCATGCACCTCGGTGATCCCGTGGTCGCCGCAGAGCGCGATCAGGTGCGTCCCGACGAGGCCGTTGGTGGTGAAGCCGCAGATGAAAAAGGTCGCAAACAGGAACCAGAAATCGCGATGGCGGACGGCGCGGGCGAGGCCGCCGAGCGCGGCCGCCAGCGGGTCGCGCGGCGGCGCGGACGCGGCGGCAGCGGTCTTGGCGCCATAGGGCAGGAGGCCGATGTCGGCCGGCCGCTCCGGCAGGAAGACGAGCACGAACGGAACGACGGCGGCAATGACGCCGGCCACGGTCAGCACCACCGGACGCCAGCCGCCAGCTTCGGCGATGGCAGCCAGACCGGGAACCATGATCAGCGTGCCCGTGGCCGTGCTTGCCGTCAGCAGGCCCATCATGAGCCCGCGGTTGGTCGCGAACCAGCGGTTCACGACGGTGGCGCCGAGCACGATGGCGACGCAGCCGGAGCCGAGGCCGGACAGCACGCCCCAGGTCAGCACCAGATGCCAGGGCTGCGTCATGAAGGCGCTCGCGGCCGTCGATGCCGCCATCAGCAGCAGCGCCGCTACCAGCGTGCGCTTGATGCCGATGCTCTGCATGAGGGCGGCGGCAAACGGACCAACCAAGCCGTAGAGGAAGATGCCGATGCCGGCGGCAAGGCCGGTCAGGTCGCGGCTCCAGCCGAACGCCTGTTCCAGCGGCAGGATGAGCACGCCGGGGGCCGAGCGCAGGCCGGCGGCCGTCAACAGGGCGAGGAAGACGACGGCAATGACGACGAAGGCGTAGTTCTGGCCAAAGGGCCGGCGACGTGCTATATCCATGTTACTGACCGGTACGTTTCTTCGACCGATATATACGTACCGGTCAGTCACATAGTCAAGCGGATAAACCGATGCCGAAGCAGACAACGTCCAGCGAGATCCCGACGGCGCGGCCGCGCGCGACCGACCGGATTCGCCAGACCGCGCGCGAGCTTTTCTACCGGCGGGGCATCCGGGCTGTCGGCGTCGACGAGATCGTGACCCAGGCCGGCGTCACCAAGCCGAGCCTCTATCGCAGCTTTTCGTCCAAGGACGAACTTGCCGCCGCCTACCTGCGCGACTACGACGCCGAATTCTGGAAGCGGTTCGACGCCTCGGTCGCGGCCCATCCCGGCGATCCGCGCGCGCAACTGCTGGACTATCTGCGCGGCCTCGCCGGGCGGTCGACCAGGCGGGGTTATCGCGGCTGCGGGATGACGAACGCAGCGGTCGAGTATCCCGATGCGGCGCACCCGGCGCGGCTGGTGGCGGAGGGGAGCAAGCGCGAGCTGCGCCGACGGTTGCGCCAGATGTCCGAGGCCATGGGCGCGGCCGATCCGGACCAGCTCGGCGACGGCTTGCTGCTGCTGCTGGAGGGCGTCTACGCGTCCGGTCAGCTCTTCGGCGAGGGCGGCCCGGCCGGCTCGATCGTCGAGGTGGCCGACCAGCTGATCGAAGCCAGCCTGAAGCGCTCAGGCGTCTAGAGTGGTCGCCGGCTGTCTCGCTTCTTCCGTGTGAACAAACTCCTTTTTGATTCCCCCGCGAAAGCGGGGGCCCAGGGCAAGCGACGTGCCGTGGAATCAAATAACAGGAATTTCGGCATCACCGTGTCGTAAGCTTTCGCCGCGTGACGCCGCTAAGGTGGACGTTCCAGCAAACCGGGACAAACTCTAGACCCGCTCGGCGGACTTCACCGCCTGCCATTCCGCCTCCAGTTCGTCGAGGCTCGCCTCCGTCGGTTGCCGGCCGGTCGCGGCGAGGCGTTCCTCGACGCCGCGGAAGCGGCGCTCGAACTTGGCGTTGGCATGGCGCAAGGCGGCCTCCGGGTCTACATCCAGGTGCCGGGCGAGATTGACGCAGGCGAAGAGCAGGTCGCCGATCTCGTCCTGCTTGCGACCCGCGTCACCATGATTCGCAATTTCTGATTTTATTTCAGCTAGTTCCTCGTCGATCTTAACAAGAACATCGGCGGCGTTCGGCCAGTCGAAGCCGACGCGGGCGGCCCGCCGCTGCAGCTTGAGGGATCGCATCAGGGCCGGCAGGCCGACGGCGACGCCGTCGAGCACGCTGGGGCGGCGGCCTTCGGCGATGGCCTTGGCGGTGCGCTCGTTCTGCTTGTGCTCCTCCCAGGCCCGGGTCTGCGCGTCCGCGGT
>Ga0335080_10001759_pt1 | contig 21494 bp, 20 predicted proteins | sample Lox_Sample_34_FD_206720 | JGI IMG/M metagenome (GOLD analysis project Ga0335080, IMG submission 206720) | Soil microbial communities from Loxahatchee National Wildlife Refuge, Florida, United States - Lox_Sample_3.4 | ecosystem: Environmental > Terrestrial > Soil > Wetlands | place: USA...
GAGCTCTCCATTCCCGGCTACAGCGCGGTGCGCGAAGCGCATGTCGACCGCGTCGAGCAGGCGATCGGGCGCTTGAACGCAGCCTTGAGCCCGCTCAAGGAGTTCATCCTTCCCGGCGGGTCGCGCGCCGCGAGCCTCGCCCACGTCGCCCGCACGGTCTGCCGTCGGGCCGAGCGCGCGATCGTGCACCTCGGTGCATCCACGACGGTGGCCGACCCCGTACGTAGGTACGTGAACCGGCTTTCCGACCTGCTGTTCGTGCTCTCGCGGGTGCTCAACCGCGAGGCCGGGCGCCCCGACGTCCTGTGGCGCAAGGACCGGCGGCGAGGCCCGTGAGCTCCGCGCCCTCGACCGCCCCGTCAACCGCAACCCGATGCCCGTCGATCCCGCACGACAGCTCGAGCGCAACGCCCGGCTGATGGAACTGCTGGCGCGCACCGCGCTCTCCGACCAGCGCGCCTTCGCCGAGCTGTACCGGGTGACGTCGGCACATCTGTACGCGGTCGCGCTGCGTATATTGCGGGAGCCACCGGCGGCAGAGGAGGCGCTCCAGGAGAGCTTCGTCAACGTCTGGCATCACGCCCGCTCCTACGTCGCCGCGAAGAGCCAGCCGCTCACGTGGCTCACCAGCATCGTGCGCAACCGCTGCCTGGATCAACTGCGTCGGCGAGCGCTGGAGACGGTGCCGATGGACGACGAGGACGAAGCCCCGGCCGTGCCCACCCAGGACCCCGGCCCGCTCGAGGCGCTGCTCTCGGGCGCCAACGCGCGCGCCGTCGGGGCCTGCGTCGAGACCCTCGAGGCGGGTCCGAAGCAGGCGATCGCGCTCGCCTTCTTCCAGGGACTCTCGCACGCCGAGCTCGCGCGCCACCTGCGCCAGCCGCTGGGGACGGTCAAGTCGTGGATTCGGCGCGGGCTGGAGCGGCTGCGCACCTGCCTCGACGCGTCGGGAGTCGGACCGTGAACCTCGGGCGCCCCGACCGAGCCGACGCGCTCGCCGGCGAATACGTGCTCGGCACGCTGCGCGGCCGGGCGCGCGCGCGATTCGAGCGGCTGCTGCGTACCGATCGCGCGCTCAGCGACGCCGTGCAGCGCTGGGAAGAGCGCCTGCTGCCGCTCGCCCAGGCGCTGCCCGAAGTGCAACCGCCGGAGCGCGTATGGCAGGCGATCGAGGCGCGCATCACGGGCGGCAGAGCCGCGCGCGCGTCGTTCTGGTCGAGCCTCGGCTGGTGGCGCGCGCTCGCGGTGGCGTCGCTCGCCACCGTCGTCGGCCTGTCGATCGTGCTGCTCAGGCCGGCGCCGCCGGAAGGCGCGGTGGTCGCGGTGCTTGCCGGCAGCGACGCCAAGGCGGCGCTGGTGGCGTCGGCGGATCGCTTCGGTCGCTACCTCACGATCAAGGCGATCTCGCGCATCGACATCCCGGCCGATCGCTCGCTCCAGCTGTGGATGCTTCCCGGGAGCGGGCCGCCGCAGTCGCTGGGCATCATCGACCCGACGACGTCCGCGCGAGTCGCGCTGTCGGGCCCGGCGGACGAAGCGCTGCGCCGCATTCCGGCCCTCGCCGTCAGCCTCGAGCCTCGCGCCGGATCGCCGACAGGATTGCCGACCGGGCCGGTGCTCTACAGCGGAGCGCTGCAGCGCACGTACTAGCGCGAGGCGCGGGATCTAGCTCCGCTGCGACGAGAAGTGCCCGGCCATGCGCTCGATGAGCGACGGCGGGCGCTTGGCCAGGACACGGATGCACGACGGGTCGAGCATCACCGGCGTCAGCGCCACCACGTCCGACGGCTTCGCGGTCACGGTGACCAGCATCCGGAACTGGGGCTCGTCCGCGGTCGCCTTCGGCGTGAACGTCGGGAGCGCGACGATCGTCGCAGCCGCGACGGCGGCGACCAGCATGAACGGCCAGAACCACTTCAGTGCGTCGGTACGTTCCATGAGCTTCTCCAATCGTTCGCCGGCGAGCCGGCTCGGTTTCAAAGCTTCGTTTGCCCTTCGGTTGACGCGGCCGGAGATTTTTCGCCGCCGACCCAGCCGCATCCCGTCAGTGCCTTGGATGCGCCGGAAGCGCGTTCCGGATTCAACCGCGGTGCCTTTCGTGCTGGGCGGATTTAAGCGGTCGCCGGCCGGACCCTCAAGGGTCACGCGACGAAGCGTTCGAATGGCGGGGGCGAACTGCAGGCTGGCCTGACGAAGCGCAAGCGCTACAGGGCCGTCGCCAGGTGTCGGTCAGGGGTTGCGGCGCTTGAGCGCGTAGCCGGCCGGGCCGTCTTCGACCTCCCAGCCTGCGTCGTGGAGCTGCGCGCGCAGTCGATCCGCCTCGGCCCAGTTGCGCGCGGTGCGCGCCGCGCTGCGCGCGGCCGCGAGCGCCTGGACGGCCTCCGGAATCGCCTCCTCGCGCGGCCGCCAGGCGGCAAGACCCAGTCCAAAGACCCGGTCGAACTGGATCAGCGTCGCCTTGGTCGCGCGAAGATCGACCAGATCGCCGCGAAGCAGCTCCCATGCGATCGCGAGCGCCCGGGGAATATTGAGATCGCTGTTGATCTCGGAACTGAAACGGTCGACATACTGCATGTCCGGCTCGCCGCCGTCGGGGAGCGCATGGCAGCCGCGGCGCAGGCGATCGAGCGCGGTGGCGGCCCCGTCGAGCGCTTCCCAGCTGAAATTGAGCTGGCTCCGGTAGTGCGCGGTGAGGCACAGATAGCGATAGGCGAGCGGATCGTAGCCGCGGTCGGTCAGGGCCTTGAGACGCAGGAACTCGCCGGCGGACTTGGCCATCTTCGCGTCGCCTTCGAGCAGGAAGTAGCCGTGCATCCAGAAGTTCGCGAGCCGCGTTCCGACGCGCGCCTCGGTTTGCGCGATCTCGTTGGTGTGGTGGACGCTGATGTGGTCCTCGCCGCCGCAGTGGATGTCGAAGTAGTCGCCGAGGTACTCCTGCGCCATCGCCGAGCACTCGATGTGCCAGCCGGGGAAGCCGCGGCCCCACGGGCTGTCCCACTCCATCTGTCGCTTCTCGCCCGGCGGCGAGAACTTCCACAGCGCGAAATCGGTGGGATGCCTCTTTTCGCCGACCTCGACGCGCTTGCCCGCCTCGAGGCCCGCCTTGTCGAGCCGAGCGAGGTAGCCGTAGTCCGGCTGCCGGCTGGTGTCGAAGTAGATGCCGTCGGACGTGCGGTAGGTGTAGCCCTTCTTCTCGATGTCGGCGATGAAGGCGATCTGCTCGGGGATGTGCTCCGTCGCGCGCGGCAGATACGTCGGCGGCTCGATGTTGAGCGCGCGCATGTCCTCGAGGAAGGCGTCCGTGTAGAGCTTCGCGATCTCCCAAGCGCTCCTGCCGGTGCGGCGCGCGCCCTTCTCCATCTTGTCCTCGCCTTCGTCGGCGTCCGAAACCAGATGACCGACGTCGGTGATGTTCATCACGTGCACGACCGGGTAGCCGTTCCACTCGAGCACGCGCTTGAGCACGTCCTCGAAGATGAAGGTGCGGAAGTTGCCGATGTGCTGGTAGTCGTAGACGGTCGGTCCGCAGGTATACAGACCGACCGAACCGGGCTTCAGCGGCCGGAAAGGCCGGAGGCTGCGCTCGTAGTTGTCGTAGAGTTGAAGCGCGGCGGCCATCGCTGGGAGCATAGGGCAAGGCGCTTTACGGCGCCATGCGCTTCGCCATGATGTAGTCGTCCATCACGTAGCCCCCGCCGATGTCGAGGACGACCGACTCGCGGATCGCGAAGCCGTTCGCCTCGTAGGCGCGAATCGCCTTGACGTTGTTCTTGTTCACGTTGAGGACCAGCGTGGGCAGCCCCTGCGCCGCTGCGGCGGCTTCGACCTGGCGGATGAGCCTGCTCCCGACGCCGCGGCCGTGATAGTCCGGGTGCACGTAGAGCTTCTCGAGTTTGAGCTCGCCGGTCCCGTCCGCCCGGTGATACGCGCCGAAGGCGATCAGCCTCGCGTCGGCACGGGCGAGCAGCAGAGCCGCGCCCGGCTCGGCGACGAACCGGTGCAGCGCGGCGTGCGAATAGCCGTGCTCGAGCATGTATTCGATCTGGCCGGCGGTGATGATCCCGGGATAGTGGCTGCGCCAGATCACGCCGGCGAGCTCCGCCACGGCCGTCAGGTCGGCGTCGGTCGCGGCGGCGATGCGGATGTCGGGCTCGCGCATGCGTTGGATCGCTTCTGACCGCGACGCGATCGGCGTCACGGCGCGTCGAGCTTAACACGGCGCTCGCAGCGGCGAACGCGGTAGAATCGCGCACCGTCGCGATGTCACCGTCCGCCGCGCCCGCCCCCGCTGCTCCTCTCAGCCCGCTCACGCGGCGAAGCGCGTGGGCGCTTCTCGTCGCGTTCGCGCTCATCTGGTTCTGCAATCTCGACTACCGGCGGCTCGTGCATCCCGACGAGGGGCGCTACGCCGAGATTCCGCGCGAGATGGTCGTCACCGGCCACTGGTTGACGCCGCGCCTGGACGGCATCGAGTATTTCGAGAAGCCCGCCCTCCAGTACTGGCTCACCGCCGCGGCCTACGAGGCGTTCGGCGTTCACGCATGGACGGCGCGGCTGTGGCCCGCGCTCGCCGGCTTCCTGGGCGTGCTGTTCATCGGCTATGTGGGCCTGCGGCTGGGCGGGCCGACGCTCGGCCTCTACGCCGCGGCCGCGCTCGGAAGCTGCCTATGGTACGTCGGCAACGCGCACCTCCTGACGCTCGACGCGGGACTCGCGTTCTGGATGACGGTGGGAATGGGCAGCTTCTTTCTCGCCCAGCGCTCCGATCGTCCCGCCCGCGCGCTCGGCTGGATGTGCGCGGCCTGGGCCGCGCTCGCGCTGGCGACGCTGTCCAAGGGACTCATCGGCGTCGTGCTCCCCGGAGCGGCGCTCGTCGCCTACTCGGCGGTGAATCGCGACTGGGCCGTGTGGCGTCGGCTCAGCATCGCTCCGGGCGTGCTCGTCTTCGTGGCGATCGCCGCACCCTGGTTCGTCGCCGTCTCGCTGCGCAATCCGGGCTTCTTCGACTTTTTCTTCATCCATGAGCACTTCACGCGCTTTCTCACCACCGAGCACCATCGCACGGGGCCGTGGTGGTACTTCGTGCCGATCCTCGTCATCGGCCTGCTGCCCTGGACGGTCGTGTTCTTCGTCCTGGTCGCGCGCGCGTGGCGGCTCGCGCCGAGCGAGCCGAACGGGTTCAGCTGGCAGCGCTTCGCGCTCGCGTGGTCGGCGGTCATCTTCCTGTTCTTCAGTGCGTCGGATTCGAAGCTGCCGTCATACATTCTTCCGGTGTTCCCCGCCCTCGCGCTGGTCGTGGGCTGGCAGCTTGCCCACGCCCCGGCGGCGATCCTGTCGCGGTTGACGCTGCTGGTCGTCGCCGCCGCCGGTCTCGTCACGCTCGCCATGCTGTCCGGCTACCCCGCGCTGGTCGGGCGGATCGCCGATCAGCGTCAGCCGGCGGGACCGCTGCTCGCCTATGGGCCGTGGATCGAGGCGGGGTTCGCGCTGGCCTGCCTGGGCGGAGCCGCCGGCTGGTGGTGGCTGCACCGGGAGCGCAGGACGGCCGCCGTGCTGAGCATGGCGCTCGCTTCGCTCGCCGCGACGCAGCTCATCATGAGCGGCTACGACGAGCTCTCGGAGTCCCGCTCGAGCGAGCCGATCCTCGCCCGGGTCACGGCTGCGCACGGCGGCTTCAGGACCGACGTGCCGTTCTACACGGTGCGCATGTACGATCAGACCTTGCCGTATTATCTCGGGCGGACGGTGGTGCCGGTGGACTATCGCGACGAGCTGGGATTCGGCATCGATCGCGAGCCCGAGAAGGCGATCGGCACGATCGGCGAATGGCAGCGGCGTTGGCAGACCTCCGAGCAGGCTTACGCGATGATGGCGCCGGACGAATTCGAGCAGCTCAGGCACCGCGAGGTGCCGATGGTCGAGCTCGGGCGCGACGCGCGACGAGTGATCGTGAGCCGCCGATGATGACCTGGACCGCGTTCTCCTTCCTTTTCACCGGCGTGCTGCTGAACGCCGGCGCGCAGCTCCTGCTCAAGGCCGGCACCAATGCCCTGGGCGTGATCACGCTCGGGCCGGACGACTGGGTGCGGCAGCTCGGGCGCATCGCGGTCGAGCCCCACATCGTCTGCGGCGTCGGCTGCTACATCGTGAGCCTCGTGGTGTGGATCATGGGCCTGTCGCGCGTTCCGGTGTCGATCGCCTACCCGATGCTGTCGATCGGCTACATCGTCAATGCCGTCGCCGCGCATTACCTGCTGGGCGAGAGCGTGACGCTGTCGCGCTGGCTGGGCATCGGCTTCATCGTCGTCGGCGTCTGGCTGGTGGCGCGGGCGTGAGCGAGGCCTATCTCAAGTTCGCGAGCCCCGTGCTCGACGAGGCCACCGTCGCCGGCGCCGCGGAGGTGCTCCGCTCGGGCCACGTCGCGAGCGGTCCCTGGGTCCAGCGCTTCGAGCGCGAGCTCTCCGAGTTCTGCGAAGGCCGGCCGGTGCGGGCGCTGACCTCCGCGACCGCCGCGGTCGAGGTCGCGCTGCAGCTCTGCGGCATCGGGCCCGGGGACGAGGTCATCACTTCGGCCCAGAGCTTCTTCACCGTGCTCAACATGATCGTGAAGGTCGGCGCGAGACCGGTCTTCGTCGACTGCGACCTGCGAACCCGCAACATCGACCTCGCGCAGGTCGAGGCCGCGATCACGCCGCGCACGCGTGCCGTCGTGCCGACCCACTACCCCGGCTCGCTGGTCGACATGGACGCGCTGTTCGCGCTCGCGCGAGCTCGAAAGCTCCGGGTGATCGAGGATGCCGCGCTGGTGCTCGGATCGCGCTGGAAGGGCCGCAACGTGGGCGCGTTCGGCGACCTGACCACCTTCAGCTTCCACCCGAACAAGAACATCACGTCGATCGAGGGCGGCGCGCTGGTGGTCAACGACGAGGCGGAGGCTCGGCGCGTCGAGGTCCTGCGCTTCCACGGCATCACGTACCTTCCCGACCGGACGCGCGACGTCGCGTTTCCCGGAGGCAAATTCAATCTGCCTGACGTCAACGCCCGCATCGGCTGCGAGCAGCTCCGGCGGCTGCCGGAATTCCTGTCCCGGCGCCGCGCGCTGGTCGATCGCTACTTCGCGCGGCTCGCGACCGACCCGCCCTGCGTGCTTCCCCCCCGCCCGGCAGCCGGCGACGGCCAGTCCTGGAACATGTTCTGCATCCTCCTGCCGCTCGATCGCATCGAGCTCTCGCGCAAGGCGTTCCGCGACGCCATGGAAGGGCGCGGCATCGGCACCGGCGTGTCCTACGAAGCGCTGCACCTGTCCGCGCTCGGTCGCCAGTACGGCGGCCGCGAGGGACTCTTCCCCGGCGCGGAGCGCATCTCGCGCGAGACCGTGACGCTGCCGCTGCACGCGGGCATGACCGACGCGGACGTCGACCGCGTCTGCGCCGCGGTGGCGGAGATCCTCGCTGCGGCCAAGCGATGAACGCAGTCGCGCCCGAGCTCTCGGTCGTCATTCCGGTCTACAACGAGGAAGCGGGCCTCGAGAAGCTGTTCGAGCGGCTGTATCCGGCGCTCGACCGCCTCGGCCGGAGCTACGAGGTGATCTTCGTCGACGACGGCAGCCGCGATCGGTCCGCGGCGCTGCTCAAGGACGAGTTCCTGAAGCGCCCCGCTCAGACGCGGGTCATCGTGTTCAACGCCAACTACGGGCAGCACCTCGCGATCGTCGCCGGCTTCGAGCACAGCCGCGGCGCCCGCGTGGTGACGCTGGACGCCGACCTGCAAAACCCGCCCGAGGAAATCGGCAAGCTCATCGCCGCCATGGACGCAGGCCACGACTACGTCGGCAGCATCCGCCGCGCGCGCAAGGATTCCTGGTGGCGAAGCGCCGCGTCGAAGGCGATGAACCGGATCCGCGAGCGGATCACTCGGATCAAGATGACCGACCAGGGCTGCATGCTCCGCGCCTACAGCCACGACATCGTGCAGGCCATCGCCGCATCCCGGGAGATCAGCACCTTTATCCCCGCGCTCGCCTACACCTACGCCCACAGCCCGACCGAGGTCGAGGTCGAGCACGCCGAGCGCGCCGCCGGCGAGTCGAAGTACTCGCTCTACAAGCTGATCCGGCTCAACTTCGATCTGATCACCGGTTTCTCGCTCGTGCCTCTGCAGCTCTTCTCGATGTTCGGCATGATCGTCTCGGTCGGCTCGCTGGTCACCTACTTTATAGTCATCGTCGAGCGGCTGATCCTGGCCGGATGGCGCGAAGGCTTCGCCACGCTCTGGGACCGCGACATCCTCGCCTTCTTCCTCATCGGGATGGGGCTCTTCGGTATGGGCCTCATCGGCGAGTACGTCGGCCGAATCTATCAGCAGGTGCGCGAGCGCCCGCGCTACACCGTACGGGCGATCCTCGGCGCGACGGAGGACTCACAGGGCCCGCGATGAGCTCGGCCGTCGTCTTCGCCTATCACGACGTCGGCGTGCGCTGCCTCAAGCTGCTGCTCGCGCGCGGCGTGCGCGTCCCCCTGGTTGTCACCCACGCCGACGACCCCGCCGAGGAGGTCTGGTTCCAGAGCGTGCTGCGGACCGCGGCCGACTACGGCATTCCGGCGCTGACGCCCGAAGACCCCAATGCGCCCGGGATCGTGGCATGCCTCGCCGAATGCACGCCGGACTTCCTGTTCTCGTTCTACTACCGGCGGATGCTCAAGGCGCCGCTGCTCGCGCTCGCCCGCCACGGGGCGCTCAACATGCACGGGTCGCTCCTGCCCCGCTATCGCGGCCGGGCCCCGGTGAACTGGGCCATCATCCACGGCGAGACGCAGACCGGAGCGACGCTGCACTACATGGCCGAGAAACCGGACAGCGGCGACATCGTCGGCCAGACCGCGGTCCCGATCCTCCCCGACGACACAGCGCGCGAGGTCTTCACCAAGGTGGTCGTCGCGGCCGAGCTGACGCTCGATGCCGCGCTCCCTGCGCTGATCGAGGGCCGCGCGCCGCGCCGCGCGCAGGAGCTCGGGCTCGGCGGCTACTTTCCGGGCCGCAAGCCGGCCGACGGCATCATCGACTGGTCGAAGAGCGCGACCGAGATCCACAACCTCGTCCGCGCCGTCGCCCCGCCCTATCCGGGCGCGCGGACCACGCTCGCCGGCCTCCCCGCGCGCATCCTGCGCACGCGCGTGCTCACCGACGCGCCCGGGCTCCATGCCGTGGCGACGCTCAGCGCCGAGGACGGTCGCATCGTCGCCCGCTGCGGCGCCGGCGCGCTGGCCGTGCTCGATCTCGAGGTCGACGGCGCGCGCGTGGCGCCCGAGGCCTTCGCCGCGCGTTTCGGCCGCGGAGCCGTGGCCGCAGGATCCGAGGGGTGAGCGCCGTCAACGGGTCCGGCGACGCGGTCGCGGGGCTGTCCAAGCACCGCATCGAAGCGCTCGCCGACGGCATCTTCGCGGTCGCGATGACGCTGCTGGTGCTCGACATCAAGATGCCCGAGAGCATCACCTACGCGAGCAACGCCGACCTGTGGCAAAGGCTGATCGGACTCGAGCATGCCATCGCGAGCTACGCCATCAGCTTCATCATGCTGTCGGTGTACTGGATCGCCCACCACTTCCATTTCCATTTCGTGCAGCGGACCGACCGCGGGCTGCTGTGGATCAACCTCTACCTGCTCCTGTGCATCACGCTGGTGCCGTTCACGACCGACCTCGTCGGCGACAACGTTCACCTGAGCCTTCCCGCGATCCTCTATGGCGTCAACCTGCTGCTGGTCGCGATGGCGTTCATCGCTCAGATCGAATACCTGCGGCGCCATCCTGAGCTCGCGACGCCGGAAATCTCCTCGGGCCCGGCGACGGCGCTGCTCCACCGCCGCGCTTGGTTGATGACGATCGTCCCGCTGGTCTCGATGGCGATCGCGTTTTACAGCCCTCGCTTCGCCCTGTATCTTTACCTCTCGCTGCCCCTGCTCCACGCGGTTCCGAGCCGGCTCGATCGCATCGCGAGACGGAGCGCGCATCGCGAGATGCAATGAGAAAAATCCTGATCCTCGGCGTCAACGGCTTCATCGGGCATCACCTCTCCCAGCGGATCGTCGCCTCGACCGACTGGGAGATCTACGGCATGGACATGCAGACCGACCGCATCGCGGACCTGCTGCCGGAGAAGCGCTTCCACTTCTTCGAAGGCGATATCACCATCAACCGCGAGTGGATCGAGTACCACATCAAGAAGTGCGACACGGTGCTCCCGCTCGTGGCCATCGCGACACCGGCCACCTACGTGCGCGAGCCGCTGCGGGTGTTCGAGCTCGATTTCGAAGCCAACCTGCCGATCGTGCGCGCCTGCGTGCGGCACAGGAAGCGCGTCGTGTTCCCGTCGACCTCGGAGGTCTACGGGATGTGCCGCGACGAGGCCTTCGACCCCGAGACTTCGGACCTCGTGCTCGGCCCGATCGACAAGCCGCGCTGGATCTACGCCTGCGCGAAGCAGCTGATGGACCGCGTCATCCACGCCTATGGCATGGAACAGGGACTCGACTACACGCTGTTCCGTCCGTTCAACTGGATCGGGTCGGGGCTCGACTCGATCAACACGCCCAAGGAAGGCAGCTCGCGCGTGATCACGCAGTTCCTGGGCCACATCGTGCGTGGGGAGCCGATCAAGCTGGTCGACGGCGGCACGCAGAAGCGCGCCTTCACCTACATCGACGACGGCATCGCAGCGCTCATGAAGATCATCGCCAACGAGGGCGGCGTGGCGAGCGGCAGGATCTACAACATCGGCAATCCCGCGAACAACCTCTCGGTGCGCGAGCTCGCCCGGATGATGCTGGATCTGGCGCTGGGCTACCCGGAGTATCGCGAGAGCGCCGCCAAGGTCAGGCTCGTGGAGACGACCGCGGAGGCCTACTACGGCAAGGGCTACCAGGACGTGCAGAACCGGGTCCCGAAGATCGACGCGACCTGCGCCGACCTCGGCTGGCGGCCCGTCGTCTCGATGGAGGAGTCGCTGCGCCGGATCTTCGACGCGTACCGCGGCCTGGTCGCGGACGCGCGCGCCCTGGTCGAGTGATGCGGCGCATCCGCGGCGCAGGGCGCTGCGCTGGAGTCGAGCGACCGCCATGCTGCTCGCTCTGAAAATCGACGTCGACACGCTGCGCGGCACGCGCGAGGGCGTCCCGCGGCTCGTCGAGATCCTGCGGCGACACGACGCCGGCGCGACCTTCCTGTTCAGCGTAGGGCGGGATCACACCGGCCGCGCGATCCGGCGGGTGCTGCGCCCCGGCTTCTTCGAGAAGGTGCAGCGCACGTCGGTGGTTCGCCACTACGGCGTGAAGACGCTGCTCTACGGCACGCTCCTGCCGGGGCCCGACATCGGCAGGCGGTCAGCGGACATCCTGCGCCGCGTCCGCGACGAGGGCTTCGAGGTCGGCCTGCACTCCTGGGACCACGTGAAGTGGCAGGACGGGCTCGACGGCGCCTGCGCCGAATGGACCGGTGGCCAGATGACGCTCGGCTGCGAGCGCTTTGCCGAGATCTTCAAGGAGCCGCCGCGCGTCCACGGCGCCGCCGGCTGGCAGATGAACGTTCACGCGCTGCGCCTGACGCAGGTCCTCGGCTTCGACTACTGCTCCGACGGACGCGGAACGCATCCGCACCTGCCCGTATGGAACGGGGAGCTCATTCGCTGCCCGCAACTGCCCACGACGCTGCCCACGCTCGACGAGCTGATCGGCGTCGACGGCATCGACGAGGCCAACGTCGCCGATCGGCTCCTCGAGTCGACCGCGTCCCCGCCGAAGACGCCCGAGCCCGCGGCGCACGTCTATACGCTGCACGCCGAGCTCGAAGGCATGCGCCTCGCTCCGGCCTTCGAGAAGCTGCTCTCCGGCTGGAAAACCCAGGGCTACCGCCTCGTGGCGATGCGCACGCTCTACGAGAGCCTGCAGGCGTTCTCGCTGCCGCGCTGCGAGGTCGCCGCGGGGAAGCTGCGCGGCCGGTCGGGGACGCTGCTCGTCCAGGGCCGCGAGTTTCTCGGTGAGGTCGATCTGGCGGAAGCCGCCTGAAAGGAGAACGAATGGTTGCGCTCGACAGGAAGGTTGCCGATTTCACCGCCGTGTCGACCGGGGGGCCGTTCAAGCTCGCCGATCAGCGCGGGCACGCCGTGGTCGTGTACTTCTATCCCAAGGACAACACGCCCGGCTGCACCACCGAGGGCATGCAATTCCGCGATCTCTTCCGCGCGTTCCAGAAGGCGGGCGCCATCGTCGTCGGCGTATCGCGCGACAGCCTCAAATCGCACCAGGGCTTCAAGGCGAAGCTGGGCTTCCCGTTCGAGCTCATCGCCGACCCGGACGAGAAGCTCTGCGACCAGTTCGGCGTGATCAAGATGAAGAACATGTACGGCCGCAAGGTTCGCGGCATCGAGCGCAGCACCTTCCTGATCGACGCCGAGGGCAAGCTCGCCCGGGAGTGGCGCGGCGTCAAGGTCGCCGGGCATGCTGACGAGGTGCTGACGGCGGTCAAGGCCCTGTAGGAGCGCTGCGGCGCGCGGCGTACCCTCGACTATTCCCGGGGCGGAAGAGAAATTTTCCTCCCTCCCGTGACGTACACAAGGTATATGACAATGGTATAGTCGGGGTGATGCCTCCGAGAGGATCCGCGACATTCGCGCGGCCGACGCAGCGGCCCGGCTTTCCCGCACGAGCGGAAAATGCCTGAGCTGTGGAGGACCCTTCTTGGCGACTCGGTCGCGTACGATCCGCAATACCACGATAACGCTCGCATCGAGATCGCGAGCTTCATCACCGAGGCACCGGGGCTCGTCCTGGACGTCGGCTGCGGCGGCGGCGCCACCGGCAGGCTTCTCAAGGAGAAATTCCCTGGCATCCGGGTCGTCGGCATCGAGAGCAATCCGCAGGCCGCCGCGCACGCCCGCCAATTTCTCGACGAAGTGATCGTCGAGCCCATCGACGGCGTATCGCTGGACGAGCACCTCGACGAGCGCGTCGCGCTCGTCCTCATGCTTGACGTGCTCGAGCACCTGTACGACCCCTGGCGGAGCCTCGTCAAGGTACACAGCTGGCTCGATCCGGCAACGCGCGTCCTCGCGAGCGTCCCCAACATACGCAACCTGGCAACGCTCGATGACCTCGCCGGGGGCCGGTGGGAATACGGCCCGAACGGCGTTCTCGACATCACTCATCTGCGCTTCTTCACCAAGGCCTCGCTGCGGGAGCTCTTCGAGGAGACCGGCTACGACGTTCTCGACATGGTGCCGATCTACCGGCCCGAGACGGTCGATGGTCACATCCTCGAGCGCCGTCCCGGCCGGCTGACGACCCGCAACCTGTCGATCGCCTTCCGCGATCGCGAGGACCTGGAGGATCTCTACGCGCTTCAGTACGTGGTCGAGGCGCGTCCGCGCGCGGCGGTCGGCGACGGGCGCGCGTGGCGGTCGACGGATCGAGCGGCGCGATGAGCGGCGATCCGGCACCCGTTTCCCGCAACGCGCCCTGTCCCTGCGGGAGCGCGAAACGCTACAAGGACTGTCACGGCGCGATCGCGGCCCCGCCACTCGTCGAACCGAGCCGCGCTTTCGCGACCGCGGCGGCGCCGTCCGCCTACCTTCCTTCCGGACCGGATTGGGATCACCTTCCCCAAGCGCAGCGGGTCGCCTGCGGGCTGCTGATGCGCCGGGCGCTGGAGCGGCAGCGCGCCGGCAAGCTCGTGGCCGCGGCGGCGCTCTATCAGGAGGTTCTCTCCCGGGCCCCGAACACCCACGATGCGCTGCACATGCTGGGGGCGATCGAGCTGCAGCGCGGGAACCTCGCACAGTCGAAGGAATGGATGCTGGCGGCGCTCAAGCTCCGGGCGCTGTATCCGGAGATCGAGCGCAACCTCCAGATGGTGGACAAGCTGGAGCGCGCCGCGCGGCTGGAACGCGCAGCGACGGCGCTGTCCGAGGACCTGTGCGAGAAGGCGCTGCCCGGCCTCGTCGATCTCGCGCTTCGACCGGGACCGCGCCCGCGCTCGGGCCCGTCGCCCTCGAGGGACCGCAAGCGGCGCTCCGAGCGGGCGGTCCATCTCATCGCCGGTGTTCGCGATTCGGGCGACGACGGGGCCTGGATGGTGCGAAGGCTCGCGACGCTGCTCGCCTCGAGCGGCTGCGTCGTCTGGGCCGACCGGCACGCGAGGCTCCCGCTCGCCTCGGCGCGGCGGCTCGTACCGGAGATCGGCGACTTCCCCGACGGCGGCTGCCACGTGTTCGTCGGCGTCGATGTCGATTGTGGCGAGTGGCTCGATCGCGCGGAGGCCGATCGCGTGATCGTGCTCTGCCAACCGGCGGCGCCGTCGCAGCTTCTCGAGCAGCTGCGCGCGATCGCCCGCGATGGCGCACGACCGCTGGAGCTCGTCTTCCCCTCGCGCGCGATGGCCGCGCGCTTCGGCGCGGGCCACGCGGTCCTGCCGCCGCCGGTCGCCGCCGATGCCGAGTTGATCGGTGACGAGCGCGGGCGCGGTTCCAGCTCTCCCCGGAGCTTCGCCCTGGGCCTCGTCGGCACGCACTGGCAGGGGAACCCGAGCGGAGACGCCGCGTTCCTGCAGCAGCTCGCCTCCGCATCGCCGAGCATGGAGATCTACGATCCGGGTGCGCTGCGCTACTTGGTCGGCGCCAAGGCCAGCGTGCGCTGCCGCAACCGCGGCGCGGCCGCGATGCGGGCGTTCGTGCAATCCGTGGACTGCATCCTGCACGTCGACGGCCCCTGGTGGCTCGAGGGCGACGGACGCGAGCTGTTCCTCGCCATGGCTTCGGGCGTGCCGATCGTCTGCCCGCGCGCGTCGCTCTTCGCCGAATACGTCGACCACGGCGTCGACGGCCTCCTCTACGACGATCGCGATCAGGCGCTCGAGTATCTGGCGGCGCTCAGAGAATCGCCGTCGCGCTGCGCGGAGCTCGGCCGCGCGACGCGGGCGAAGATCGGCGCACTGCTCGCGCCCGAGCGCGTGGCGAGCTTCGCCGCCCGCCTGGTTCCCCCGGAGCCGGCCGCGCTTCCGCGCGGCGCGGGCGTCGCGCGCGAGCTGATCGCCGCCAAGTGATCGCCAGCGTCTCGCCACCGGTTTCTGCGCCGCCTGTCTGGGCGATCGCGTTCTACCTGCCCCAGTTCCACCCGATCCCCGAAAACGACCAGTGGTGGGGCAAGGGCTTCACCGAGTGGACGAACGTCACCCGCGCCCGCCCCAACTTCGCGGGCCATTACCAGCCGCGGCTGCCTGCCGACCTCGGCTTCTACGATCTTCGCCTGCCCGAGACGCTCGAGGAACAGGCGGCTGTCGCGCACCGGCACGGCATCCACGGCTTCTGCTATCACTACTACTGGTTCGCGGGCAAGCGCCTGCTCGAGCGCCCGGTGGAGACGATGCGCACGACCGGGCGTCCCGACTTCCCGTACTGCGTCTGCTGGGCGAACGAGAACTGGACCCGCCGCTGGGACGGTGCCGACGCCGACGTGCTCATCGCGCAGCGTCCGTCCGAGGCCGACGACGAACGCTTCATCCGCGACCTGCTCCCTCATCTGCGCGACCCGCGCTACATCCGGATCGATGGGCGGCCGCTGATCATCGTCTACCGCGTGGGCATGCTGCCGCGGCCGCGGGCGACCGCCGCCACGTGGCGCTCCGTCTGTCGCCGCGAGGGCATCGGCGAGCTGTATCTCTGCGTCGCCAAGACCTACGACACGGCGGATCCGGCGACGTACGGCTTCGACGCGATGGTCGAATTCCCTCCGCACGACGTGCGCGTCCCGGCGGTCAATGCCCGCGTCGAGATCACCAACCCCGAGTTCCGCGGCTCGGTCTACGACTACCGGCAGTACGTCCACGACGTGCTCGAGCGGCCGGAGCCCCGGTACGTCCTTCACCCCACGGTCATGCCGGGATGGGACAACACGGCCCGGCGACCGAATCTCGCGAACATCTTCATCCATGCGACGCCGGAGCTTTACGAGACATGGCTTCGGGAAACGATCGCCCGCGCGGTCGAGCGACGCCGTCCCGAGGAGCGGCTGGTCTTCGTGAACGCCTGGAATGAATGGGCGGAGGGCGCCTACCTCGAGCCCGATCAGCGTTTCGGGCAGCAGTACCTCGAAGCCACGCGGCGCGCGCTGGATGCCCTCCCGCGGCGCGACGGCGCGCCCCGCGCGATGTCTGTCGAGTCGGCGCTCGGCGCCTAGCTCGGGACAGAACGACTGTGACGCGGGCGCCACAACCGCTCGTGAATCGCGGCCGCTGAAACGCAAGTTCTTGTGTGCCGGGGGACCGTAGTCTAGGATGGCACGAGCCGTCGTCTCGAGCCCCAAGGAGGCCCATGGTCGAGCGCAATCTTCGTCTCGCCCCCCACGTCAGCAAGACCGCCAAGAGTTCCCTTCCCAAGCTTTTCGTGCTCGACACCAACGTGCTGATGCACGATCCGACGAGCATCTTCCGCTTCGAAGAACACGACCTGTACCTTCCTATCCTCACCCTCGAGGAGCTGGACAACAACAAGAAGGGCGTCACGGAGGTCGCGCGCAACGCGCGCCAGGCATCGCGCTACCTCGACGAGCTGGTCACCGCGGCCGTGGCGATCAGCGGCGGCGACATCTCGGCGGGGATTCCGCTCAAGCCCGCGAGCGGCGGCGCAGCGACGGGAAGGCTCTTCCTGCAGACCGAGGCGATCACGACCGCGCTCCCGCCCTCGCTCGTCGGCGGGAAGGCCGACAACCAGATCATCGCCGTTGTCATGCACCTGCAAGCCGCCACGCCGAAGCGCAGCGTGATCCTCGTCACCAAGGATATCAACATGCGCATCAAGGCGCATGCGCTGGGGATCGCGGCCGAGGATTACTTCAACGACAAGGTTCTCGAGGACACCGACCTGCTCTACACCGGCATGCGCGAGCTGCCGGCTGATTTCTGGGATCGCCACGGCAAGGGCATGGAATCGTGGCAGCACGGCGGCCACACGTACTACCGCGTGACGGGCCCGTTGAGCCACAGCCTGCTCGTGAACGAGTTCGTCTATCAGGAGGGCAAGGGTCCGGGCGAGACGCCGCTCTACGCGATCGTGAAGGAAGTGTCGGGTCGGACGGCGGTGCTGCAGACGCTGCGCGACTACTCGCACAACAAGAACAACGTCTGGGGCATCACCGCGCGCAACCGCGAGCAGAACTTCGCGCTCAACCTGCTCATGAACCCCGAGATCGACTTCGTGACGCTGCTCGGCCAGGCGGGGACAGGCAAGACGCTGCTCGCGCTCGCCGCGGGACTGATGACCACGCTCGAGTTCAAGACCTACTCCGAGATCATCATGACCCGCGTCACCGTCCCGGTGGGCGAGGACATCGGCTTCCTGCCGGGCACCGAGGAAGAAAAGATGAACCCGTGGATGGGCGCCCTCGAGGACAACCTGGACGTGCTCAACAAGACCGACGACGAGGCCGGCGAATGGGGCCGCGCTGCGACCCGCGACCTGATCCGCTCGCGCATCAAGGTGAAGAGCCTCAATTTCATGCGCGGGCGCACGTTCATCAACAAGTACCTCATCATCGACGAGGCGCAGAACCTGACGCCCAAGCAGATGAAGACGCTGATCACCCGCGCGGGGCCCGGCACCAAGGTCGTCTGCCTCGGGAACATCGCCCAGATCGACACGCCCTATCTCACCGAGGGCAGCTCGGGGCTCACCTACGTCGTCGACCGGTTCAAGGGCTGGTCGCACTCGGGGCACGTGACGCTGCTTCGCGGCGAGCGCTCGCGGCTCGCCGACCGCGCGGCGGAAGTGCTGTAGCGAACGGGCCGGAGCGCGTCAGGCCGGCGCGGCCTGCCTCGGGGGCAGGTGGTGCCCCCCCAAGCCCGCCTTGCGCAGGTAGCGCAGGAACCGCGCGAGCTCGGCGGGGTCCCGCGCGATGGGATGCCCCGCGATGTCCGCGAGGAAGCGCGACAGCACCTGGTCGGCCTCGAAGGCGGCCAGCGCCCGGACGTGGGAATAGGTGTTCTCGCCGTGCAGCCGGTAGAGGTAGAGCGGCTCGTCGAGGAACGCGAGCTCGGTCTCCCGGCTCGCGGCGAGAACGAAATCCCAGTCGTGGCACACCCGCAGCGAGCAGAATCCGCCCGTGCGGTCGAGGAGATCACGGCGGAACACGAAGTTGCCGCTCGAGATCGCGATGTTGGTCTTCACCAGGACGTAGAGCAGGTCGCGCCCCTCCCGCGGTTCGAGAAGCGCCTCGCGTAGAGGCCGCGCATCGGCGTGCGACGCCGGGACCTCGTTCCCGTCGTCGTCGATGAAGCGCGTGCTCGAGAAGGCGAACGCCGAGCGCTGCCGGCTCATCTCCTCGAGGAGCCTCGCGAGACGCGTGGGCGCGTAGAGATCGTCCGAATTGATCAGGGCGATCACCTCGCCCCTGGCGAGGGCGAGGCCGCGATTGAGCGCATGGTGCGCGCCGGCGTGCTCCTGGTGCACGACGGTCAGCGCATGGCTGCGGCTGCGCGCCGCGTAGTCGTCGAGCACCGCGGCCGTCGCGTCCGTCGATCCGTCGTCGACGACGATGACCTCGAGGTTGCGATGAGTCTGCGCGAGCACCGAGTCGAGAGCCGCGGCGACGTACGCGGCGTGGTTGTACGCCGGCATGACGACCGATACGCGCGTCCCGGACGAAAGCTCGGGCGCCGCCGGCGAGCGGACGCTGCGCAGCACGCCGGCCTGAGATTCGGCGATCGCGCGCACCGCGGCCCATGTAGGACGCAGCGGCGTCGGCGGCGGCTCCCGGACCGCGAGCGCCGAGGACACCGCCTGGAGGTACTGCCGGCCGTAGCGCTGGTCGGGCTCGAGGTGACAGCCCTCCGCCCATTCGTTCCAGGCGTTGATGAACACCAGCCGCTCGTCGCCTTCGAAGCGCAGCCGGGTCTGCATCACGACGCGCTCGAGCCAGTATCCGAATATCTCCGGCGAGGACCCGACGAAGACACTGCCCGCGTCCTGACGGCGCGCCGTGTTGTCCCAGCCCGGGACCAGCGTGCGAAACAGCTTGAAGCCGGGCATGCGCCTCGTGAGCGACTGGGTCACGAAGCTGCGGTAGTTGAAGACGCTCCCCGCGAAATCGGCGTTCGTGAAATCGCAGCGGTGCGCCACGCTTATCGGCGACAGGGCGTGCGGAGGGAATTCCACGGCGGCATCGAAGCCGAAGAGCTCGGGATCGGCCTGCAGGGTCGTCAGGGCTGCGACGAGATAGAGCTCGCCCGCCCCGCTGCGCCGCGCCTCCTCGCGCCACAGCGCGGTCGTCTGCGCCGGGTCGGGAATCTCGTCGGCCTTGTAGACGATCAGCAGCGGCCTGCCGCCGACGCGGATGTAGCGGCGGTCCGCGAACATCGGGATGAGGTCGCGGATGAACGCGAGGCTGTCGGCGGGCGAGTAGCGCTGCGCGAGCAGAACCTCCTGATCGCGACCGTCCCAGCGCCGCGTCCAGTTTTCGTTCGCCCAGCAGACGCAGAACGGAAAATCAGGTCGTCCGCTGGCCAGCACCGCATCGAGCGGAAACTCGAGCAGCCGCTTGCCGCTGAACCAGTAGTAGTGATAGCAGAAGCCGTGGATGCCGTGCTCGCGCGCGAGCGCCGCCTGCGCTTCGCGGACGTCCGGGTTGCGCAGGTCGTAGTAGCCCAGCTCCCCGGGCACGTGGGGCTGGTAGTGTCCCGCGAAGTTCGGGCGCGCCTTGCGGACGTTGGTCCACTCGGTGAACCCCTCGCCCCACCAGGCGTCGTTCTCGGGAATGGGATGGAATTGCGGCAGATAGAACGCGATCAAGCGCACGTCGGCCTGCGCCGGGCTCTCGTGAGCGCTTTTCGCTTCGCCGGCGTCCCGCGCTTCGGAGGCCGTCATGCAGCTTCGCTTGCGACGGCTTCCCCGACCACCACGCCCGGCAGGCCGATCGTTCGGGCAAGCTGCGGCATCGTATAGAAAATCGCTGCGCGGCGCCGTCCCTGGAGGCTCAGCTCGCCCAGCCGATCGATGAGGAACGGCGGCTCGTCGTCGGCGACGACCATCCCGGTGCGCTCCGCCGCCGCCGAATCGAGCCAGTGCGACACGGTCTGGGGGCCGGCGAGGACGAGGAGCAGCCCGCCGCGCGGCAGCTCGCCCGCGGTTCCGTCGAGGACGTCCCAGCCCGTGGCGCGCGCGCCGTCGGTCCAGCGCCGGATCGGCACGGGTGCGCACCGCGCCCGCAGGCTCTCGAGGACCCTCTGCGCCGCCTGCAGCGTCGCGGGAGAGGCTACTAGGTGGATCGCGGCCGCGGAGCGAAGCCACGTCGTCGCTTCGTCGGGCGTTGCGCAGAGCGGACGCAGACGAGGGAGCACCTCGCGGCAGATCTCCCGCTCGATGGCGTTCTGCCGAAAGGCGTCCGTGACGAGCTGCAGGTTGTTGCGCAATCCCGGGGACTGAGGCCGCAGCGCGCGCGCCCGCTCAAGGTATCGGCGGGCGACCTCGAGTTCCCCGAGCTGATAGTGCACGACGCCCAGCATGTGCATGGCGTCGAAATGGTCGGGTACGGCCGACAGCACGTCGGCGTACAGACGCCGCGCCTCGTCGAACCGCCGTTGCTGCTGCGCCTCCAGCGCGGCGCCGAGCAGGGGCGCGATCCGGCGCTCGGGCGTCTCCGGCGCTTCGGCCGGCTCGCCGGCCGCGCCCGCCCCGTGGCAAGCCTTGTATCTCTTGCCGCTGCCGCAGGGGCAGAGGGCGTTGCGCGCGACGCTCGGCATCGATCAGTATCGCCCGGGCTGCGCCAGGTTCTCGAAGCGCGTGTACTGGCCGAGGAAGGCGAGCCGGACCGTGCCGATCGGACCGTTGCGCTGCTTGCCGACGATGATTTCCGCCACCCCCTTGTCCGGCGATTCCTCGTTGTAGACCTCGTCGCGATAGATGAACAGGATGACGTCGGCGTCCTGCTCGATCGCCCCCGATTCGCGGAGGTCCGACATGATCGGCCGCTTGTTCGGACGCTGCTCCAGGCTGCGGTTGAGCTGCGAGATCGCGATCACCGGCACCTTGAGCTCCTTCGCGAGCGCCTTGAGCGAGCGCGAGATCTCGGAGATCTCGGTAGCGCGGTTCTCGCCGGCGGCGACCGCCTGCATGAGCTGGATGTAGTCGACGATGATCGCGCCGAGCTTTCCCCCGTACTGGCGCGCGAGACGTCGCGCGCGCGCCTTCAGCTCGAGGGGATTGAGCGCGGGCGTTTCGTCGATGTGGACGGCGGCTTCGGAGAGCCTTCCCAGGGCTTCGGACAGCCGCTGCCAGTCGTCCGGCACGAGCTGGCCGGTGCGCACCTTGTGCTGATCGAGCCGCCCGACCGCGCCGATGAGCCGCATCGCGAGCTGCATCGCGCCCATTTCCATGCTGAACACCGCCACGGGAAGCCGCACCGACAGCGCGATGTGCTCCCCCATGTTGAGCGCGAGCGCGGTCTTGCCCATGCTCGG
>Ga0335080_10001760_pt1 | contig 21491 bp, 24 predicted proteins | sample Lox_Sample_34_FD_206720 | JGI IMG/M metagenome (GOLD analysis project Ga0335080, IMG submission 206720) | Soil microbial communities from Loxahatchee National Wildlife Refuge, Florida, United States - Lox_Sample_3.4 | ecosystem: Environmental > Terrestrial > Soil > Wetlands | place: USA...
CGTCGAGAATGCGCTGCGCGTGCTGCTCGCCGTCGGCGGCTCCACCAACGCGGTGATTCACCTGACCGCGATCGCCGGCCGCCTCGGGATCCCGGTGTCGCTCGCCCGCTTCAACGAGCTCTCCGACGCGACGCCCGTGCTGGTCGATCTGAAGCCGACGGGCAGTCACTATATGGAGGACTTCTTCGCCGCCGGCGGCATGAGCGCCGTGCTGCATGAGTTGAAGCCGCTGCTCGATCTCGATTGCCTCACCGTCACGGGCGAGCGCCTCGGCGAGCGGCTGGCCGAGCCGCCGGAATGGATCGATCCCGCGATCGTTCGGTCGCTGTCGGCGCCGTTCCACCCGGTGGGCGGCCTGGTCGCGCTGTTCGGCTCTCTGGCGCCGAACGGCGCGATCCTGAAGCGCTCCGCCGCGGATCCGCGACTGTTCGAGCGCGCAGGACGCGCCGTGGTTTTCTCTTCGCCGGACGATCTCGCCGCGCGCATCGACGACCCCGCGCTCGACGTCACGCCCGACGACTTCCTGGTCATGCAGAACTCCGGGCCCAGGAGCGGCTACGGCATGCCCGAGTCGGGCTATCTGCCGCTGCCGGCGAAGCTCGCACGCGCAGGGGTCAAGGACATGGTGCGCATCTCCGACGCGCGGATGAGCGGCACCGCGTACGGCACGGTCGTGCTGCACGTCTCGCCGGAGGCCGCGGTCGGCGGCCCGCTCGCGCTCGTGCGCACCGGCGACGCGATTCGCATCTCGGTGCGCGAGCGACGCATCGATCTCGAGGTCGACGCCGCCGAGCTCGAGCGCCGCAGCCGGACCTGGACGCCGCCTGCCCTGCCTTCGCGCGGCTATCGCCGGCTGTACGCCGAGCGCGTGCTGCAGGCCGAAGAGGGCTGCGACTTCGATTTTCTGAAATAGGCGTCGCCCCGCTGCGACGTCTCGCGTCCGCCCGACAGCGGCGGCGCATTCTCCTACGGCCGAATCAGACGCGCACCGATTTCATGCCGCGCCGGCGGAAGGCTACATTGGGATCGCCTGAACTTCGGAGCGACGCGATGACCAACCGCATGCGACAGACGAGAAGCACGCTGCGACACTGGCGCAACTTCGTCACCGGCGCGCTGATCGGCGCTGCGATCCAGACGCCGGTCTATGCCGCCACCGAGGATTTGCCGGACGAGTGGGCCGCGCGGCTCCAGCATGGCGACTGGTCGCTGTGGCTGCTGGCCGGCTCGATCGTGCTCCTCATCGTCGCCGTGGCGCTCCACATGCACGCTCGAGCGCGGGGCACCACGGTGCGCACCGCTCCGGCGCACGAGCCGGAAAACGCGATCGGCCGGTACCGGCCGCAAGTCCATAGGCCCTAGAGCGCGACGCCCGCGGCGCTGCTAGTGCAGGCGCTGGCGGACCTTGCGGGTGGCGTCGCGGCGCTGCGCGCGCCGCTCGGCCCGGCTCACGCCTTCGCCGGCGCGCCGGGCGAGCCAGAAGCGATGGATGAGCACGGCGGCGACCGGCAGCTCGTCGATCAAGCCTTCGCGTTTCTCTTCGCTGTCGACCCAGTCGAGGTATTCGGGGTCGTGATCGCCGTACGCGAGCGCCTCGACCGGCAGCATCCAGTCGCGGGTGAGCTCGGTCGCGTAGATCGGCTCCCAGGCTTCCTCGCGCAACAGCACGCCGGTCATGTAGCCCTCGCACCACGCGCTCGCTTCCGGCGGCGGGGATTCCTCGCGGCGTCCCTCGCCCGCCTCGCGACCCTTGATGCCGTCCTCCGGACGATAGAGCAGCGGCTTGAAGCGCGTCGGCGAGTCGTTGAGCGTTCGCGCGATGCTGTTCTGCAGGCGCAGGAGCAGCGACAACACGCGCTCCGCCTGGTCGTTGTCGACGAAGACCGGGGAGACGCTGCGCTGGCTGTCGCTCCATACCACCGGCAGCCACTCCGAGGGCTGGATCAGCTCCGGCCCGCTCACGATCGCGGTGAGAAAGCCGTCGAGCATCTCGAGGTCCATGCAGTCCTGGGGAACGGCATTGGAGCCGAAGAACGCCTCGAGGTCGTCGTATTCGCTTTCGGTCAGCGATTCGTCGAGCTTGCTGGATTCAGCCATGGCAGCTTGAGCAGGGGCAGGAACGAAATCATCTCGCGGCGGGCGCTGGAATGCAAATGGCCGTTGGGCGGCGGCCGGAATATTCGCATCCCCGATCGTGTCTAAGCGAGCGCCGGGCCGCTCGCTCGCGGTCGGCCAATTCTCTGCGACCGACCAATATGCTAGATTGACCGCCGGAATGGGATCGATCTCATCGATGGCTGCGATCGGCTTGCCCGCCTTGCGCGTTCTGCGCCGCCGGATGGTGCGCGGCTCGCGGACCTGGGTGGGATACGCGGTCCTCGCTGCGCTCGTCTGGCCCTCGCTCGGCTCCCTGCCATGGGCGGTCGAGGTCGCAGGGCACGCTGATGCTCTCGAGCACGCTTTCGACGGGCACGATCTGGGGGAGGCGCCGGAGGATCACCACCATCACGACGCCTCGGACATCCCCGGCAGCCCGACCCACCCGATCGATCACGACTGCCCGCAGTGCCAGGCATTCAAGCACCTTTCGCGCTGCGCTCTCGTACAGCCGGCGGTGCCGGAGGTTCCGCTGCCCGCGGGCTCGCCGGTGCAGCCGTGCGTGCCGCACGAATCCGCGCAGATCGTCCGCCGCGCGGCGCTTCCCCCCGCGCGCGGTCCTCCCTCGCTCACCGGCGTCAGGGTCTCCTAGGCAACGGCGGGTAGGCCGATCATCGCTTCGGCGGAGCACATTCGCCGGGCGGTGTCGTCGGCGCCATATTCAGCCGTTTCCCGACGACGCTACTCGAGGGCAAGGTAAATGGCCAAGTCACGCTTTCGCGAGGCGCCCGCGCGCCTCGTCACGGATGCCGGATCGATCCGCCTCCTGGCGGCGCTCGCGGCGCTTGCGTTCCTGCAGCACGCAGCTGTCGTTCATGCCTGCGCCACCTGCGGCTGTTCGCTGTCGACCGATGCGGCGATGGGTTACTCGGCCGCGACCGGTTGGCAGGTGAGCTTCCAGTTCGACACGATCGACCAGAACCAGCTTCGCTTCGGCAGACACAGCGTCTCCTTCCCGGAGGTGGCGCAGATCAACAACGACGGCGGCGAGCAGGAAGTGGAGAAGGAGACGAACAATCACTACTACACGCTAGGCATCAGCTATTCGCCGAGCGCCGACTGGAATTTCAGGCTGCTCGTGCCATGGGTCTATCGGAACCACACGACCTACGGGGAGTCGCCGAACCCGCTTACGCCGGACCTGGTCAGCGGCGCATACGTCGACAGCCTTGGGGATATGCGCTTCATCGCTAGCTACCAGGGCTTCCTGCCGACGCACAACCTCGGCGTCCAGGTCGGCATTAAGGCTCCGACCGGGAACTACGGTGGGCCGAACGCCGACGACACCGGGATTGCCGGGCGCCATCCGGTCGCCTTCAGGTATGGGCCGAGCTCGCTCAATCCCTCGCCGGATAACCTCCTCGACACGAGCCTACAGCCGGGCACCGGCAGCACCGATCTCGTCCTCGGCGCGTACTACTACCAGGCGGTGAGCCAGAACTTCGACGCGTTCGTCAGCGGCCAATACCAACTCGCGATGTTTCACAAGCTCGATCAGACCGGCGAAGACTTCCGGCCCGGCAATCTTCTCAACGTCAGCTTCGGCCTGCGCTACGAGGAGAACCCGCACGTCGTTCCTCAGCTCCAGGTGAACATCACGCACAAGGCTTCCGATCAGGGGACGCTCGCGGACACGGCAGACTCCGCCGGGACGGTGGCCTACGTGAGTCCGGGGCTGACGGCGATGGTGGCTTCCAACTTGCACGTCTACGGTTTCGTTCAGCTCCCGGTGTACAGCGATCTGCAGGGCTATCAGCTGTTTCCGCGCTGGACCGCGACCGTCGGCGTCAGCTACGCTTTCTGATGGCTAGGCATGACTTCCGGTCGGGTCCAAAGGCCGCTATCCACCCGACCGATCCGATGCGTCGTCGCCTGCTGCTCGGGGCAGCCCTCGCGGCAGGCGGCTGCCTCGAGAGCCTTCCTGCCCGCGCCGACGAGCTGCAGCTGGGGCGCCCCGCTCCGCCGCTCGTGCTGAAGACGCTGGACGGACGCGACATCGCCACCAGCGATCTCAAGGGAAAGGTGGTCATCCTGACCTTCTGGGCAACCTGGTGCGAACCATGTCGCGAGGAGTTGCCGATGCTTTCGGAGTATGCGCAGCGGCACGCGAACCAGGGTTTGCAGGTCCTGGCGTTCAGTCTCGACGGTCCAGAGGCGATACCCAAGGTCCGCAGCGTCGCGGCGAGCCTGCACTTTCCCGTCGGGCTGCTCGGAAGCGCATGGGCCGGGGGCTACGGTCGGATGTGGCGCCTGCCTGTCAGCTTCGTCATCGACCGCGACGGTCGCCTCGCGCACGATGGCTGGGACGACGAAGACCCCGTTCTCACGGAGGCACGCCTGCACGGGATCGTCGACCCTCTGCTTCGCTAGCTGCGGGCCTTCAGCGGCGGCGCGCGGTCGGGGTGGCGCCCATCTCCTCGACGAGGACGACCGTGCGCACCGTGCCGGCGCGCTCGAACGTAAGCATGAGCGGAAACTCCTCGCCTAGCTTCAGCGGCTGCTTCAGGTCGAGCAGCATCAAATGGTAGCCGTTGTCGGGACTGAGCTCGAGCCGTGCGCCGGGCAGGACCTCGACCGACGGAACCGCGCGCATCCTCATCATCCCGTCCACGACCGCCATCTGATGGAGAACGACGTGCGCGGCCACCGGCGATGATGCGCGCACGAGACGATCGGCGTTCTTGCTGACGTTCTCCACCACGAAGTAGACGACACCAGTCCTCGCCCCGGGTGGCGTCGCGCGAGCCACGGGCTGTTCGATGAGCAGCGTGCCGAAGTCGTATCGCTGCGGGGTACCGGCGGTCGCGGCAAGCGCCGCTGTGCCGGCGAAGCCGAGCGCGACGAGGACGCCGCGCATTCCGCGCCGGCCTCCGGAGGCGTTCGGTAGGATTTCCATCGCGCGCTGAAGGGTGTCCGACCACTCTATCAGATGGCCGCTTCGCCGTCACCGCGGTGAAGCGCTGCATTCCGGGCGCGTGCGACGATGTTCTATCGGGTTGGCGCGCGGCGCGACGTAGCAGGTCGTTACAAGCTCGGTCTTCCGGCCGATCCGCCGACGCCAAGGCGTGGTAGATTGCCGACTCCCTCTCGCAGGCTCCGCTCGTGAAACGCACGCTTCCCACGCTCTTCGTCCTGGTCTTCTCGCTGCTGATCGCGGGGATGCAGGTCGGCGCGAAGATGCACGTGCTCGAGCATGTGGGCGAAGCGCTGCGCGAGACCTCGGACCACTCGCTCATCGCGCCGCACGACGAGCCCTGTCCGATCTGCGCGCTCTCCGCGAGCGGATCGCACGCGGTCACGAGCGACGCCCCGCAGCGCCCGCTGTGTGGCGTCGACCAGACGGACGCGCAATACGCGCCGGCCTCTATCGCGCCGGCGTTCCGGTCCTACTACCAGAGCCGCGCCCCACCCACGCTCCTTTGAGTCTCCGGGTCGCCATCGTCCGATGGCGTTCATCGCTCGCTCGAAGGAGGTCGCATGGCTCACCCATTCCGGGTCCCGCGCGGCGCAGCTGCGTTGACCGCGGCCGCGCTGGCACTCTCGTTCATCCCGACCGCCGTCGCAGCGTCGGACCCTGAAGTCGACGCCATCCGGGAGGAGCTGCGCGCGCTGCGCCAGTCCTACGATGCGCGCCTGAAGGCGCTGGAGGAGCGGCTCAAGGACGCCGAAGCGCGGGCTGCCGCGCCGCCGGCTGCCGTAGCTGCGCCGGCGCCTCCCGCCGCGCCCGCAGTCGCCGAATCGCCCGCCCCTCCGGCTCCGGCTTCCGCCGGGGGGAGCAGCGGCATCGCCGCGTTCAATCCCGCCATCTCCGCTGTGCTTCAAGGCACCTACGCGCACCTCTCGCAGGACCCGAACCAGTATCGCTTGAGCGGCTTCCTCCTCGATGCGGACGTGAGTCCAGGCCGTCGCGGCTTGAATCTCGGCGAATCGGAGGTCGCGCTCTCCGCCAACGTCGACGACAAGTTCGCGGGCAACCTCATCGTGTCGCTCACGCCGCAGAACACGGTCGAGGTCGAGGAAGCCTACGGCATCGTGACTGCGCTGCCCTACGGCCTCACGCCGAAGTTCGGCCGCTTCTTCTCGGGGATCGGCTACTTGAACGAGCAGCATCAGCACGCCTGGGATTTCGTCGATGCGCCGCTCGCCTACAATGCCTTCCTCGGCGGCCAGTACGACAACGACGGGCTGCAGCTCAAATGGATCGCGCCGACCGATCAGTACCTCGAGCTCGGCGCGGAGATCGGCAACGGCGACAACTTCCCCGGCACCGACCGCAACACCAACGCGGTCAACGCCGCCATCGCCTACGCGCACACCGGCGGCGACATCGGCGACAGCCACAGCTGGCGCGCGGGCGTGTCTTATCTCCATACGCGGGCGCAGGACCGCGATTCGACGGTCACCGACGCCTTCGCCCGCAGCGTGGACACGGGCTTCTCGGGCACGAGCGACGTCGCCATGGCCGACTTCGTGTGGAAGTACGCGCCCCACGGCAACGCCCAGGAGACTAACTTCAAGCTCCAGGGCGAGTACATCTGGCGCCGCGAGCACGGAGATCTCACCTACGACCGCGATGACACGCTCGGACTGATGCAGACCGCCGCGTACCGTTCGTCGCAGAACGGCTGGTACCTCCAGGGCGTGTGGCAGTTCATGCCCTACTGGCGAGTCGGCGCGCGCTACGACCGGCTCGATCCGGGCAGTCCCGACTACGGCGCGAACGGCGGGTACCTCGACGCGCCGGTGTTCCACCCGGAGCGCTACACGCTGATGGTCGACTGGACGCCGTCGGAGTTCTCCCGCCTGCGCCTGCAGGTCGCGCAAAGCCGGAACCAGGCCGGCGTAACCGACCACCAGCTCTTCGTGCAATACATCCTCACGCTCGGCGCGCACGGCGCGCACAAGTTCTGAAGGAGTCGCCATGAGAACCTTCCTTCGCAGTCTCGCCGCGCTGGCCTTCGCGGGATTCGCAGCTCCCGCGCCGGCCGCGCTCAACGTCTTCGCCACCGTGCCCGAGTGGGGCGCGCTCGCCCAGGAGCTCGGCGGCGACAAGGTGAACGTGTACGTGGCGACGAGCGCGCTCCAGGATCCCCACCACGTCGAGGCGAAGCCGAGCCTGATCGCGCGCGCCCGCAACGCCGACCTCGTGGTGGCGACCGGCGCCGAGCTCGAGATCGGCTGGCTGCCGCTCGTGTTGCAGCAGGCGGGCAACCCGAAGGTGCAGCCGGGCAAGCAGGCGTACTTCGAAGCCGCACCGAACGTGCCCATGCTCGAGAAGCCGGCCCGTCTCGACCGCGCCGAGGGCGACGTGCATCCGCTGGGCAACCCGCACATCCAGACCGATCCGCGCAACATCGCCCGGGTCGCCGGGCCGCTCAGCGCGCGGCTGGCCGAGCTCGATCCGGCCAACGCCGGCTACTACCAGGAGCGCGGCAAGGCTTTCGCGGCGCGCTGGAACGCGGCGATCGCGCGCTGGGAGCGGGAAGCCGCGCCGCTCAAGGGCGTCGCGGTGATCGTTCACCACAAGGACTTCACCTATCTCCTCAACTGGCTCGGGATGAAGGAGGTCGCCGCGCTCGAGCCCAAGCCGGGGATCGAGCCCACGACCTCGCACCTGGCCGACGTGCTCGCCACCCTCGAGCGCACGCCCGCGAAGATGGTGATCCGCGCGGCCTACCAGAGCGACCGGGCCTCGCAGTGGATCGCGGAGCGCGCGAAGATCAACGCGGTCGCGCTCCCGTTCACGGTCGGCGGCGACGATCGGGCGAAGGATCTGCTCGGGCTCTTCGACGACACGGTGGATCGGCTGCTCAAGGGGGCGCAATGACGAGCGGCGCGCTGGACTTCTCGATCCTGCTGCCCGCCCTCGTCGCGGGGCTGCTCGTCACGGCGACGCACGTTCCGCTCGGCATGCAGGTGCTCTCCCGCGGGATCGTCTTCATCGATCTCGCGATCGCGCAGATTGCGGGCTGCGGCGTGCTGCTCGCGGATCGCGCCGGCTTCGAGCCCGAGGGGATCGCGGTCCAGGCCGCCGCGCTCGTCGCGGCCCTCGCGGGCGCGTTGCTCCTCACCTGGACCGAGCGCGTCTGGCCGGAGGTCCAGGAAGCGGTCATCGGCGTGGTATTCGTGCTCGCCGCGACCGGCGGCGTGCTGCTGCTCGCGAGCAATGTCCACGGCAGCGAGCACCTGCGCGACCTGCTGGTGGGCCAGATTCTCTGGGTGCAGCCGCGCTGGCTCGCCTGGACCGCGGCGATCTACGCCGGCATCCTCGCGCTCTGGCTGGCCTGGGGGGCGAAGCTGGGCCGGATCGGCTTTTACGCGCTCTTCGCGCTCGCCGTCACGGTGTCGGTGCAGCTCGTCGGCGTGTATCTCGTCTTCGCGACGCTGATCGTTCCGCCGCTCGCGACGCGCCGGATGGCGAGGCACCGGCTGCTCGCCGCATGGAGCCTGGGTGGAGCGGGGTACGCGGCCGGCCTGGTCATCTCGACCGCGCTCGACCTGCCCACCGGCCCGGCCATCGTCTGGGCGCTGGTGGCGCTCGCAATCGCGTGGTATGCGCTCGCGCCGCGCGCCGCGACCGTGCCGCCGGGCGTCGCGTCCGCGGGCGCGCCAACTCGATCCGGCCCGTGAGCGCGCGAGCGGATGCCTCGCGTTCGAATCAGTAGGTGCGCATCCCCGACGAGCTGCTGCGCGTCGAAGTCGCAGGCGCAGCGGGCCGCGCGTTGCCGCGGCCGCCCGCGGCGGCGGCGCTCGTCGTCGACACCGCCCCGGAGCCATAAGGCCGGATGCCGGCGACGATGTCGTCGACGCTGGCCGGCTGGTACCCCGTGACGCCGGGCGGAGCGGCGATCAGCGGACAGCGGTCGGCGTCGGATATGGTGAGGAACTCGCCGCGCGCGCGCATCGCGTCGCGTGCCGGGCGACCGGCTTCGCTCAAGTCGAACGGCGGCTGCGTATCCTGATAGATCGTCGAGTTGCTGCGATCGAGTACCGCGTAACAGTTGATCGCTTCCGCGGCACCGGGTAATGCAGCGGCAGCGAGCGCCGCGGCGAGAACGAGACCTCTGCGCATGCGAGCCTCCGGAAGTAAGCACCCTTCGCGGGCGATTATAGTCCAGCCGCCCGGCGGGTCGAGTGCGCTGTAGTCTACTTACGCAGGAGCGCGATGCCGCGGTGGATGCCTTCGAGGGTGAGCGGAAACATGCGCGGGCCGAGGACGCCGAGGATCATCTGCGTCGATCGGCTGTAGCTCCAGCTGCGCTCCGGCTCGGTATTGAGCCAGATGGCGCGGCGATAGGCGTCGAAGAGACGCTGCAGCCAGGCGATCCCCGCCTCGTCGTTCGCGTACTCGACGCTCCCGCCCGATTCGGACAGCTCGTACGGGCTCATCGCGGCGTCGCCGACGAAGATCAGCCGCCAGTCGGGCCCGTACTTATGCAGGATGTCGAAGGTGGCAACGCGCTCGTTGCGCCGCCTGGCGTTGTCGCGCCACACGTAGTCGTAGACGCAGTTGTGGAAGTAGAAGTATTCGAGGTGGCGGAATTCGGTCTTGGCCGCGGAGAAGAGCTCCTCGCAGACCGCGACGTGCGGGTCCATCGAGCCGCCGACATCCAGAAAGAGGAGCACCTTGACGCGGTTGCGCCGCTCCGGGACGAGGTGCAGGTCGAGCCAGCCGGCGTTCTTCGCGGTGCCCTCGATCGTCGCGTCGAGGTCGAGCTCTTCCGGAACGCCTTCGCGGGCGAAGCGGCGCAGCCTGCGGAGCGCGACCTTGATGTTGCGCGTATTGAGTTCCACCGAGTCGTCGAGGTTCGCGAAGCTGCGCTCGTCCCAGACCTTGACCGCGCTGCGGCTGCGCCCGCTTTCCTGGCCGATGCGGATCCCTTCGGGGTTGTAGCCGTACGCGCCGAACGGGCTCGTGCCCGCGGTGCCGATCCACTTCGAGCCGCCCTGATGGCGCGCGCGCTGCTCCTCGAGTCTCTGCCTGAGACTCTCCATGAGCTTGTCCCAGCCACCGAGGGCCTTCACCAGCGCCTTTTCCTCCTCGGTGAGCGTGCCCTCGATCAGCTTTCGAATCCACTCCTCGGGGATCTCGGCGCGGATGTCGAAGATGCCCTCCACGCCGTGGAAATAGGCGCCGAAGGCGAGGTTGAACCGGTCGTAGAGCGCCTCGTCCTTCACCAGGCAGGTCCGCGCGAGAAAGTAGAAATCGTCGATGCTGTTCGCGACGACGTCGCGCTCGAGCGCTTCGAGCAGGGTGAGGAACTCGCGCGTCGAGACCGGCAGCCTGGCGGCTTTGAGGTGGAGGAAGAAGTCGACCAGCATGGACCGGCTATCGCGGCCGTTCCAGCTGATATCTGAGATGTTGCTTCACCGCGGGCCATTCACCCTCGATGATGCTGAACACGACCGTGTCGCGATAGCTTCCGTCGGGCGAGATCTGGTGGTTGCGCAGCACCGCGTCCTGCTTGGCGCCCAGGCGCAGGATCGCCTCGCGCGAGGCGTGGTTGAACCAGTGCGTGCGGAACTCGACCGCGATGCACCTGAGCGCCTCGAAGGCGTGCGTGAGCAGCAGCAGCTTGCACTCGGTGTTGAGCGCCGTGCGCTGCACGCGCTTCGCGTACCAGGTGTAGCCGATCTCGAGCCGCCGATTGGCCGCGTCGACGTGGAAGTAGCGCGTGCAGCCGACGATCTCGCCGCTCGCCGCGGCGCGCACGACGAAAGGCATGGCGCCGTCTCGCTCGCGCATGGCGAGCGCCGCGTCGATGTAGGCGGCGGTGCGCTCGGGCGCCGGCACCGAGGTGTACCACAGGCGCCAGAGCTCGCCATCGCCGGCAGCGCGCCGCAAGCCGTCCTCGTGCTCGCGGGCGAGCGGCTCGATCGTCGCGTGGCGACCCTCGAGCGTGACGGGGCCGACGAACGCCACGCTAGCGACCCGAGCGGGCCATGAATGCGACGCGCTCGAACAGGTGCACGTCCTGCTCGTTCTTGAGCAGCGCGCCGTAGAGCGGCGGTATGACCACTTTCTTGTCCTGGCTGCGGAGCGCCTCCGGCGGGATGTCCTCGGCCAGCAGGAGCTTCAACCAGTCGAGCAGCTCCGACGTCGACGGCTTCTTCTTGAGCCCCGGCACTTCGCGCAGCTCGAAGAACACCTCGAGGGCTTCCTTGAGAAGCGATTTCTTGAGCCCCGGGAAGTGCACGTCGACGATGCGCGTCATCGTCTCCTTGTCGGGGAAGCGGATGTAGTGGAAGAAGCAGCGGCGCAGGAACGCATCGGGCAGCTCCTTCTCGTTGTTGCTGGTGATCACGACCAGCGGCCGGTGCGTCGCGGAGATCGTCTGCTGCGTCTCGTAGACGTAGAACTCCATCCGGTCGAGCTCGCGCAGGAGGTCGTTCGGGAACTCGATGTCGGCCTTGTCGATCTCGTCGATCAGGACCACCGCCGGAGTGTCCGACTGAAAGGCCCCCCACAGCACGCCGCGCTTGATGTAGTGGGCGATGTCGGCGACATGCTCGTCGCCGAGCTGCGAATCGCGGAGCCGCGATACCGCATCGTACTCGTAGAGGCCCTGCTGCGCCTTGGTCGTGGACTTGATGTGCCACTGGACGAGCGGGCGCCCGATCGCGCGGGCCACCTCCTGCGCGAGCATCGTCTTGCCCGTGCCGGGCTCGCCCTTGACCAGCAGCGGCCGCTCGAGGGTGATCGCGGCGTTGACCGCGAGCATCAGGTCGGGTGTGGCGACGTAGCTGTCGGTGCCTTGGAAGCGCATGGGATGCGGGTCTCGTGCCGGTCGCGGATGGCCTCGAAGCCCGCCGCCGCGGGCGGCCCGAGCCTGGGCCAAGTGTAACGCAACCGCGGAGGTCGGCCGCCTCAGGCCGCTCGCCTGCGCGTGCCCGGTTCCGCACCGCCCACCGCGATCCACGGGCTCTCGCTGCGCGCGCGGGCCCGCCATTGCGATGCGGTCACGCCGGACCACTGGCGGAAAGCCGTGGCGAACGCGCCCGGGTTTGCGTACTGGAGCACGCACGCGATCTCGCCGATCGGCATGTCGGTGTCGCGCAGGAGCTGCTGAGATACCGCGAAGCGGACTCTTTCGGCGAGACGCCGGAAGCTCACCCCGTGGGCTTCGAGCTGCCGGTCGAGCGTGCGCCGATGGACCGAGAGCGCGGCGGCGACGTCGGCCATCGAGCCGCGGCCGCTGAGCATCTGCCGCCGCAGCACGCGGCATACTCGATCGGGCAGCCCGGTGCAAGCCGTCGCCTCCATGAGCTCCGCGCACTTCAGCAGCGTGCCATGCAGCTCGTCGTTGGCCCGGTGCACTGGCCGCGTCAGCCAGTTTCGGGCGAACACGATGCTCGCGTGGTCCGCGTCGAAACGCACCGGTGCCCCGTAGAAACTGCGGAACGGCTGCGGGTCGTGCGGACGGCTGAAGGGAAGCAAGACCTCCCGGGGCGTCCAGTCGCGACCGCAAACCTCGCGCAGGATGTTGCAGGCGAGCGCGCTGCCGCATTGATAGACCTGGTCCGCGCCGGGTAGGCCGGGCTCGTAGATTGCGTACGACCACATCGCCAGCTCGCCGTGCTCGGACAGCGTCGCGACTCCGACGGTGCTGTTGATGCCGAGGAAGCGGTTGATCGCGCGCAGGCCTCTGCCGACGTCCGGCGCATGACGTGCCAGCGAACCCAGGATGCCGAGCGACGCAAGATCCGCCTTCCTGCCCAGAAGCAGGCCGAAGTGCCGGCAGCCGGTCCGTTCGACACACGCACGAAGCAGTTGGCTCTCGGCGGCGTTCGCGACGAAGTTGTTCGCCTTGTCGAAGGTGTGAGCGGGGATGCCCGTTCGGTCGAAGAGCTCCGCCGGATCGACGCCGAACTGCGCCAGGACTTCGGGGACGGCCCGCATCGGACCCACCCGGGAGAAGCCTTCGTTACTGCGCGGCGTAGGAGGTGAAGCAAGCGTTCGCGATGCTGTCTGCTGCATGTGCGTGATCCTCGACTGGTGCGATGGTCCGGCTCCTCTCGCGCCGCGACCCGACCGGGGGCGCGGATTATGTCACAAAATCAGAAGCGGGCGGCGCCCGCTCATCGCAAACTTGCGTCCGGCCGGAGAGCGGGCGACCGATGGAAGCTTGCGCCGGTACCCGTCATGAGTAGGAGGAGGCATGGGCGGGGAGCGTCCGAGGGTCGGGGGGACCGTTTCACGGACAGCGGCGCTACAGGCGCTTGCGCTCCGGCCACCCGCTTTCGGCGCTCGCGGCTAGCCCCCGAGGTAGCGCAGGGCCCAGAGGACGCTCATCCCGACGACGATCGTCGTCACCGCGCTCCTCGACCACCACGCGACCGCGCCGGCGACGAACGCCGCGATCAGCTTCGGATTGCCCCAGTCGAGCCGCAGCACGCCCGCAGGCAGGAACGCCACCGCGGGAACGACGATCGCCGTGAGCATCGCGACCGGCACGTGCTTGAGCGCCTCGGCGAGGAGCGGCGGCATGTCGCGCCGCGCGAAGAACGCGATGAACGACAGTCGCGCCGTGTAGGTGATCGCGCCCACGGCGAAGATCAGCAGCCAGATGGTGAGCTCTCTATCCACGCTCGCCTTTCAGCTTGTCGGCGAACATCCCGGCCGCGATCCCTAGGAGGCCGCCGCAGATCATCGACAGCCGCAGCGGCATCGCATCGAGCGCGATCACCGCGATCGCGGCGACCGCGAAGACGAGCACCGAGACGCGGTCACGGAGCACCGGGGCGAGCACCGCGAGGAAGCACAGCGGCACCACGAAATCGAGCTGCCAGGAGGCGGGAATGACCTGGCCGGCGACGATGCCAAGGACGGTCGCGAGCTGCCAGACGACCCAGAGCAGGCCGCCGCTTCCCAGGAAGTACGATGCATTCGCGGCGAGGTCCTTGGAGTTCCTGAAGCGCTGGATCGTGGCCGCGAACGCCTGGTCGGTGAGCACGAACGAAAGCAGGTTGCGCCAGCGGCGATCGAGCGGCCGCAGGTAAGGGGCCATGGCGGCGCTGTACATGAGCAGCCGCAGGCTCACCACCAGGCAGGAGAGCAGGATGACGGCGAATGGCGCGCCCGCGACCAGGAGCTGGGTCGCGACGATCTGCGCCGCGCCGCTGAACATGATCATCGACATCGCCAGCGCGGCCAGCGGCGACGCGCCGGCGGCGATGGCGCCCACGCCGCAGACGATGCCGAAGGGGATCACGCCCAGCATCATCGGTGCGATGTCGCGGACCCCGTCGAGGAAGCCGGAGCGGGAGAAGTGCGCGCGCATGAGGCGACCGGAAAGATCGAAGCGCAAAACAAAGGGCTTGCGGCCGGGAGCCGCAAGCCCGCTTCGAGGTGTCACGATTATAGCTCAGTCGATGAATCGACGAGCCCGCGTCGAGCCCTGCGATCAGCCCTTCACGCCGCCCGCCGTCAAGCCGCCGACGACCCTCTCCTGGAACACCGCGATCAGGATCGAGATCGGCACGATCGCCACGACGAGCGCAGCCGAGATGAGCGGCCAAGGGAACGCGAACTCGCCCTGGTAGAGCGTGATGCCGACGGGCAGCGTGCGCATCGACAGGCGATTGAGCATCGTCAGCGCCAGCAGGAACTCGTCCCAGGCGTTGACGAAAGCGAGGATCGCGGCGGTGAAGACGCCCGGCGCGGACAGCGGCACGATGACGCGGAGCAGGGCTCCCACGCGCGAGCAGCCGTCGACCATCGCCGCGGCTTCGAGGTCGGGCTCGATGTCCTGGAAGAAGCTCGCGAGCACCAGCGTGCACACGGGCATCGACAGCACGGCGTAGGGCAGGATCAGGGCGAGGTAGGTGTTGAGCAGCCCGAGTTCGCGCATCAGCTTGAACAGCGGCACCATCAGCGACACCAGCGGGAACATCGCGACCGCCATCAGCGCCGCCATGATGAGCTGGCTCCGCGGGACGCGCAGCCGCGTGAGCGCGTAGGCCGCGAGGGCGGACACCAGCACGCACAGCAGCGTCGAGAGCGACGCCACCACGAAGCTGTTCCACAGGAAAGCAAGGAGCGGCTGCTCGGTGAATGCCTGGAGGTAGTTGGCGAGCGTCGGCGCCTGCGGCAGGTAGGTGATCGGCTGGCTCATGAGCTCGGTCTCGCTCTTGAGCGACGTGGCGAGGATCCACAGCGCGGGGATGAAGCCGTTCACGGCGACCACCACGCCCGCGAGCCAGACGATCGTGCGTCGCTTGAGCGGCATGCGCTAGGCGTCCTCGCGCCGCGCGCTGCGCCGCGTGTAGCGCAGGTAGCCGGCCGTGGCGAGGAGGCTCAGGCAGAACATCAGCGTCGCCAGCGCCGAGCCGTAGCCGAAATCGAGGAAATCGAGCGTCGTCTTCTGGATGTACATCGCGAGCGTCTCGGTCGAGTCGCCCGGGCCGCCGCCGGTCATCGCGTAGGGGATGTCGAAGGTCTGGATCGCCGTGATCGTGCGGAAGATGAGCGCGACCATGATCGCCGGCCGCAGCATCGGCAGCGTGATCGAGACGAGCTTCTGCCAGCGCGTCGCGCCGTCCACCGCCGCGGCCTCGTAGAGCTCGCGCGGTATCGTCTGCAGCCCGGCGAGGAGCATCAGCGCCATGAACGACGAGGATTTCCAGACGATGGCGATGCAGATCGCCGCGAGCGCGAGCCTCGGGTCGGTCAGCCAGGCCAGCGCATCGACGCCGGCGCGCGCGAGCAGGTCGTTGACGATTCCCTGCCTATAGTCGAAGAACCAGCGGAAGATGAGCCCCGAGAACACGAGCGGCAGCGCCCAGGGCAGGAGCAGGCCGAGACGCACCGGCCACTTGACGCGAAAGGGAAGATTCGCGAGCAGGGCGAGGCCCAGGCCGACCAGGAGCGCCCCGGGAACCGTGACGACCACGTAGATCGAGGTGGTCGCGACGCTGCGCCAGAAGCGCTCGTCGGCGAAGGCGCGGGCGTAGTTCTCCAGCGCGACGAAGGGCTCCCCGCGCCACGGCTCGGCAAGATGGATGTCGAAGAAGCTCGCCCAGACGAGATTGGCGATCGGATAGACGACGATGAGGAGCAGGAGCAGCGCCGCCGGTGCGAGGAGCAGGAAGCCGAGCGAGCGCTCGGAGAGGCTCTTGCGCGTCATCGAACGTCGTCCCCGCCCATTTGGGCAGCTGAGCGGGGAGCCGGCGTGGTTTGTTGCGAAGTCACCGGATTCCCGCTTGCGCGGGAATGGCAACACTCAGCGATAGATCGTCCCTAGCCGGCTCTTCATGTCGGCGAGCGCCGCATCGGTCGTCTTCGTCCCGGCGAGATAGGCGTTCATGTTCGAGCGGATCGCGTCGGAGACTTCGGTGTAGCGAGGCGTCACGGGCCGCGACTTCGCGCCTTCGACGACCGGCAGCGCGTCGGCGAACCACGGATTCGCCTTGAGCACGCCCGCATCCTTGTACACCTGCGGGAACACCGGCAGGTTCGACGCGAGGATCGCCATCGTCTTCGACACCTCGGGCGAGGAGAGATAGCGCGCGAACTTCACCGCCTCGGCCTTGTTCTTCGAGAAGGCGGAGACGGCGACCTGCCAGCCGCCGATGCAGGTCGCGCTCTTCCCGCCCTTGTCGGCGGGGAGCGTGGTCACGCCGACCTTGCCCTTGACCTTGGTGTCGGCGTCGTTCTCGACGCGGTTCCAGAAGTAGCCCCAGTTCTGCGCGAAGATGACGTTGCCCGCCTGGAAGTCCACCCGGATGCGGTCGGTCGCGATCTCGCCGATGTTCTTCGGGAGCACGCCCGCGACCTTGAGGCGCCCCATCAGCTCGAACGGCTTCCTCGCCTCCGGCGCGTCGAGATTCGGCTTGCCGTTGCGGACGAGCTCGCCGCCGGCGCCCCAGAGCGGAACGAGGTAGGTGCACACCGTGCCCTCGATCGGTGCGCCCGCGGTCGCGAAGCCCTGGAGCTGCGGGTTGTTCTCCCCCTTCATGATTACCTGTGCCGTCTCCATCAGCTCGTCCCAGGTTTTCGGCGGGGGGCGCTTGTACTTCTCGAGCAGATCCTTGCGGTAGTACAGGAACTGCGCGTCGGCGAAGAACGGCAGCGCGACGAGCTTCCCGCCGACCTGGTCGGCGTCGCCGTAGGCCTTGAGATAGCTCGCGACGAGCTTCGCCTTGTCCGCGCCAAGGTAGCCGTCGAGCGGCTCCGCCCATCCGGCGGCCGCCCACTGCGCGGGCCGCACGACGTCGATCAGCATCAGGTCGAGCGCGGAATCCTTCGCCGCCAGCACGGTGTTCAGATATTGCTGCTGCGCCTCCGAGGTCGCGCCTCCCACCTCGATCTCGATCTTCACGCCGGGATTGTTCTTCTGGTACTCGTCGGCGACCTTGCGCATGACGTCGGGACGCTGCTGGCCGCCGGTGAACATGTGCAGCGTCGTCTCGGCGGTCGCGATCGCCGCGCAAAGGCTTCCGAGCGCCGCCACGAGCCACAGCCGCAAGTGCTTCATCGCATCCTCCCTGAAGTTGGTTATCCGGCGCTGGTCTGCGCGAGCCCCGCGTCGACGACCAGGGCGTGCCCCGTGATCCCACGGGCGTCGTCCGAAGCGAGAAACAGCGCCGCGCGCGCCACGTCGTCGCCGTCGAGACGAAACTTGAGGCACTGCCCGTCGAGAAACGCGCGCTCCTGGTCGGGGCCGATCCAGCGCGCGCGCTGGCGCGGCGTATCGATCGCGCCGGGCACGATCGAGTTCACGCGGATGTTGCGCGCCCCGAGCTCGCGGGCGAGCGCGCGGGTGAGGCCGTGGATCGCCCCCTTCGCCGCCGTGTACGCGGGCATGCCGGGCGTGCCGCGCATCCAGGACACCGAGCCCAGGTTGATGATCGAGCCGGCGCCGGCGCGAGCCATGCCCGGAGCCACGGCCTGCGACGCGAAGAAATGATGCCGGAGGTTGACCGCGATCTGCTCGTCCCAGTAGTCGGCTGTCACGTCCTCCATGCTGCGGCGGTCGTCGTGCGCCGCGTTGTTGACGAGCACGGTCACCGGTCCCCATTCGCGCTCGATCGCCGCGAGGAGCGCGCGGAGCGCGCCGACGTCGCGGAGGTCGCAGGGATCGAAGCGCACCTGCGCCGGTGCGCAGCGCGCGACGAGCTCGCGCGAGGGCTCCTCGGCGATGTCGCAAAACGCCACGCGCGAGCCTTGCTCGGCGAACCGCGCGACGATGTCGGCGCCGATCGCGGATCCGCCCCCGGAGACGAACACGATCCGGCCGGCGAGGCTCGGGTACGTCGCCGTCCGGGACGCGGACGAGGCTTCCATGGTCGGCGATCTATAGCACAGAGGCGACTTCGCTGTGAAGCGAGACTACAATGATGCCCTGCAACGGCAAGAGGACCGCGATGGATCTCCCCGTCAATCACTTCAAGCGCGCCATCGCCGAGGGCAGGACGCCCGTCGGCGCGTGGCTCGTGAGCGGCGCGCCCGCGACTGCCGAGGCGCTCGGCTGCGTCGGCTTCGACTTCCTCGTCGTGGACATGGAGCATACGCCGATCGACGTGCCGCAAATGACCGAGATCCTGCGCACGCTGGCGGGCACGCCGGCCCAGGCGATCGTGCGTCCGCCCTGGAACGACATGGTATGGGTCAAGCGCCTGCTCGACGCGGGAGCGCAGAGCCTGCTCTTTCCCTTCGTCCAGAACGCCGAGGAGGCGCGGCGCGCGGTGGCCTACACGCGCTATCCGGGCGCGGGGCTGCGCGGCGTCGCCGCCATGCATCGCGGCAGCCGCTACGGCACCATCGCCGACTACCAGAAGCGCGCGCACGAGGAGATCTGCGTCATCGTGCAGATCGAGACCACGACCGCCTTTGACCAGCTCGAGGCGATCGCCGCGGTGCCGGGGGTCGATTCGATCTTCATCGGTCCGGCGGACCTCTCCGCGTCGATGGGCATGCTGGGCGACATGGGCAACGTCGCGGTGCAGGAGAAGCTGCGCGCCGGGGCCCGCGCCTGCCGCCAGCTCGGCAAGCCCTGCGGCATCGTCGGCGCCAATCCGCAGATCGTCGAGCGCTTCCTCGACTACGGCTTCTCGTGGGTAGCGGTCGGATCCGACCTGGCGATGCTCGTCGGCCGTGCGCAGGAGTTCCTGACCGCCGTTCGAAAAACGGTCGGCGCGAGCGGCAAGTCTTGAAGGGCATCGCGGCGCGGTGACCGCGACGCTCGAGCTCGCCGCCGGGCCGGCACGCGTGCTGCTCGCACCCGAGGTCGGCGGAGCGATAGCAGCGTACGAGTGGAACGGCGCGGCCGTGCTGCGCCGCGCGGGCCCCGGGGCGCTTTCGCGCGGGGACGTCCGCGGTCTGGCATCGTATCCGCTGATCCCCTTCTCCAACCGGATCGCGCAGGCCACGCTCCGCTGGCGAGGCGCCGAGTATGCGCTGGCCCGGTACCTGCCCGGTCATCCGCACGCGATCCACGGCAACGGCTGGCAACGCGCCTGGGAGGTGGTCGAGCGCTCGGCGCGGCACGCCGTGCTCGAGCTCGCGCACGACGCCGCCGGGCCGCGCGCGCTCGAGTGGCCGTTTGCCTATCGGGCACGCCAGAGCTTCGAGCTCGCCCGGGACGCGCTCGCACTGTGCCTCGCGATCGAGAACACCGGCAAGGGCGCCTTCCCCTTCGGCCTGGGCTGGCATCCGTTCTTTCCGCGCTCGAGCGCTACCCGGCTCGCGTTCGACGCGACGGGCGTCTGGCGGACCGACGCCACGCAACTCCCCGTGCGATTCGAGCCCGTTCCCGCGCCGTGGAGCTTTTCCGCACCGCGCGCGATCGGCGCGACGGCGCTTGACCACTGCTTCGCCGGCTGGCGCCCTCCCGCGAGGCTGCGCTGGCCGGAGACGGGCATCGCCGCGTCGATCGCCGCGGATGCCGCGTGCAGCTACCTGTTCGTCTACGTCCCCCCGGGCGCCGACTATCTGGCGGTCGAGCCGGTCACACACATGACCGACGCGTTCAACCGCGCCGACGCGGGCGCAGCCGAGACCGGCACCCGCGTTCTCGCGCCCGGCGAGAGCTTTTCTTGTACGATGCGCATTTCGATTGCCGCAGTCACCGATGACCCTGGTGTTTGAATGCGCGCTCGACATCAAGGCGAGCCTGGGCGAATGCCCGGTCTGGTCGGTCGACGAGCAGGTTCTCTACTGGGTCGACATCAACGCGCCGTCGCTCAATCGCTTCGATCCGCTGACCGGTCGCAACACGAGCTGGCCGATGCCCTGCTCGATCGGCTGCTTCGGCCTGCGCCGGAGCGGCGGCTTCATCGCCGCGCTTCGCGACGGCATCTGGCTGGTCGCTCCCGACGGCAGGCTCGAGCGCAAGGTCGCCGACGCGCCCTACGATGCCGCGCACATGCGCTTCAACGACGGCCGCGTCGACCCGCGAGGCCGGCTCTGGGCCGGCAGCATGAACGAGAAGCGCGACGCGAGCAGCGCCAAGCTCTACCGCCTCGACGCCGACTACCGGCTGACCGCCATGATTCCGGGCATCATGATCTCCAACGGGCTCGCGTTCAGCCCCGACGCGCGCACGATGTATCACGCCGACACGCCGACCCGGACCGTCACCGCCTGGGATTTCGACGCCGCGACCGGCGACATCAGCAATCGCCGCATCTTCGCGCAATTCGCGGGCGTGACCGATCGCCCCGACGGCTGTGCGGTCGACCGCGAGGGCTGCTACTGGAGCGCCTTCTACCACGGTGGCAAGGTCGTGCGCCTCTCGCCTCGCGGCGATCGCCTCGCGGAGTTCGCCGTGCCCGCGATGTGTCCGACGATGTGCGCCTTCGGCGGCCCGGACCTGAAGACGCTGTTCGTGACCAGCGCGCGCCAGCAGCGTGCGGCCGACGAGCTCGAACGGCTCCCGCAATCGGGGGGCATCTTCGCGATGCGCGTGGCCGTCCCCGGGCTGCCCGAGCCCAAGTTCGCCGGCTAGGCACGTTCTCCGCGCGCGCAGCGCCTCTCGATGCAGCTCGATCCGGCCGCGTACATCCGACTCACGGCGTCGAGCTGCATCGACAAGTCGGCGTCGGGCGCCGCTTTCGCGACCAGCACCGGCGACGTGCTCGAGATCGCCTGCTTCGGTCCCGGCGTGTTCCGCCTGCGCGTCGGCGCGCATACCCGGCCCGACTACGGACTCCTCGTCGCGCGCGCGCAGCGCTGCGAGATCGGGGCGCCTGCCCAGGGCGCGTGGTCGTTCGCCGCGGGCGAGACGCGGCTGGAGCTGAACGGGGAGCCGTTCGACCTCAAACTCTTCCACGCCGAGCAGCCGCTGCTCTCGTCGATCACCGACGAGCATTTCCGCGGCTTCACGCGCCTGCCC
>Ga0335080_10001762_pt1 | contig 21488 bp, 25 predicted proteins | sample Lox_Sample_34_FD_206720 | JGI IMG/M metagenome (GOLD analysis project Ga0335080, IMG submission 206720) | Soil microbial communities from Loxahatchee National Wildlife Refuge, Florida, United States - Lox_Sample_3.4 | ecosystem: Environmental > Terrestrial > Soil > Wetlands | place: USA...
ATCCTGATACATCCGGGGCGCGACCTTTCCTCGCCAGCCCGCCGATTAGCAGTGGCTCCCTGCGATAAACCAGTAACTGTACGTCGAAATATCCCCCATGGCCGCCGAAACCCAGGGCTCGCAACACCCTCGTCGTATCACCACCACCCGCCCGCTGCTCCTATACACAGGCCTTCGCGCGCGAGCGAACCACGTGAGGGCGCGAGGCCAGGGGAAGTGATGATGAAGATCGCGCTGGTCGTTGCATGGCCATGACGACTAGTGAGTTGACGCTGACACGAAGATCGACAAGGTCTAGGCTGGGAAGCTTCCGCTGGGCCCCTGCCGTGGCCCTCGGTCCAATACGGGCCACCCGCAGGTCGTTGTCTGGGCCCCGCCTCATGCCGCCTCCCCCCACGCCAACCAAAGTCACCTTCTGTCGGCGCTTCTTCCGCTCATGGCTGGCTTATCGAAAAGTATGGCAACTCATTACCGCAGCCCTCATCCTGGTCTTCGTTACGATACTGAGCGTTCACTTTCTTAGCACCAACGACTCTGCTGCTGACGGCCCCCCTGCGGAAGCGAGCCCAGACTGTCAACGCTGATCAGACCTGGGGAATATCTAACCATCGATAATTACGCCGCCAGTGAGAATAACGCGGTAATGGGAGATGAGGGCCTTGGTAACGTCTGGTCAGGCAGTACCTATTCTTGGTCAGGCTCGGGCGCATTGAACGGCTGGCAGTTCATGGCCGGAGGTCAGGGCAACCGGGTATCCCTCTCGCGAGCTTCCTCTTATAAGCAGGATGCCGGGAGCACATTTTATCGATGGTTTTCCGGGAATACCCGCATGTTGTTCCCCGAAGGTGCCTTAGGTCCGCATGAAGACGCCACGCAGGTCGTCCGGCGGCATACGGGGACGTTGTATCACTGTCAGCAGCTTCCGCGCAAACTCCGGCCCCTTACGCAATCTCCCGGTATACCTGGGTGGCGGCGGCCGCCTTCACAGGCCAGACCCACTCGGCTGACCATTTGACGGCGGCCGCGCTACGCGACTCCCATTCGCAGTCGCGCAGGATGGTCTGCAGTCCGGAGGCGATGCGGCCAGGAAGATCACGCGGCGCCGGCGGGAGCGCGACCTTTACAGCTGCGGGACCGACATCAATGTCGGCAATTCCGTGCAGGTCCAGGGCAACGGCCGGCAGCCCCCGGCCGGCCGCCTCGAGGAACGGCGCACCGAAGGACTCACGCAATGAGGTGAACAAGAGGACGGTTGCTGAGTCGTACAGGTGCTTGACATCCTCCCAGTTGACCGACCCGAGCAAGTGGACATCGTCGGCAAGCCCAAGACGCTCGACGGCTGTACGCACTTGCCCGCGGAGCGGGCCATCACCAGCCATGATCAGGCGCGCGGGCATGCTTCGACGGAGTTCGGCGAACGCCTGGACCGCAAGGACCGGGGCCTTGCGCGGGAGCAGTCTCCCGATCCAGAGCACGGCCGGAGTGCCAGTCGGTCGCGGTCGGGAATCGACGAGCCAGCCGGGATCCAGACCATCGGCCAGCATGAATCGAACGTCAGCAGCCCCGAGGCGTCGAGATGCGGCAGCCGTCGCCGAATTGCACACGAAGGTTACAGCAGAGTGCCGAACCGTCTCGCGGCACCGGCTGCTCAGCTTTAGCAACGATCCAGTAGATGCCGTCCTCAGCGTCTCGGCTGGCCAGTCGCGGCCGAAGTAGCGCCAGTAGCTGGCAGGAGCTGTCTGGCCGCCACCTATCGGACCGTACACAAGGGGCACTGGCAGCCGCCAGAGCGGGCTGCCAAGGTGCAGCGATCCCCACGTCACGTGGTGTGCCACGTCATACTGCCGCGCCATCGCCTGAACGTGTCGCAGTGCCGCGTCCTGCCAGCGCTGGTACATGTCGTACGTCCACAAACGCGATGCGAAGCCAGGCACCGGCGACTTAGGAAGATCGATGAAGCGAAAATCCACGCCCTGCGGATCTGTCGCGAGTATGCGGTCACGGTAGACCGACATCGTCAAGACCGTTACATCGTGCCCGAGGTCCGCGAGCGCCCTCGCCCAGTGCCACCCGGTCCCTGGCTCGCTGCCCTGACCTGGACCGCATGCCAGGGCGGAAAGGAGAACCTTCACAGAGAGACCAGCCTGTCCCGACGCGGAGCTTGGCGCGGATCGTCCGCGGCGCCGTAGTAGGGGGCACCGTCGTAGCGAAGCTCGGGCGGCTGCGTCGTCAGGGGGATGCCTGCGGGGCTGTAGTCGGGACGGCAGCGGGTGCACGGATCAGTGCCAGGGACCTGCCGGGCAGATCCGTAAATCGCTGCTGCCCTGTCCTGGAGCATACCGTCAGCCCGCCATAACGCCGCGGCTGCAACGAACTGGCGGGTCAGCACCAGATATCCCGTATCACGTTAAGCACCACGCGCGAGCCGAGGCGGTCCAGCTTCACCGGGAATTCCTGCATGTCGCTCAGGCTCTCGCGCACGGCGCGCTGCCGCTCCACGGGACAGATCACAAGCAAGAAGCCGCCGCCGCCGGCGCCGGTCAGCTTGGCACCAGATGCTCCCGCGTCGAGCACTCGGGTAACGGCCAGATCGATCTGGTCGTTCGACACTCCCGACGCCAGCTTCCGCTTGGCCTCCCAGCTCTCGCGCACCGCAGGGCCGATAGCGTCCACGTCGCCGCTGCGCAGCCGCTCGGCGGCAAAGCCGGCGAGGTCGCGCAGCAGGTCAAGCTGGGGCCCGGTGGCTCCGACGTTCGCGTTCTGCTCAGCCAGAATCGAGTCCGCGCTCCGGGTGACCCCCGTGTAGAAGAGCATGATCTGCTGCTGAAGAGCCCGGCGCTGCGCCGCGGACAGCATGAGTTCCTCGGCCACCACCTCGTCGCCGGGCCCGAAGCGGATGTCGCGGATCCCGCCGAGCGCCGTGATGTACTGGTCCTGCTTGCCGATGGGCTTTCCACAGCGTTCGATCTCGATCGCGCACGCCCGCTCGGCGAGCTCCTCCGCCGATGCCTGCCGTCCCTGATACGCCAGCAACGCGTGCAGCAAGCCGACGGCGACGGCGGACGAGGACCCGAGACCCGAGCCTCCCGCTGACGGGATGTCGGCCAGTGTGGTGATCTCGACTCCGGTTGCCACGCCACTCATCTGCATCGCCTCGCGGACCAGCTCGTGCTCAAGGTCCTCGACGCGCGAGACGATCTCCTTCTTGGAGTAGTTGACATAGATGTCGTCGTCGAATCGCTCCTTAACGATGACGTAGACGTACTTGTCGAGTGCGCAGTTGAGGACCCGGCCGCCGTGCTCGAGGTAGTAGCCGGGCAGGTCGGTCCCCCCTCCGAGCAGGCCGATACGCAAAGGTGTCTGAGTGATGATCATCGTGCGGCCCGTGCGGGCCACTCCTCCCGGGCTAGTCGGTACGCATCGGCAGTACCGATGTCGCGGAAATATCCCTCCACCAGCACTGCCCGGGCCCGGCCCACCAACCGCGGCAGCAGGTCAAAGCCGATATCGCTCGGCGGCGCGCCATCGATCTCATCGAGCACGCTCGGATGGAAGGCGTACATGCCGGCATTCGTCAAGTCGGAGACCGGCTCGCTCGGCTTCTCCGCGAACCCGGTCACTGTGCCGGTGGCGGCGAGCTCGACGACACCCCCGGCCGACGGCTGCGGCGAGTGGAACACCGTCAAGGTCGCGATCGCGCCGTGCTCGCGGTGCGCGTCGACGAGCGACCGCAGATCGAAATCCGTCAGGTTGTCGGCGTAGCAGGCCAGGAACAGCTCTTCACCCGCGACCCACTGCCGGTTGGCGAGCAGCGTGCCAGCGCTGCCAAGCAGCTCGGGCTCGAAGAAGGTGCGGACCGCGGGCGGCCCGGTACGCGCGACGATGTGGCGACTTACGACGTCCGGCAGGTGGTGGAGATTGACAAGGACCTCGTCGACGCCCGCGCGGTCGAACGCATCGAGCCAGATGTCGAGCAGGGGCCGGTCATTGATGGTCATCATGCACTTGGGGGTGGTATCAGTGATCGGCCGCAGGCGGCTGCCGACTCCCGCAGCGAGCAGGAACGCCTTCACGTCCCTGCCCTCCGGACCACTCCGAGAGCGCGCATCCGCGCGTTCGCCTCGGCCAGCACCCCGTCGAGACCTTCCATGCCCTCCAGCCAGGCCGCATATGCCGCAACCGATTCGACCGGCGTGTTCCGCGGTGCCCACCCCAGCGCTGCTAGCGCACTGATGTCGGAGAGGATGTGGCGCGTGTCGCCGAAGCGGTACTCGCCAGTCACCACGCCCGCGTCGCCCGATCCGTACTGGAGCATGACGATGTCGGCGAATTCCCGGGTCGTGAGGGCCTTGCCGCCGCCAACGTTAAATACCTTCCCGGCCGCGCGATGGTCCTCCAGGACGAGCACATTGGCGTCCACAACGTCGTCGATGTTGACGTAGTCGCGGACCGCCCCGCCGTCCTCGTAGAGGGTCGGCGCTCTGCCCTGCAGATAACTCAGGCAGAAGATGCGGCAGGCGCCCGAGTAGGCGTTGTAGACCGACTGCCGCGGGCCCTGGACGATGCTGTAGCGCAGGGCGACGGTCGGGATGCCGTACCGGCGACCGAGGTTGATGGCGACCATCTCCTGAGCTAGCTTCGACATGCCGTATGCGTTCTGCGGATTCGAGATCCGCTCGGGTGTGGCCTGCATCTCCAGCGGCCCGCCGCACTCAGGGCAAGGGATATCCCACTGACCTGCTGAGACGTCGTGCTCCGGGCGCATTGCGGGTAGCTGCTCGCCGTCGATTGGGCACCGGTAGAGCCCTTCGCCCATGGCAGCCTGCGACGACGCCACCACGAGGCGGGCCAGGTCGAGGCGCTCTTCAACGATGATCTCGTAGAGCAGGGCTGTCGAGACCACGTTCACGTCGGAGAATCGCGCGAAGTCCGGCAGGTAGTCCTGGTAGGCGGCGAAGTGGTAGACGGCGTCGACGCGACGGAGGAGGTTCGCGACCAGGTCGCGATTGCGGACGTCGCCCTCGTAGAAGTCAACTCCGGAACTCATGTGCTCAGGGCGCCTGCTGCGATGTACCGGCGGGTTCAGCGCGTCGAGTACGACGACGTGGTGCCCAAGTGCGAGGAGCCGGTCGCAGGTGTGGGATCCGATGAAACCCGCACCACCGGTGACGAGGACCTTCATGTCTTTCGCTGCCGCCGACGCTCGGCGACCTCCCGATATACGTCGAGGGTCGACGCCGCTGTCGCCCCCCACGTGAACTGGCCAGAACGGCGGAGTCCCTCGTCCCGCAAGCGATCCCTCCCTGTGCCTATGACGCCAACGATGGCCCGGGCGATGGACGCCGGATCCCGGGGGTCGGACAAGACCGCGGCACCGCCCGCAGTTTCTGGCATGGCGCTGGTGTTCGAGGTCACGACCGGGCATCCGCAGGCCATGGCCTCGAGGATGGGGAGACCGAAAGTCTCGTTGAGCGACGGATACACGAAGACGTCGGCCGCCTGGTAGAAGCGCACGGTCTCCTCGAGCGGGACACCGCCGGCAAAGACCAGGTCTGCCGAGATACCAAGATCGACTGCGAGCGAGTGCAGCTGGGTGACGTACTTCTCGTCCCGTCCGGGACCGACGATCACCAGCTGACGGTCTCCGAGCTGACTACGGGCCAGCGCCCACGCCCGCAGCAAGCCGTCACAGTTCTTGTACGGCCACAGCGATGATACGAAGAGCACGAATGGCTTGGTCACGCCGTACGACGCGACCCGGCTGCGAGCCGCGCCGGCATCGCCCTGTTTGAACAGGTCGTGATCGACCGCCTCGTAGATCAGCTTGAGCTTGCGCGCATCTACCTCCAGGTACTGCTCGATCTCGGAACGCAGGCTCTCGGAGTTGATGATGATCGCATCCGCGACCCGCGCGGAGCGTGGATAGCTCATCCGCCGGTAGGCACGAGTCAACGGCGCGACCGAGTCGGCGGCGGTGAAAGCATGCAGGGTCTTCATGTGGATGACGAGCGACCACGAGATGCTCACGACAGGTGCCATCAAGGTGCTGAAGACGTCGATGCCGCTGAGGGGCAATCGGAGGGGTGAGTAAAGGTGCTCGGTGAGCGTGCGCAGTTTGCGCCGCTCGTTCGACCACGGATAGGTGATATAGCGGACGTTCGACCCGTAGCCCTGATGAAGCTGCCGCGACTTCGGACTGACCAGCAGATGCAGTTCCTCGCCGGATTCGAGTCGCTGGGCCATCTCGGGAATCACCCGAGTCCAGAACCAGTGAGCGCCCGAGGGGCTCGCTGGGTCCTCCGTCAAGAGGTTGATCGCCAGGCGCATGCGCGCCTGCCGACCTGGCTTCGCCGGCATCGGGGCGCTGCGCTTTCGCGTCGCGCCTGGGCTTCGAGCGGCTGCCATGACTCAGAACACGCTTGACGAGATCGCGGGCGCGGACATTCGCGACTGGCGGATGTACTGGGCCAGAGCGTGCATGACGGTCTGGTGCAAGTCCTCGACGACGCCATAATTCGCGCCGTCGACATGAATGGTGACCTCGGCCACCGCCTTCGCGTCACCTCCGTCGAAGCCGGTGAGTGCGATCGTCCGCAGGTCGTGGTCGCGGGCCCAGGTGAGCGCGCGCACAATGTTCGCCGAACGGCCTGATGACGAGATGGCGATGAGGACGTCCCCTGGCCCCGATTGCGACTGAAGCTGGTACGCGAAGACGTCCTCAAAGGCCATGTCATTGGCAATTGCGGTGAGAAGCTCGATGTTGGCGCTGAGGCTTACGACCCGGGGCGCGAGGTCGGTCGTCGTCCTTACGCCTTTCACATGGTCGCATTGCAGGTGATTCGCGATAGCGGCGGAGCCGCCATTGCCGCACGAGAACACTCCGGCTCCGCGTATATAGGCCTCGAGCAGGACCGTCGCCGCGCGATCGAGCGCGGCGGGTTCGATCGAGCTCGCGGCCCGGGCGGCCTCCTCCGCATACGCGTCGAAGTACCATGCGGCCCGCGCGTACGACGCGGTCGGGAACTTCGCCAAGGTGCCATCGGCGGCAGGCGCGAAGGCTTGGAGATCGTGAACGGAGGTCATACGGCGATTCGCTCCAGGATGAAGGAGGCTGCGGCAGCGAGGCTCGGAAACGACCAGAAACCCCGGCCCTCGCGGTCGTCAGGCCCGAGGTAGATCGCCGACGCTCCGACCGCCTCGGCGAGGCCGATGTCCTCAGGCCGGTCGCCGACGACCCACGATGAGGTCAGGTCAAGGTTGAGCGCGGCCTGCGCCGCCTTCGCCATGCCAGGCCTCGGTTTGCGGTCCTCGCTCGTACGAGCAAATGCCTCGACGACTCCTGCGGGATGATAGGGGCAGGACAGAAACAGGTCGATGTGCGCTCCGTGCTCGGCCAGGCGCTCTGCCATGTATTGGTGCACCCGGGCGATGTCGTCGATCCCGTAAAGGCCGCGCGCGACACCGGCCTGGTTCGTCACCACCGCGACTGGGATGCTGGCCCGGTTGAACTTGGCAATCGCCTCCGGGGAGCCTTCGATGAACTCGACGCGGTCAACCGAGCCGACGTATCCGTGGTCAACGATGATGGTGCCGTCGCGATCGAGCAGTAGTCCGGATCGTGAGCTCGAGCTCCGTCCTTTGAGCATCGATCCGCTCTGGCCGCCCGGCAGCGTATTCAAGTCAGCCTCGCCTGGGCATGCTGCGGTCGCCGCGCCGTCATTGCTACCACCGACCACTGCAGCCTGCATCCGTCACCTCAGTTGATTTCTCGCCCAGGACCCGCAGCCTTGCGTGCATATGAGCGCCCAGCAGGTGGCTGTGATACCGACGAACGTCTTCTCAGCTGTGAACCCCTCGTGCCGTATGACGACCTCGACTTAAAGTGACGGGTGCACTGCGGTGTGCCACCGTCCGCGCCGCCTAGCAGCCGGGAATGGGTCGTCGCGTTTGTATCACTGGCGGGCCGTGGCGGATCCTGTGAGGTGCGGGCGCCGGCGTGGTCTGGCCGCCCGGTCCGAATCCGTCTCCAAGGTCTGGGGTGCTGGCGAATGAGGGTGCTGGTCGCGGGTGATCGTGGCTACATCGGGGCCGTGCTGGTGCCGTTCCTGCGCGCGGCCGGGCACGAGGTCAGCGGGCTGGACCTCGGCCTGTACGAGGGGTGCGACCTCGGCTTGGGGCCCCAGGACATCGGCGCGCGGCCGCCGCGCGATATCCGGGACGCCGCAGCCGGCCAGCTGGTCGGCTGCGACGCGGTGGTGTGCCTGGCGGCGCTGTCCAATGACCCGCTGGGAGACCTGAACCCGGCGGCGACGCGCTCGGTGAACCTGGAGGGGACGCTGCGGCTAGCCCGGGCCGCCAGGCGGGCCGGCGTCGGGCGGTTCCTGTTCGCCTCGTCGTGCAGTCTGTACGGCGCGGCCGGCTCGGCCGGGGTGGCCGAGGACGCGGGCCTGTTCCCGGTCACGCCCTACGGCGAGGCAAAGGTGGCGGCCGAGCGTGAGCTGTCCCTGCTGGCCAGTGACGGCTTCAGCCCGACCTGCCTGCGGAATGCCACCGCCTACGGCGCCTCGCCGCGGCTGCGGCTGGACATCGTGGTGAACAACCTCACGGCGGTGGCGGTGACGGCCGGCCAGGTGCGGCTGGAGAGCGACGGATCGCCGTGGCGGCCGCTGGTGCACGTGGAGGACATCAGCGCGGCATTCCTGGCCGTGCTGGAGGCCCCGCGGGAGCTGGTGCATGACCAGGCGTTCAACGTCGGCCGGGCGCAGGACAACGTGCAGGTCCGCGACATCGCCGAGATGGTCGCCGCCGCGGTGCCCGGATCGAGGGTCTCCTTCGCCGACGGCGCCGGGCCGGACCTGCGCAACTACCGCGTCGACTTCGCCAAGCTCAGCGACACCTTCCCGGACCTGAAGCTGCGCTGGAGCGTGCCGGGCGGCGTTGATGAGCTCGTGCGTGCCTACGCCGGGCACGGCATGACCTATGACGATTTCACCTCGTCGCGGTTCGTGCGGCTGCGCCGGATCCGCGAACTGCAGTCCGCCGGCCTCATCGACGAGATGCTCCGCCGGCAGACAGACGCCCAGTTCCCCCCGCCGGACGCCAAGACCCGCAGGAGGCTCGCTGATGGTAATCGCGGCACGGCCGCGTCTCGTCGCTGACGGGATTCTCCGCGCAGGCCGCCGCGGCGCATCGGTCGGCCCCCCACTCCGGAGAGATCCCTGTCAGCAAGCCCTCGTGGGGTGCTAGCGGCCAGCATTACCAGCGACGGCCGGTCCCGGCATTCCCGGCCAGAGCGTCACGCGCAGCACCAGGGCCGCAGAGGAGGGAAGGACGCCTTATGAATGTCTGCTCTATTCCACGCATTGCCGGTGCACTGCTGTTCAAGCCAACCCCGCATGTGGACGAGCGCGGCTTCTTCTGCCGGACCTTCGACGCGGAGGCATTGCGCGCCGCCGGAATCGACCCGGCAGCGTTTGTTCAGGACAGCCTCTCCCGGTCGGCCCGCGGCGTAGTGCGGGGCCTGCACGTGCGACGCGGGGACGGCGAAGCGAAACTCGTCCGATGCTCGTACGGCGCGATCTTCGACGTTATCCTGGACCTGCGGCCTGCCTCGCCCACCTACCGGAACCTGGAGAGCTTCCAGTTGCGTGACGACGAGCAGGTATCGCTTTACGTACCCGCCGGCTGCGCGCATGGATTTCAGGCTCTGACCGAGACCACGGACGTGTCCTATCGCATCGACCGCGCTCACGACCCTGCCGAGGACGTATCGATTGCATTCGACGACCCCGAACTGGCCATCTCATGGCCGCTCCCCGTTGCGGCAATGTCGCAGCGAGACCGACTCGCTCCGCCACTCGCTACCGCCAGGAGGTTGCTGAAATGAGCGCCGATCACATTCAGGCCGAGCCAGCACCCGCCGCCAGCAGCTCATCCAAGGCGCCCATACTCACGAGAAATGGCGCAGCCGCTGTCCCAGTCCGATCGCCGCACGGAATCGACCCGGTAATGTTGCGATTATCAGGTCGCTGCATGGCGGATCGCGGCGGAGTGGGCCTGCCCCGTTGTCTGTGGCCGTAATCCGCTGCTACTGCCGTCGCGCCGGGGCCTGGTCAGCTGCCTGGGCGAGACCAGGCTCGCCGCAAGCCTCCTTGCCTCCGCTGCGCGGCTCCGGGGCAGTCGAGCCTGGCCTTGACGAGGTCATGTGACCGGCGAGACGGGGGTGGACGCCGGGGAAGGCGCGCTTACGGAGACGCGGAGCACGCTCCGGCACGCATCCGTTGACCGGAACCGCCGGCCTCATCAGCGTCGGCGGTTTATGGTGGCCACGGTGCTCACCGTGCTTGTCGCGTTCGGCACGGCTACCGCGCGCATGTTCGTCTGGCCAGTTCAGGGAGTGCCGTCGCATGTCAGCGCCATCATGATGCTGGCCGGCCCGGGCGATCGGCTGGACATGGCCCTGCAGCTTGCCAGGGCGCGGCAGGCGTCGGTACTTGTCGTCTCCCGCGGGTACAAGGGCTACGGAAACATGTGCCCGCAGAAAATCCCGGGCGTCACACTGATCTGCTTTGACCCGAGCCCGAGCTCGACCCGCGGGGAGGCGCGGTTCGTCGGCCGCCTCGCGAAACGGTACCACTGGCGCGCGGTCGTCCTGGTAACCACGCGTGCGCAGGACACCCGAGCCCGCATCCGGGTCGGGCGCTGCTTCAGTGGCAAGATCTATGTGGTCGCGGTGCCCCAGCCCTGGTACGACTTGCCCTATGCCATCACCTATGAGTGGGGCGCGACGCTGAAGGCTCTACTCCTCCAGCGGGCCTGCTGACCGGCTGTGACAGCGGCGGCTCAGGATGCCTGCAGCATCACGCGTAACCTCTCCAGGCATCGCCCACGGGTGGGGCCAATGCTGCCGACCGGAAGCCCCAGCTGGTCGGAGATCTCGGCGTAGGAGGCTGGCGGATCGGCCATGAGCAGCTCGAGCATCCGCTGCCACCGGCGGGGAAGGCGGGAGATGGCTTCGCGAACGGTCTGGGCGTGCTCGTTTGCGAGAAGACGCTCGTCGATCTCCGGCCCGTGCGCGATAGCATCCTCGAGCGCGACGTCGTGGTCCAGGACGACCCTCTTGCGTACTGCCATGCTGCGCAGACACTCGTGCCGCGCGGTGGCCGCGAGCCAGGAGCCAACGCGGGCCGGATGGTCGAGGCGGTCGATGTGCTCGAGCAATCGCAGCCACGTCGCCTGCGCGACGTCATCGGCGTCACTCCCCAAGAGCTTGAAGTCGCGGGTAATGGCCCAGATGAGCCTTTCGTACTGGTCGATCAGACGCTCCCACGCCCACCGGTCGCCTTCGGCAGCGCGTCGCACAAGTCGTGCAGTGTCCAGGTCGCCAAGGTCTTGTTCCGGCATTCTTGTCATCCAATCTCAGTCAGTGACCACCATCACATCGCGGCAAGGAAAAAGCCTCCCGACGATCAGCGCGCCGGAGCCAGCGACCAGTTCCCGACTTTGCAGGCCGAACCTGACCGCACCCTCCCAGGCCAGAGCGCCCACCGATCTGCCCAAAGCCCCGTCCGCCCCGGCGCCACGAGCAGGTGCCATGCTCATAACGCCCTCATCCGCCGTTGTCAGCCCTCACTCCCCGGCCTTCCAACTAGGCACACTGGGGAGGACGCTCCGTTAAGCCAGACGGTTTACTGATAGGTCACTAAGAATGGGCGTATCTACGGTGAGTAATGATTTGATCCGATTCCGTGATCATTGCGCGAAGCCGGTCATCGAGAAACAGGCTCCGAATCCTGGGTGTTCTCAGGTAGTTGATACCAGTAAAAAGCCTTGTCGGTTATATGTCGCTTATAGTGCCACCCATACCACGCTAGCGGCGCAGTGCGCAGCGAAACGCTCAATTCATCGGTTATAGCCGCTCGGCTGCTCCCGCCTTGGCGCCCGTCGGGTCGATCTGGCATGCCGCGGCGCGGCGTCCCCTGCGAGCTATGGCTGGCTCAGGGGGTGCCTGCCTCGAAGCGGTCGACGAGCTCGCTGGCAAGCGCCAGCGATGAGGTGGCTGCGGGAGATGGGGCATTCCTGACGTGCGTCGCTCCTGGCGTCTGCGAGATCAGGAAATCATCGAGCAGCCGTCCGCCACGGCCCACCGCCTGTGCCCGGACGCCGCTCGCCGCGCGGCGCTCGATTTCCATCGACTCGACCACCGGAACGTACTGCGAGCAGGCCCGGACGAAGGCCCGGCGGCTTGCGGCCATTCTCACCTCGCTGATCCCGGTGCGCCAGAAATTCTTCGCGACGACCCAGGTGCCAGGCCAGCTGAGCATGCTGAGCAAGTCCCGCGGGCTCAGCGACCACAGGTCGTAGGCATCGCGAGCGCCGGCAAGCATGGCCGTCGGCCCCAGCATGACGTGCCCGTCGATGTGCCGGGTCACGTGAACTCCGAGGAAGGGCAGTTCCGGGTCGGGAACGGGATAGACCATGCCGCGAACGACGGAAGGCTGGCCGGCCGCCAGGCGAAGGTAGGCACCCCGGAAGGGCACGATGCGCGGATCGGGCGAGGCCCCGGCCGAGACAGCGAGGCGATCTGACCACAGTCCCGCGCACACGATGGACCAGGATGCGCGGTAGGAGCCGCCGGGGTGCCCGAGCACAGTGAGCCCGTTCTCGCGGCGCACGGCGGTAATCTCGCAGCCGAGCGCGAAGCTCACGCCCTTGCCGCGCAGCTCGCGTTCCATCGCGCGCGCCACCGCGCCGAAATCGACTATCCCGGTCGCTGGTGAGTGCAGCGCCGCGAGCCCCCGGCATTCGGGCTCGATGGCGGCAATCTCCCCAGCGCCTACCCGGCGCAGCCCGGGAACGCCGTTGGCGTGGCCGCGCGCCTCAAGCTCCGCCAGTCGCGGCAGCTCATCGCCCCGCAGAGCAACGATCAGCTTCCCGCACCGCTGGTAGGGGATCCCGTTTGCGTCACAGAACTCATACATCAGCCGAGCCCCCTCGACGCAGAGCCGCGCCTTCAGCGAGCCAGGCTTGTAGTACACGCCACTGTGGATAACGCCAGAGTTATGGCCTGTCTGGTGGCAGGCCACCGACCGGCACTTGTCGATGACGATCAGATTCGCCGCCGGGCGACGGCGCAGCAGCTCGCGCGCCACGGCAAGCCCAACGATCCCGGCGCCCACGACGGCAAAGTCATACTCAGAACTCACGCTGCGAACCTTATCGTTGGTGGCGGCTGCCTGGCAGGCTGGCGCCAGACCGGCAATGCTGGAATCCTGAGCCGCATGCCGCCTCAGCCCAGGCGGGCTAGGCTTGCGTAGCTGACTCTGGCCCTAGACGGCGCTACTGACATGGGAGCTCGCCAGTGGACTCGCTCGGCATCGATGGCGCCTGGATCTTCACTCCGCGCATTCACAGGGACAGCCGGGGTGATTTCCATGAATGGTTCCGCGGAACTGAGCTATCGCATTATCTTGGCTATAAATTTGGGCTCTCGCAGGCAAATTGCTCAGTGTCGCGCGCAGGCGTAATCCGTGGCATACATTTCACCGAAGTCCCTCCCGGCCAGGCGAAATATGTCGTGTGCGCCAGCGGCGCGATCACCGATGTCGTCGTCGACCTCAGGGTCGGATCTCCGACGTTCGCACGCTGGAAGGCCGTCCAGCTCGATGACCGGACGCGGCGCGCCGTGCTCATCTGCGAGGGCCTGGGGCATGCATTCGCTGCGCTGAGCGCGCAGGCCACAGTGATGTATCTGTGCTCAACCCCCTACGCTCCGGGTATCGAGCACGGCGTGCATCCGCTCGATCCTGCCCTGGGAATCGCGTGGCCGCAGGAGATAGAGCCCATTCTCTCCGCGAAGGACGCCGCAGCTCCCTCGCTCGAGGAAGCCCAGCGCGCGAGGCTGCTCCCTAGCTACGGCGATTGCACGGCCTTCGCGGCGCGGCTGAAGGAGACCGCCGCAGCCTGCCTGGACCGTCCCGCCGGGGCGCCCTGTCAGCCAGGCGAGCCGCCTGGCTGACAGGCGCTGCCGGCCAGGTCACGCGGCCCGAGATCGGCTGCGGCACGCACGGGCGTGGCTTCGCCGACTTCGGCAGCTGCCAGCGCGGGAAGCGCCCGGCTCAGCGCCCGCTGCCAGTCGCCGATGGGCGCGATGCCGGCCCGGTGCCATCCGTCGTGACCCAGCACGGTGTAGCCGGGCCGCGGGGCCGACCGGCCGGTCGCGCTGCTGGGCACCGCCCTGACCCGGGCCGGGTCGGCGCCGAGCTGCCGGAAGATCTCACGCGCCAGGCCGCACCACGTGGTCTGTCCCGAGCTCGTCGCGTGGTAGACGCCCGGAGTGGCTTCCTGCTGGATCAGCGCGATGACCTGGCCAGCCACGTCCATCGTCCACGTCGGCTGGCCGTGCTGATCGTCGACCACGTCCAGTTCCGGCCGCGCCCGCTCAAGCCTGATCATCGTGCGGACGAAGTTCGCCCCGCGGGCGCCGTAGAGCCAGGCTGTCCGCAGCACGTAACCGGCGCCCGGCAGTTGCCCCAGCACGGCCTGCTCGCCAGCCAGCTTGGTGCGCCCGTAGGCGTTGCGCGGCGCCGGGACGGCGTCCTCCGCGTAGGGCTGGACGGCCGTCCCGTCGAAAACGTAGTCCGTGGACAGCTGGACAAGGCGCGCGCCGGCGGCAGTGCACGCGGCACAAAGATTGGCTGGGCCGACTCCATTGACGGCAAGCGCATCCGCCTCGTGGGCTTCGGCGGCGTCCACCGCAGTCCACGCGGCGCAGTTGACGACAACGTCCGGCCGCACCCGGCCGAACGCATCGCCGACGGCAGCGGCGTCTGTCACGTCGAGATCGCGGCGCGCCAGCGCGGTGACCTGCTCGCCCTCGCGTCTCAGCCTGTCAGCCAGGTCCAGGCCGAGCATTCCCGCAGCTCCCGCGATCAGCCACGCGGTCACGGCAGCTGCCCGGCAGCGGCCCGGGCCTCGCCGGCAGACGCCGGGGCTGTCGTGCCATGCGCTGTGGCCTGTGGCGCCTTCAGCAGCTCCCACCAGCTGCGATTTTCCTCATACCAGCGGACTGTCGCCTTGAGGTTCTCGGCGAACGGCCTGCCCGGCGCGTAGCCCATGCCGCGCAGCAGTGAGTCGTCCAGGGAGTAACGACGGTCGTGAGCTCTGCGGTCCTCGACCGGGCGGACCATGTCCCAGCCCGCGCCGCACGCGTCCAGCAGCAGGCTGGTCAGCTCACGGTTGTTCAGCTCGACGTCACCGTTGATGTGATACACGGCCCCGCTCAGGCCGCGCTCGGCGACCAGCTGGATGCCGTTGCAGTGATCGTCGACATGTATCCAGCCCCGGACGTTGCCGCCGTCGCCGTAGAGCGGGACGGTCAGCCCGTCGAGGAGGTTGGTGACGAACAGCGGGATGACTTTCTCCGGGAACTGGTACGGGCCGTAGTTGTTGCAGCAGCGGGTGATGCTCAGGTTCAGCCCGTGGGTCCTGGCGTAGGCCAGGGCGATCAGGTCACCGCCGGCCTTCGCGGCCGCATAAGGCGAGTTCGGCGACACCGGCGCGTCCTCCTTCCACGACCCGCAAGCCACGCTTCCGTAAACCTCGTCCGTGGAAACCTGCACCACGCGCGGCGTGCCAGCATCCAGGCATGCCTGCATCAGGGTGTGGGTGCCGGCGACGTTCGTGGTCACGAAGGCGACAGCACCGGCGATCGACCTGTCCACGTGCGTCTCTGCAGCGAAGTTGATCACCAGGTCATGTCCGGGAACGACAGCCCGGAGCAGCTGCGCATCGCAGATGTCACCGCGCACGAATTCCAGCCGGGGGCTGTCAGAGACGGGCTCGAGATCAGCCATGTTGCCCGCGTAGGTCAGCTTGTCGAGAATCGTCACGCGTGCGTCCTCGAAGCCGCGATAGCCGCCGGTCAGCATCGTGCGGACGTAGTGGGAGCCGATGAACCCGGCGCCGCCGGTTACTAAGATCCTCATCGCGGTGGCGCTAGCATCCCGTTTCCGGGGAAAGCGCCTTCCCTCCTTACCGTGGCCGGAGTGCTCGCTGCGCCGCAGTGCTGGCCCAGCCGCCTGGCTGAATCCAGCGCGCTCTGCGGGCTCAGGAGCTGATCTGAACCCTGCTGTGATCACCGAGGACCAGGCGGTGCGCCCTCGGGACCCTTGGCGCGGGGGTGACCTGCACATCGTGGCCGATGAGTGATGCCTCGATTCGCCGTACTCCGTCGACAGATGCTCCGCGCAGCACGATGGAGTACTCGATCTCGCTGTCGACGATGGCGCAGCCCTCCGCGACGGAGGTGAACGGGCCGATATAGGAGTCGATCACCCTGGACCTGGCGCCGATGATGACCGGGCCGACGATGCGCGATCCGGCGACCTGCGCGCCGCTCTCGATCGCGACGCGGCCGATGAGCTGGCTGGCATCGTCAACCGCGCCGCGCCTGGCCGGCTCGACGCTTTCCAGCACGAGGCGGTTGACCTCGAGCATGTCCGCAACGTTCCCGGTGTCCTTCCAGTATCCGGAGATGACCGTCGAGTTCACCGGGTTGCCCGCGTCGATCAGCCACTGGATCGCCTCGGTGATCTCCAGCTCGCCTCGCCACGACGGCTTGAGCTCCCGGACCGCGTCATGCACGGCAGGGGTGAAGATGTAGACCCCGACCAGCGCGAGATTGCTTTTTGGCCGTTCGGGCTTCTCCTCCAGGCTGACAACCTGCCCGGCGCTGTTCAGTTCCGCGACCCCGAACTGCCGAGGGTCGGGCACCGGGGTCAGCATGATCTGCGCATCGGGCCGCACCGAGCGGAATTCCTCGACCAGCCTCGTTATGCCGCCCACGATGAAGTTGTCGCCCAGGTACATGACGAAGTCATCATCGCCGAGGAAGTCCCGGGCCAGCAGCACAGCATGAGCGAGGCCGAGCGGGGCCTCCTGGCCGATATACGTGGCGTCGAGGCCGAACGCGCAGCCGTCGCCTACTGCCGACTGGATCGCGCTGGCGGTGTCCCCGACGACTAGGCCGACGTCGGTGATGCCGGCGTCCCTGATGGCCTCAAGGCCGTAGAACAGCACGGGCTTGTTGGCGACGGGAATGAGCTGCTTGGCCGAGGTGTGGGTGATTGGCCGAAGCCGGGTACCTGCCCCCCCGGCCAGGACCAGGGATTTCATACGGCCGAGCCTAACGTGCCTCCCGCGTTTGACGTGCCGAGATGACGGCACGCGCCAGATGCCCCGTGGTCAGCGGATATACGTAAACCTTTCCGCTAAGCCTGGCGTCATCCGAGTGTGTCCCTGCCGAGGACTTGATGAGCGGGATGAAACCGGCAGAAATGGGGGGACCGTGAGCGTCGCTGGGGACGAATTTGCTGCCGATCACGGGTTACAGCTCGCGGTCCGGAGCCCCGCATCCTGGACGAGAACCTACCTTCGCTGGGCGGCGCTCGCCGACTGCGCCTGTGCTCTCCTAGCCGGTGCGATTGCGGTCGAGCTGCGCTTCGCGAATCAGCAGTCGCCGGGCACCTACCTCGCCTTCACCGCTGCCCTGCCGGCCTTCTGGTGGACAGCTGTTGCTCTGAGCGGAGGGTACGAATCCCGTTTCATCGGGGTCGGCTCTGAGGAATTCCGCCGGATGCTGAACGCGGCGCTGAGCCTGACCGCCTGCCTGGCCGTTCTCTCCTACGCAGTCAAGCTCGACCTTGCCCGCGGCTATTTCATCATTGCCCTGCCCTGTACGGTGGCCTTCGACCTGGCGGCCAGGTACCAATTCCGCAAGCGCCTGCACCGACTGCGCAGGCTGGGTCTGCGTATGCAACGGGTGATCGCCGTAGGCCACGCGCCGGCGGTCGCCGATCTGGTCGCCATGCTCCGGCGGGACAGCTATCACGGCCTGTGCGTGGTGGGAGCCTGCCTGGCCAGGAGCGCCGCTCCAGATGAGATCGCCGGGGTCCCCGTCTGCGGCGGGCTGGACAGCGTTCCGGCGGCGGTGAACCGGCTCGCTGCCGATACCGTGGCCGTGCTCGCCTGCCCCGAGATGAACGGCATCCGGCTGCGTGAACTGGCCTGGGAACTGGAGGCCACCGGCACAGATCTGTGCGTCGCTTCGGCATTGCTCGACGTCGCGGGGCCGCGCACGACGATACGTCCCGTCGCCGGGCTGCCGTTGCTGCACGTGGATCACCCGGAGCTTGCCGGGGGCAAGCAGCTTCTCAAGTCTGCGTTCGACCGGGTTGCCGCCGGGCTGGCATTGGCCTTGCTTGCGCCCCTCTTCCTGGTCATCGCGATAACCATCCGCGTCAGTGACCGGGAGGCGGTGTTCTTCAGGCAGATCAGGGTCGGGCGGGATGGCCGGACTTTCGAGCTCTTCAAGTTCCGGACCATGGTCGTGGACGCGGAGCAGCGCAAGGCGGAGCTCGAGGCTCTCAACGAGGGGGCGGGGGTTCTGTTCAAGATGCGCAGGGATCCACGGGTGACGAAGGTGGGTGCCTGGCTGCGCCGCTGGTCGCTGGATGAGCTCCCGCAGCTCTTCAACGTGCTGATCGGCGACATGTCCCTGGTCGGCCCCAGGCCCGCCCTGCCGCAGGAAGCCGCGCGCTACGGAGACCACATGCGGCGCCGGCTGGCGGTCAAGCCGGGCATCACCGGCCTGTGGCAGGTCAGCGGGAGATCTGACCTGTCGTTCGACGAGGCGTTCCGGCTCGACCTGCGTTACGTGGAGAACTGGTCACTCGCCCTCGACCTGCAGGTCCTCTGGAAGACGTGGTCAGCGGTCATCCACGGGTCCGGCGCCTACTAGCTGCCCTGGGCTGGAGGTGACGCCAGGTCCCGCCAGTATGATCAGCAGCGCAGATGGCCCTGTGCTGGCGGCGCAGCGTGCGCGCGGAGCACAGCCAGGTGCCCAGAGTATCCATCGGTTACTCAGGGTATTCAGTCTGGCATGGAACCCGCCTGGCCGGCCGCCACCGGCGGCCCTGGCGCGGCAGCACCGCGGTCCTCGCCGCGACTGGCCGCCGGGCGCGCGCGCGCCGCGGGCAACCGGGCTGCGGCATCCTGTGCTCGCCCGGCGGGCAAGATCCTCCCAGCGGGCTCATCTGCGGGCTGCGGCCGAGCCTGCGCGGGACTGCCGTGACGGCGCCTCGCTGGGTGCTGTGCCGGTGCGGCCACGATCACGACGCGCACCGGCATTACCGGCACGGGAGCGACTGCGCGCTCTGCGAGTGCCCCCGCTGGTCCCCGCGCTGGTGGTTCCGGTAACCGGTCCGCATTGTCGCTGACGACTTCCCGGCCATGCCGAGTGCATCCTGCGGTGTTCCGTCAGCTGGCGATGCTGATCTGCCTGCGCACGGTTGCCCGGTCGCCGGACAGCGCGAGCATGCAGGCGGCGAGGTCGGCGCGGGAGATCGTGAGGGAACGCCGGGGGTGGTCATGTTCTGCCGGCCTGCGAGCCATGACGCTGCTCGTCACGGGCAGCAGGGCGGCTCGGGCGCGGGGCCGATCGCAGTGAGCTCCGCGCCCGGCCGTATGTGCACAGGATGCGGTCGGCGGCCGCGAAGAGCTTCGGGCGATTCCTGATCTCGCGGAAGGCCCAGTGCGCGAAGGTGCTGCGGGATCGATGCGCGCCCGCGAGCGGCGATCGCCCCGCGACTGTGCCCTCGGCGACGAACAGATCCCAGCTCTTGAGGGTTTCCTTATAGTCCTTGGCGCCCTTGCCCATGTCGATCCGGTGGATGCCAGCCTCGGCAGCCGACTCGGCCAGCCGCAGGTGGTGCAGGAGACCGGGGGAATAGCTGTGAAAGTTCTTGTCGTAGGCCGGGAACCAGCCGGTCAGGACGCGATCGAAGCGAAGCCCGAGGTGCCCGGCGACCGGCTCGTCGCCGGCGTAGAGGAAGGAAAGCACGCTGCTGAATCCGCCGCCGCGGACGTTCAGCAGGTAGTCGACCAGATCGACGACCCACGGCTGGCTGAAGCGGTCGATGCGGCCGGTCCTGCGGTACTGGTCCGATTTCCAGGCCATGAGCCTGCGCAGAGCGACGGTGTCCGGTGCGTCCAGGACGAAGCGGACCTCGCCCCTGTCGCGCCCGAGCTTGCGCGCCTTGTAGGCCATCGTCCGGTAGAACGAGTGCGACCGGACCCTGAGCTTCTCGCGGTAGACGTCGAATCCCCCGCTCAGGTCCATGACCGGCGAGGGAACCAGGGTCGACTGGTAAGGCTCGAAGGGCCGCTGGCCGGACAGCAGATGATCGAACTGCCATACGGAGATGCCGCAGGCACGCAGCAGCTGCCGCGGCTCCCAATCGGCACCAGGCGCATGAACAAGACCCTGGAAATCCGTCAGCCCGGCGCCTATCGGCACCCCGACGCCAAGCTTGCGTTTCTCGAACGGGAAAAACCCGGCGAGCTGGGGCCCGTCGGCGAGCACAGCCACCCGGGCGCTGGACCGGAACATACCGACCGCGACGGCGAACTCCGGGCTCAGGAAAGGACTGGCCAGGTACTGCGACTTACGCTGCATGGAATGCCACGCAGCAATTTCAGCAGTCCCAAGCTCGCTGGGACGCACTACCGAAATGTGCACGCGGTGCGCTACCCCCATGTCTCGATGCAGGCCTTCAGCCGATGGTCAGGGCCGCGTCCTCCCGCTCGCACTTCCGCACCGCGGATCAGTTCCTGCCGCGGAACCGCGCCTTCCCCGGATCCGCGCCGGGCAGGCCGATACACGCCAAGAAAACCCTCCCCTTGGCGTGCGTCGATCTGGCGATATCTCAGTATGAGACTGGACAGGTCCGGCGACAGTATAAAACACCATGTCAATCACCGCAGCTAGTGACGTGAGCCGCGAGAGCATATGTCTTACTCTTCGCGCGCCGGATTGATGGCGAGAGTCTCCTCGGCGTCCTTGCGCCAGGAAAACGGCCGGGGATGACCGCCTCGGCCGACGATATTCGCCCGCGGCGGTGAGCCGGCGGAAGGCCGCGGCGCCACTTCGGCAGACCAGCGGATTCACGCTCCGGTCTTCGGTTCGCTCTGCGCATAGAACATGATGGCGAGCTGCTCCCGCATCTCGTACTCGATGTCATCCATGGCCCCCGGGTCAACATCGTCCCCCAACCCAGCCTCCTCCAGAGCCATGCTGGCCGCCAGGTCGTCCTCGTCCATGGCCTGATTGTCAGCGTCAGCGTCGCAGTCAGCGCACAGTGCCCCGGCCTTGCCGGAGCCGAGCCGGATCGCGGCCCACTCGCTGCCGCCGGCCTTCGGGGCGTCGATCTCGCGCCCACAGCGAGCGCATACCTCGATGGCATCCATGCCGGAAAGTATCCCGCCGGCTTGCGGATCAGTCGAGTTGGCCCGGGCGGCGCCGGTCAGGCCTGCACGACGGTCGCGGATGACGCACCGGACCGGTGACGGCGAGAGCCTGGCCTCCGGCCGGAGCCGGCGTGTTCCATGGTCGCCGGTCTGCTCAGAGTCTGTCAAATTGTCGCAAAATT
>Ga0335080_10001763_pt1 | contig 21486 bp, 16 predicted proteins | sample Lox_Sample_34_FD_206720 | JGI IMG/M metagenome (GOLD analysis project Ga0335080, IMG submission 206720) | Soil microbial communities from Loxahatchee National Wildlife Refuge, Florida, United States - Lox_Sample_3.4 | ecosystem: Environmental > Terrestrial > Soil > Wetlands | place: USA...
GGCGACTTTGTACTGCCGGACAAACTGGCAGACGCCAACGCGGGCGCCGGACTCCCATCCATGATTCCGCAAGGCATGCGCGCAGTTTCCGTGCGGGTGAACGACGTGGTATCGGTCGCCGGGTTTGTCCAGCCGGGAACGCGGGTGGATGTGATGGCGACCGGCATTCATGGCGCGGGCGAGAACGAGACGACGACGGTGCTTGAGAACGTTGCCGTCATCGCCGTTGGCCGCAGCCTGTTGGACCGCATGACGGGCGATACGGGAAATGCCAGTGTAATTACCTTGCTTGTCTCGCCCGACGACGCGCAGCGGCTCACGCTGGCTTCCCAGGAGGGGCGTATCCAGCTGGCGTTGCGCAATCCGCTGGATACCAAGAAGGAATCGCTCGCCGCGACCAGAACCAGTGCCTTGCTCCCCGGCGGTTCGAACGCCCCGACGCCCGAGGTCAAGCCCAGACTTCACAAGGCGGCCGAGAAAGTGGTGCCGCTACTGCCACCGGCTCCGTACCAGGTTGAAATGATTCGGGGCGGCAAACGCGATGACACCAAGTTCAAACCGGACACACCCAACTGAGCAGTTTCCGCACCGGTATGTGCGGCTTCATTCTCCCGAGGAGTTTGAAACTCCTTGCAGAGGTTCGCATTCATGAAATTTCTAACGCTGATCGCCGCCGCGCTGCTCCTGCTTGCGGCGCCTATTTTTGCGGAAAGGACCGCCGAAAGTGGCACGGCGCCGGCAGCGGCCCAGGACAATCCGCAGACTCCGGCACCGCCAGCCGGCAGTTCGCCCGTTAACGCGCCCGAGCCTGCCGGTGCAGCCCCGCTCCGCGTAATGGTCGGGAAATCAATTCTCATCAACACCACCGAACGGCTCAAGCGCGTGTCGGTCACTGATCCAGCGGTTGCCGACGCGCTTGTCGTGACCCCGACCCAGGTCTTAGTCAACGGGCTCGCTCCAGGCGAAATTTCACTGCTCATCTGGGATGAGCTCGAGCGTTCGCGCAGCTTCGATTTGCGAGTCGACGTCGATATCACGGCCGCTCGCGAGGAATTCGAAAAACTCTTTCCCAACGAGAAGATTGAAGTCACACCTTCCAGAAACGCGATTGTCCTATCCGGCCACGTGACGACCGAGGATGTTTCCAAGCACGCTGGAGCCCTGGCTTCGGCCTACTCCAAGAATGTTGTCAACGTGCTCACCTTCGGCCCGGTCGGGGCCGACGAAGTGCTGCTCGAAGTCAAGTTCGCGGAGGTGGACCGCTCGGCCATGTCCCAGCTTGGCATCAACATGTTTTCCAGCGGCTCCGGAAACACGCTTGGCACCGTTTCTACCGGGCAGTTCGGGGGTACAACCGGCCTTGGAAGCATTAACGACACCGGTTCGGGCAGTCCGTTCCCCAGTTCTCCGACGGTCAGCAACCTGCTCAATCTGTTTTTCTTCAATCCGCAGGTCCATCTGGGGGCGGTCATCGAGGCTCTGCAACAAAAGAGCCTGCTGCAGATTCTCGCAGAACCCAATCTGGTCGCGGTGAACGGGAAAGAAGCGAGTTTTCTTGCCGGCGGCGAATTTCCCTTCCCGGTCGTGCAGCCGGGCGTGGGCGGAGCCGCGACGGTTACAATCCAGTTCCGGGAGTTCGGCGTTCGCCTCAAGTTCACGCCAGTCATTCAGCCCAACGGCAACATCCACATGCACGTCATTCCCGAAGTCAGCACGCTCGACTTCGCCAATTCCGTCACTGTTTCGGGAACGACGATCCCCGCCCTCAGTACGCGCAAAGCCGATACCGAGTTTGAGTTGCAGGATGGCCAGAGCTTTGTGATTGCCGGTCTCATCGATAACCGGGTAACGGATATCGTCAATAAAATCCCGGGTTTGGGTGACATCCCCATACTCGGCGCCTTTTTCAGAAGCAAGAGTGTCCAGAAGAGTAACTCCGAGCTGATGGTTCTTTGTACGGCTCGCCGGGTGTCCCCGAGCATGGAGCCTCCCAAGACGCCGCGGATGCCCGTTCCGCTAATGGATCCGGGTCAGTTCGACTCGAAGAAACCGGTGAAGTAGGGATCAGGGCAAGGAAAGAAGGAATTCAGTTGCGCCGTAATGCGGGCTTCGGCGGGGGCGAGGGCGGTAAGATGGGGCGGCGAGGGCGGTCAGATGAAGCTCCTCAGGGGGGACACCTGAGGTATACTTTCCAAGTTCGGCAAGACCTCCGATTCCATCCAGCGGGGGGCACTCTTCGGCGGGGGGCACTGAAAAGCCAGCGCGTCAGGGGGCGCGGGGTTTTCGTGGGCAAGGTGTTTCGTTGCGGTAAGTGACGCATTTTCAAAGCTGACATGACCCGCTGGGCAGGGGTGTATTTCGACCTGCTTAGCCCTGCCGTTCGCCACCCCCGGCTGGAAGCACAGCTCCTAACCGACCCGGAGGTGATCACGATGAATGCGGAGTTGTTATGCCGGAGTTGTCAGTAGCCATTTTCGCCACGGACAATGACCAGCGCGCTATCCTGCAAGTTCTGGTCGATGGGACCAGCGTCGCACACACGGTCGGCTCGAACGCCAACCTGCCTCAGTCCGGCAATGATCCAGTCATCCGTAAGACGCAATCGCTTGCGCCGGATGTCATTCTGGTCGATATCGCTCTGAACGCGGGTCCGGCGGCGTTGCGTGCGCTCGAACTGCTGCATCAGGAGCTTCCCGGGGCTGCCCTGTTCGCCATCGGGCCGATGACGCAGCCGCAGCTCATTGTCAGCGCCATGCGCGCCGGTGTTCGCGAGTACGTCGAGCGGCCCACGACCACCACCGACCTTCTGGAAGCATTTGTCCGCCTGACCGCTACCCGTCGCAAGCCCGGGCGCGAGAGTCGCCGCGGCAAAGTGTTCACCGTCGTGAATGCCAAAGGGGGCAGCGGAGCGACCACGGTGGCGGTCAACCTGGCGCTCGCCTTGCAATCGGTTCATCACAGCACGGCACTTGTCGATCTCGCCCAGCTTGGGCATTGCGCACTCCATCTCAACCTTAAGCCCTCCTTCACAATCGCCGATGCGGTTTCGAACCTGCATCGTCTGGACGCTTCCCTGCTCGACAGCTTCATGGCCCGGCATGACCGCGGATTGCATGTGCTGGCCGGAACCGCGAATCCCACCACCATCGAGCCCTCGGCCTCCGACTTCGCGCGGCTTTTCGACACGATCGCGGGCCGCTTTCACTACATCGTGGTCGACGCCTCCTCGCGCCTGGACAGCGCGACTCGCCTGGCCAGCAACCTGTCGGAGAAGATCCTGCTCATCGCCCACGCCGATGTTGCGTCCCTATGGAGCGCGGGACGAGTCGCGCAATTTCTCGGGGAAACCGGTTCCCGGGAGCGATTCGGACTGGTGCTCAACCGTTACCGCAAAATCATCGGGTTCGATGAGGGTGAAGCGGAAGCTGCAATCGGGGCCCCCGTGCTCTGGCGTATCCCTAACCAATACTTCGCGGTCTCCACCGCCATCGACCGCGGCGTCCCCATCATGCAGACGGGAAACAACGAGATTGCCAGGTCCGTCACCGCGCTTGCCGAGTTCCTCACGAAGGATGACCTGGATGTGAAGCGAACCGCCTGGTCGCTGTTCAAAACCGTTTAGAAACCGGTAGGGTTAAACTTAAGTAAGGAACTTGCGGCAGGATTTCGGCAGTCCCCTATGCGCGTCCGTTGTACGCTATGGATGAGCGTGTCATGGCAACAAGAGGGCTGTGGCCGGCGTCCGGACGAGGCATCAGCAAACAGGGCGGATGTACCGTGGAATGCCGGACAAGTCGGCACGGTATAGTAGCTAGTAAGCGTTGTTCGGTTACAGGCGGGTTGTTCGCCCGAGGCTTTTTGGCGAGCGGCCGGACTGACGACAGACGGGTTTACCATGGCTAACCTACAGGCGTTCGAGCGCAGCGAGTACCAGCAGGTCAAAGCCGACCTGCATCGGAAGATCCTCGATCGGCTCGACCTGGAAAAACTGGGGCGCTCGCAGGGCAACTCCGCGCGCGAGGAAGTCCTTGTCCTCATCCGCAGTTCGGTCAACAGCGAAGCGGTTCCTCTCAGCTTCGCCGAGCGCGAGCGGTTGGCGCGCGAGATCCTGGACGAGATCTTCGGCCTTGGGCCGCTGGAACCGTTGCTGAAGGACCCAACGGTTTCCGACATCCTGGTGAACCGGTTCGACCGGGTGTACGTGGAGCGCGGGGGCAAGCTGGAAAGCACGGGCCTATCGTTCAAGGACAATCAGCACCTGATGCAGATCATCGATCGGATCGTGTCGCGGATCGGGCGGCGGGTGGACGAATCTTCGCCGATGGTGGATGCGCGGCTGCAGGACGGGTCGCGCGTGAACGCGATCATCCCGCCGCTGGCACTGGATGGAGCGTGCCTGTCGATCCGGCGTTTCGGGCGGGATCCGGTGACGTCGCGCATCATGCTGGATAACAAAACTCTCTCCGAACCCATGCTCGATCTGCTGGCCGCGATGGTCAAGGGACGGTTGAACCTGCTGATCTCCGGGGGCACGGGCGCCGGCAAGACTACCCTGCTGAACGTTCTTTCGGGATACATTCCCAACTCCGAACGGATCGTGACCATTGAAGACGCCGCCGAACTTCAGCTCAAGCAAGAGCATGTGGTCCGTCTTGAAACGAGGCCGCCGAACATTGAAGGCAAGGGCGCGGTACGGATGCGTCAACTGGTGATCAACAGTCTCCGTATGCGGCCCGACCGCATTGTGGTTGGCGAGGTCCGCGGCGAGGAGGCCTTTGACATGCTGCAGGCCATGAACACGGGCCACGAGGGCTCGCTGACCACCGTGCACGCCAATTCTCCCCGCGACGCTCTCAACCGTGTCGAGAATATGGTTTCGATGGCCAACCTCAACATTCCGGAGCGGGCCATCCGCCAGCAGGTCGCGAACGCGATTCACGCCGTGGTGCAGATCGCGCGCCTCTCGGACGGCACGCGCAAAGTCATGACTGTTTCCGAGGTGACCGGTATGGAAGGCGAGTCCGTCACCCTGCAGGACGTTTTTACTTTTGAGCGTATCGGGATTGACGAGAACGGGCATGTGCGCGGTGCGTTCCGCGCCACCGGGCAGCCGCCACACTTCGCCGAACGCCTGGCCACGGCGGGCTGCCGTCTGAGTCCAACGCTGTTTCAATCGAGGCTGGAGGTCTAGCGCATGCCTTTCGTTCTGGCCCTCGTCATTTTTCTGGCAGTAACCCTCGCGGCCTTTGCGCTGATTTCTCTGTTCGACGAGCGCACGGCGCGGGCGCGCACTCTGCGCGACCGGCTCACGAACGCCGATAAAGCGGCCGAGCAGCCCGCGCCCGAAGCAGCGCTGCTGCGCGATGAAATGCTCAGCCAGATCCCGGCATTCGATACTTTCCTGCGGCGCTCCAATCGCATTTCGGAACTCCAGAAAGTTCTGGCGCAGGGCAACGTGAATGTTCGCGCGGGAAATTTCCTGATTCTCTGTGCCACCTTCGCCGTTGTGTTCGGGCTGATCGCTTTCCTGGTCGGCAAAAGCGTCATCTTCGGCTGGGCGGGATTGCTGCTCGGCTTCTTCATTCCGTACGCCTACGCTTCCCACATGCGCAGCAAGCGCTTTCAAAAGTTCGAGGAAAAATTCCCCGAAGCCATCGATACGCTGGCGCGCGCAGTCCGCGCCGGGCATGCTTTTACGACCGCGCTCGAAATGATCGCCAGCGAGATAGCCGAACCCGTCGCCAGCGAGTTCCGGCAGTTGTATGAAGAGCAGAAATTCGGATTGCCGGTGCGTGACGCGCTCATCAATCTCACCGAGCGTATTCCGCTCGTGGATGTCAAGTTTTTTGTCACCGCCGTCATGCTCCAACGCGAAACGGGCGGAAACCTCGCCGAAATTCTAGACAATCTTTCTTATGTGATCCGCGAGCGCTTCAAGATTCTCCGCCAGGTGCGGGTGCATACGGCTCAGGGACGCCTCACGATGGTGCTCCTGATGGCGCTCCCGCCCACCATCGTGGCCATCATGCTGACGGTGAATCCGGGCTTCATTCAACCGCTGTTTACCGACCCGATCGGTCACGCTTTGATCGTAGGCGGCATTACGCTCCAGACTCTGGGTTACTTCGTGATCCGGAGAATCATAAGGATTCAGGTTTGAGAGGCCACCGAGCCTCAGCGGGTTAGCGGTATCAGGTGGACTGAGAACGGCTTGTAGACGCTATGGAAATTTTCTTCGCAGTCCTGGTTTTCGTCACCATCGCGGTGGTCGTGTTCGCCTTCGGAGCCGCCACCGTGGCACCCTCGTCGGTGCTGGGCTCGCGCCTCCGTGAAATCGGGTGGCAGCGCCCCAAGGCGCAGCAAAAGGCGCCTGTGAAAGAACGCATACAGGACGCCCTCGAACCTCTCAGTCGCGCCCTGCCCATATCCCCGCACGACGTCACGCGCACGCGGGCCTTGCTCATTCAGGCGGGATATCGCGACGAGCAGCACGTCTCTATCTACCGCGGCTTGCGCGTCCTGTTTGCGGCGATCGGCTTCTTCTCGGTTTTCCTGGTATCCGGCTTCGATTCTCCGCTGCTACTGCTCGGCCTGTTCGCGTTCGGCTTCTTCGTGCCACGCTTCATCCTGAAGCGCAAAATCGCAGAGCGCCAACGCAGCATTCGCCTTGCCCTTCCCGATGCGCTCGACCTCACGGTCATTTGCGTGGAAGCCGGCCTTCCGCTCGACCAGGCCCTGAATCGGGTCGGCGAGGATCTCCGCCATGCGCACCCGGAACTCTCCAACGAGTTCCATATTTTTAATCTTGAGACACGGGCCGGCAAACCCCGCGTCGAGGCTCTTCGCAATCTCGCGGCGCGCACGGGGGTTGACGACGTTCGCTCCCTGGTGGGCACCCTGGTGCAAACCGATCGTTTCGGCACCAGCGTGGCGCAGGCCCTGCGCGTGCACTCCGATTCCCTTCGCACCGAGCGCCGGCAGCGCGCCGAAGAGGCAGCGGCCAAGACAACGGTCAAAATGATCATCCCGCTTGTCCTGTTCGTGATGCCTTCGCTGATCTTCGTCACCGTAGGACCGGCCGTCATTCAACTCATGCGACTGCTCCTGCCCATCACGGGGGGGAGCCGTTAAGGCGGGCCCTGAACACGTTCCCCGGCTGTTATGAGAGACCGTGGTCCAGAAATCCACAGGGTTCGGAAACCTGGGCGCCAGTGATTTAAGCTTGCTTGAGAGCTGAAGCGAACCACACTCATGCCGCCCGTGCCCACCGCCTCCGCGTATAACCGGACCCGCGCTGTTTATCTTGCGACCGAACTCGTCATTGCGAACACTCACTGGTCGCGGTTCCGCGGACTCATGGCAACCGGCGCTTTTCCGCGGGGCAGCGGACTTTGGCTCAATCCTTCCCGCGGTATCCACACTCTCGCGATGCGCTTTCCCATCGACGCTCTTTATCTGGACCATCGCTGCCAGGTCATTTACCTGGCGGAAGACCTGCAGCCCTGGCGCCTTGCGCCGTTCAAACTCAACGCGGCCTCTGTACTTGAACTACCCAGCGGAACAATCCGCGCCACGCAAACCGCCCTCGCAGACCAGGTCGACATTCTGCTCGCACATCCCATCCACAGCGAAGCGGCTTGAAGCCCGCGGTGCGCAATCGCGAATTGCGCTACGATGGAACTTTGAGCATCCGGCATGAACGCGAGGCGTCTCAAAAAGGAGCTGATCCATGCGCAAGCGCAAACTGGGAAGAAGCAATCTTGAAGTTTCAGCCCTGGGCTTCGGCTGCATGGGTTTGAGCTTTGGCTATGGCCCGCCCATCGACCGGGAGCAGGCGATTTCCTTGCTTCGGAGCGCTGCAGAACGCGGTGTAACTTTTTTCGACACGGCGGAGGCGTATGGCCCGTACAGGAACGAGGAGCTTGTGGGTGAAGCATTGGCTCCATTTCGAAACCGGGTCGCAATCGCCACCAAGTTCGGATTCTCCTTCGATGCCGATGGCAAACAAAACGGGTTGAACAGCCAGCCGCAGCATGTGAGAACGTACGTCGAAGGAGCGCTAAAACGCCTCCGGACGGATGTGATCGATCTTCTCTACCAGCATCGGGTAGATCCCGATGTTGCAATCGAGGAGGTCGCCGGAACAGTCAGGGACCTGATCGCCCAGGGCAAGGTGAGGCATTTCGGGCTCTCGGAAGCCGGTGCTGCAACGATTCGCCGCGCCCACGCGGTACAGCCGATTACGGCTCTCCAGAGTGAATACTCACTGTGGTGGCGCGAGCCCGAACGCGAAATCCTGCCCACGCTCGAGGAACTCGGGATCGGCTTTGTTCCGTTCAGCCCCCTCGGCAGGGGTTTTCTCACCGGCACGATCGATGGCAACACGGCATTCGACCCAAAGGATTTTCGTAATGTTGTTCCGCGGTTCAATCAGGAAAATCGCAACGCCAATCAGAAGTTGGTGGATGTGCTGGGCCGCATCGCAAAAAACAGGAACCTTACCCGCGCCCAGATCGCGCTCGCGTGGCTGCTCGCGCAAAAACCCTGGATCGTCCCCATCCCCGGAACCACGAAGCTCGAGCGTCTGGAGGAAAACCTCGCGGCCGACAACGTCCAGCTAACGAGCGAGGACCTGCGCGAGATTGACGATGCCCTGGCGACGGTCGAAATCCGCGGGGAACGGTATCCGGAGCATTTGCAGCGGATGGTCAACCGGTGAATGGAGTTCAGCAAATTACGGCGCATCCAGACAGGGCGAGGGAGTAGCCGGCGGGCGGAGCTTCTGGGAGACTATTACCGGACGCTATTTATCTATTTATAAAGAGTTTACGTCCATTTGCTCGTCTGTTTGTTTTAAGCTGAGTGGGCCCGGCGCGGGCCCGAACCTCTGCCCTCAAACTTTTGATTTTCAGCGCGGCAGAAAATCCACCCTCAAGCTCCAGTCACGCGGTAAGATCAATGGAATCCCCCAAACCAAGGTCCACATCCGCCACCAGTGATTGAAGTCGACACCAGTCCCGAAGTCGTTCCCATTCGCTGGCCCGATCCGCCGCGCCTGCTCGTGGAGTGGTCGTCTCCCTGGGAGGAATTCAAGACCGCGATTCGACCCGCGCTGCGACGCTCGACCAAGGCGCTCGCCGGCGAGGCGCCGGTTGGAATTTTCCCTTACCGGGGGATCCTGCTGGCCTGGCTCGGGGAATGCCTTCTGTTCCTGATTGCCATTTTCATTCCCGACCAGATAGCGCGCCTCAATCCGGCCCCTTTGCCTCCGCGCCGGACCTGGGATGTTATCTACTATTCCGGCGACGAACTACCCAGAACCGAGGATCAGGGCGGAGCGCAGGCCGGGAAAACGGGACGCGCCGGAGGTCAGCAGGCGCATCACCGGACGCAAGCGATCAAGGTGGCGCGCGGCGATAAATTGGCCGACACCGTGGTCGACGCGCCGAAAGTGAATTTGCCCCATAGCGACGCCGCCGTCGCCAATTTGCTCGCTTTCAAGTCGAATCCCGGACCTCCGCCAACCGAAGGATTGCGCTCCCGCCTGGAAGCACCCGCTCTTCCTGCGAACCCGGTACCGCCGTCGCCCGAATTGCAGGCCGCGGCCAGACGCGCCCAGAGCCTGAACTCGAGCATCGTTCCGCCCACGCCCGAAGTTTCTCACACCACTTCGCGCAATACACCGTCGCTCAATCCCACACTGATTGCGCCGGCTCCCGACGTGACTCGCGACAAGATGCGGTCTGCGAACCCGCTCGCGCAGAATGTAGTCGCTCCTGCGCCCCAGGAAACACCCCACGATCTTGCCAGTTCGCGAGCGCCGATTACGCAAACGGTGAATGTGGTTGCACCGGCGGTTTCCGCGCCTGCGCGCGACCTTGCTTCAGCGGCGAAGATGTCGTTACCGGCGCCCGCGGTGGTGGCTCCTCCGCCTTCGCAGGTAAGCCGTGAACTGAACAGCTGGGGCAGCACGCGCGCGGGAGAAATTCGATCGCAGCCAGTACCGCCTCCTCCTTCCTACGCGGGAGGAGGGACGATGAGCCGATCGGGCTCCGGAGGGTTGTCGTCACAGGTTGTGCCGCCCCCGGCGAACCTCGCCGGCGTGCCGGGGGGAGGGAGCGCAGCACAAGGCTATGGCCGCGGGACCCAATTAGGATCGGCAGCGGCCGTGCCCCCTCCACCGGGTCTCGGCGGCGGACAGGCAGTCACGGGCAGCGGCCGCGGTAGTAAGGGCGGTGGAGCGGGAGGTCCGTTGGACCTCGGCTCACCACTGGCTCCGCCATCGAACGCGGGCGGAAATGCGGCAGGTAACGGAGTCGTGGTCTCTGGTAATCCGGGAAAGCAGGTTGGCCTACCGAATTCTGGCGGAGGAGCGATCGCAATGTCGCCCAGCGGGACGGGGCGCGCGGGGCTGGGCGGCAGCGGGGGCGGAGCGGGTATAGGAAATGGGACCGGCGGCCCGGGCAGCGGGCTGTATGGAGAAGGCTCAGGTGCGGGCAAGGAAGGCACTGGTCATGGCTCGGATCCCAACGCGCGCGGCGGAATTTCACCGTATCCCGGCCCCGGCGGCGCGGGCAGCGGTGCTAACTCGCCAGCTCTGCCCGGTGTATCCGTGCAGGGTGGAACAACGACGGTCACACTACCGAGTTTCGGCGGTTCGGCGAACGGCGATCCATCGGAAGGTCCGGGTCACTCCTCCGCCAACGCTCACAAGAGATCGGGCATCACGATTGAAGCAACGCCAAGCTCGGGGGGCGTCTTTGCTTACTATGGCGTTCTTAAAGGGGACCGCAATTACTCCATCTACATCGATACCTCCATTGGACAGGCCGTGATGCAATATGCCGACCCGTCTTCCGCCTCTCACCCGTCGACCGTGGCCCTCTCGCCCCCGGAACCGATGCGCAAAGAGCTGCCGGCGAGCCTGCATCCCGGGCGGGTCGTGATCGCGTGCATTCTGGATCGCGAGGGCGCCTTGAAGAACCTGCGCGTGCTCGAATCGGGCGGAGCGACCGCCGAGGCGAAATCAAGACTCTTCGTAGCCCTCGAAAACTGGAAGTTCCGCCCGGCATTCCGCGGCGATGAACCGGTGGAAGTAGACGCGATTCTGGGGTTTGGGATTGATACGCGATAGGATCCTGCGACGGGGCTGAAAAGTGGTGCCCAAGCCGGCACCGGTCCGGCGTTCGCGCGCGTTCCAGTCATTAGCGATTCTCTCCTCGGCGCCATCTGCGACTCGCTAACCTGCACATTGCCCTGTGACCTTGACACCACTCCAGCCGGTAAGCCGTACTTGTGCAGCTCCGCGAGCGCTGCTAGCCTGCTGTGCTATCGCGGAAGTTTCATTTGTGAGGCGATGGAATGAGCAATCCTAAGACTTTTGCGTGGGTGCGGGAATTTCCCGGGGCGGTGACGGTGTGCGACCGGGAGGGAATCATATTGGAGATGAATGAGAAGTCGGCACGGACGTTCGAGGCCGACGGAGGCGCCGCGCTCGTCGGCAAGAACCTGTTCGATTGCCACCCCGAACCTTCGCGCACCCGATTGAGAGATTTGCTCGCTGCCGGGCGTGCGAATGTTTATACGATCGAGAAGAAGGGGGTCAAGAAGCTGATCTATCAGTCACCGTGGTATGAAAACGGCGTGTATCGCGGATTCGTCGAATTGTCGCTGGAGATTCCGTTTGAGATGCCGCACTTTGTAAGGGAGGGGTAGTTCGCTTCATCTCGCAGCACTTCCCATCCCGAAAGTCGCTCTCGAATCAACTTCTAGTAGCCCTTTTTCTTGTCGACGACGCCGAGCAAGGGTTGGCTGGCGAGATAGCGGCGGAGATTCTCAGAGAAGAGAGTGTAATGGCGCTCCCATAACTTGTCGGTAAGTGCGGCGGTGTGGGGAGTAATCAGGAGATTGGGGAGATCCCAGAGCGGGGAATCGGCGGGCAGCGGCTCTTTGGGGAAGACGTCGAGGGCTGCGCCGCCGATTTTCTTTTCCTGCACGGTATTTTCCTCAACATTATTTTCCTGAACATGGTTTTCCTGCGGACTAGCAGGCTGCTGAAAAAGTGTTTCCGCCGCACGAACTTCCCGCAGCGGCTGGAAGCCGCCAGTGACTTGGCCCGACTCATGGCACGAGTGGAACTCGTGCCCTTCCCGGCTTTGGCCGATTCGAGGGTTTTGCAGCAGTCTGCCGGGTTTCAAACCTGGCCCACTGCCTCTCAGGGCGGCGGCGAGGGCGGCTTCATCGACGAGCGCACCGCGCGCCACGTTGATGAGGCAGGCACCGGACTTCATCAGGGCGAGGCGGGCGGCGTTGGCTATGGCCTTGGTGCTGTCGGTGAAGGGCGCGGCGAGGACGACGTAGTCAGCCTGGCTGAAGACGTCATTGATCCGCGCGGGACCGAAGACGGCATCGGCGCCGTCGCTTCCCTTCTCCGGATGCTCGCGCACGGCGATCACGCGCATGCCCAGCGCCTTGGCCTTTGCGACAACAGCCCGCCCGATTGCGCCGAGGCCGATGAGGCCGAGAGTCGCTCCCGAGACTTCCCGAACGCGCGGAGTTTCGTCCCACAAAATCTGCTGCCCCCAGACATGCTTTTGCTGGAGGGTGACGGAGCCGGGGATTTTTTTGGCGAGGGCGAAGATGAGGGCGATGACGTGCTCGGCGACGACGGGGCCGTGGACCTCGCGGGCATTGGTGATCTGGATATCGCTGTCGACGACCTCGGGGATGATGAGTGTATGAACGGCGGCGGCGGGAGAGTGAATCCAGCGGAGCTTGCGCGCGGCTTTGATTTGCTCGGGGCGGATGGTCCACGCGAGGAGGATTTCGGCGTCAGGGATTTCGGCGTCGAGGCGTTGGTAGTCGGGGAGATGGACGATGTTGAGATTGGGAAAGTCGTGGCGCAGGCGCTCGGCGAACCACGCCGGCACGTTCCACTGGTCGAAGAAGTGGTGAACGGCAATGAGGAGTTTCATTGGGCCGAAACGCAGGACCTCGGCGGCTAAAGCCGATTTTCAAAAGAACGGGTTGGAACTTCCAATTCGTATCCCATAACTTGTTGGCTTAACTGGCCGGTCTGCGGAATTCCATCTCGATTCTCTTAATCAGCCAAGTTCCTACACTGCTTTCTTCGCGCGCAGATCCGCGCCGGTCATTTCCTTTGGCTCGGTAATGCCTAACATGCCGAGCATCGTCGGAGAAATATCGCGCAGGGAGCCATTCGGCTTGAGCGAGTATTGATTGGCGTCTTCGCTGATCACAATGAACGGCACAGGATTCGTGGTGTGCGCGGTGTGCGGGCCGCCGGTTGCGGGATCGATCATGAGTTCCGCATTGCCGTGATCGGCGGTGATGAGCATGGCTCCATTTCTGGCGCGCACGGCTTTTTCGACTTCGCCGAGGCAGGCGTCGACGGTTTCGATGGCCTTGATGGTGGGCTCGAGTTTGCCAGAGTGCCCGACCATGTCGGCGTTGGCAAAGTTGGCGATGACGACATCGAACGCATTGTCATTTGCGGCCTTAACGATGGCCTGGGCAACACCCTGAGCGCTCATTTCCGGTTTCAGATCATAGGTGGCGACTTTCGGGGACTGGATGAGCACGCGATCTTCGCCCGGAAATGGCTGCTCGACTCCTCCGTTGAAGAAGTAGGTGACGTGCGCGTACTTTTCGGTTTCGGCTACGCGCAGGTTGCGCATGTTCAGGCCGGCCATCACATTGGCAAGGATGTTGGCCATGGACTCGGGCGGGATGACGACGGGCAGCGCAAAGTTCTTGTCGTATTGCGTCATGCAAATGTATTTCAGATTCTTCGGGGCGCGATCGCGCGGGATGATGGCGTCGAGATCGGCGGCGCCTGGCAAATCGCTGCCGCCTTTTTCGTTGAGATGTGAGTTCCGGCAAAGAGCGCGCGTAATCTCGCGAACGCGGTCGGCGCGGAAGTTGAAGCAGATGCAGGAATCTTCGTCGGCGATTTTCGCCACCGGTTCGCCACGACTGTCGGCGCAGACGAACGGCACGACGAACTCGTCGGTCACGCTCTTGTTGTAAGAGTCTTTCATGCCCTGCACGGCATCGGCCTGCGTTGCGCCCTCGGCTTTGCCATTTACCATTGCATCGAATGCCTTTGAAACACGCTCCCAGCGCCGGTCGCGATCCATGGCGTAGTAGCGGCCGTTGACGGTGGCAATCTTGCCGCAGTTGTACTCGCGCATTTTCTGCTGGAGCAATTCAAGATAACGGGCGCCGTTGGTGGGCAATGTGTCGCGGCCGTCCATGAAGGCGTGGACGTAGACGCGCTCAAGACCCTGCTGCCTGGCCATTTTGAGCAGGGCGTGCAGATGCTCCTGGCGCGAGTGAACGCCGCCGTCGGAAACGAGACCGAACAGGTGCAGCTTGCGGCCGCTCGCGCGCGCATGTTTCATCGCATCCAGCAGCACAGGATGCGAAAAGAATTCGCCGTTCTGAACCATCAGATCGATGCGCGTGATGTCCATGTGCACGATGCGGCCGGCGCCCATGTTGAGATGTCCGACTTCGCTGTTGCCCATCTGGCCTTCGGGAAGTCCGACAAACGGGCCGCTGGTGTGAATGAGCGTGTTGGGATAGTCGCGCAGCAGACGGTCATAAGTTGGCTTGCGCGCGAGCGCGATGGCGTTGGCCCTGGTTTCGGCGCGGTATCCCCAGCCATCGAGAATGATGAGGACGAGCGGTTTGGGACGGGACAAAGTGGCTCCTCCGGGCGGCTGTCAGCTTCGCGCCACAAGCCGGGAAACGTACCGGATAGTCTATACAAGTGAGCATCAAGAGCGCGATGATCTTTCGGCATTTATACTGGGCCGCGGAGGACTCATGCCGATTCAGGAACATTTGCTGACAGAGTTTGATGCCGAGATGAAAACGACGCGCACGATGCTGGAACGCGTGCCGTTCGGAAAAACGGGGTTCACGCCGCACGCGAAGTCGATGCCGTTGGAGAAGCTCGCGCCGCATGTGGCGGAACTGCCGGGGTTCGGGTTGACGATTCTGACCACGCCGGAACTGGATTTCGGCACGGCTGCGCCGCGTCCGCGGCCTGCATTTGAAAAAGCCGCCATGCTCAAGTTTTTCGACGAAGGCGCAGCCAAAACGCGCGCCGCGCTGGCGGCGACTGACGATGCGGCATGGACCGGGAACTGGAAATTGAGTTTTTCGGGGAAAACGATTTTCAGCGGATCGAAGTTTCTGGCGTACCGGCAGATGTTTTTGAATCATCTGGTGCATCATCGGGCGCAACTCGGCGTGTATCTGCGATTGAACGATGTGCCACTGCCATCCACGTACGGGCCGAGCGCGGATGACCGGATGGGATTCTAGGCTCCGGTCAGGCGACTGGCAGGATTTTGTGCCGCCACGAAGAGACCGGGGAAATCATCGGCTCAATTCCATCAGGGCTACGGGGAGAATTCCCTTTTGCCGCAAAGTGAAGTGGAGTGCGCAGGGATCCTTCGACTCCGCGCCCGGAAGCAGTTGCGCTGCTCAGGATGACATTGGCTTTTCGTCTACTCGAACTGGAGAACAACAATTTCCGGGTTCGATCCGAGACGGAGTGGCGGTCCCCAGGTGCCGGCGCCGCTTGAGGTGAAGACCTGCATCTTGCCGATGCGGCTCAGACCGTAAACGAACTGGCGGTAAATTCTGCGGGCAAGCAGATTCCACGGAAAAAACTGGCCGAGATGAGTGTGGCCGGAAAGCTGAAGCGAGACGCCCGCGGCCTCGGCGACTTCGGGATGATCGGGCGCATGCAGCAGGAGAATGCTGGGACGATCGCGGTCGAGATTTACGCTCTCGAGCGCCGATGCGAGGTGCTCGCCGCGCGTGGCGTTGTTGTAGGGCACGCCGACGATCTGCAGGCCATCGGCTTCGACTTTTTCATTGTGCAGGACGCGAACGCCCGCAGCCTTTACCGCATGCAGGTATTCGCTGTCGCCGTGGAACTGGTCGTGATTTCCAGCAACAAAATACACCCCGTGCGGAGCGGTCAACCGGCTGAGCGGCTGCGCGGCGCGGCGGGCATCGATGGCAGTGCCGTCGTAGAGATCGCCCGCGATAAAGATGGCGTCAGGATCTTCATTGAGAATTTTGGCGACCATGCGGCGCAGGAAAGATCCGTTGCGCACGTGACCGAGATGGAGGTCGCTGATGAGCGCGGCTTTGCGTCCGCGCCAGGCGGCGGGAAGATTGGGCAGGCGAACGGTTGTGCGGGTGATGCGGGTCAGGCTGGCGTTGACGACTCCGGCGATGCCGAGGACGACGGCCGCGGCAAAGAACCACTCAACTGCGCGATGGAAATTCAGCGGCGATCGGGCGAGGGTTGCGATGCCGAGCGTGGCCCACGAAAGCAGCGCGGCGGGAAAGAGAAAGGTCAACATCCCGAGCCAGATGGCGGAGACCCGGTAGAACGCGCGGAGCAGCGGGTTGGTATAGCGCCACGCGAGCAGGGATGCGGTGGTGAAGCTGACAGACAGGAGAGCAAAGACCACTTGCGCGGGGAGCCGGCGGCCGGCGGGCGCCCGGAAGACCCAGGTTTCATAAAGCAAAAAGTGCGTCAGGAAAAGGACAGTCTGGAAGATGCCGATGAAGCGTGCAATTCTACGGCGCATGGAGGATTAGATTCAGCAGGAGGGGAGTTGGATGGAAAACCAACGGATGTGGACCCATTCGGCTGGTCCAGGAAGCTCTATTTGGAGGGAGCCCGGCAACAAGAGCGCTCCCCTCACCAACGAGTGTTCTTCCTGGCATGATCGGCCTAGTCACCCTTTATAGTTCAGCGCCATAGTTCAGCGCCTTGAGCCCCAAAAATCTTGCCGCGCCGCCTAGCTCTTCCTCGATCCGAAGCAACTGGTTGTACTTGGCTATGCGGTCGGTGCGGGAGGCGGAGCCGGTTTTGATCTGGCCAGCGCCGGTGGCGACCGCGAGATCTGCAATAAACGTATCCTCGGTTTCGCCCGAGCGGTGCGAGATGACCGAGGTGTAGCCGTTGCGGCGGGCGAGGTCGATGGCATCGAGCGTTTCGCTCACCGTGCCGATCTGGTTGACCTTGATGAGAATCGAATTCGCTACGCCTTTGTCGATGCCTTCCTGCAGGAAGCTGATGTTGGTGACGAAAATGTCGTCACCCACGAGTTGAATCTTCCCGCCCAGTTCTTTCGTCAGATTCGCCCAGCCCTCCCAGTCGTTTTCGGCCAGACCGTCTTCGAGCGACACGATGGGATAATCGTTAGCCCACTTGGCCCAGTAGCGAACCATGTCATCCGAACTCTTGGCGGACTTGTCGGATTTCTTGAAGACGTACTTGCCATCCTGATAAAACTCGCTGGCGGCGGGATCGAGCGCGATGGCAATCTCTTCGCCGGGTTTATATCCGGCCTGCTGAATGGCTTCGAGGACGACTTCAATGGCTTCGACGTTTGACTTCACCGAAGGCGCAAATCCGCCTTCATCGCCGACCGCTGTGTTGTAGCCGCGTTTTTTGAGAACGCCTTTGAGTGTGTGGAACACTTCGACGCCCCAGCGCAGCGCGTCAGAAAAGGAGGGCGCGCCGACGGGCATGACCATGAACTCCTGGAAGTCAACGTTGTTATCGGCGTGGGCTCCGCCGTTGAGGATGTTCATCATTGGCGTCGGGAGCGTGTTGGCGCCGGCACCGCCGAGATAGCGATAGAGCGGCAGGCCAAACTGGTTGGCGGAGGCGCGGGCCGCAGCCATCGAAACGGCAAGAATGGCATTTGCCCCGAGGCGGCCTTTGTTCTCGGTGCCGTCGAGTTCGATCATTTTGGCGTCGAGGCCGCGCTGATCGGCGGCATCCCAGTTGCCCAATGCGTCGGCGATCTCGCCGTTCACGTTTTCGACGGCCTTGAGCACACCTTTCCCTTTGTACCGTTTCTCATCACCGTCGCGCAGTTCAACGGCTTCGTGCTCGCCCGTCGAAGCGCCGCTGGGGACGATGGCGCGGCCCACGGTTCCACTGACCAGTTGCACTTCCGCTTCGACTGTGGGATTGCCGCGCGAGTCGAGCACTTCGCGGCCGATGATGGATCCGATATTCGTCATGGGGCATGTGCCTTTCTTGTTCGAGTCTGAGGATATGAATTTTGAGTCGTCATCAACCGTGACGACGGAAAGGTCCGAACGGAACGTCAGACGGCGCCCGGTGAGCAATCCGATGCCTGTGTAAGTGCGGGCCAATCGCGACTCCAAAACTGGCGATTATATCGGATGGCGGAGGGAAGGTCTGTGCGCGGCGACCCACAATCGGGTTCTGATCCGCAATGTCATTCCAAAAACGAACAGGGCGTTTCCGCATTTGCGCTGTACCTAATCGGTTATTGTTCCTGATTTTTACCTCGCTTACAGTCAGTCTCAAGATGAAGTCCCAAACTGAGACTCTGGCGATCGGGTCGCGCGCCCCGGATTTTTCCCTGGGCGCGGCGAACCGCGAGGGCATGTTGACTCTCGCCGGTTTTCTCGTGCAAGGGGCCTTGATCCTTGAGTTTTTGCGGGGAACATGGTGACCAAACTGCGTCAAGCGCATGGCTCAGTTTGAGTCGCGGAAACAGGAAATTGAAGCGACAGGAGCGCAGGTGGCATTCGTGGCTGCGGAGAGACATGACGGAGTGTGGAAGCCGGGAAAATTCCTGGAAAAACATCCCATCCTGTTTCCATTTCTCCTCGATGAGGATCGCGCCGTCACAAAGGAGTACGGACTTCACCATGCTCTGGGAATGGATGCTGTGAATATCGCGCATCCCGCAACGTTCATCATCGATCGCGGCAGCGTGGTGCGCTACCTGTATCGCGGCGACAACCAGAATGACCGGGCGCCGCTCGACGAGGTACTCGCCGCAGCGGACAAATTTAGAAATTGAGTTCGATTTCAGGAGGTTTCATGAAAAGAGGGGCCATGAGAAAACTCTTTGTCATCGCAAGCTTGGTTCTGGCGGCTGCTTTGGCCGTGGGGCAGACTTCCCTGCCCACCGGCACCGCCGTCAGAATGAAGCTCGACACCACGCTAACAACTTTCAGCTCAAAAACCGGCGACGCCTTTTCGGCGCGAGTCACCGAACCGGTGCTGCTCGATGGCAAGACAATCATTCCGATTGGCGCGACCGTCGAAGGCCGCGTTACCAAGACAACTGAACCGCGCCGCATTGCCGGCAAGCCTACAATCGCGGTCTTCCCGGAGGCGCTGGTTCTTCCTAATGGAGACCGTTTTGTGCTCAACGCCTCGCTGATCGATACCAACATGCGGCACGGGACTGACGTCAATACAGAGGGTCAGTTCAAGGGCGCGGGCCACGATGCCACCGATCTTACGCAAATTGGGATGGGCACCGGCGGTGGCATGTTGATCGGGGGCCTGATCGGAGGCGCCAAGGGATTGGTGATTGGCGGCGCCATCGGCGCCACGGTAACGGTCTCTCACTGGCTTGGCAAGCACCGGTCCGCCACTTTGCCGGCGGGCACGGAACTGGTCATGGAACTGAACCGGCCGATGACGATGACAAGCGTCGCCGCCGGGCAATAACGCTAAATTTAGTGTTCGGCGTTCGTTGGGTGCTGCTCGTCGTTCGCCCTCAGCCAGGCTGGAAGGAGGCAGGCTTCGGTCAAGTCATTCTCCGAGTGCCGCTGAGAGTGAACGGCGAACAGCTTATTGCCCGACGGCCATCAGGTCGTCCTCGGTAAGCAGTTCGAGTTCGATCCAGCCTTCCAGCGGCAGTGCATCGACGGGGAGCCGGTTTCTCCACAAACTGAAACGCAAACGCAGGCGGGTGGTCAGAACATCCGAACTGTGCGGCCCGCGGACTTTTTCGAGATCGAGCGGAGCGGCGAGCATCCAAGCCAGGGGAAGGCGGAATTCGAAGTTGCGGGCGAGCGCGATACGCACCAGATCTCCAGTTTTTGTGGATTCCGCAACCTCTTCGGCCCCTCCCTCGGTCACTTTCCAGGATTCGATGTGGCCCTCCTCGACCGAAACATCAAGGCGCAGCTGGCGACGAGGATCGACGGCCTGGTTCGTCCACGATTCGACATTCACCACCAACTGGAAGGCACCTTGAGGAACCTGGCGCATAAAATCGAGCCGTCCATACACAAATTGTTCGTCGATGCCTGCGAACACGCCGTCGAGCAGGAACTGCTTGCCGTGCATTGAGCCCGATCGCTGGTCGGCTGTGTAGCGCGCCGCCCCCATCCATTCAAAATAGCGCACCATTTCCCCGGTGATGCGGGGGTGGATATATGCGGTTTGGGGAGTAAAGGCGGGCCGGCCGCCACCGCCGGTGATGGGCTGCGCGAGATAATCGGGCGGCGTGCCTCCCAAGGCCTGGTAGGCGTTTGACAGGTGCTTGCGATAGAGTTCGTCAAAATCGCGGTCGTTGGCGGAGTGATGCTCAGGCCCGTACCACCAGTTCCAGTCGCTGCCCTCGGCGATCAGGATTTCTTCCCAAGCCAGCTTCCGTTGGTCCTCGGTTGCGGAGGGGGCTGCCTGATCGTAGAAATTGCGCGCCGCATAGAGGTAGTCCCAAGCCTTGTTGTCCTCGGGAGCGCCAATCCACACGTTGAAATTGGCGTTAATCCACGATCCCGGCACCAGGGAGCGGAGTTGACCCGGATTCTTGTGGCGCGCGATCGCCTCGCTGACCGTCACCGCTTCCATGGAGGGATCGCGCTGCAAGGCATCATAAAAACGGCGCAGGAACTCGCGTCCCGAGCGCGGATAGTATTCCCAGGCGTTTTCGCCATCCAGAAAAATAGGAATAATGGCGTCGCGCCCGCCCTGAACAATGGGCCGGGCCGAATCGCGGATCTTGGCCACAAGATTGTTGGCAGCCTCCAGCGGAGGCATGCCGGAGTAGACGAAGCCAATCAGATCGGAGAGCGTGTGATCGCGGAACAGCAGATTCATGCTGGTCCCGGCGTTTTCATAGCGATAAAACGTATAGAGCCGGTGCGCGAGATCCGAGTTCAGGTAGCCGTTACCGTCACGGGCAAAGAATATTCCCTCGGTGCGTCCCAGGACACCTTCATCGGTTGCCATCCAGTTCACGCCCAACTTCTGGCCAATTCCCAGGACCTCCTGCGAAACGCTTCCTTCCGAGGGCCAAACGCCGGTGGGCCGTATGCCAAAGACTTTTTCATGGAGATTCAACCCGCGCAGCAACTGTTGCTCAGCATCCTCCGGATGACGGTAGCGATTTTGCGGCAGCGGCAATCCGGGCGAGGATACGGCGCCCATGTTCGTATCGCACACCAGCGGAAGAATGGGGTGGTAAAAGGGCGAAGTAGAAATTTCAATCAGCCCTTTGCGCGCCGCCTCGGCGTGCGCCGGTAATACGCGGCCCATCAGTTCGCGCTCGCGCGCAATGACCAGGCGCTGGTCGTCGAGCGAAAAATCGCGGCCCTTGCGAATCAACCCGGCAATGTCCTTTTCTTCCAGAAAGAACTCGT
>Ga0335080_10001764_pt1 | contig 21485 bp, 24 predicted proteins | sample Lox_Sample_34_FD_206720 | JGI IMG/M metagenome (GOLD analysis project Ga0335080, IMG submission 206720) | Soil microbial communities from Loxahatchee National Wildlife Refuge, Florida, United States - Lox_Sample_3.4 | ecosystem: Environmental > Terrestrial > Soil > Wetlands | place: USA...
TCGGAACACTTTTCCAGGATACGGCGGGGGAATCGAGGGATATGGAAAGCGCTACGCGGCGAATTGGGCAGATAATGTAACGGGCGCCTTGCTAAGCCGAGGCGTTTATCCTTCCGTCTTTCATCAAGATCCCCGGTACTTCTACAAGGGGACGGGAAACATCCACTCGCGCCTTTTTTATGCGATCTCTGCCGCGGTGATTGCACGGGGTGATGACGGACGCTGGAAGCCAAATTACTCGCACCTGCTCGGCAATTTCTCAGCTGCCGGCATTTCCAACCTTTATTATCCGGCGTCCGACCGCGGCGCTTCGCTGGTCTTGTTCAATGGTTTGGCGGCCACGGCTTCAACCGCTTTCTCGAATGTACTCCGGGAATTCGTCTTCAAACGAGCCACTTCCCACGTTCCCAAAGAGGAAAACGGAAAGCCATAAGAACTTGCCGGCGTGCGACGTGACGAAAAAGGTTTGGGGGATTTTGCGATTAACGATAATCAAGGCCTGGCTGATCCGGCACTCACCCAATTCGTGTTGGAAGTCAGGGATGCAACTATTCCGCCTATTGAGCGCAGATACCTGCCGAGCAAGGGCTGGAGGCACGTAACGGCTCTGGAATGCCTCTCACTGCTCGAATCAACTCTCACTCTGCGTCGAAAGAAGTCAAACTCAAGACATTCACATTTCCTCAACTTCGCAGCCAGTGTTGGAAGATGGCACGGAATGGTCTGAACGTAGCGGTCAGCACTACGATTAGTCTTTTGATCGAGGAGCCACCAAAGGTTCATCGAGTCAGCGGTTCTCCTCGGAGACGATGTCAAACGTCCCAAACGGTGCAAGCTTAGCCTTCGGGAGGAACTTTTTCATTGCTGCCGCGCCTTCTTCGTGCCGGGAGTGGATGACCACTATCCCTTGGAACCCATGCTCTGCCATATACCGGGCGTTTTGCTTCCCAGTCCCTTTGAAGATGCTGTTGTCGGCGTGCATCCAATGCAGGTCATGGTCGAGAAAAGCGACCTTGAACTCCTGCTGGCTTAGGGGTTGGAATGCGGCTTCTGCATTCTTGGTGAAGACCGCGTTGGGTAGGCGCTGCCGGAACCACGAGATGCGATCCTCGGTGTCCTCGACGACGAGAACAGGCCAGTCAGCACGTATGTGAAATTGCTCGGCCATCTGCTATTTCTGCTTAAACCACGTCCGACCATCGTGGAAGGCACCTATCAGGCAAAGTACGTTACCTCAGTAACCGACTGATGCAGGAGACGATCACCTATCTCAAAAAGTCTTACAGGGGGCTGGCTCAAGAGATGTCGATCCCAGAGATGGTGCTTCTGGATGCGGTTCAGGGGAAACTCGGTCTGACGCGAGGACAGTGGCTCAAGCTCGGTCAATTGTTGGGACTGGCAACAACGTTTGATCTCCGGCCGAGCGAGCGAATCGGTACGCCTTGCTGGGAGGTTTGCTACGCCCCCATCCCCTCCAAAAGCGATGACAAATGATCAACTTCTCGATGGTCTGACCCGACCACGGAATTCAGCGAAGCAGGGCTCAACGGTTTACGAATCGCTACCTCATTTGTTTGTCGATGGAACCGATAACCTTAGACCGCCATACTGCACGTATTGCGGCACTTCTGACCCCGAACAATGGGGCAAGAAGTGCGACAACCACTTCGCCGTCGAGCAGATCGGCTACGCTTCACCAGATTGGCTGAGCTATCTCGCTCCTCTTCAATCCGGTGAATTTCCACATCATGGCGAACCCGGATATGAAAATCATCACGATCATGTATACGGCAAGCGGTATCGCTGGGATCAGCGCCAGAAAGAGTGGGTTGCTCGTTAGTCGATACGCTGGCTTGGGGTGTTTGCCGTCATGCCGCTTCTCGTCGCCAGATAATGTTGAGGACCGGGCAGCACGATAAGTGGGAGTCGCCGGATTCTGAGTCTGCCCAGTGGTTAATTCACAGCAGGGGTTTCTCCGGCGCTCAGCGAGAAGTGCTGCACAATCTTCCACTCCCCGCCAATCTTCTCCATCACGATCACGTATTGTCCCCGATGGATGACGGAGCCAACGCGCCTTCGCGTTCGCCCCGTCTCATAGGCGAGCGTCCCAGAACTCTTTTCTGCGATTGGCTCGATTGCTTCCAGCGTGCTCCCTTGGTCTAGTCCCGCCTTGACCCACTTCCGAATCTCATCCCGTCCTTTGAATGTGCCGCCATCACTCACCAGCGTAGCGTCCTCGGCGTACAGTGCGACAACTGCATCTATGTCCTTCGCGTTGTACGCTCTGAGGAATTCCTGCCTCAGATGCACCCCCGGTTCGGGGCTAGACAACGCCGTCGCCCCCGGCTGCTGTGCCCACGGGTTCAAGCTCAATACCAGCAATAGCGTTCCTACGAGGTTCTTCATCTGTTCCTCTCCAATGCGGCTCGAATCCGAGCGGGGATCACAATCGCCCGCTTATCAACCATTGCTAAAGCGAATATTCGGGTAAGCCCACGAGAGAAGGTGCCGCCTCGTTTTGCTCACGAGCGTCAGATTTCTTCGGAAGAACGTCGATGATGAGCAAGGTGATGTCATCCTGCTGAGTTGCGGATGCAGGCTGCCATTGCCGCAGTTCGGAAAGCAATCGGTCACATAACTCAGAAGAAGGACTCAACTGATTCTCGCGCACGACTTCTTCCAACCTGCGGTCGCCGAACGACTCGCCTTTGATGTTCTCCGGCTCAATCAATCCGTCTGTGTAGAGAAGGAAGCGATCACCTGTGGCGATTGGAATCTCACAAACCGGATAGTCGCACTCCGGCACCACCCCAAAGATAAGCCCGTTGCTCTCTATTCTCTCCAGCTTGCCTTGGCTCCAGCGCAGCAGCGGCGGATGTCCGGCAGCCGAATACAGCGCCTTGCGGCTCTCAGTGTCGAGCCACAAGTATGCTGCGGAGACGAACTGGCCGTGCAGTTGTCCAGAAAGGACTCGCTCCAGCCCGCGCAGCACCGAGGCTGGGTCGTCTGCACGGGATACCACCGATTGCATCGCAACCTTAATCATAGAGGCAATGAGGGCTGCTGGAACACCATGTCCAGAAACATCAGCGACCAAGAAACCAGCCCGGTGAGGATCGATGCCGATGAACCAGTAGAAATCTCCTGCTACGGCGGTCATCGGACAATAAGCCGCGCTGATCCGCATACGGCTGAATTCGGGAACGCCACTGGGCAGAATCGAAGCCTGTATCTGCCTCGCCATCTCCAACTCCGTCTCGATGGAAAGCAGACGACGCTCGTTCGTAAACAGTATTTCCAAAGCCACGTAGCCTAACGAAAACAGAAGGGCAGCAAAGCCGAACGAGTCCACCAATGGCAGAACGTGGTAGTGCAACACGCTCGATAAATTGGTGTACAAGACCTCTATCGCAAAGATTAGAGTGGCGGCGGTGAGAATGCGGTGATTGCTTATAACGAGGAACTTGGAAAAACGTGGAACTCCCACGACGATGAATAAGACGAGCATCGAAAAGACTGCAAGCAGGTTGTTGTAGAACATCCATTGGTCGTTTGGGCCACCAAGAACGAACGTGCCAATACCGACGAGAGCAATCGCCAGCCCAGCGAAGATTTCCAGCAGGACGAGGAACCTGAGTTTTCCGACGCTTAGCTCTCGCCACGCGAACAAGGCAGAAACGAGGAGCAGGTACATGACCGCCACACTCACGTAGGGTGCGGCAGATTTGATGGCGTGCGGCAGAACGGCAAGTGCTACGAGCGGCTGGAGCAGTTTCTGGACGCCGTACATCCCGCTAAAGATTCCCAACCATACGAGAATGCGAACGCCCCTGTGCCAACCGATCGCTGCAATCGTGCAGGCGCTCGCTCCAATGAACAAGAAAATCGTTCCAAGGACAATATCCACTATCTCGCCACGGAGCGTTTGCAGGGCGACCTCTGCCGTGTTCACCGCATTCATCAAAAGGCTCCGCTTTGTTTCTCTGGTCTTGTTTGTCCGTATACACCGAATTGTCGGACTGCACGTCGTAGTGCGGCAGCCTTTGGCGTCACCACCTTTGGTGATCGGTATCACAGAACCATGCTCTGGGGGAGAACAGCTAAATCAACTTGCGCTTGTAGCGCATCGTGATCGCGTGCGCCTGTTTGTTAGCACATCAACCTTCGGGAAGTCGCGCGTTGGGCGTGGTCAACGTGTTCGGTTACGAAATGCAAGGAGCGCTTTGTACAGTCGAGACGTGAACCGTGTGGCCACGGTGATTCAATGTCGCAGTAAGCTGGACGCGATGAATTCTTCGCCGGCCTGCATCATGTGCTTCCACATTTCGTACGCGCGACCATCTTCATTGAGAAATACGCGAGCTTGTTCCGGGCTCACACAGGCGCCATATTCGTTGGCCAGTCGTAATACATACGAAATTGTGATTTCGGCCATTACTCGTTCTCGCTTCTTTTTTTCAGCCATGGCTTCCTCCCCCGCCGTCCAAGCGTCTTTCCGACGCCAGTGCGGCTTTTCGGGTCCTACCTCGGGTGCGCATCCAGCTGGATGATCCCGCGCTGTAGGGCAATCGTGACGGCATGCGCCCGATCGTTGGCGCTCAACTTCGAAAGTATGTTGGAGACATGGTTCTTGACGGTGGTTTCCCCGATCGCCAGCTTGTCAGCGATTTGCTTATTGGCGTTGCCTGCGCCAATCAGATGAAGCACGTCGATTTCGCGTGAACTCAGCTGATCGTCTGCCGCATGGTCGGCCAACTCGACCGCAAGTTCTGGCGGTATTCGCTTGTGCCCGGCGTGCACGGAGCGGATGGCCTCCAGCATCTCTTTGCGCACATTTCCTTTCAGCAGGTAACCTCGCGCACCCGCCTTGATTGCCCGCAGCACTTGCACATCGCCGGCATACGTCGACAACACTAGAATCTTGGCGTCGGGAAATTCGCTTCTGATCCGGCTGATGGCTTCGGTGCCGTTCACATTCGGCATTTGGAGATCCATGAGGGTCACGTCCGGGCGATGCGCGCGAAACCGTGCGACAGCTTCCTCTCCATCACACGCCTCTGCAATCAGTTCCATATCCGGCTGAGTCCGGATGAGCGTCGCGATGCCTTCGCGCAACAGAGGATGATCATCCACGGTCATGATCCGAATTGAACCAGGGCCTATGCTCATAAAACCTTCCTTGCCGCCTTTGCGGAATACCGGGTACGCCATGCGGTGACTCTGCTGGTGCATGGCTCATCCTTTGAGCTTTTCTAGTTCTGGTAACGCGCTTTGGCGATGCCGAGCCGTCGAATTTTGTTCTGCAGTGTCGTACGCTTCAACCCCAACCGTTCGGCGGCGCCCCCTTTACCAGCGATGCGTCCCGATGCAGCTCTCAAGGCCTCAATGATCACGCTGCATTCGGCATGCCGAAAGCTAGAGGTCGACTCCACCGCAACGATTGTGTCGGAGTCTATGTGGAGGGCCGCAATCGGCACCTCGAGCTCTTCACCGCGCGTGACGATCACCGCGCGCTCGATGAAGTTGGCTAGTTCCCGTACGTTGCCGTCCCAGGGGCAGCGAGTCAGGATCTCCATGGTGCATGTCGCTATCGACTTGATCTGCTTTCGCATTCGTTGGCACAGCTTCGTTACGAAATAGTTCACCAGCAGCGGAATGTCTTCGCGGCGCTCCCGCAGCGGCGGGATCTCGATGGGGAAAACGTTGAACCGATAGAAAAGATCCTCGCGGAACTTGTCCTCCTGAATCATGGCTCGCAGATCGCGATGCGTCGCAGCAACCATGCGCACGTTGACCTGGATCGTCCGGGTGCTTCCCAGGCGTTCGAACTCCTGTTCCTGGACGGCGCGCAACAGTTTCGGCTGCAACTCGAGGCTGATGTCGCCGATCTCATCCAGAAAGAGCGAGCCTCCATTGGCCAGTTCGAATCGGCCTTTTCTCTGGATCAGAGCTCCAGTGAATGCCCCCTTCTCATGGCCGAACATTTCGCTTTCCAGCAGTCCCGAAGGAATTGCGGCGCAGTTCATGCGCACATAAGGTCGTTCGCGTCGCGGGCTGAGGTTGTGAATCGCGCGGGCGATCAGCTCTTTTCCGGTCCCTGTTTCCCCGTGAAGCAGGACCGTGGAATCGGTGGGTGCAACGATCGCTACTTGTTCGAGCACCCTCTGAATGGCTGAGCTTTTGCCGATGATGCCTTCGAAGTCATGCTCGGAGCGAAAGTCTGGTTCGAAATAGAATTGACCGCCTTCGAGCCGGCTGATGTCGAAAAAGCGTGCTCCGGCGAACTCTGCGGGATCTGTGATAGCAGCGGTCGCGGCCATGATGTCCCCCCCTCGTACTTTATTCGGATGACATTGTGTATCTCAGAACCGTCTTCCCGGACAACCCCACATCGGGTCACAAAATACGCTCTCTCGGGGGGTCAGAAAACAGCTGAACGGAGCAGTAAACAACCGCCCAAAAGAGGAGTCTTTTATTAGCTATTTCCGGTGGGCGGATCGATTCGCTTCCATCCGTAGATTCGATGGTCGACGGACCAGAAGCCCGGCCCTAACAAGGCCAGTGCCGCAGCGATTGCTCCCATGAAGACATGCGTCGAAAGAGCCCCTCGGTCCCATGGGATTCTCGATAGTTCAAGGACAACCACGAGCGGTCCAGCAACAGGTGTCCAGAGACCAGCGAGTAGCAGCAGAGCGAGGGCAATCGCGAGCACGCATAGCGCGGACAGCTCGAACGAAGGACTGCCGTTCAGCTTCGCAACCGCGCGCTCAATCAAGGCAATTCCAACTACTGACCGCAACAGCAGAAGGCCGGCGCCGGGCCACCCCCGGGCGAACGTGGAGAATAGGCGTCTCAAGACGATCTTTCCCGAGTTTAGGCGAGTGGAAACGCTTGTCGAAACCCCAACGCGGGTAGAGTGTTTTTACTCTTTTGGGTATTGTGCGGAATTGGGTCGCCGGACGGCGTCTACGTCTCGATAATGCCGCGCTTCACGCCAATCATGGCGGCCTGGGTCCGGTCGCGGGCCCCGAGCTTGGAAAGGATGTTCTTGACCCGCCACTTCACGGTGTCCTCGGCAATGGAGAGCTGGTCAGCGATCTCGTTATTGGCATCGCCGGCTCCTAGACGCTTCGGTCGCTACCTGCCCCGACGTTCTGCGGGACTCTGACATGCTCGCTCACTACGGTGTGTCGCTCTATATGTCAGGCGATCGCCTGGATTCTCGTGACTAAGCATTTCGCCGCATTCATCATTGAGGGAATCGGCGACGAGCAGTATGGGTGGGGATTAAGTTAGAGGGTTCATCGTGGTCAGGAAGGTTGCGTTCTCCGAGGCTACGCCGCCGGTGGAACTTGCTAGGGCTACCGCAATCGCTCTATCCCGGACCCGGAGCAGTCGACTAGAGGCGGAGCCACCAAGACGCTGGGCGTAGAGATGGAAATCATTCCCGAAGAAGCTGACATGAGCACTAACCGGAAGTGCCCATATCTGGTCATGCTGCCAACGCAGGTGACACAAATTGGGCACAGCCGATAAGGATTCCTACGGGCCGTTCTCAACGTAAACAGCAGCTACGAATCGATAGCTCGCTAGGTCTATGCGGCTAGCGCTGCTTAGTCTTCTCCAGCCGTACGTGTATCCCGCTTTTTGGAACTGCGCTTGCTCGGCCAAAGTTCGGGAGCAGAAGTCTTTTTATTGGGGTTCAGCGAACTCCCTGCGAATGTGGTCACGAGATTGGGTGAAGCAAGAGCCAAGAACAGACATCGAGAGGTGAGACTCTCTCGATGACCACTGCTCGCTGAGACTAGCGCCCTTTTTGGAGGAGACGGGCCATTCATAAATCTCATTCATTCTGTCTCGTTCTTGTGCGCTGTCTGTCTTCACAGGGGTCGGAAGATGCCGGGGAGCAAAACTCCCCGGCTGAATCCCCTTGAGCGCAGTTGAGGGGCATAGTCAGGCAATTCAATGCTCGACATACAAGAGGAAGAAGGCCATGAAATCAACAACGATTCTGGGGTTGGTTATCACAATTGCGTTAGGGCTTTACATCTTGGTCCCAGGGCTGGCTTGGCAAGCCACCACCCAAGGCACGTGTGCGCAGCAGAAAGCGTCGCCGCCCGCGACGGGAATAGCTAGTCAACGGTGATGGCGCGTGGCGGGTCTCAATAGATTTTGTCTGTGGCTGTTGAAAAACTCTTTTGACCGAAAATCGCAAAAACAAAATTGCAATAGGAAACGTTTTAAGCGATCTTCTCGAATTTCAAGGCATTTTGTATCCCTGAAATTTTGACCCTTTCCGCCGAAACAGGACTTTTTCAACACCCACGTCTGTTCTCAATAAGGGAGCACCATGGCAAAACCTCTGGCTGCAGGTCCGAGCTTGGAAACCATCGATGAACGGTTGAAACAGTGCGGCGTAAGCCGGCGTGCATTCCTCAAATTCTGTTCTTCTCTGATGATCGCTGCACCGTTCGGTCTCGCTCTGACAGACAAACTGACGCCAGAAGCAGTTGCCGAAAATCTGGGCAAGGTCATTCGCCCGCCCGTCATCTGGCTACATTTTCAAGACTGCACCGGTTGCACCGAGACACTTCTTCGGCCTTCTCACCCGGATTTGGGTGATCTGATTCTGAATGTCATTTCACTCGAATATCACGAAACCTTGATGGCCGGTTCCGGTAAGCAGGCCGAGGCCGCCATCAACGAGGCGGTCCAGCGCTATGCGAACAAATATGTTTGTGTTGTCGAAGGCTCAATTCCTACTCGCGACAAAGGTGTGTACATGAAGCTGGCCGGGCGTCCAGCCATGGACGTTCTGGCCGATGTCGGGGGGAAGGCTGCGGCCATCATTGCGATTGGCTCTTGCGCTTCCTGGGGAGGGATTCCGTCCGCCGACCCTGCGCCGACGGGAGCGGTCGGAGTTGCCGATTTGATGCCCAATAAAGCCATCGTCAATCTCCCCGGTTGCCCTCCGAACCCGTACACGCTGCTGGGCGTCGTGCTGCAGTACGCCGACTCCGGGACATTGCCGGAACTCGATGACGAGAAGAGGCCTAAATTCGCCTACGACCGCGACATTCACGAGCATTGTCCGCGGCGAGCGCACTTCGACGCGGGCCGTTTCGTGAAGCAGTTCGGCGATGAAGGCCATCGGGAAGGCTGGTGCCTCTACGAAATGGGATGTAAAGGGCCCGACACTCATGCGGGATGCTCAACCCGACATTTCAATGAAATTCCAGATGTGTGGCCAATTGGCATTGGCGCCCCATGCATCGGCTGCACGGAAAAGAGCATTGCCTTCCGTATGCCCATGTTCCAGGTTGTGCAGATTCACACTAGAGCCACGCCCCCCGAATCTTATGCTCCGGTCGTTGCCCCACAGGGCAAGGTCAGCCCAATAGCCGCAGGGCTTGCCGGAGTTGGAGCTGGAGCGCTCATTGGGGCAGGGTGGGTCGCCTCGCGCAAGTTCTCGAATAAGGCCGATGATGACAGCATTCCAGGAGCCTCTCTGACGAAGGAAGAACAAGGGTCCCACCAAAGTGCCGGCCCCAGGAGCAAAACGTAGAGCAGAAGCGTGCAGAACGTTCAGGAGGATCAAACTGTGAATTTCTGGTCAGGCTTGGTGGGAGAGTGCAGAGTACGCAAAGGTCTCAGCTTTCTGTTATCACTTTCGCTCTTTCTCACTGCTTTGCCCGACGTTATGCCGGCTATGCAAAGCGAATCGGCCTCCCCCACTAGTTCTCGTGAACCGGAACGTGCCACCAAAACTCCCGAACAGTTACAGCAATTGGTCGCTCCCATTGCTCTCTATCCAGATTCGCTCGTCGCACAGATTCTCTCCGCTTCGACATTTCCCGAGCAGGTAGTGGAAGCTGATCGTTGGATTCAAGCACATCCAGATCTCAAGGGTGATGCTCTTGCGAAGGCTGCTGACGATCAGCCGTGGGACCCCAGCGTCAAAGCGCTCACCGCCTTTCCTTCCGTGTTGGGCAACATGGACAAAAATCTGTCTTGGACCTCCTCGTTGGGCGACGCCTATTACAACCAGCAAGAGGATGTGATGGCCGCCGTACAGGTCATGCGCCAAAAGGCCCAACAGGCCGGCAATCTCAAGAGCACAGAGCATCAGGTCGTGAAGACCGAGGCCGAAACCATCATTATCGAACCAGCCGAGCCGGAGGTAGTGTACGTGCCTGCCTATGATCCGTGGATCGTGTATGGAGATGGTGTGATCGTGGCTTGGCCCGGATGGTACGCCTATCCCGGCATTTGGTATTCGGGGCCGTACGTTTACTGGGGAGTTGGATTCGAGGTCGGCTTCTTCTGGGGCTACGGATGGGGCTGGCACCACTGGCGATGCGATTGGCACCACCATTGGGTACAGCACGACCACGACCGCTACTACTCTCGAAGCCGAACCTTTTACAACCGGGATCGTTACTACCACGGCGGACGTGACTACCACAGCAGCCGCGATGGCGATTGGCACTCTTTCAACCGCGAGGGCGACCGAGGCTCGACTCGAAGTTACAGCGGGAACGCAGACAATCGCGCTGGAACTCCCGCTAATCGGTCGGGAGGCGACGAGCGGACAGCTCGCGGCTACGGGGATGGTCGAGGCCAAAGCAACACTCACACCGGCGGTTTTAGTAATTACAACCACGGCGCAGAGGAGAGAGGTTACTCGGAAAGAGGAAGGTCTAGCTTCAGTGGCGGAGGCTTTCACGGCAGCAGTGGTTTCCACGGAGGTGGTGGTTTCCACGGTGGCGGAGGCGGCCCTCATCGCTAGCTTAATTACAGCAACTGCTTTTAATGAGGACAGGTAAAGGGAGCGGAAGAATGCGGCGATCGGAAACGAAATTTGGGAAGCGTCTGGTCCAATTTCCAACGTTGATGAGGGTTGGGCTTCTTCTCGTGACAGCGATTCTCTCTACGATCGGGAAGGCGCAAGAAGAAGACAAGAAGACTTTCTCCACGGCAGAAGAAGCAAGCCAGGCTATCTACGCCGCCGCAAAGACTAATGACCAGAAAGCGCTCCTCGAGATCTTCGGCACAGGTGGGAAGCAGATTCTCTCCTCCGGCGACAAAGTCGAGGATGAGGAAAGTCGCACCACATTCGTGCAGGCGTACGAAGAGATGCATCGATTGGTGAACGAGCCCGATGGCACTGTGACCCTATATGTAGGGGCGAAGAACTGGCCAGCACCTGTACCGCTCGTTCACAAAGGTGATGTTTGGTATTTCGATACTGAAGCGGGATCACGCGAGATTCTGTTTCGTCGAATTGGCCGGAATGAAGTGGCCGCGATTCACGTGTGCCGGGCGCTGGCAGCGGCAGAAAAAGAATTCTTCCAACACCGGCACGAATACGCACAAAAGATCTTCAGCGACGAAGGACGTCAGGACGGTCTCTATTGGCAAGTCGCGACCGGCGAGCCGGAGAGTCCCATTGGACCTCTCGTAGCCAAGGCGGTGAAAGAAGGCTATACGAAGAATCCTCAAGGCACCCCTACTCCGTATCGGGGATATCTATTCCACATCCTCACTGCGCAAGGAAAGAATGCCTCGGGCGGAGCGAAGAGCTACATCACAGGCGGAAAAATGACTGGTGGATTCGCCTTCGTGGCATATCCAGCCGAGTACCGGTCATCGGGTGTGAAGACTTTCGTCGTAAGTGGGAACGGAGTTGTTTTCGAAAAAGATCTGGGCAAAGACACCAAGGCAGCCGCCGAGTCCATGACACTGTTTAACCCCGATTCCACATGGCAGAGGATCGAGGACGAATAGGATTTCAGCATGAGAGTCAACATCAATCGCCGGCAGCTCTTCAAGGGAATCATCGGGGCCGGGAGCGCAGTCGCTAGTGGGCTCGCTAGTTCGGCTGCCGCTGAAGAGCATCCCGCGAACCCAGTGGCTCCGGCCGACGCCGTCGGGATGCTCTATGACAATACTAAGTGCACCGGTTGCCGGGCTTGCATGACGGCTTGCAGCGAGACGAACGGTCTGCCTGCAGAGACGATCTGTCCCATCGATCCGGCGATTTCCACCGGTCTATGGGATGTTCCTGCCGATCTCGACTCCAAGACGAAGAACATTATCAAGCTATATCGGGAAACGGATGGTAACAACTTCGCCTTCGTCAAGCGCCAGTGCATGCACTGCCTCGACCCTGCGTGCGTGACCGGCTGTCCGTTTGGTGCCTTGAAGAAGAACACATGGGGAGCGGTCACGTGGAACGCCTCGCTTTGCATCGGCTGCCGCTATTGTGAGGTCGGTTGTCCCTTCGACGTGCCGAAGTTCCAGTGGGATAAATGGAACCCAAAGATCGTTAAATGTGAACTCTGCTATGACCAGCGCCTCAAGAAAAATCAGGAGCCGGCTTGCACAGCGGTGTGTCCGACCCACGCAGTGATATTCGGTAAACGTAACGACCTTCTCGCGGAAGCCAAGCAGCGTATTGCTGAAGGGCCCGGAAAGTACTTCGAAAACCGTGTTTATGGCGAGCATGAAGCCGGCGGGACCCAGGTCCTTTATCTTTCCGGTGTGGCCTTCGACAAAATAGGCCTCCCCAAGCTCGGTAATACGTCCCTCGGTCACTATGCCACTAAGGTCAGTTCAGTGCTCTACAAGTGGCTCTCCGGACCAATTCTCGTGGCAGGAATTCTGGGCTCTGCGATCAGGCGCAACTGGAAGCAGCACGAGGCAGAAGCGATTGAAACTCAGAAAGAAACCGGATTACCAGAGCAATTATGAACGGACATGACACCGCCGGATCAACCTTGGTGAACCATTGGCAGCGTGGTGTGCCGGTCTATCGCGAGCCCGTCCTCGAAACCCCTTTTCTCTTTTTTACGTTCTGGGCCGCTTTAGGTTTGGTGCTGGCGCTTGCCAGAGTCTTTTCGCCTCTGGGTCCGTTCTCGGGGATGAACGATGCCTACGCGTGGGGCATCTGGAAAACGTTCAATGTGATGACGCTGACCGCCTTGGGCTCTGGACCGCTCGCCATTGGCATGGCCGCGTGGGTGTTCAATCGCACCCAGCTCCACGTCGTCATGCGAACCGCACTTCTATCAGGATTTTTGTTCTATGCAGCGGGCTTGCTCGCGCTGGGCGGCGATGTAGGACGGCCCTGGAATTTTTGGCATGTGATCCTTCCGTGGAACTGGACTGCTCACTCGGCAATGCTTGAGGTCGCGGTCTGCATGCCGCTGTATTGCGCGATCTTCCTCGGGTTCGAGAGCCTGCCGATGCTGCTGGAGCGGATCTATTACACCGGCAACGGTCGGGTAAAGGCTACCCTGCTGCGATGGGGGCCTCGTCTACGGCGAATCTATCCTTACATGATCATCGGGGCTTATGTGCTGCCCCTCATGCACCAGTCCTCGCTAGGCGCTCTTCTGCTGCTAGCCGGTAACAAGATCAATCCCTTGTGGCAAAGCCCAGCCCTTCCGCTGCTCTACTTGCTGGCGGCATTTGTGTGCGGGAGCGGCTTTGTGACCTTTGTTTTGCTTATCGCTTGCCTGCGCTACTCGCGGCCGCTGGACATCGGCGTCTTGAGCGAGCTCGGGAATGTCATCTCTGTCAGCTGCTTCGTATTTCTGGGTGTGCGCTTTGCGGACCTGATCGTACGAGGACAACTGGGACGAGCCTTCGCATTCAATGGAATGAGCCTTCTTTTCCTGCTGGAGACTGCTCTGATTTTCATTCCGGCGATTGCGCTTCGTAAGTGGAAAACGCGAGAGACACCGCGCCACTTGCTGTTGCTGGCAATCAGCGCCTGCCTGGGTGGAATGACCTTCCGCTATATCCCCACGACGGTAGCTTTTTCTCCCGCGAATCGGGCGATGTACTTTCCCAGCACGCCGGAGTTGTTGATAAGCATTGGATACATCTCGCTGGTTCTTGCCGTGTTCGGGATCGCCGTGAAGTACTTCGCGGTTTTGCCCGGAGAACTCAGCGACTGGAACCAGATGTCCAGAACATTCTCTGAACGTTATCGGAAGCTCAGATCAAATAAGGAAACGTCATGGCTCGCATCTCTATTGACCCGGTAACCCGTATCGAAGGCCATCTCCGAATCGATGTCGAACTCGACCGCGGCAGTGTGCAGAAGGCATGGGCAAGCTGCACGATGTGGCGCGGCATCGAGACGATCCTGAAAGGGCGGGACGCCCGCGAGGGATGGTTATTTGCTCAGCGATTCTGCGGAGTATGCACGACTGTGCATGCGATGGCCTCCGTCCGGGCAGTGGAAGATGCGCTGCAACTGGAAATCCCTCCGAACGCCCAGTACATCCGAAACCTGATTCTCATTGCGCACGCTCTACACGATCACATCGTTCACTTCTATCACCTCTCCGCGCTCGATTGGGTGGACATCATGACCATTCCTAAAGCGAACCCGGCACGTGCAGCGGCGATCGCTGATGGAGTCAGTTCCTGGACCGGAAATTCGCATCAGGAATTACAAGCGGTTCAAGAGAAGGTCAAAGGTCTGGTTGCGAGCGGGCAGTTAGGCATCTTCGCTCATGGCTACTGGGCACACCCCGCCATGCGTCTCAGTCCGGAGATGAATCTGATTCTGTTCGCGCATTACCTGCAGGCGCTGGAGTTCCAGCGCAAAGCGTGTCAGGTGGTCGGCATTCTTGGTGGGAAAACGCCGCACATTCAGAATCTCGCTGTGGGCGGGGTGATGAACGCAATCAATCTGAACAGCCTGGCAACCATGAATATGGATCGCCTCGGCATGTTGCAATCTTTGCTTCAAGACCTGATTCCATTCGTAAGAGAGGCGTATTTCGTGGATGCGTGTCTGCTTGCCGGATCTTATCCAGAGTGGTTCCGCTATGGACGCGGCGTCGACAACTATCTGGCTGTTCCTGATCTTCCGGTGGACGGAAAGGCAACCCGATTCGATCTGCCCGGAGGCGTAATTACCAAGGGCGAACTCGCGTCGGTGCGGACCATCAACGATTGGCATGACCAGGCTATTCGCGGTGCTGTCGCGGAGGACGTTACTCATGCATGGTACCAAGGCAGCGGACAGCAACCACCGTGGCGGGGCAAGACCGATCCTGACTACACCGACTTTCGCGAGAACGGGAAATACAGCTGGGTGAAGGCGCCGCGCTATGACGGCGTGCCCATGCAAGTTGGACCGCTTTCGAACGTGCTGGTCGGATATGCCTCGGGTCACGCTCTTACCCGCAAGTGGACGGATCAGGCTCTTCGGAACATCTCGGGGCATGGAGTCCAAGTACAGATCAAAGATCTGCAATCGACGATGGGCCGGTATCTGGCTCGGGCGATCCGCTCCGTCATGCTCTCCGATCTTGCGCTCCAGCACTGGGAACTGCTGAGTAACAATATTCTGAAAGGTGATGACAGCACCTATATTCCTCCTCAGTTTCCGAATCACGAGGTCGCCGGTCTGGGCTTGCATGAAGCCCCACGTGGAACGCTCTCACATTGGGTAGTCATCGACAAGGGAACATTCTCCAACTACCAGGCGGTGGTGCCGACAACCTGGAATGCGAGCCCTCGCGATGAGAAAGGCGTTCCCGGTCCGTACGAAAGCTCGCTTCTCGGGAATCCAGTAGCAGACGGAGAGAAGCCTCTCGAAGTGCTGCGCACGGTGCACTCTTTCGATCCCTGCATGGCCTGTGCCTGTCACATGCTGGACGTGAATGGACGCAATATCGCGAAGGTCAAAGTGCTATGAACGAGAGTGACATGAAAAGAGTGTCGATCATCGGCATGGGGAACGTCCTTCTCGGCGACGACTGTTTTGGCCCGTTCACGATTGAGGTCTTTGGCAGCCTGTACGAATGCGGACGGGGAATTGAGATCATTGACGTGGGAACACCAGGTTCGGACCTCGCTCCTTATTTATATGGCAGAGATCTCGTCATCCTGGTCGATGCCGTCCGCGACGACGGCAATCCGGGAACGCTGCGCATATACGGTGAGCACGATTTCGTGCACTATTCTGCACAACTTCGTGTAACCAACCACGACCCCGGGCTGCAGGAATCACTGGCGCAACTCCGCTTGGTGAACCAAGGTCCGCTGGAACTTGTCGTGATTGGGGTCATCCCAGAGCATTGTGATTTCGGTAAAGACATCAGCTCGACTGTTCTCGAAGCAAGTTTCGCCGCGGCCGAACGCATTTGTCAGTTACTGGTTGAACGCGGCTTCGATTGCCGGAAGCGAGCTAGCCCGGTACAGCCAACATTCTGGTGGACATCGGGATTAGCAAAATGCGGTCAGGCCAGAAAACATACCCCTTCCATTCCATTGAATGATAACTAGAATCATTTCGAACAACTTGGCCGCTGACTCTGGAGGCGGGGTGGAGGACGAAATGAAATTCCTGGTGCTTTGGCGCTTTGAGTTGAACCGGCTCGGCCCGGAAGTGGTGGGGGCAATTACGCGTATGCCTGAGTATGCCAAGAAACTCGGAAGTAAACTGGAATGTCGCTATCACGTGATAGGCAGCCACGGCGGCGCGTGGATATACGACGTCAGCTCCAACGAAGAACTGGACCGGCTGTTGGCAATGTCTCCAGTCTTCAACTATGCAACGTATCAAGTGCTGGCGCTCGCGGAAATGGAAGATCCGAAAACGATAATGGGAACGAACGCTTAGTACCCGTTTGCGGTCTTCGAATTCAGCGCTGCACTTTCAGAGGTAGAAGTCGACAGAATGAACAGTGCTACTCGTGTGCACTAGCTAGAGATGAGTAAGATAATTGTCGGTAGTTTTTTGGGTCTCTTTCTGATTTTCGTTCTCGCTCTGCAGGCCTTAGATTCATCTGAAGTCCAAGCCACGTGCGCCGGTGGTAGTTCTTCGTTACCAGGGATACGGGTATCCCTTGGCCAGCGCTTTGTCGAGTGCGGCGTCGTGCCCGTAAATATCGTCGAAGAAGTGGACAACTCCATCCTCCGTCACAATGGCAGTGCCGTAGACAATGACGACGGGGATCGGGTGCGTAAGCCTCACCTGCTGTGTCGTCTCCCCGTTCATTGCTGCCCGGATACGTTCCATGTTCCATTCGGGATTATTACGAAGCACCCAGGCGGCGAGTTCGGCGGGATGTTCCAGCCGGACGCATCCGTGACTGAAATCGCGGCGCGACTTTGCGAAAAATTCCGGCGCCGGCGTGTCGTGCATGTAAACGTTATAGCTGTTGGGGAAGACAAACTTCACCAACCCGAGTGCGTTCTTCGGACCGGGCTTCTGTCTGACGGACAGTCTTCCGGCTCTCAGTTCGTCAATTACTTCTTTTGAGACTGAGCTCGATGCGACCACGGTCCCGTGACCGTCGACCACTTCGAACTGCTTCTGCGCCAAATACTCAGGATCCCGAAGCATGTGCGGTATCAGTTCACCGCGCGTAATGGAGGGAGGTACCTCCCAGTACGGGCGGAACACAACGTATTCCATGGTGTCGCTGAACACCGGTGTACTGTGCCCGAGAGCTTTGCCCACGACTACATTCATCGTCAGCTCGATATTGAGATCCTTGTCGTGAGTCCGGAGAACGAACTCGGGTATATTCACGATGATCGGGCCCTGATCGAATGAACTTGGGAGCCACCGCCACCTTTCGAGTACTAGTTGCATCTGCCGGACTCTCCGGCTCAGCGGCACGTTCAGGTCTGCCATTGTTTGAGCGTCGATCAATCCGCTGGGGGCACGGCCAAGCCGGCGCTGAAACTTTTTAACTGCACTCACTAGAGCCCCGTCATAAATCAAAGGATCGGGGGAAACCGCGGCGCCTTGGGGTAAGTCGCCGACCAGGCGGAGCAATCGCGTTAGACGTGGTAGTCCGGAGTAAGCCTGACCCGGAACAATCGGTTTCTTTACGGGCGGAAGCTGTTCCCCATCATCTTGTTTCGCAAGCTCGATATATGTCTGCAACGCCTGAATTGTGCGCCGGTAACCTGGATACCGCGGTTCCACCTGCGCCATGGCGGCAGATAAATCGTCGGCATTGACGATGTGATCTCCCAGGAACTCAGCCAGGTCATACTTCTTTGCCCCCTCATCAAGGTAAAAAGCGACCCGTTTGGGGTTCACCCTTCCAATATGAAGGTCCGAGATGTATCTCATAGCGCAGACCGTGAGGGCGAGATCGAATTTCACCGCGTCCGATTCATTTGAGTGTTGCGCGATGGGACTTAGCGTAGTCAACCGGTCTTGCCATCGTGGGCCGTCGTAGTCATCCGGGGACAGGCCTTTCTCGTCTGCTTTCCGGAGCAACTCAATCACGCGTCGCGCTGGTGAAGTCGGCCCCTGCTGTTTGATCCACCACAGCGAATAATTGTTCATCTGATAGAAATTGTTGACGTACTCGCGGTAATCGCTGAAGTCTGGCCAACGAAGCTCCGCAAGCCTGCCCGCGCTGACGGCTGTACGCAGCTCGGTTTGGGCCTCCGAACCCAACGCTTGCCCGCTGCCATGCGCACCGCTCTGTGCTGCGCCCCTTGCGGGCGCGACGGAAGAACCGGGTCCGCATCCCAGCAATAAGAGGGGGATCATGAACATTGTTTGAAGGCGCGACCACGAAGGTCGTCCCTGACAACCCGCTCCGCTAGGCTTTCGCATCATCCTCTTGAGTACTTGCACAACTTCAGATGAGCAGATCGACTGCCAATCAGGCCACCTTTGGAATCGAGAATGCAAATGGCGAATTGTTCGTGCTGTATTGAGGGGAGTGTCAGGTCCGGTGTCAGTCTCGATCCAACTCATAGCTTTGCTGTGCCTGGTGTGCCTCCCAAGAACATCTATTTCTGATTTGCGAGAACGCGCACAAGGCGAAAGAGGCCAGCAAGCGCCATTGCTTTCCAAGCCGGGGCAAGGGGTGCAACTGGCGCCATCCCAGGTCTCCCTTCGTTCGCACCATCGACCACATGAAGGTGTTTCGCCGCCTTTTCTGCGACATCCGTTTGTGTTCAGTACGAACAGCTCCAGATTGACTCAGCAAAATCTGGACGTACTAAGGGCCTCCGCTGAATGGCTGCAGCTACATCCCACTACACGCATTCTCATTGTGGGAACGTGTGACTCAAGCGGCTAGGAAGCATGTACTCGCGCGCTGGCGGAGGCGCGTGGGCAAGCGATCAAGGAAACCCTGGATGGCGCCGGCATGAATACCCGCCAGATCACCGGAGTCAGAGTCTGGGACAACTTTGACCGACGATGCCATCCGGCAGAATCCGAGTGCCAACGCCTGGACCGCAGCGCGTGGATGTTTGTCGCCAGTTCAAATGCACGGTGACGTGAGTCCTGCGGCGCCGACCTGAGGTGAAGGTGTTTCAGTCCGGGGGAATGAAGTTTGCCGATACGGTGACCATATCAGGTCGTAAATGCTCCCGGCGTGACACTCCGGCACAAATCACCCGATGCGGAAGCGCCCGCATTCACTTTGCATACTCGCAATCCCGCGAGACTCCGCCCTTTCCATCCCGATTTTGTGTCAACCAGGAATCAATTTGGAAGGCGAAATGCACTGAGAGATACCGGAGAAGACTCTGCGTGGGGAATCCAGAATTCAATCCATCAGCGTCGCGGTTGAGCGTACATACACCGGTCTTAAGAAGACCAACACTTGCGCTAGCTCGCGAAATGAGGAGAGATATCCGATGGCGTTGATGCCGACCTCGCCGATAAACGACGATCCGAAACGTCCCATACTCATGCTGCTGACTGCGAACTGGGTCAGCATGCTCGGCGTTGCCCTGGTAACCACCGCGGGCTTCTCCTGGCTGTTCACACTCCCGACGCAATTTCGAGGGCACGCCAACAATCCGTACATCGGCATCCTCGTTTTCATCATTATCCCCGTCATCTTCGTGGCCGGCCTCGTTCTGGTAGCGACCGGGGTAATCATCGCTGGTAAGCGCATTCGGCAGGGACTTCAGGAAGTCCCGAATCGGCAAGCCTACCTGCGAACATTAGCCATTTTCCTTGGCGTGACTACGGCGATCAACATCCCGATCGGAACGCAGGGCACATACCGAGCCGTCGAGCACATGGAAACAGTCCAGTTCTGTGGGCAGAGCTGTCATGTCATGCAACCGGAATTCGCCGCGCATCAGAACTCAGCTCATGCCAATGTTCTTTGCGTTGACTGTCACGTAGGCCCAGGCGCCTCCGGTTGGGTGGAAAGCAAGATGGCTGGGTCGAGGCAGTTCATCGATACGGTTTTTCACCGTGTTCGATATCCGATTAAATCCGCGATCGAAAGCAATCGCCTCGTTCCCGCCCGCCTGACATGCGAGCAATGTCACTGGCCTCAAAAGTTTGATTCCACGAGATTGCGTGTCCTCTACCACTTCAATGACGATGAGCGCAATTCACAGACGCAGACCGTTCTGCTGATGCTCACGGGGGGTGGGGGCTTGGGGGGCATTCACGGGAAGCACATGGGGGCGGGGGTTGAAATCCACTACGCCGCTTCGGACGCGAAGCGCCAGACCATTCCATGGGTTGAGTACCGCAACCGGAACACGGGCGAAATTCAGAGTTTTATGGCGGATGGTTCGACTGCCGAGTCGGTGAAAAACCTGCCCCGGTATGAGATGCAGTGCGTCGATTGTCACAACCGCCCAACCCATACGTTTGAACTGCCGGAGAGGGCGGTAGATCAGGCCATGGGGCTGGGGCGGATCTCTCCAACGCTGCCTTTTATAAAGAAGCAAGCGATGGAGTTTCTGAAAGCAAACTACGCAAGCAACGACGAGGCCGGCCGAATGATCTCCGCTAGCCTGATACGTTTCTATCAGGAACAATATCCGGCACTCGCCTCACAGCGATCGAGTGACATCTCAGCCGCCGCACGCGAAATCTCTGACATTTATGACCGGAACGTGTTTCCCGACCTGAAGGTCACCTGGGGAACTTATCCCAACAATCTCGGACATACCGATTTTCCCGGATGCTTCCGCTGTCATGACGGATCGCACTCGACGGCAGATAAGAAAATCACGATCACGCAAGACTGCAACACCTGCCACGAGCCGCTCGCTGTGGACGAAGCCGATCCTCAGATCTTGAAAACACTAAACCTTGCCGATCGCATCGCTCACATTCAGGAGATATCAACGCAGAAGCCGAAGGAGTGATAAACCAAGAATTTAAGCTCAATGAGCTTAATAAGATAGAAACGAGAAACGTATGTCGGTGTTCCGCTTAGGCTGTGGCACCTACAGTTCGATGATCCCCCGCTTCAGCCCGATCATCGCCGCCTGGGTTCGGTCGTTGGCACCCAGCTTAGACAGAATATTCTTGACTCGCCCTTTGACTGTCTCCTCGGTGATCGACAGCTGATCCGCAATCTGCTTATTGGCATTTCCGGATGCGATCAACCGCAGCACCTTGATCTCTGCGGGCGTGAGGGCATCGTCCGTCGCATGCTCGGCGATTTCGAATGTGGCCTCTGGAGAAAGAGCCTTTTTGCCCGCGTGTACCGCACGAATTG
>Ga0335080_10001765_pt1 | contig 21482 bp, 20 predicted proteins | sample Lox_Sample_34_FD_206720 | JGI IMG/M metagenome (GOLD analysis project Ga0335080, IMG submission 206720) | Soil microbial communities from Loxahatchee National Wildlife Refuge, Florida, United States - Lox_Sample_3.4 | ecosystem: Environmental > Terrestrial > Soil > Wetlands | place: USA...
CATACACGACCGAGTGGATAGCGCCGATCCGGGCGCACGCCAGCATCGCGATGACGCCCTCCAGGGTGAGCGGCATATAGATGACGACGCGGTCGCCTTTGCCAACGCCCAGAGACTTCAGGCCATTGGCAAAACGGCAAACCTGACGGAAGAGCTGGCCGTAGGTGACGTTGCGCTCGGCGCCGTCTTCGGCAAGCCAGATGAAAGCCAGCCGATTGCAACGGTCTGAATTCGCGTGGCGATCGAGCGCGTTGATGGTGATGTTCGTCTTGGCCCCCACAAACCACTTGTGGTGAACACCGTCCCAATCGAGCACCTTGGACCACGGTTTGGTCCAGGTGAACTGACGCGCCTGCTCTGCCCAGAAGCCGTCGGGATCCTGAAGGGAGCGCTCGACCTCCGCTTGCCAGTCCTTGGTCAGAACCTGGTCAGTCACAATTTTCGGAGCAGGATATTCCTGCTCGACGGAAAGCAGGTTAGAAATGGTGTTTGGTGTCGTGGTGGCGGCCATGGAAGCTCCTTGGCACTATGGTTGCCGGATCAAGCCGGCAGGATGGAGGGGATTTTCTTCGGGCTCGACACGTAACGCAGTGACCGGCATCACACAGTGATGTTCGTGCTTGCGGGAGATTCTTATTGATCGAGAACGTCGCGGATCTTTCGCAGCAGGGTGTGGAGCGGGAAGGGTTTCTGCAGGACAACTGTGTCGGCACCCAGATCGCCTCTCAAGAAAGCCTCGTCCGGATTGCCAGACATGAACATGACTCTCATGCCCGGGCGCAATTGCTCGAGCCGCCTTGCCAGTTCGTAGCCACCCAGGCCGGGCATAAGGATGTCGGTCACCAGCAGGTCGATCGGACTGGTGTGCTCGCTCGCCGTCTTGAGGGCTTCGTTTCCATCGGTTGCGCAGAGTACCGAGTATCCGCTGCGTTCGAGGGTCTCTCGTACCAGGTCAAGAATCCCCACCTGATCTTCGACGACCAGAATTGTTTCGCTGCCTCCGGCCTCGGCAGTAAGGTCGCGACGTTTGGGATGAATTGCCCGAGTTCCGGGGTCGGCCTGGGTAAGATAGATTTCGAAAGTGGTTCCATGACCGGGCACACTGTGAACGCAAATCCATCCACCTGTTTGCTTCACGACGCCATAGACAATCGCGAGACCCAGGCCGGTTCCCTGACCCGATCTTTTCGTGGTGAAAAACGGCTCAAAGATGTGATTCAGGATGTCCGTCGACATTCCCGAGCCAGTGTCGGACACGCTCAAACGAACGTAATTTCCCGGAGGAATAGTGGCATCGCGGGCGGCCAGCGGGTGGTCGAGTCGGAGACTGCTGGTTGCGATGGTAAGCTTGCCGCCCTGCGGCATGGCGTCGCGCGCATTGACAGCGAGGTTCATGATGACCTGTCCGAGTTGGCCCGGATCTGCCTTTACAAATTGCGGAGCCCGATCTGGCGCCAATGCGAGCGTCGCCTGATTCGCAACCAGGCGAGCCAGCATCGTCGACATTTCCGCCAAAACCGTGTTCAGGTCGAGGACGCGAAGCTGGAGCAGTTGACGCCGGCTGAAGGCCAGCAATTGACGGGTCAGAGCGGCGGCCTGCATTACAGCCCGCTCAATGTCGAGGGTATCTTTGTAGCCAGGATCATCCGGAAGGAAGCAGTTCCGGAGACGTTCGTTATGCGCATGGATTACCATGAGCATATTGTTGAAGTCGTGGGCGACGCCTCCAGCCAACTGACCGACAGCCTGCATCTTCTGGGAGTGGCGAAGCTGTTCTTCCAGACGCCGGCGGTCGGTGATGTCATGCATCACGCCCTGCATCAGCAGACCGCTGTCATCGCCAGGTAACAGGACGCCTTCATCGCGGAACCAGAGCACGCGTCCGTCGCGGGCGATCATGCGGTACTCGGCTTGAAAAAGCTGCTTCGTTTCCTGAAACTTCTGCTCCGCGGCAAAGGCGATTTCTCGATCCTCCACGTGAATGTGGTTGATCCAATTGCGGGGGTCGGAGAGCCACTCTTCGGGCGAGAACCCCAAGATGCTGTGGATCTGAGGACTGACATAGTGCCACGGCCCCTCGGCGCCCAGTTCGGCGACGTAGGTGATAGCGGGCAGGCGTTCGACGAGCGTGCGAAAGCGGTCCTCGGCGGCGCGCAATTCAGTTTTGTCACGGTTACGTTCTATGGCAAGCGCAGCCAAATGGGTGGCATGCGCGAGGAGCTGGACATGATGCGCATCGGGCGCGCGCGGCTGCCGGTAGTAGATTGCGAAGGTACCGAGAATGTTGCCGTCCTGCGAGGTGATTGGAGTTGACCAGCAGGCGTGTAGACCATGGCGCAGCGCGATATCCTTGAAGTCAGCCCATAAAGGATCGGTTGCGATATCGGAGACAACGACGGGCGCTTTGCGGAAAATGGCGGTTCCGCAGGAGCCAGCGCGCGGGCCGGCCTTTATGCCATCGATAGCGCGCGAATAGCTTTGCGGGAGGCTGGGGCCGGCGGCATTGCGCAGAGTAACCCCGTCGGTATCAAGCAGGATGACCGAACACAGCAGTTCGCTCTGGATTTTCTCGATTTCCCGGCACAGAGCGTCGAGCGTCCGCTGCAAGGGACCCTTGCCGATAATCAGGGCAAGAATCTTGTCATCGAGCAGAGAGAAGGCATCCAACCGCCGACTGGTCGCTTTTTGAGTTCCCGCAGACATCGCAGCTTAGGTAATCTTCAGCCGGAAGCCAGTGAGGACCAAGTTACGAGAGTAATTTCGATACAGAGGAGGGCTGAGGCGCAGGAACGGCGGCCGGAAAAGGAGGCATTGAGCAGCGGGAAGTGCACCTTCAGCGTGACATTTACGCCCAATGTGACGGGCGCGATCACCGGCGCGGCAACCATCCGGCACAACGCCCCGCTGAGTCCGGGGGTGGTGAAGCTGACGGGGACGGGGCAGTAGCGCGGGCGCGAACAACGGGTCAAGGTGAAGTTTCGGCGAAGTGAAGGGGAGGTGGCCCGGTGGTGGCGGGCGATTGGTAAGGATTTGTGCTTTTCCCGGGAAGAGCGAAATCACAGTATTGCACGTGCCCCAAAAGCAACTTTTCAGTCCAGTTTGGGTTCCATATAGTTATGGGAAATTCCCGGGAGGAAATCTTGCAAGCAACCCGTTCTTGTGTTCGTCACAGTTTCAGTGCCAGAGCCGGCATGATTGCGGTTTTGTGCTTGATGTGGGCGGTAGCTGGTTGGGCCCAGACTGGCTCGATGAGCCCGAATCAAGGCGAGTCCGATGGGGTTAGCGCAGGCGGCAACTGGCTGGAGTTTCATTCGGAAGACAAGATGACCGGCGCGAAGAAGGTACGTTTCGAGTTGCAGTCGAACAATTATTTCCGTGAGGATCCGGATTACAAGCCGCGCATCAACCTGATTTGCGACAATGGGAAGTTGAAGGTTGCCGATTTCAACCCCGGCGTCCGGCTGCCTCCGCCCAACCGCCCGGGGTTCTGGGGGCAACCGCAACTCGAGGTGAGGGTGCGTATTGACGATGTGCACTATGCCAGGGGATGGAACTGGCTGCGCGGGCATTTCCTGTCGATGGACAAGGGAACCGTGCGCGGATTGCTGAGCGCACAGGTATTCAACGTGGAACTGCCGACGCGCAGCGGGCGACAAATCGCCGAATTTTCGCCCGCAGGACTCGATTTCGGAAGAGTCAGAGAAGCCTGCGACCTGACCGCCAAGAAGCCTTCCAAGGACTAAGCGACCACGCGGGGGGAGGCACGATTCCGCCTCCCTTCGTCTTGTACCGCGTTTCCAAATTCTTCCGATTCTTCTAGTGCTCCGGGGATTGCCGAGCCGGGTAACCCGGCTGCCATGGGCCGTCCGCGTTTGGCTTTGTTTTCATGTACTTCACCCCAATTCTTACATGGCTCACACCCGGGTGTGACATCCGGCACTGCCCGCCGTACACTTCTGAGAAGAAGATGAGCGGTAATCGTATTGGGGGATTCATGAAGAAAGTACTGATTCTGGGAGCCGCAGGGCGCGACTTTCACAACTTCAACGTAGTATTCCGCGACAATTTGGATTACCAAGTGGTTGCGTTCACGGCCACCCAGATTCCCGACATTGCCGGCAGACGCTACCCGGCCGAGCTTGCCGGACGCTTGTATCCGGAAGGAATTCCGATCTTTGAAGAAAAGGATATGGAGCAACTGATCGCGTCCGAGAAAATCGATTCGGTCGTATTTTCCTATAGCGATGTCTCCTATCCCACGCTGATGCACCTGGCGTCGCGGGCGGTAGCTGCCGGCGTCGATTTCTGGTTGCTCGGCACCGAACACACACAGATCAAGTCGACGGTCCCGGTTGTCTCGGTATGCGCGGCTCGCACCGGTTGCGGCAAGAGCCCGGTTTCGCGCTTTGTCGCTGCCAGGCTACGCGAGCAGGGTCGCAAGCCGGTCGTGATTCGCCACCCCATGCCCTATGGAAACCTGGCCGAGCAGGCTGTGCAGCGTTTTGCCACCCTTCAGGATCTGGACTTGCAGCAATGCACGATTGAAGAGCGCGAGGAGTACGAGCCGCACATTCAACTGGGGACGGTCGTCTATGCGGGGGTGGACTACGAAAAGATTTTGCGTCAGGCTGAGAAGGAAGCAGATGTGATCCTGTGGGACGGCGGCAACAACGATACTCCGTTCTATGCTTCGGATCTGGAAATCGTGGTGGTCGACCCGCACCGTGCCGGGCATGAACTTGGGTACTTCCCGGGCGAGGTAAACCTGCGGCGCGCCGATGTGGTGGTCATCAACAAGGTGGACACGGCGGCGCAGCATGATATTGAAACCGTGCGGAAGAACATCCAACTGGCCAATCCCAAAGCGACGGTGGTCGAAACCGCGTGCCGCGTAACGGTACCGTACCCGGAGAAGATCGCGGGCAAGCAGGTGCTGGTCGTCGAAGACGGTCCGACGCTGACGCACGGGGAAATGCCGTATGGAGCGGGCGTGGTGGCGGCACGTCAATGTGGCGCGCGGGAACTGATCGACCCGAGGCCGTTTGCGATCGGAAGCATTCGGGGCACCTTCGAACGCTACACACACCTGACCAGCCTGCTTCCAGCCATGGGCTACAGCGCGATCCAGCGTCATGAACTGGAAGAAACGATCCGTTCCGTTCCGTGCGATCTGGTGGTGGTTGCCACTCCCATCGATCTGGCACGGGTGATCAAGATCGACAAACCAGCCCTGCGGGTGAGCTACGAGGTGGAAGAGGTAACCACGCCGCGCCTGGCTGAAAAACTGGCCAGCCTGGCTCACAAGCAGGAACAAGTGCTGGCATAACTGGTTGCTGGACGGGCGAGGCGTCCGTCCAGCAGCAGCCCATCAGACTTCACGGAAAAGGTAAACATGAACGCGACCGACTTTGTCTCCATCAAGGATTTTTCTCCCTCCGACATTCAATACCTGCTGACGCTGGGCCGGCAGGTGAAAGCTCACCCTACGACCTACGCGGAGGCGCTGAAACGAAAGACGCTGGCGCTAATCTTCGAGAAGCCGTCGCTGCGTACGCGTGTCAGCTTCGATGTCGGGATTCAGCAACTGGGCGGCTTCTCGATCTACCTCTCGCCGGCCGAGATCAACCTGGGCAAGCGCGAGTCGGTGTATGACGTGGCCAAGAACCTGGAGCGGATGGTCCAGGGAATCATGATCCGGACCTTTGCGCATGAGATCGTTGAGCAAATGGCGGAGTATGCGAGTATCCCCATCATCAATGGGCTGACGGACTACAGCCATCCCTGCCAGGCCCTGGCCGACTACATGACGGTATGGGAAGCGAAGGGAAAACTGGAAGGACTGAAACTGGCTTACATCGGCGACGGCAACAACGTGGCACACTCGCTGATGTTCGCCGGCGCGCAACTGGGCGCGCACGTGTGGGTGGCAACTCCGGAGGGTTACGAACCGAAAGCGGACGCCACGCGCTGGGCGAACGAGCGGGCGCGCCAAACGGGGGGCACGTGCACGGTCACCCATGACGCTCGCGAAGCCGCAGACGGGGCAGACGTAGTCTATACGGACGTTTGGGCGAGCATGGGGCAGGAAGCCGAAAAGGAGAAACGCCACAAGATTTTCGCACCGTTCCAGGTGAACCGGAAGCTGTTCGCGCAGGCCAAGAGCGACGCGATCTTCCTGCACTGCCTGCCGGCACACCGCGGCGACGAGGTGACGGATGAGGTAATCGATTCGGCGCAGTCACTGGTCTTCCAGCAGGCGGAGAACCGGTTGCATGCGCAGAAGGCCGTGATGCTCGAACTGATGAAGGACGAGTTCGTAAAACTGCCGGACCTGGCGGAATTGCGCGAGATGGCGCACGTTTAGCGAGCAGTCGATGGCCGGCAAGCCAGCTTCGGATGCATTGCCCGGACCCTGGTCTGGCGCCGGCTCGTGAATCTCATGAAGACAATTTTACTGGCAGTGGGCGGCAACTCCCTGATCCGCGCTGGTGAAAAAGGCACGATGGCGGAGCAGTCGGCAAATGCGCGCCGGACGGCGCGGGAAATCGTTGCCTTGCTGAACGATGGCTATCGCATCGTGCTGACTCATGGAAACGGCCCCCAGGTTGGAGCCGCGCTGCTTCGGTCCGAAGCCGGTACCTCCCAGGTTCCAGCATTGCCGCTCGACGTTTGCGGGGCGTCGACCCAGGGCGAAATCGGTTACATCCTTGCGCAGGCCATCGAAGGCGAATTGCGTTCCGCCGGCTTGAGGGTGCCGGTCATCAGCATCATGACTCAAACTGTCATTTCGCTGGACGATCCGGCGATGAAGAATCCAACCAAACCCGTCGGTCCGTTTTACTCGCGCGAGGAAGCGGAGCGTAAGCGCAGGCTCGGCTGGCAGATTGTGGAAGATGCGGCGCGCGGCTACCGCCGAGTTGTACCTTCTCCGGAACCCACCGAAATCCTGGAGTTAGATGTAATTCGTGGCCTGGTCGAGCGCGGCGTGCTGGTGATCGCCTGCGGCGGCGGAGGCATTCCGGTGGCGTGGCAAGACCGGGGGCCGGTGGGGGTTGAGGCGGTGATCGACAAGGACCGCGCTTCCGCATTGCTGGCTGCCCGTCTGGGAGCTGACCTGTTCGTGATTTCCACAGATACCGACTTCGTTTACCTTGACTACAAGAAACCTACTCAGCGTCCGCTCGAAACAGTTGGCGCCGGCGAACTGGCACGCTATATGAGTGAAGGACACTTTCTGCCGGGAAGCATGGGGCCGAAGGTTCAATCGGTACTGCGATTCTTGCGCGACGGCGGGAAGCAAGCCATCATCGCCTCGGCGGAACATCTCCGTGAAGCCGTGGCCGGACACACGGGCACGCACATGTATCCTGACGATTCGCTACCCAAGCTTGAAACCAGTACAGAAGCAGCCCATCCCGCGGGAGGACGGCGATCATGACGAACCGGAAAATCAGCACTCATCCTCTCGGCCATTCCGAAATTGCACCAGTCGATGCGCGCACGGGAGCAAGGCTGAAGCATGTTGTCGAATCTCAGCAGTTCACGGTTCCGCTTCTAATGGAGCTGTTCGATCGTTCGCGGGGCATGGAGCGCGTGGCGGCGCGGGGCGGGACACTCGACTATCAGCACCACATCATGGCGACCTTGTTCTATGCGCCTTCAACGAGAACGCGCTTTTCGTTCGAAGCGGCCATGTTGCGCCTGGGCGGCCGGGTACTGTCGACCGAACAGGCGGGCGTGTTCTCTTCCGAAATCGAGTCGGAACAAGTCGAGGATTCCATTCGCATACTGGGCGGTTATTGTAACGTGATCGTGATCCGGCACCATGCTCCGGGGGGAGCCAAGCGGGCAGCGCAGGTATCCGCTATCCCGGTCATTAATGCCGGGGACGGCGGGGGGGGACAACATCCCACGCAGGCTCTTCTCGATCTCTACACGATTTATCGCGAGCGCCCAATCAACGGACTGAGCGTAGCCATCATCGGCGAGCTCGACAAGGGCCGTACGGCTCGCTCGCTGGCGTACCTGTTGGCGAAGTTCGATCGGGTCAAGATATTTTTCGTCAGTCCTCCAGAACTGCAAATGAAGCCCGACATTCTTGAATACCTGGACGAGCACGACGTCAGCTACGAACTGGAACCCGATCTGGAGCGAGTGCTTCCCGAAGTCGATGTCATCTACCAGACGCGCATTCATCCGGAGCGGCTACGAGGAGAAGATCGTCCCACGCTGCAACGCTATGCGATCGATTCCGCGATGGTGCGCCGCATGAAAGCCGACGCGTTGATTCTTCATCCGCTGCCCCGCACGGCCGAACTCGACCGGTCGGTGGATGATGATCCGAGGGCGCTCTATTTCCGGCAGGCAAAGAACGGCCTGTACGTGCGAATGGCCCTGCTGACGATGCTGCTAGAAGGAAGCTAGCCGCAGGCGGGGCACGCGGGGTCCGAGGGCATTCCACAAGAGAGCATGGCGCCGGCACCAATTGCCTTTTGGCCGGGCGCGGCCGGCGCTCGCCGACGAACTGGACTCGGCAGTGCCAGCGCAACCAGATTAAAATAGTCTGTACTTACTGAAAGGAAATTCCAAGGATTCGTTATGACCGTGACTGAGCACATTCTCCGCACTTCAGAACTGGTAGCACTGGAAAACAAGTTCGGCGCCAACAACTATCACCCGCTCGATGTGGTCATTGAGCGCGCCGATGGCGTTTGGGTCTATGACGTCGAAGGCCGCCGCTACCTCGACTGTCTGGCCGCCTATTCCGCGGTAAACCAGGGCCACTGCCATCCGAGCATTCTGCGCACCTTGACGGAGCAGGCGCAAAAAGTAACGCTGACCTCCCGCGCCTTCCGCAACGAGCAGCTGCCGCTGCTCTACCAGGAGCTGCACAAACTGACGGGATTCGACAAGGCACTACCCATGAATTCAGGGGCCGAAGCAGTGGAGACTGCCCTGAAGACGGCGCGCAAGTGGGGCTACAAAGTAAAAGGCATTCCCCAGGACAAGGCGGAGATCATCGTGTGCGCAAACAATTTCCATGGGCGCACGATTTCGATTGTCAGCTTCTCGACCGACGCGCAGTATCGCGACGGCTTCGGACCGTTCACGCCCGGTTTCAAAGTAATTCCGTTTGGGGATGCGAAAGCCCTGCGGGAAGCGATCACGCCGAATACGTGCGCGTTCCTGGTGGAACCGATTCAGGGCGAAGCTGGAATCGTCATTCCCCCCAAAGGTTTTCTTAAGGAAGCCGCCGACATCTGCCGGCAAAACCGGGTTCTGCTCATGGCCGACGAAATCCAATCCGGACTTGGGCGGACCGGGAAGCTTTTTGCTTACATGCACGAAGGGGTCACTCCCGATGTCCTGATTATCGGCAAGGCGCTCGCCGGCGGCTATTATCCCGTCTCGGCGATTCTCGCCTCCGAAGAAATTCTCGGGGTGTTCCAGCCGGGCGATCATGGCAGCACATTCGGTGGCAATCCACTTGGCTGTGCCGTAGCGCGCACTGCCCTGGAGGTACTGGTAGAGGAGAAACTGGTCGAGCGATCGGCTGAATTGGGCGCCTATTTCCTCGGATTGCTGCGCACCCTGACTTCTCCGAACCTGAAGGAAGTCCGGGGTGTTGGGCTCTGGATTGGTATCGAACTGCATGGTCCGGCGCGTCCCTATTGCGAAGCGCTGAAGGAAGTGGGCATTCTGTGCAAGGAGACCCACGATCACGTGATTCGCATCGCGCCTCCACTGGTGATTAAACGCGAGGAAATTGACTGGGCCTTCCCGCGCATCGAAAAAGTGATCGCCGGGGTCAAGAAAGCCTGAAGGCTGATCTTTGGTATTTACTCGCGGTGGCATCCGGGCTGATACGCTCGCTGTATCGGCCTGGGGCGTCACCAGAACCTGCCAGGCTGCGGATCTGGCAGGATCGCCCGCGGGTTGGCGATCGCTGAACCAGCGGAATTGCCGATCTTGTCTGCGTCCCCGCCCCTGCCCGGCGAATCCAATGGTGATATCGTTGGATCGGCATTGGGAGGCGCATGAGGATCGGGATCACCTGTTATCCAACCTATGGCGGCAGCGGCGTTGTCGCCACCGAACTCGGGCTCGAACTGGCGCGCCGGGGTCACGAAATCCATTTCATTTCCTACTCCCAACCGATTCGCCTGACCGGGCCCGAACCCAACATTCACTATCACGAAGTCGAAGTCACCCGTTACCCGCTGTTCGAATATCCACCGTATGACCTGGCGCTCGCCACGCGCATGGCTGAGGTTTCGCAGCTCTATGAACTCGACTTGCTGCATGTCCATTACGCGATCCCACACTCGGTTAGCGCGATGCTGGCCAAACAGATGCTGGCGGCGACGCCGCCACGCAGGAATCTGCCCTTTGTGACCACGCTGCACGGTACCGACATTACCCTGGTGGGGCTCGACCGTTCCTACCTTCCGATCACGCGTTTTTCGATCGAGCAAAGCGACGGCGTGACCGCGATCTCACAATACTTGCGGAGCCGCACGCTCAAGATTTTCGACATCAAGAATCACATTGAAGTCATCTCCAACTTCGTAAACTGCGACGAATACCTGCGTAAACCCGAGTGGCTGCAGGAGCGAAGCGAATATGCCAAAGACGATGAGCGTATTCTTGTGCACCTGTCCAACTTCCGCCCGGTAAAACGTGTTCTTGATGTCGTCGAGATATTCGACCGGGTGCGCAAGAAGGTGCCCTCAAAATTGCTCCTGATCGGCGACGGTCCCGACCGTTCCCAGGCGGAGTGGCTGGCGGTCCAAAAAGGCATTCACGAGCAGGTGCTGTTCCTGGGCAAGCAGGATCGTATCCGCGAAAAACTTGCGATTTCCGACATTATGCTGATGCCGAGCGAACTCGAAACTTTTGGGCTGGCGGCCCTGGAGGCAATGGCATGTGAAGTGGTACCGATCGCAACGCGCGCTGGAGGCGTGCCGGAACTGATCGAGCATGGAGTTACCGGGTTCCTGGCTGACGTGGGAGATGTGGAAACGATGGCTCGCTATGCGATTGAATTGCTCGGCGACGAGTCCGCGCTCCGGGCGATGGGAAGACGAGCACGGGCCATGGCGAGCGAGAAATTCTGCTCATCAAAAATCATTCCACTTTACGAAGAGTTTTACCAAAAGGTGTTGGCGAAAGCGTCCCAGCCGTCATAAGTTCCTCGGACTGGGGCAAGATCGGGAGGCGCAGCCGAATGAGCGTGCCTCTCCCTTCGCGGCCATCAACGATCATTTTGGCCGCATCTCCGTAGAGTACCTTCAGGCGCTCGGCCACGTTTGCCATGCCGATGCCGGCACCTTCAACACTGCCGCGGGGAGACTGCTGAGTGGCGCCGATGCCTACACCATCGTCTTCGACCTCGATGACCAGCCGCTGCTTGATCAACCGGCTGCGCAGCGTAATGCTGCCACCTTCGACCTTAGGCGCAAGGCCGTGCTTGATGCAGTTCTCAACCAGTGGCTGCAGGATCATGCTCGGCACCATGGCTTCAAGCGAAGCCGGATCAAGTTCCTTGACCACCTTCAGCTTGTCGCCCCCAAAGCGCACTACCTCAATATCCAGATAGTTGTCGATGAATGCCACTTCCTCGTGCAGCGGGACAAAGGAATCAGTGCTGTGCAACAGCCGGCGTAGAATGGCGGCCAGTTTCAGAATCATTTCACGCGCCGTATCGGGATCAAACCGCACGAGTGAAGAAATTGAATTCAGAGTGTTGAATAGAAAGTGCGGATTGATCTGATTTTGCAGCGCCGTCAAACGGGCCTGCATGAGAAGGCGTTCCTGCTCCTCCAGTTTGATCTCAATGCGTATGTTGTTGAAGATCTTCAATTCCGTGCCGACGGCGACCACGGCCGTCAGGTAAATGAGGGATTCGACCCACAGGCTGGGACTTTCCAGGCAGTGAATGGAAGCAGGTCGAAAAATGGAGAGCTGAGTTTCGACGAATCGCAAGGCGAGAATGGTGAAAAAAAACGTGACTTGCCAGTCGAACACGCGCGGCCGAGGCAGGTTACGCCGGATCCAGCGGTAAATACTGAGATCCACAAAGGGCGAGAACGACCATATGTCCTCCTGTTCGGGCGCAAAGCGGCGCAATTGCCCGGCGATAATCCCCGACAAGACATTGAACGGGAGGCTTGCCCACTCGCCATGCACGATCGCAGGCAGGGCCATCACGGAGCCGCCAAGGGCGCCGCAAAAGCGGCCCCCAATCACGCCGAGCAGCAGCGTGGATTCGAAGGAAAGATCGCCCGCCAGAAAGCTGCGGACACTGACACGAATCCAGACGCCCAGGGCCATGGGGAGGCCCATCCAGAGCGCCAAATAGACTTTCTGTTTTGTTGTCCGACGTTCCTCGAAGAGCAGTCTCCTGAATTCCTTCGACCGCCCGAGCACCGTCGACACGGTGGCCGCGACGCCCAACTTCAGGAGCAATGTAACGAGGATGAGGCGCTGTTCGAGCATCGGACAAAATCATCGCACAAGAGCGATCAGCTTCCGATTGTACCGGCCGCCTGCCGCAAAAGCTCCATCACGTTCGCACCCGGCGGGACGCCGCCTTGCGCGAAATCCCGGCTGCCGCCACCACGCCCGCCGGCCGCTAAAAGCACCTGTTTGAGGAGTGCACCCATGTCAGAAGTCCCGCCCGGCGATTGCGCAAACACCAGGCCGGGCGGTTGCACCGAACTGCCCACCAGCGCGATTGCCGGTACTCCGGTTCGCGTAACCTTCTGCGCAAAGAGCTTCGCAAAGTTTGTGTCGCGATCGGAAAAACTCTTCAGGATGATTCTGCGATTCGTGGTGATCGACGAGGCCCCCAGGGCGGCTTCGGCCATTGCCGCAGCAAGCTGCTCTAAAGCATCTTCACTTTGCCGGCGCAAGGCTTTCCCTTCTTCGAAGCCCTTCCGGATCATCTCGGGAACGTCAGCCAGTTGCGCAGAGTACAGGGAGGCCGCCTCGGCCAGCGTCGTGTAGTCCCGACGTGCAATGCGCACAGCTCGCGCCCCACAAACAAATTCAACGCGCATGCCCTGCCGGGTCTTCTCGGCTTTCCGCAACAAGATCGATCCGACTTGTCCCGTCGAAGCAACGTGCGTCCCGCCACACGCCGAGAGATCGAAGTCCGCGATCTCAATCAGCCGCAACTCATCTCGACCGGCCGGAGGCTGCTTGCGCAGCCCAAGTTTTTCCGCTTCTTCCCGCCGTACATAGCGAATTCGCACGGGGCGGTCCTCGAACACAATTTCATTCGCACGATTCTCCGTGTCGAGCAGTTGGGCTGTCGTCAACTGCCCGGTCGCAAGATCGATCGAGCAGTAATCCTCACCCATATGAAATGAAACCGTGGGAAATTCATAGAGGGAGAGGAAGGCAGCCGACAAGACATGCTGCCCTGTGTGCTGTTGCATATGATCGCGACGCCGTTCCGGATCGATGACGCCGTGGGCAGCCATCCCAGCGTAGCCGAGGGTGGTCGGAGAAGATGCAAGGGAGCCCCCAGCAGGCGCTTCCATGTAGTGAACTACCCGACCATCCTCCAAATCGGCGACTTCCGCGATTCGCAAGCGCTCGCCCGAGGCCAGTACAATCCATCCGGTATCGTGAACCTGCCCGCCGCTGGCAGGATAAAATGCGGTTTCGCGAAGAACGATCCGCGGTCGCGCGGGAGCGCCGGAGACCTCGGTCAGCGTTTCCGCTGCCTCAACCACGGAGTCGAATTCCAACAGGTCAGGCCGATCGTAGTAAAGACGCTTGGTCATCTTCAAAGGCCGGGGCGGAGATGTTTGCCGCGGACCCGTTGTCAAGAAAAAAGCCAGGCACCGGGGATCCACTGCACACGAAAGAGCCCGTTACCGTTGCTTCCTTCCGGACCTGGCGGGTTTGGCGGGAAAACGTCGCGCGGAACCGATGCCTGACTTTTCATAGTATCAGGAAAAGCCGTCGAAGATGGAAGGCGAGGTATCTGAAATCAGCGCACCATCCGCTCCTCGTAATAGACAAGAAAGTCCGTCATTGGCGGCTTTATTTCCAGCTGGCGCAGCAGGGTTGCTACCTGCCCCCGATGGTACGTCGAGTGATTAACGACGTGGGTCAGTAGTTGCCACAACGGATACGTCCAGGTCTCACCCTTCTGGTTCACATACGTAATAGACTTCGTCAAATCAGATTGGACAAGGCCCGCCAGAAAACGCTCCTGGTCCTGTTCAACCTGATTCCATCGCATGGAAATTGCGGCCAGATCCGGCAGGTCCGTTGCGCTTGGCAATGCTCGCGGTGATCGTCCGTTCCAGCGTTCCAGCCAGATCCACTCCCCACCGACGATGTGGAGGAGCGTGTCGCGTACCGACGTGAAGCTGCTTCCCATCGGACGCTGAAATTGTTGCGGATCCAAGCGCTCAACTACCGCGCGTAACCTGCCGCCGGCCCATCGGTTGTAAGCGTAGAGTTCACCAACGTACGCAAGATCCACGATTCTCCGCCTCCGTTCTCTACCTGACCACGAGCACTTCGCGGATGTTGTCGCGGGCAAGGAAAAACTTAATCGAGGCGAAGTCGCGGAAGAGATTCTCTATGTGACGGTTGTTAAATACGCGTTGCAGGCGCGGGGACTGCTTCTCCGATGCCGGGCGGCCGGCGGGAGCCAGCCGGATCTCCTGCATATCCAACATGTCGGTGCCAGTAATGTGATAGCGATAGCACGTAGAATCGGGGCCGGCGTCGCGCGTGTGAAAAAACGCCAGCAGCAGGCCACCGGGCTTGGTCTGCGACCACAAGCGGTCAATCGTCGGCTTCACCAGGCTCTCTTCCATATAATCGGCGAGATTCCAGCAAAGGACGATGTCGAAACGGTTATTGGGATAGACGAGATTCTCGTCGAGAAACTTCTTGCTATCGATGACGGTGTTGCCGGTGCTGTCAAGCTTGCGCAGGGCCGGATCAAGAGATGCGCGGAGAAGATCCTCGCTGTAATTCTTGTGTCCCTGGCCCGTGAGGAACTGGATATTGTTGGCGGAAGTAGCACCCACATCGAGGACGCAGAGCCCTTCTTGCGAATTCAAGATGCGCACGATCTCGCCGATGCCGCTGGAGCGGCGCGTGAGTTTCTGCGCAGAAGCGGGAGCGGTTGCCGGATTGGGGGAGTTTCGGAAGAATTTCATGGATGCTTGGGCGGCTGAGACTAGTTCCCGGCCTAGAATATTCAGCGGAACACGGCCATGCCGGCCCCTCGTATGATGCCTACGACCCTGTCACCTTTCCAACTTCCTTCTGAATGTCGACTTTGCCTTTGAGGAATGCGCCTTCTTCGATGGCGATGCGCTGCGTGGTTACATCGCCTGTCACGACCGCCGATTTGCGCAGATCGAGGCGATCGGAAGCAGTCAAGCTCCCATCGACCTTGCCCTGAATCACGATCGCCTTCGCGTTGATCCCGGCTTTGACCTTGCCACTTGGTCCAATGGTCACGCTATGATTGCGGAGATCGATGCTGCCTTCGACCTGTCCGTCAATATACAAATCCTCGGAGCCCGACACATCGCCCTTGATCACAACGGACTTGCCGATCATGGCCAGTTCCCCACCGTGCGAATTACCGCTCTGCGGAACATCCATGCCTAACCTCCCCGGGTGACGCCAAAGTTGCCACGGTTCGATTGATTGTAAATCATCGCCCGCGGAAAGGAGGCGCGGCGGTGAAACGCCTCTTTGGAACCGCAGGGAAAGGCCCGGAAGCAACGCGGGAGTTTGTTAACATCGTCTTATAACGATGAAATTCGCCCACTGGACCGCGTCGCTCACCGCAATCGGTTGTCTTTCTTCACTTGTTACGTTCGGCGCGGCGGGCCTAGCCCAAACTCCCTCAACAGGTACCCAGTCAGGCTCTTCTTATTCGGACCCGACCTCGCTCGTGCGCAAAGCGGTTAAGAACGAAACCGGCGCGAACAGCGGCACAATGCGGTTCATGTTCTGCGGAGTCAAGACCACTCCGAAGGGGTCAACAAGAAAGATCTATGTCGAGACCCGCGAGGGAACTGCGGGGATGGCGGTCGAGTACGACGGCAAGCCTCTGAGCGCCCAACAAAGCAAGGATGAACAAGCGCGCATGGAGAGAATCGCCAATAATCCCGAGGAGCTCCGCAAGAAGCGGTCGCAGGAACGTGACGATACCGAGCGCACCCTGCGCATCCTGCGCGCGCTTCCGGACGCATTTCTCTACGAGTACGCTGGAGAAGTGCGGGGCACAGACGACGTCGGGCATCGCGGCGATCCATTGGTAAGGCTGACGTTCCGCCCTAATTCGAACTACCGACCGCCCTCGCGTGTCGAAGAGGTGTTAACCGGAATGCGGGGCGATCTCCTGTTGGACGCGGTGCACTACCGTATTGCCAGCATCGATGGCACGTTGTTCAAGGAAGTCGGTTTCGGTTGGGGCATCCTCGGGCATTTAGATCGTGGCGGCCACTTCCTGGTTCACCAGGAGGCGGTGGAGAATAACTTCTGGGAAATTTCTCGCATGACCCTAAAGTTCACGGGGAAGATCCTGCTTCTGAAGAGCCTCACGATCGATTCCACGGAAGTGTTCAGCGCTTTCAAGCCTGTGCCACTTGATATGACTTATGCACAGGCGGTGGAGCTGCTCAAGAAAGAGGTGGCGGAAATGGCGAAGGCTTCCGCGGTTGCCGGCTGCGCCCAGAAATAAGGCCTGCCATCGTAGCCAGCGCGGCTCCGGTCAGACACTGGCTTCACGAAACGTTTCCTTTCGCACAGTGTACTTCTCAACGAGATCCTCCCGCACGACATAACCGGTTCCAGCGGCGTCGCTGATGGAAATTGTCCCGTCTTGTTTCACTTCCACTTCGGGCTCGATAATGTCCTGTTTCCAGTACCTTTTCGAGGCAGAGACATCGCCAGGCAGGCGAAAGCCGTCAAGCGTAGAAAGGGCGATGTTGTGCGCGCGCCCGACACCGGATTCGAGCATGCCTCCGCACCAGACCGGGATGTCGTGGGTTTGCGCGACGTCGTGAACTTTTTTTGCCTCGGTGAAACCACCGACTCGGCCAACCTTAATATTGATGATGCGGCACGCGCCAGATTCTATGGCAAAATTGGCGTCGCGCGCGTGATGAATGGACTCGTCGAGGCAGATCGAGGTCTGTAGCGTCTTCTGCAACCGCGCATGCAGGTAGATTTCGTCGTCCCAGAGCGGCTGCTCGATCATCAACAACTTGAACGCATCGAAACTGCGAAGGTGCTCGGTGTCGTCGAGCGTGTATGCGGAATTCGCATCTACGCTCAGCAGAATGTCAGGCCAGCGAGCGCGAATCTTCTCAAGGACGTTCACGTCCCAGCCCGGCTTGACTTTGATTTTGATGCGGCGGTAACCGGCTGCGAGCTCGGTCGCTATTGTGTCCAGGAGCTGCTCAGGAGAATCTTGAATGCCGATCGAGACGCCGCAGGCGATTTCGCGGCGTGTGCCGCCGAGAAGTCTCCATAGCGGTTGCCGCTTCAGCCGGGCCTCGGCGTCCCACACGGCGTTTTCCAAACCCGCCTTTGCCATGCGATGGCCGCGCACGCGACCAAAAAGCGCCGCGCAGTCCCGACCGCAGGAAACATTGCCCTTCAGCAGCGCAGGCGCGAGATATGTCTTGATCGTCGGCCACGCAGTTTCGGCCCATTCCGAGCTGTAGAAGGGATCCTCGCCGGCAACACATTCTCCCCACCCCCGGATGCCCCCCGTGTCAACGCTAACCAGCAGAATGGTGCGGGTGTAAACGCGGCCAAAGCTCGTTTCAAAAAAATGGACGAGGGGTATGTGGAGTTCACGGAGAGTGATGGAGTCGATTTTCATGGTTCGTCAGGGATCGGTCTAGCGCGGCTGGATCCGCGTACTTGAACCCGCAAGTATAGACGAACCCAGGCGGAGGGCCTGCTAGCGACGGTTCGAAGGTTGCCGCGGCCAAGGAAGAAGTCCCCAACTTCGCTTCCGATACTCCGCATAGTCCGGATAGCGCGCAAGCAGCAAGTCCTCTTCAAACCGTAGTTTGAGGGCCAGAAATATCACCACCACGGTTGCCGCAATTGCGATCACGACGGTGGGCCGCCGCAGAAAGAGTCCCGTCACGATTAGTGTGATCGCGGTGTAAATCGGATGCCGGAACCATTTGTAAATACCGGTGGTAACCAATTGAGCATCCGGCCTAGGTTGCGGATTTATCTGGATTGCCCGCCCGAGCCGACTGATCGCTGCGAACAGCAAAAGCAGTCCGATCACGCAAAGCAGATTGCCGGCGATTCTCGAGCTGTTGCCGGTCAACAAGAGCGGTCTGGCGGGGCCAAGAAAAACGGCACCCCCAAAGACAACGAAGACGATAGTTTGCAAGAAACCGTAGATCCTGCTTTTTTGTTGTGCGATGTTTGCCATGTCCCGTCCACCGGGAGAAGGTGCCAGCTGCACTCAGTAGTGCCAGTGCTCGTCCCACTCCCCAAGCACAAAGCGGCCATCCCCCCGGTCGTCACGCTCGTAGCCGAGCACGGATAGGCCCTCGGCAAAGGCTTTGGTGAATTGTTCCCGATTGTTCTGCTGGATTTGCAATGCCTGTGCGCGAGTCGACTCATTGGCCTTCCATTGGTGGACTTCCACTGGGACGTCAATCGACGTTTTGAGGGCGAAGACCGGCCTGCGTCCTTCAGCCAAGACCTTTTCCACGCGCTGCGACTTCATCCACCATTCGGCTACCAGACGATCACTCGGCAGCCCTCCCTGCAAGGGAGAGGAGGTTATCCCGTACTGGTTAACATTGTACCGGCGAGCAATGGCACCCAGTTTCTCGATATTGAGGTAGGCATTCTTGATCTCGAGTGGATCGAAAGTCCATTCCATCAGGTCGAAGCCGCGTATCAGAGCGTCATCCCGCTGGGAGAGCTTCATGCGGCGACCGAGGCCGGCGTTACGATACTGCTGGCGCACGGCCAGCATCTGCGAATGCAGGTAGCTATGTCCATTGCGAACTGCGGGAAGCGCCAGCGCAAAAGCGACCAGATCGTTTTGATCGAAAGCGCCGAAGACGTGGCCTCCGATCTTTTCGGCAAGAACAAAGACGCGAACTGGAACGAGTTCGGCCTTGTTGAATTTCCAGACCTCTTCTTGCAGGGCAAAGGCGGCTTGCATCTCTGCCAGAGATTGACACTTTCGAATGCTGACGGTTGCGATGGAGGTTTGAGGCGCCGCCTTCGTCATGCTCATTTTTCCTCTTGCTTCGATTGCTGCCACAGTTCTTCGAGTTCCTGGATCGTGGCTTGCTGGGGCGTGCGACCGCTGCCCCGAAGGCGCTCCTCCATCCATTGAAAGCGGCGTTTGAACTTGCGATTGGTCTTACGGAGCGCGGACTCAGGGTCAAGCGAGAGAAAGCGAGCAAGATTGACGAGCACGAAGAAGAGGTCGCCCACCTCATCTTCGAGGCGTTCTTGTTGGGCGGCGGAAATGCGCGGCTTGCCCGACCCGGCGACGCCGGTCTCGGCCCGGCCCTTGATGGGCACGCCTTTCAGTTCCTCGCGCAGTTCGGCGGTTTCTTCCGCAAGCTTTTCGAACAGGCCTTCGATCTCAGGCCAGTCAAAACCAACGTGGGCGGCGCGCGAGCTGAGCTTATGAGCTTCAACAAGAGCCGGAGTGCGTGAGGAAACGCCCGCCAGGACGGAGTCGGCTCCGGGAGCAACCGGCGAAAGAACTTTCCCCTCCTCGAACTGTTTTTTTTTCTCCTCGGCCTTTAAAGCTTCCCAGTTGCGCAGAACCTCGGCGGGCGTTGCCGCCTGCACATCACCGAAAACATGCGGATGACGACCCACCAGTTTATTGGAGAGACGATCGAGAACGTCGTCGATCGAGAAATACCCTGCCTCACGAGCCATCGTGGAATAGAACAGGACTTGCAGGAGCAGGTCGCCGAGCTCGCCGGTTAACTCTTGCCAGTCCCTATTGTCGATGGCCTCAAGGACTTCATACGCCTCTTCGAGGGTGTACGGCTTGATGGAGTCGAAAGTCTGCTCGCGGTCCCACGGGCAACCGCCCGGGGCGCGCAACTTCTCCATGATATGCAGCGCCCGCTCAAAGCGCTCGCCGGTTGTAGACATGACTGATCAGGGTAAATGAGGCGGATTTACAGAGCAATGGTACCGGCGGAATTTGCCAGCCAGGCATCACGGGAACGACCGAACCAGCAATTCGGTCTCGTCGGAAATGATGGCGTCGACGCCCCAACCAGCAACGCGCAGAATGTCAGCCGCCTGATTCGCCGTCCACACCATCACCTTCTTACCTGCAGATCGGAGGCGCGCCACTAATTTCCGATCGACCAACCCCAGCTGCGGGATCACCCATTGCACCGGCAGTTCCTGCCAGACAGGCAACCTGGTTCTGGTGTCGCACAAGAACCCGAGCGGGATACTGGAATCCAACGCATGAGTTGCGTTCAGCACTTCCGGTAGAAACGAGGAAACCAGATAACCATGGCCGGGCGGATACTCGCGCAGTGCCGCACACACAACCGGTTCGAGACCACCGACTTTCAACTCAATATCAAGAAACGCCCGCGAGGAAAATTGTCTCAAAACATCCGCAAGTGCAGGCAGCGGAAGTTTCCTGGCAGGCGTGCGCTCGATCGGCAAGCCGCGAGCAAGAGAATCATGGCATATCACGGCCACACCGTCGGAAGCGCGGCGGACATCGAATTCAAAGCCATCGCATCCATGCTTGAGGCAGAGTTCAAAGCATGGAAGTGTGTTTTCAGAAAACTCACGGCTGGCACGCGCGCCGCGGTGACCAAGCAGGAGAGGTCTCATGGAGTTATCGGATTCCAACTCTCAGCTCCAGCGAAAGCCTGGCTGGATCGAACCGGCACTTGGACCGGGCGCTGGAAGCTAATCCAGATCGAAGTCGCGAATCGGTTTGCCGGTGTCGGGTGTCTCCTTCGCCTTCTTTACAGCTTCCTGGAACTTCTTTTCCAGCAACTCAGAGGCGTGCTTCTGCGCCTCCACCGACTGGCGGAAGATGGATTCGCGACGCCCGTCCTGCTCTTTCATGGCGCGAGCAGCCTCCTCCATGTCCTGAAACATCTTGGGCTTGACTGGCGCGACGTGCGAAATGACCGCGTGCGTTGCCGGGTCGATTTTCAGCACGGCGCCACAGCAGGGACAAGTCACATCGAAATTGGAGTCTCCGTTGGTCACAGCCGAATCATACCGCAATCAGGCTTCCCAAATCCGGATTTGAACGTATTACGCGGCACTTCGACCTTCATCTCAACGTCAGGCGAATTGGCAGGATGTGAAACGTATAAAGCAACTCCCAGCCCAGAAGAACGATGGATACCAATACGACGAGAATCGCCAGTACTTCACCGAAATTGAGACCGCTTTTCTGCTCAAAGCGTCGCGCACCCAAGCTGAGTATGTTG
>Ga0335080_10001766_pt1 | contig 21470 bp, 15 predicted proteins | sample Lox_Sample_34_FD_206720 | JGI IMG/M metagenome (GOLD analysis project Ga0335080, IMG submission 206720) | Soil microbial communities from Loxahatchee National Wildlife Refuge, Florida, United States - Lox_Sample_3.4 | ecosystem: Environmental > Terrestrial > Soil > Wetlands | place: USA...
CCGATCAGCAGAATCGAGGCCAGAGCGGTCTCGGCAATCACCAATGTGGCGCGACTCTTTCCCAGGGCTCCACTGGTACCGCGCGCGCCTTCCTTCAGAGCTTCGCCGACGTTGACGCGGGACGCGTCGAGAGCGGGAAACCCGCCAAAGAGCACGCCGACAAGACCGCAGAGCAACGCAGTATAGGCCAGCACGGCGCTATCCATGGTGACGGCGGTGACGGATGGAAGGCTGGAGGGATGAATCGCGGGCAGGACCTTCAAGGCCAGCCAGGCCAAGCCCAGACCCAATACACCGCCGAGCAGGGAGAGGAGAACGCTCTCGGTCAGCAACTGCAGAATGACCCGGGCGCGGCTGGCGCCGAGCGCGGTGCGGATGGACATCTCACGCCGCCTGGCGGTTCCGCGGGCCAGCAGGAGATTGGCGACGTTGGAGCAGGCGATCAACAGGACGAAGCCAACGGCTCCCATCAGCAAGAGCAGTGCGGGCTTGACATCGCCGATGAGGTACTCACCCACAGGGGCGATGGTCGCTCCGAATCCTGTTTCGCTGGTCGGATCCTGGGCCTTTAGACGGGCGGCAACGGCATCGAGCATCGCCTGGGCCTGTTTTTGAGCGGTCTTTGGCGACAGGCGAATAAAGGCGAAGAGCCAATGGATATTGCGCGCCGAGGCCTGGGCATTCGCGGACTCCAGTTGCAGCGGAACCCAGAACAATTCTTTATCCGAGAGCACGTGAAAACCGGCGGGCATGACGCCAATCACGGTGTAGGGCGCGCCGTCGAGGCTGACGGCGCTGCCGAGTATCGGGTGCCGGGCGCCGAAGCGCGTGGCCCAGAGGGCATGGCTCAGAATGACGACGCCTGAAGATCCGGGATGGTCCTCGTCCGGTGAAAACGTCCGGCCCATAATGGGCTGAACTCCCAGCACCGGGAAGAGGTCGGCGTTCACTTTTCCACCGGCAATTCTTTCCGGCACATCCTTTCCCGCCAAATTGAAACTGGCACTGGAAAATGCACCCATGTGGGCCAGCAGGTCCGCCTGCTGCTTCATCTCGAGAAACGCTGGCGTGGAGAAGGCGTTGGGTGCGCCATTCGACATGGTTTTCCAGACAATCATCACGCGACCGGCATCCTTGAAGGGCAAGGAGCGTAGCAGGACGGAATTGATCACGCTGAACATGGCAGTGTTGGCGCCAATGCCCAGGGCCAGGGTGATGGCGGCGACCGCAGTGAAACCCGGGGCCTTCCATAGGACACGGAAGGCGTAGCGGACATCCTGAATCAGTTTTTCCATTCGCTCGTCCCTAGGCTCACTCGTCGCGCAGGGCAACCATGGGCTCGACTCGCGTAGCCCAATGTGCCGGCAAATAGCTGGCAAACAACACGGTCACGACCAGCAGTGCGGAGGTCGCCAGCAGGGTGACCGGATTCAGCAGACTGACGTTGTACAGCAGGCTGGACAAGGCGCGTCCGGTCGCAAACGTCGTCGCCAGGCCGATGGCCAGCCCGATAGCGGCCAATCTGACTCCCTGGCCAAGAATCAAGCGCAGGACGTCAGTGCGTTTGGCGCCGAGCGCGACACGAATGCCGAACTCACGGGTGCGCAGGCGCACTGAGTAACTGATGACTCCATAGAGTCCCACAGCGGCCAGCAGCAAAGCGACGGCGGCAAAGATCGAGAGCAAGACTACGAGGAAGCGGCGGCCGACCAGAGAATCGTCGACGCGTTGTTCCATGGTCTTGACGTCATAGATCGGTTGATTGGGGTCGACCCGGCGCAAAGCCGCCTGGATGGGACCCGCCAGGCTTTCCGGGTTGCTATTCGAACGGACAACGATCTCGCCGCCAGGGTTCGGGCTTTGAGCGAGGGGGAGAAAGTAAAAGCCTTCGACCACGTCCGCTTCAAGCGAAGAACTCTTGGCATGGGCGACAACGCCGACGATGGTCATCCAGGGAGTCTTGTCTCCAAAATTGATCTGTTGACCGAGGGGATCTTCCCCGGGCCAGTACTGGTTGGCGAGGGTCTTATCAATGATGGCGACCGGCTGCGTGTTCTGACGGTCGTTGGTGGTGAAGGTGCGGCCGCGGAGCAAAGGAATTCCGAGGGTGGAAAAGTAGTCGGGAGAAATCAGGCGAATGCTGCCGTGGGGACCAGGCTCGTTGGGCGAAGCCGGATGGCTCTTGATACTGAACGAGGACATACCGCCCTGGTTAGAGAACGGCAAGGCGTCGGCGATGGCGGCGCCTTTGACCCCAGGGATGTTTTTCAGTTCGTTTTCGGCCGCAGCCAGAAAGGCCGCCTGCTGGGGATCGGATTTATAGACGGCGGGAGGCAGAGAGAACACTGCCGAGACCAGCCCTCTGGGTTCGAAGCCGGTATCCAGCCGTTCGACTTGTTGCAGGCTGCGCACCAGCAAGCCCGCGCCCACGAGCAACAACATGGCCAAGGCAATCTCTCCCACGACCAGGACGGAGCGCATGCGCTGGCGAACGCCGCCCGAAGTTCCCGAGCGGCCGCCCTCCTGCAGCACCTGAAACCAGCGGCTGTGGGTCACATGCCACGCGGGGACGGTCCCACAAAGCAAAACGCACAGGATTCCGACTCCGGAGACAAACGCCAGGACCGTGTGATCCATGGGGACAAGCAGATTGCCGGCAAGACTCGGAGGAGCGAGGAGCAGCAGCAAGGGCACGGCAAAGCGGGCGAGAAGCACACCGAGGCCGACGCCCATCACGGCCAGGAGCAGGCTCTCCATGAGCGCCTGGCTGACAAGCCGGCCGTTGCCCGCGCCAAGGGCGATCTGGATGGCGATTTCGTGCTGCCTGCCGGTGGCCCGGGCGAGCAACAGGCCGGCGATGTTCGCGCAGACAATCAACAACACCGTGGCCACGGCCGCCAGCAGAATGGATAACGGCTGGCGCAGGTTGCCTGCGGCAAATTCCACCAGAGGCATGCAGAACATGCCCCAACCGGACTTGGCTCCATAGCTGTTGGCGCCTTCGGAGCGGACGCTTTGCGCGGACCGGACCTGCAGATAGGCGTTCGCCTTCTCGAGCGTCACGCCGGGGCGTAGCCGGGCCACAGCGAATAGACTTTCGTTGTAACGGTAGTTCGGGTCGAAGTAGCGGCCGCTGGGCAGTGCAATGGGCGACCAGAGTTCGGTCCCGTTGGGCCAGTCGAAGTCCGGGCGCATGACTCCGACAACCTGGTAGTTCTCCTGGTTCAGCAGCAGGCTTCTGCCGACAATGTTGGGATCGCCGCCAAAGCGGCGCTTCCACGTGCGATAGGACAAGACAACTTCGTGATTGGCGTTGGGTTGATCTTCTTCCGGGCGAAAAACGCGCCCGAGATAGGGGCTGGCCCAGAAGACGTCGAACCACTGCCAGGAGACCTGAGCCCCGATCAGACGCTCCGGAGTCGTGCCGGCGCCACTGTAGTTGTAACTCTGTCCCTGAAGTACGGCGGCTGAGGTGAATACATCTTTACCGGTGACGGCGTCGCCAAAGTCGGGCGCGGAGATGCTGATGTTCTGGAGGTCCTTCAGAGTGCTGTACCTGGCCCGCAGGGCGACGACGCTATCGGCGTGAGGAATGCCGCTGGGGTTGAGGAGGATGGCATTCATTACGCTGAATACGGCGATGTTCGCGCCAATTCCCAGGGCGAGGGTGAGCACGGCGACCAGCAGGAAGGCTGGGCTCTTGCGCAGACCGCGCGCGGCGTAACGAAGATCCTGAGTGGCACCGGTCATTCGTGATCCTCCTTCACTCGTACCTCAAGGCAACCATGGGATCGACTCTGGTGGCCCGGCGGGCGGGGACGTAGCAGGCAAGCGCGGCGACCGTGAGCAGCACGACAGAGATGCCGCCGTAGACCTGCGGGTCGGCCGCGCTTACTCCGAAGAGGAGCGTCGCAGCCAGGCGGGTAACCAGCGAGGCAGCCGCCACCCCGGCCAGAGCGCCGGCAGCGGTGAGGAGCAGACCTTCTCCCATCACGATGCGCAGAACATCCGCGGGCACGGCGCCTAGAGCCATGCGGATGCCGATTTCCTGCGTCCGTTGGCTCACGGTGTGGGCGAGAACACCGAACAATCCGAGAGCAGCCAGAAAGAGGGCCAGCAAGGCGTACAGCCCGGTGAGCACCGTGACCGCGCGGCTGGCCTGATCTTGATCGGAGAGCCGGGCGTCGAGCGTGGAGATATCGTAGACCGGCAGAGTAGGATCGAGAGACGCCAGCGCACGGCGGAGACTGGGGCTCACCGACTCGGGATTGGCGAGGACGCGGACCGCCAGGACAAGCGCCCGGTTGGGACGCTGAGGATAGGGTAGATAAACATCACGCTGCGGGCCCAGGCCAGCCGGAGCGATTCCGATCGCCGCATCGGAGAGAACGAAGCGTTGCGAGAGCCGGGCATCGCGGGCGACGCCGATCACGGTAATCCAATCCGAATCCGAAGTGGCGCGGAAGTGTTTGCCGACCGGATCGGTGTCTCCCCAATAGGCTTTAGCGGTGCTTTCGCTGACGACGGCGACGCGAGGCGAGCGGTCTCCGTCGTCCCAGGTAAAATCGCGGCCGCGCAGCAAACGTATACCGAGGTTCGCCAGCGCCCCGGGATTCACGCTGTGACGGTTGGACATAATGATGTTGGCGGCATCGTGGGCATCGCGCCCCTCGGCGACCGCCTCAATCACCCAGGTCGCGCGTCCCGGCATGCCCGGACCGGTCAGGGTTGCGGATTGAACTCCGGGGAGGTTCTGCGCCTTGTCGAGCAACTGCCGCGCGAAGGCTACTCGCGCCTCAGGTTCGGTGTATCGCCCGGAGTTCAGGTCGACCCGCAACGTCAGCAGGTTCCTGGTATTGAATCCAAGATCGATGGTGGTCAGGCGGCGCAGGCTCTTGAGCAGGAGGCCGGCGCCCGCGAGCAGGATCAACGCTAAACATACTTCGCAGACCACGAGGATCTGCATGGGCCGGCGACGTCCCAGGCTGCTTCCCTGCCGGCCGCTCTGACTCAAGGCATCGCGGACATCGGCGCCAGCGCCGATGAAGGCAGGAACAAGACCAAACAGGATTCCCGTGAGAACCGCCAGGATAACGCCCGCCAGCAACATGTTTCCGTTCATGCTGAATTCCAGCAGGTGAGGAAGATTCAGTCGGCTCCAGGAACGCAGCAGCGAGACCATCCCCACGGCCAGGGCGATTCCGACAGGTGTCGCCACGGCCACGATCACCAGATTTTCCGCGAGCAACTGGGCAACAAGGCGTTCGCGGGTAACGCCCAATGCCAGGCGGGTCGCGAGTTCGCGGCGGCGGCCGGCAAGGCGCGCCAGCAGCAGGTTGGCCACGTTGGCGCAACCGATCAGCAGCACAAACAAGGAACCGGCTACCAGCAGCCAAACCGGACTGTAGAACTGGCCGACGAGTTGATCCTGAAGCGGCCGCGCCACCAGGGTGAACCCGCGATCGGTCGCAGGATAGAGCTTCTCGAACCTCTTGCCGATCTCGAGAAATTCGCCAGCCGACTGGGTGAGAGTGACACCCGGCTTCAGGTGTCCCACGCCCCAGAGAATGGCGCTCATGCGATCGGTGGTGCTCGAATATCCCGTTAGCTTGTAAGCCAGTCCGAGCGGAATCCAGGCATCGACCGGTTCACCGGAATCCATTTCTCCCGGCGCATCGCGGAATGAGTCAGCGGCGACTCCCACGACGGTCAGGGCCTGCTGGTTGAGGTGAATGACGCGTCCTACAACGGCAGGATCGCCGGCAAAATGCTGCTGCCAGAAACCGTAGCTGAGTACGACGAGGCTGTCGGCATCGCCATAACGATCTTCTTCCCGGCGAAAGAGCCGGCCCGCGGCAGTAGTTGTTCCCAAAAGCTGAAAGTAAGAAGGAGTGATGTAGTTCACGTTGACGCGAATCGGGTCCGGCGTGTCGGTGAGAGCGAGAGCACCAAAGGACTGAAAGGCGGCAAGAGAGTCGAAGCTTGTGTTCTGCTGCAGCATGTCGCGGTAGGCGGGATAGGTAAAATTTCCTCCGCCCTGAGGAAAGCCCGGATAGCCACGCGAGACGAACATCAGCCGACTGATCTCGGGGTAGCGGGTGGAACTGAAGAAAACTGCGTGGGCGACGCTGAAGATCGCAGTGTTGGCGCCGATTCCCAAGGCGAGAGTCAGCACCGCCACGAGCAAGAATCCGGGACTCTTGTGCAGCATGCGGACTGCGTAGCGCACATCCTGCAGCAGCGATCCCATCAGCTCACCTCGACGCTCTCCTCGACCACCCGTCCGTCAAACAGATGGATCTGGCGTTCGGCGTGACGAGCGAAGCGGGGATCGTGGGTGACCATGCAGATGGTGGCGCCTTCCCGATGCAGGTCGCGCATCAGGTCCATGACCGCTTCCGCGTTGCGGGAATCGAGGTTACCAGTCGGCTCATCGGCAAGCAGGATGGAGGGTGAACCGGCGAGAGCCCGGGCCACGGCCACGCGCTGCTGCTGGCCTCCGGACAGCTGCGACGGGTAGTGCTTGGTGCGGTGGTTCATGCCCACCCTCTCCAGCGCGTTGTGCACTCTCTGCTTGCGTTCCCCGCCGGGCATGCCGCGGTAGGTAAGCGGGAGCTCGACGTTCTCATACACGGTAAGATCGCCGATCAGGTTGAAGCTCTGGAAGATGAAGCCGATTTCGCGGTTGCGGATGCGCGACCGCTGGCTGATATCGAGATTTGCTACGGAGTTGTTATTGAGAACGTAGGTACCGTCGCTGGGCGAGTCCAGCAGGCCGATCAGCGCGAGCAGAGTCGACTTCCCCGAACCCGAGGGTCCGGCGATGGATACGTACTCGCCCTTGCGAATCTCCAGATGAATTCCTGACAGCGCGTGCGTTTCCACTTCGTCGGTATAGAAAACCTTGGTGATGTTTTCCATGCGTATCAGGGTTCCAGCGTCGACCATGGCAGTTCCTTTCTCCGTTGGAGACAGTGTTATTCGAGACGAATGCGGTCGAAGTTATCCCAGCGCGACATGTCCGAGAGGATCACCTGATCGCCCTCGTGGAGGCCTTGCAGGATCTCGACCGTGTTGACCGAACTGCGGCCCAGCTTCACCTGGGCGCGCACGGCGTTGCTGCCGTCCGCCTCCAGCTTGAACATACCCACAGTGCTCTGCTCCTGCCCGAAGGCCGGCCGACCCACATACAAGACGTTTTCCATCTTTTCCAGGTCGATGGTTCCATCGACGCTGAGATCGGGGCGCGCTCCCTGGGGAAGCTCGCTGTCCAGGGCAACATCGACCGTAACCGTTCCATTAACAACAGACGGATCAATGCGCACAACGTGACCAGAAATAACCCCATTATGTGTGTCGACGGAAGCGGGCTGGCCCAATTGAATGTCTTTGGCCTGGGTTTCAGCGATCTTGAGCTCGGCCTTCAGGCGCTGGGGCTGAACCACTTTGGCCAGCACGGTTCCGGGGGTCACATACTGGCCGATCTTGAGAGTCTGCTCCTGCAGAACTCCGTCGATTCCGGCGCGCACCCGCAAGTGGTCGAGCTGGCTCGCTTTCAGCCGGGCCAGGGCGCGAAACTCTTCGACTTCCGCCTGCTTCGCCTGCAGCTGCGCGACCAGGACCTGGTTGCTGTTGACCAGCCGCTGCTTCTCAATATCGTTGCGAGTTTCCAGTTCGGAGGCCTTCTGGCTGGAAACCTTCTGGCTGAGCTCGGAGATCACGCCGAGTTTCGCCAGCTGGGTATCGATGTCGGCCTGCATTTTTGCCTGGCTGTACTCGGATTGAGCCTGGGCGGAGAGCGACTTCTGCGCGAGCACCTGGCTGGCCAGCGCCACCTCCAGATTCTTGTAATCGGCTTCTGCGGCCTTGAGTTTCCAGTCGGCGTCCAGCGCCTCCTGGCTCAGCTGGGGATTGCTCATTTCGAGCAGGATGGTATCCGGAGTCACTTTTGCCCCCGGCAGGGCAAGGATTTTATCTACGCGGCCTTCAGTGATGGCCGGCAGGAACTGAATCGAGCCCTCCATCGGAACCAGGGTTCCCAGTCCGCGCACTTGCCGCAACACCGAACCGCGCTTGACCGTGTCCACCCACACGGTGGAACGTTCTACCGTGGGCGCAGCGGGCTTGAGCCGAGAAAGCCCCATCGTGACCAGGGCAAGAACGACGACACCGGCGGCGACATAGATGATCTGGCGGCGGCGTTTTTGTCGTGCAACGTTGGGGCGAGCTATGTCCATTTGGATTGGGAAAGGCACGCCTGACGCCACTGAGTAGCCAGCGTAACTCGCGTTCCGTCAGACTTTTGGGCGCCGCAGGCTGGGCCGGCCCGAGAGGTTTTTGTTCATTCATGGGAAGCACGTGTCCGAATGCGGACACCATGAAATCAGAGGCGATCGGACGCTTCAGTCGTGATGTCCAACACCACAATAGTTAAGGAGCGATCCCCACATAGTTTCGCCACGCCAATAAAAAGGCCCGGCGTTGCGCCGGGCCTGATCCATCGCGAGAAGGCAACGAGCGCTGCCTAAATATCGTAATAAAGCATGAACTCGTGAGGATGGGGGCGGAGGCGAACTGCGTCCACTTCCTTCGAGCGCTTGTAGTCGATGTAGGTGCCGAGCAACTCTTCCGTGAAAACGTCGCCCTTGAGCAGGAACGCAAGATCTTTCTCCAGGGCAGTGAGAGCGTCTTCGAGCGAGCCGGGCATGGAGGGCACCTTGGCCAGCTCCTCCGGACCGAGATCGTAAATATCTTTGTCCAGGGGCTGGCCGGGATCGATCTTGTTTTCGACTCCGTCCAGTCCGGCCATCATCATGGCGGCAAACGCCATGTAGGGGTTGCAACTGGGGTCGGGCGGCCGGAACTCGACGCGCTTTGCCTTGGGAGAGGCCGAGTACATGGGGATGCGGCATGCCGCCGAGCGATTGCGCCGCGAATATGCGAGATTCACGGGCGCCTCGAAGCCCGGCACCAGCCGTTTGTAGGAGTTGGTGGTGGGCGCGATGATGGCGGAGAGCGCGGGGCCATGGGTGATCAGCCCGCCGATGTACCACAGCGCCATCTGCGACAGGCCGGCATAGCCGTCGCCGGAAAACAGCGGCTTGCCGTTCTTCCACAGCGACTGGTGAGTGTGCATGCCGCTGCCGTTGTCCTGAAAGATGGGCTTGGGCATGAAGGTGACCGTTTTGCCGTATTGGTTGGCGACGTTCTTGACCACGTACTTGTAAAGCATCATATGATCGGCGGAGCGGACCAGCGAGTCGAACTTCAAGTCGATTTCGGTCTGGCCGCCGGTGGCCACTTCGTGATGGTGGCACTCCACTTCGAGGCCGCAGTTTTGCATGGTCATGACCATCTCACTGCGCAGGTCCTGATAGTGGTCGGTGGGAGGCACGGGGAAGTAACCTTCTTTATAGCGCGGCCGGTATCCCTGGTTGTTTTCCTGGCGGCCCGAGTTCCAGCGGCCCTCTTCGGCATCGATGAAGTAGAAGCCGTGCTGCTCGCGCTGATCGAAGCGTACGTTGTCGAAGATGAAGAATTCCGCCTCGGCGCCGAAGTAGGCGGTGTCCGCCCATCCGGTGGAGGCGAGGTGCATTTCCGCCTTCCTGGCGATGTAACGAGGATCGCGGTCATAGCGCTGCTTGGTGACAGGATCGACAACGTCGCAGATCATGACCAGGGTTGGAGTTTCGGTAAAGGGATCGAGCATGAAGGTGTTGGGGTCGGGGATGAGCAGCATGTCGCTCTCGTGGATGGCGGCCCAGCCGCGGATCGAAGAACCGTCCATGCCGAAACCTTCCTCGAAGGAGGACTCGGTCAGCTGATCGATGGGATAGGAAACATGGTGCTGAAGCCCTGGCAGATCGGTGAAGCGGAGATCGAGCATCTTGACTCCGTTCTTCTTCACAAATTCCAGGACAGACTTGGCATCAGGCATAAGATTTCTCCTTTGCGATCGTGGGCGGTCGCGATGTTTTCCTTGTCGTGGGATTTCGTGGCGTCTCCGGCTGCATACCACGCACCTTCAAACAGTCAGGGACTGCTACAATCTTCCACGCCCGGGGAGGCGATTTGAGTGTAGAGGGCGGATATTTTCCCTGGGAAATTGAATGTTTTTATAGAGACCATAGGGGCGCTTTATGCGGGTTCAAGAAGCGCCTTTTCACGGAGATGGATGGTGGAAATGTCGGGCCCAGAGGCCTGGCCTCGAGCACCAGCGGAGAACGCCGGGCTCTCCGGAAATTGAAAGGCTGAGAGCTGGATTTATGGACTTCGACCAGATCGAGACTTTTCTCGAGGTAGCGAGGCTACTCAGCTTCTCGCGGGCGGCGGAGAAACGATTCCGCACACAGCCGGCCATCTCGTCGCAGATACGTTCTCTCGAAGAAGAGGTCGGAGCTAAGCTGCTCGACCGCTCCGGGGGCAAGGTGTCGGTGACCGCCTCGGGCAAACTATTCCAGAAGTTTGCCGAAGAAATGATCGAGGCGCGAAAGGCTGTGCTCACCTCCGTGGCCGAGACGGAGCGGGTGCCGCGCGGCGAGATCGTCGTTGGCGCCAACGAAGGCACTTGCCTGCACGTTCTTCCGGAAGTGTTCGCCGAGTTCAAGAAGCAGTATCCCGATGTGGGCGTCAATATTAAGCGCGCCGATTATGCCAAGATTTTGGAGTCGGTCATCGACAATTCGGTCGATTTCGGCGTGGTCTCCCTTCCGGTCACCGACAACCGCCTGACCGTGGTGCTGATTCATCGCGATGAATTGGTGATCATCGCGCCGCCGGAACACCCACTGGCCAGGATGAAGACCGCGACGGTGGTGGAGGCGGCGAAATTTCCTCTCATCATGCCCAAGGCCGGACACACACGCGACGCCCTGGAGAGTCTCTTCTATGAGCGCAAGCTGAAGCCGAGATACACCATGGAACTGGATTCCAGCGAACTGCTGAAGCGATTCGTCGCTGCCGACGCGGGCGTGGGCTTCATCGCCCGGTCGAATGTGCTCGAAGACGTGCGGGCAAATGCGCTGGCGGCGGTGGCGATTTCTGACGCAACGATTCGCCGCGACCTGGCATTGATTTTTCGCAAAGACAAGGCGCTCAGCCGCGCCGCACTGGCGTTCATCGACATTGCAGTGAAGATCAAAGGTGTGGACGCGGTGGGCGGCAAGCGCTGACGGCGGTCCCTTCCCTGGCAATATGGCCTCGGGCTCTCGCGACCATGCCCAGGGCGCGATAAAATCTGGGCGTGAACGTGCGCAATGTCCATTCAACAATATTGATTTTCTCCGTTTGTACCTGGCTGACTACCAGCTCGGCCCAAACCCCTCGTAAACTCTCTGCCAACGACCTTCCGCCTTCCGCCTTCAAACTTATCTCGATCAAAGCGACTGGCTCGAACCGTTATTCATCGCAGGACATCGTGGCCGCCAGCGGTTTGCAGATTGGCCAGACCGTGAGCGAAGACGACTTCCAGCAAACCGTGCGGAGGCTGGGCGGGAGCGGCGCTTTCACCAACGTTGGTTACACCTTCCAGTATTCGCCTGAGGGAACAAGGCTGGAGTTGCACGTCAGCGACGCCCCGTCGTTCGTTCCCGCGACTTTCGAGAATCTCGTCTGGTTCTCCGACGATGAACTGGTAGAGAAAGTACACTCCGAGGTACCGCTGTTTCGCGGTCAGCTCCCCATCACCGGCGACCTCCCCGACCAGGTTTCGGAGGCGTTGCAAGCCATACTCATCTTGCAGAAGGTGCCGGGACGCGTCGACTATTTGCGGGTGGCTCGGGGCGAAGATGGGCCGATCGAAGCCATCGCCTACACGGTCACCGGCGGGGCGCAGATTGTCGTGGGCGCGGTTAGCTTCACGGGCGCTGGCGCCGCGGAACAGGCACCACTCGGGGATGCAGGCAAGCAACTGGAAGGCTCGGACTACCGGCGCTCCTTGATCGTTTCTAACGAGGAACGTACTTTTCTGCCCATCCTGCTTGAGCGGGGCTACCTGAGGGCGGCATTCGGCAAGACGCAGGCCAAGGTGGTTCGAAGCGACGCTCAGCAGGTTGTGGCCGATGTGACCATCCCTGTCGAGGAGGGTAATCAGTACACGGTGTCGGCTGTGGAATTGTCGGGGAATACGACGATCGCTTCGCCGATGCTGCGCAAAACACTTCACCAGCATGAGGATCAGACTGCGAATCCCGTGCAACTCGATGAGGATATCAAAGCCATGAAGATGGTCTATGGAACACGCGGCTACATGGAGGCCAAAATCACAGCTGACGCCACCCTGAATGACGAGCAGCACACCGTCCGCTACTTGATCGGAATTCAGGAAGGCGACGTCTACAAGATGGGGGACCTGGAGATCCAGGGGCTTGATTCCCGAACCACAGCCCGGCTGGAGGACATCTGGAAGCTGCGCGGAGGCGACCCCTACGATTCGAGTTACCCGAAACAATTTCTGGAGCAGGCCAGCAAAGAAATTGCCGAGATCGGAAAATGGGAGACCAAGGTCCGGGAATCGCTGGATCCCAGCGGCAAGACGGTCGACGTGACCATACGATTTGACCCGCGGCGGTGAGGCAGCCGACTTGACCGGCCGGGCCTTCACCTGTCAAATGGAATAGAGAACTATCTTGGAGGAGTGCCTACTTTCATGAAATTGTTCACGCAAAAATCCGCTTATCTCCTGTCGCTTTCGTTTCTGGCTGTGGTGTTCGTTCCTGGCGCATTGGCCGGAAAAGCGGAAAGCTTCACCGGCACGGTCAGCGATGCCATGTGCGGCGCGCAACACATGATGGAAGGGGACCCGGCCGCTTGTGTGCGCGCGTGCGTGCAGAAGGGTTCAAAGTACGCCCTGGTGGTGGGCGATAAGGTTTACACGCTGGACGCGAAGGATAAAGCGACTCTCGATACGCTCGATAAAATGGCCGCCAAGAAAGTTACCGTGAAAGGCGTAGCCAACGGCGACACCATCGAGATGAGCTCCGTTACTCCCGCCCAGTAGCCGGGCCGCCAGGGAGTTGTTCCGGCCCCAGTCTGGCCGCGAATTTTGTGGCCGGGAAACCCAGTTTTCATATTCTCGTCACAATTCCGTATGTTAGATTTGAGCGTCAGTCACCCTAGCCGGAGGAGTAGGAATTGGGCAAAGACATGGTCCCGAAGCGGATTTTCTTCACCAAGGGCGTCGGGAAACACCGCGAGCGTCTCACTTCTTTCGAGCTGGCGCTGCGCGACGCCGGCATCGCCGCGCAAAATCTGGTACGGGTGTCGTCTATTTTCCCGCCGAACTGCAAGCTGGTGCCGCGCTCGCAGGGCCTGAAGTATCTGAGCCCGGGCGAAGTGGTCTTTGCCGTGGTGGCGGAGAACTCCACGCGGGAGCCCCACCGGCTGCTCGCCGCGAGCATTGGCGTCGCAATCCCCGCCGATCGCAATACCTACGGCTATCTCAGCGAACATCACTCCTACGGCGAGACCGACAACTCGGCCGGAGACTACGCGGAGGAGTTGGCGGCGGAAATGCTGGCTACTACGCTCAACGTAGAATTCGATCCCGACCGCTCCTGGGATGAGAAGAAGGAAATCTACCGGATTTCAAACAAGATCGTGCGGACGGCAAACGTCACCCAGTCAGCGGTTGGCGACAAGCGCGGTTTGTGGACGACCGTGATCGCCTCTGCCGTGCTGATCTTCGACTAGACGTTCCACCCATCACTTTGCCGCTAATACTCTCTTCTTGCGCTTCGCGCCGCCTGCGCTTTCGCTCGAACTCTTTTCCAGTCGTTCGAGCACGGCGGCCACGATCAGGGGCAGGCCAACGGTGGCATCGACAAAGACTTCCCCGAACTTTCCCCCTTCGGCCGGGGGCACGAACTTGCCCCAGGAGATGGCCTCGCTGTAGGGACTTCCGGACAATCCGCCCCAATATACCGGCTCGGGACAGACGCGAACACCGTAGTGATAACGCTTCAGCGGCAGATTCTCGCCGAGGCGGCGATGGCGGAGCTCAATGAAGGGACCGAACTGCTGGGACCAATTGCGCGGAACTCCTCCTCCGATTGTCAGAATCCCCAGCCGCGTCTGCCGCAGCAGAGTGGCGGCAAAGTGCTCCAGATCCTCGAACGGATCGAAGCGCAGCTTGTGCCTGCCGGTCGATTCCCGCAGGCGGTTGTTCAGCGCCACGTCGAGGCCCAGCTCGGAATCGGTAAACGCGGGCACGAACACCGGCACGCCTTTCTCGTACGCCGATTTCAGGATGCCGCGCTGGTCGCGAGCGGTTCTCGCCAGGTGCGCCCCGATAGTGTGATTCAACTTGTAAGAACAAACCACTTCGTTGTGGTCCCAGCCCTCCAGAATCTGGGACATGACTTCTTCTACGTCGTCGAGATTCTGTTCCGGCTCCAGCGTGTCATAGACGCGGTTGTAGCCCTGCTCGTAGAGCTCGGAATCCGAGACGTCGGGGTTGTAGCGGAAGTGGGAACGGCCGGTGGCCTCGACCAGGCCATGGGCCATCAGAGCGCCGGTCGAAACGATGGCATTAACGATTCCGCGGTCGATCAGCTCGGCGATGATCAGGCCCTGCTTGGCCACGGTCATGGCTCCGGCGAGGGTCATCACCACAAAACACTGCTCATCGCGAGCCATGGCCTCCAGGACATCCGCGGCCTCACCCAGCTGACGGCCGGTGAAGGCGGTTTTGGCCATGGCCCGCACCAGCCCGTCAATCGACGTAATTGTCCTGAGGTCGAGCGGCTCCAGCGGAGTCAGCCGGTCCTCCAGAGGATCGTGAAGCTTGCGGTCGATGCCGGCTCCGTCGTGATTGCCCTGCTTCATGTTCGTCTCCGTGTTCCATCCATGGTCGCAGCCATAACTCTACTAGACGCTGGCGCGCGCTGCCAGCGTCCGGGATCAAGCGCACCGTGGGGAACTGATATTCTATTTCATCGCAACACGAGGTCCTTGTCTTGGCACCTGAGAAATTCAACGTTGGACTGATTCAGATGTCCGCCACGTCGGATCCGGAACAAAACCTTCAACGCGCCATGGCACGAGTGCGGGAAGCGGCGGAGCGCGGCGCGCAGATTGTTTGTCTTCCCGAGCTGTTCCAGACTCAGTATTTCTGCCAGCGTGAGGACGCTTCGCTCTTCGATCTGGCCGAGACCATTCCCGGGCCGGCATCGTCCCGGCTATCGGAAGTGGCAAAAGAACTGCGAATCGTGCTGATCGCCTCGCTCTTCGAAAAACGCGCGGCGGGCGTCTACCACAACACAGCGGCGGTGTTTGACAGCAACGGAGAGCTGCGCGGGCTGTACCGCAAGATGCATATTCCCGACGATCCGCTCTACTACGAGAAGTTCTACTTCACACCGGGGGATCTCGGTTTCCGCGCCTTCGACACGGGCGTGGGCCGGGTGGGCGCGCTGGTCTGCTGGGACCAGTGGTATCCGGAAGGAGCACGACTGACGGCGCTGCAGGGGGCGCATGTTCTGTTTTACCCTACGGCGATCGGCTGGCATCCGGCGGAGAAGGCGGAGTTCGGCGAGGCCCAGCACGACGCCTGGCGAACCATTCAGCGCGCGCATGCCATCGCCAACGGCGTATATGTGGCGGTGGTAAATCGAGTCGGGCACGAGACTGGGAATATCCGTGGACAGTCCGCGCCCGGAGCGGGATTGGAATTCTGGGGTGGTTCGTTTCTCTGCGATCCGTTTGGCCGGGTGGTGGCGGAAGGTTCGCACGACAGGGAAGAAATTCTGCTGGGCGAGGTTGACCTTCGCGCCCTGGAAGAGGTCCGCCGCAACTGGCCGTTCTTTCGCGACCGCCGTATCGACAGCTACGCTGCCATCACCAACCGGCTCATCGACGCATGAGAGCTTCGCCACATCCGGAGTTGCGTCCTCTCCGCATGCCGGCCGAATGGGAGCCGCACGATGCGACCTGGCTGGCGTGGCCCCACTACCAAGACGATTGGCCGGGCAAATTCGAGCCCATACCGTGGGTCTATGCGGAGATCGTCCGCAACCTGGCGCGGCACGAGCGCGTAGAACTCATCGTCAAAGACGGGCTGGCGGAACGACGCGCCCGCAAGGTGCTGGATCGGGCGAACGCGCCGCTCGGAAATGTTCGATTCCATCGCTGGCCGACCAATCGGGTATGGACGCGGGACTCCGGCTGCACCTTCGTCATCCGAGGGGAAGGTGTCAAGCCTTCATCCCGCGCGAACGAGTCGCAGAGCGGAAGAGTCTGCGGGGTAACGTGGCGATTCAATGCCTGGGCGAAATATCCCAATTATCGGCTCGACGAGAAGATTGGGGGCCTGATGGCGCATGCCGCCGGCGCGGAGGAAATTCATCCCCTGCATGGGAAGCAACCCATGGTCCTCGAGGGGGGCTCGATTGACGTCAATGGCCGGGGCACCCTGCTGACGACGGAAGAGTGCCTGCTGGGCAAAGTGCAGCAGCGAAATTCAACCATGAAGCGCCGGGACTACGAGAAGGCCTTCGCCGAGTACCTGGGAATCAGGAAGGTAATCTGGCTGGGCTCGGGTGTCACGGGCGATGACACTCACGGCCACGTCGACGACATCACACGTTTCGTCGCACCCGACACTCTGGTCACCGCGGTCGAGACCAATCCTGACGATCCGAACTATGAGGCCCTGCGAGAGAACGTTCGGCGGCTGAGAGAGGCCACAGACCAGGACGGAAAGCCGCTGGCCATGATCGAGCTGCCCATGCCCGCGCCGGTTATCTTCGAGGGGCGCCGACTGCCGGCGAGCTATGCGAATTTTTACATCGCCAACGGCATCGTGCTGGCGCCAGTCTTCAACGATGCCAACGATCGTTATGCGCTCGACATTCTGGCAGACCTGTTTCCGGACAGGGAGATCGTCGGAATCTATTCGGGGGACCTGATCTGGGGTTTTGGGGCGATGCACTGCATGACGCAGCAGCAGCCCGGCGGCGGTTGAGCGGCGACGCTTCGATTTGGCGCGCAACTTTCAGCCTCATAAAAAAGCGACTCCGGGCGATGCTCTAGCGCGTCCCCCGGAGGCCGCTTCTGCAAGTTGCAACCGGCTACTGCGCGTCGATTCTGCCGAACAGACCGTTCTTTTCGCCGTTGGGGCCGGCCGCGAAGAACAGCTGGTTGGGATTGCCGTTGTTCCCGCCGCCCTGCCCGAACTCCAGCGCCCAGAGGCCGCTGATCTTGATGGTCTTGCCGTTGCCATCTTTCAGGGCGCCAAGAAATTTCTTGGTGGTGGCGTCAAAGGCGTTGATTTTTCCGTCGCCAAAATTGCCTACGAGGAGCGCGTTGCTCATTACGCCGAAATTGGATGGCGCCATGGCCAGGCCCCAGGGGGCATTGAGGTGCGAGCTCTTGGTGAAGGTTCCCTTCTTCTTGCCGCCCGTGTCGAAAATATCGACCACGCCCGCTCCCGTCGAGTCTGTAAAGGTTACGTAGAGCAGGCCATTGATATTCTGGATTCCGTAGGGAGCAAAACCGCTGAGCTTGGTGTCGGTGAACGATTTTGTCAGCTTGTATTTGCCGTTGTAGATGTCGACGACGTTGTTGGCAACGTCGGCGGCGAAGATGAAATTCTTGCCATTGTGCGATCCGATGGCCAGGCCGGTGTAGACAGCGCCGGGCTTGGTGGCGGCGAGCACGGCGGCGCTGGAGTTGACGCTGGGGGACCACCCGCTGATGGTGCCGTCGAGGGTGTCAAAGATGAAAAGTGCAGACCCGGTTTTCCCGCCCTGGGTGACCTGGAAGTCCTGCGAACTGTTGTAGACCTGCCCGGTAGGGGTTCCCGTGCCTGATCCGCTGGCGGTGGGAACGGTTACGGACCCGAACTTCGACCCGGAGCCGTTGTAGAAGGTGGACTTGCCGGTGCCCTCGTCGCTGATCCAGAATGCGCCGCCGGAAGCGAATGACATGCCCCAGGCGTTGACGAGGTCCTTGTCCTGGGTTTTGGCTTTTCCAGCCTGATTCGAAACAATATTGGTGACAGTGTACTGAGCTGCAGCCTGGCCCGCGATCAGCCCCAGCCCGAGCAGCAGGGAGGCGAGATACGCGAACGACCGGTTCCACTTGTTTTCAACCAACATTTCTGCTTCTCCTTTTTGGTTTTTCGGTTGACGGGAGTATGACGTTAACGCTGAGCGTGAGTCCGAAAACGGCGCGCAAATCACCGCGCGACCAGCGCGACAAATGTCGGCATTCTCCGGGTTCGCCGCGGCTCTTTTGTCACGGAGGTGTCACCCGTTTGTAAATTTCTTGCCCCAGAGAAGGCGTGTAAATGGACAGGGAGGCGCAAGCCAACGGTCCGCGATCGTTTGCTGGAAGACATTCGGCGGGGAAGCAACGAGGAATTTTTTCCACATGCGTGAAAACTTTTGCATTAATGTTGCATGTGCAAGGTAGGTAATTAGTTAGGTCTTGACAACAAATAATTTCACGTTATGATCGCTCCCGCTCGGTAATTGTAAACCTTGCTCGCCGAGTTCGTTACTGATAGGGCTCAGCCCTTCTCAGAACAAATCTGCTTTCAGGAGAATTCAATGAAGCTGAAATTGATGTTAGTTTTGGCGATCGCCGCCCTGGTTGGCCTGGGCAGCGTGACCCCCGCACACGCGTTCACGCCGGTCACCTATACGGTTACTTTCTCGGATGTCAGCGGCGATCAGTTCTGCGATTTCATGGTGCTGACGCTAGTGAACAACGTCACGCCCCTGGTCTACGGTCCGACTCCGACCCAGAAGGCGTACCTCACTGGCTACCATGATCTCATCACCAACTGCGGCGAGAGCGTGAACTGGAACAATATCGGCTACAAGGGGACGCTCCATGGCCACACGCCTCCGGAGTGGGATCTGAACGGCGGACATACGACCCCTGGCTTCACCATTACTGACCCGGAAGAAACCGGTTTCCCGGTTCTCTATGAAGTCGACCTGGCCAACGGTATCTGGGCGAACTTCTTCGGCGAAGACGATGGCAACTACTACTACTACCTGGAAGGTTTCGCGGGCGTTTCCAGCGGAAAGCGCGCTGTGAAGACTGCCGCCACCAAGGCGACTGCTCCGATGCGCCGCAAGTAGTTGAAGCTGAGATAGCAGTTTTTCGTAGGCCACGCAGAGACTGCGTGGCCTTTCTTTTTTTTTGCCGCCCGGGAGCTTAAGCCGTCGACGCTCAGGGACTGGCAAGCGGCGAGCGATGCTCTCGTCCGGAAAACCGACGCACGCCGGTATGATAGTATCGAAGGCACTGCAGCCGCGGCCGCCGTCATATTCTTACACCCTTCCTGATTTTCCAGGTTCGGCGGCAACAGATTGCGGGACTGCGACAGCCCAACCTTCCGGAGGAGTGGAAATCGTGCCTTTGATGATGATCGTTCTCGCTTTGTCTGCTGTCCTTTCAGATCAACCAAAGGCCGCGCCTCCCCAGGGCCCGTTCGACTCGTTCAAGGAGTTCACGGCAACCATGGTGGGCGGCTTGCTGAACGGCAGCGATCAGGTGAAAGTTTACCGCCTGGGTTCTGAGTACCGGGTCGATAACGAGAAAGGTTACACGGTCACCAACCTGGACCAGCGCTCCACCCTCTCGGTTTACACAGAAAAAAACATGTGCACGGAGTTTGAGGGTCTCTCGTGGCAGTCGTTTCCGGTGTCGTCGCGATTCGCAAATACGACCGTACAACGCTCGGCTGGGGGAGAAGAGACGCTGGACGGCCATCCCTGCAAGATTGAAACCCTGGAGGTCACCTGGGAAAATGGGGTGACCAATCACTGGAAAGTGTGGGAAGCTCAGGATCTCGGCGGTTTTCCGGTAAAGATTGAAGTCCATCACCTGGGGGGGCGGATTTCCACAGCCTACTTCAAGGATGTAAGTCTGAAGGCGCCAGACGCCTCGCTGCTCAAGCGGCCGCCCGGTTGCAAGAAATTCCAGGGCCAAGCCATCGCGCCTGCAAGGAAGCCGGCGCCCGCAAAACCGGCGGCGCCGACCACGGATACTGCTCCGCCAAAAGCAGCGCCGCCTCCCAAGTAAGCATGGACTGAGCAGAGGGCGGAAGTTGCGGGTCGCCGCCCGCAGCCTCACTGGCCGGCTATGCAGCGAATCCTGAACTGTTCACAGAGAGGGGACGCGGATGAGCCCCCCAGATGGCAACGCCGCGCTGAGCTGGTTGGTGCCCGGGACCGGAATTGAACCGGTACGTCCCTTTCGGAACTCGGGATTTTAAGTCCCGTGCGTCTGCCAGTTTCGCCACCCGGGCAGGGCTCGATGGCCGCATTGTACAGGAGCGGCTGGCCTGGACTCACCGACTCCGGCGAAGCGATTTCCTACTCGCTGGCAGGCGGCATGCAACTCCGAGCCGGCGAATCGCTTTGCACCGAACGCCAGCGAAGCTGCTGCTCGATTGCTTAGCCCCTGTAGTTCAGGGCTTGCACGCCCAGAAACCTGGCCGCGCCTCCCAGTTCTTCTTCGATGCGCAGGAGCTGGTTGTACTTGGCAATGCGATCGGTACGAGAGGCCGACCCGGTCTTGATTTGTCCTGCGCCGGTAGCGACGGCCAGATCGGCGATAAAAGTGTCTTCGGTTTCTCCCGAGCGATGGGAGATCACGCTGGTATAGCCGTTTCGGCGGGCCAGGTCGATGGCGTCCAGAGTTTCGCTGACGGTGCCGATCTGGTTGACCTTGATGAGGATCGAATTCGCGACCTTCTGGTCAATTCCCTGCTGCAGGCGGCGCACGTTGGTCACAAAGAGATCATCGCCGACCAGTTGAATTTTCCCGCCGAGTTTTTTGGTCAGCGCAACCCAGCCTTCCCAATCGTCCTCAGCGAGGCCATCTTCCAACGAAACGATGGGGTAGTCTTTGGCCCACTTCGCCCAGTAGTCGACCATCTGCTCCGCGGTTTTGGCCGACTTGTCCGACTTCTTGAAGACATACTTGCCGTCTTTGAAGAGTTCGCTGGCCGCCGGATCGAGGGCAATAGCGATCTGCGCGCCCGGCTTGTAGCCGGCCTGCTGAATCGCCTCCAGCACGACTTCTATGGCTTCGACGTTCGACTTGACCGAGGGAGCGAAGCCGCCTTCGTCGCCGACAGCGGTGTTGTAGCCGCGCTTTTTCAAAACGCCCTTCAGAGTGTGGAAGACTTCGACGCCCCAGCGCAGCGCTTCGGAGAATGACCCGGCGCCAACGGGCATGACCATGAACTCCTGAAAGTCCACGTTATTGTCCGCGTGGGCGCCGCCATTGAGGATGTTCATCATGGGCACCGGCAGCGTGTTGGCGGGGCCGCCCAGGTAGCGGTAGAGCGGCAAGGCGAAAAACGACGCAGCCGCACGGGCGGCGGCCATCGATACCGCCAGAATGGCGTTCGCGCCGAGGCGGGCCTTGTTGGGGGTGCTATCGAGCTCAATCATTTTCTGGTCGAGGGCGCGCTGATCGGCGGCGTCGAAATCGCTGAGCGCATCCGCGAT
>Ga0335080_10001768_pt1 | contig 21466 bp, 19 predicted proteins | sample Lox_Sample_34_FD_206720 | JGI IMG/M metagenome (GOLD analysis project Ga0335080, IMG submission 206720) | Soil microbial communities from Loxahatchee National Wildlife Refuge, Florida, United States - Lox_Sample_3.4 | ecosystem: Environmental > Terrestrial > Soil > Wetlands | place: USA...
AGTCCGAATGGAGATCACGAAAAGCAGCGTCGAGACCCGAGTCGGGCCGAGTGACTGGTTCACCGGCGCCGTCTACATCGACGCGGTCGCGGCGCCGTCCGGCGCGTCGCAGGTGACGGTGAGCGCCGTGCATTTCACGCCCGGCGCGCGCACCGCATGGCACACGCACCCGAAGGGCCAGACGATCTTCGTGCTCGAGGGCGTCGGCCAATGCCAGAAGCGCGGCGGGCCGGTCGAGACGATCCGTCCGGGCGACCGCGTCTTCTTCGAGCCGGGCGAGGAGCACTGGCACGGCGCGACGGCGACGCGGTTCATGCACCACCTCGCGATCGTCCAGGTCGACGACGACGGAGACAGCGCGACGTGGCTCGATCACGTCACGGACGAGGAGTACGGAGCCGCGGCGTCGTGACGACGGCGCGGGCGGTTGCGGTCGCCGAGCCGGGCGGGCCGTGGCTCGTCGTCGAGCGCGACGTGCGCGAGCCGGGAGCGGGGGAGGTGCGCATCGCGGTGAAGGCTGCCGCCGTGAACCCGACCGACGCCGGCGTGCGCGAGCGCGGCATCGAGGGCGTCGACCCGCCGTGGGTGCCGGGCGCCGACGCGGCGGGGATCGTCGAGTCGGTCGGCGCCGGCGTCGACCGCGTTGCGGCCGGCGACGAGGTGATGGCGGTCGTGTCGCCGCGCCGGCCGGAGGGCGGGGCGCAGGCGCAGCTCGTCGTCGTTCCCGCGGCGTCGGTCGTGCGCGCGCCGGACGGGATGGCGCTCCTCGACGCGGCGACGATCCCGATGAACGCCATGACGACGCTCCTCGCGCTCGACGAGCTCGGCCTCGGCGCGGGGGAGACGCTCGGCGTGAGCGGCGGCGCCGGCTTTCTCGCGTCCTTCGTCATCGCGTGCGCGAGGGCGCGCGGGCTGCGGGTCGTTGCGGACGCGGCGCCCGCGGACGAGGAGCTCGTGCGCGGCTTCGGCGCCGACGTCGTGCTGCCGCGCGGCGAGGGCTTCCCGGCCGCCGTGCGCGACGTCGTTCCGGACGGCGTCGACGGCTTCGTCGACACGGCGCTCCTCTACGACGCCGCGTTCCCGGCGATCCGCGACGGGGGCGCGATCGTGACGGTGCGCGGCTGGCGCGGCGGCGACCCGGTGCGCGGGATCGAGATCCACCCGGTGCTCGTGTACGGCGTCGTCGAGCGGAGCGACTGGCTCGACGAGGTCCGCGAGCTCGCGGCGCAGGGCGTGTTCCGCCCGCGCGTCGCGGCGACGTTCCCGCCCGAGCGCGCGGCCGAGGCGCAGGCGCTGATGGACGCGGGCGGCCTCCGCGGCCGCGCGGTCATCGTCTTCTGAGCTGCGCCGCGCCGAAGACGAGCAGCGCGACCCCGACCCCGAAGAGCGCGCCGGCGACGACGTCCGACAGCCAGTGCACGTGCAGGTACGTGCGGCTCCACGCCATCGCGACGACGGCGAGCGCGGCGAGCACCCACCAGAGCCGCCGCCGCGGGCCCGGCGCCGTGAAGAGCAGGACGAGCGCAACGAAGGTCACGCCGGCGTGCGCCGCATGTCCCGACGGGTACGACGAGCCGGACGGGTGGACGAGCCCTCCCGGCGGCCGCGGCCGGTCGACGAGCAGCTTCAGCAGCGTCGTCGACAGGGCGCTCAGCGACTCGGCGAGCGCGAACGCCGCGAGCGCGAGCCACCGGCGTCGAACGAGGAGGACGACGGCGATCGCCGCGAGCGACACCGCGAACCACCAGCCGTGGCCGAGCGCGTTGAGGACCAGCGCGAGCCGCTTCAGCGCGGCGCTCTCGGCGTCGCCCATCGCCTCGGCCCAGCTCCCGTCGACCCCGAGCGGGCCGGACGGGACGACGGCCGCGCCGACCGCGACCGCCGCGACGAGCGAGCCGCCGGCGGCGACCGCCCGTCGTGGGTGCGAGAGGAACCGCTCCGCCACGTCGTGAGTCTGAACCGCGCCGACGGGTCGCGCCGTCCGTTAGCGTCTCCGTCATGACCGACGACACCGCGAGCACAACGAACGGCGACAAGCCGAAGGCTGACCACGAGCCGCCCGCCGGCGCCGAGACGAAGGCGACCTGGACCGGCGGCGCGAGCCCGCTCCCGTACACCGCGACCGCGAAGTGGCTCGTCCTCCGCAAGAAGGAGAAGCCCGCGGCGGAGATCTTCTCCGTCTCCTACGTCGCCGACGACGGCGGCGCCGACCGCCCCGTGATGTTCGTCTTCAACGGCGGCCCGGGCGCCTCGTCCGCGTACCTGCACCTCGGAGCGGTCGGCCCGCAGCGCGTCGCGTTCCCGCCGGACGGGACGCTGCCCGAGATGCCGCCGCGGCTCGTGCAGAACGAGGCGTCGTGGCTCGCGTTCGCCGACCTCGTGTTCGTCGACCCCGTCGGCACCGGCTTCAGCCGCGTGATCGAGGACGAGAAGAAGAAGGACGACAGCTCGAAGAGCGACAAGGGCGACGCGGTCGACCCGAAGGAGTACTTCGGGCAGAAGCGCGACCTCGAGTCGCTGTGCGAGTTCATGAGCCGCTGGCTGTCGGAGAACGGCCGCTGGGGCTCGCCGGTCTTCATCGCGGGCGAGAGCTACGGCGGCTACCGCGTCGGCCGGCTCGTCCGGACGCTCCAGGAGAGCGCCGGCATCGGGCTGAACGGCGCGATCCTCATCTCGCCGGCGCTCGAGATCTCCTTGCTCGCGCCGACCGACTACGACGTGCTCGGCTGGATCGACACCGTGCCGACGATGGCCGCCGCCGCGGTGCACCACGGGCGCTCGCGCGCCTTCCCCGCCGGCACGCCGCTCGACGAGGTGCTCGCCGCGGCCGAGGAGTTCGCGACCGGCGACTTCGCGTCGTTCCTGACGCGCGGCGCGTCGCTCGACCCGGCGGAGCGCGAGCGGATCCTCGGGCGGCTCGCCGACCTGATCGGCCTCCCGGCCGACATGGTCGCTCGCGCCGAGGGGCGGATCACGATCCTCCAGTTCGTCCGCAATCTTCTCCGCGACGAGCGGAAGGTGCTCGGCCTCTACGACTCGACGATCACCGTCACCGACCCGTTCCCCGACCGGGACTCGTTCGCGGGGCCCGACCCGACGCTCTCCGGGATCGGCCCCGCGTACACGATGGCGATCAACCGCCTGCTGCGCGCGGAGATCGGCGTCGAGACCGACCGCGAGTACGAGGTGCTGAGCTACGAGGTGAACCGCGCGTGGAAGAACGACGCGGATCCGAGTGCGTTCTCGCCGCCGCCCGGCGCGACGGACGACTTCCGCTACGGGATGTCGCTCAACCCGCACATGAAGGCGTTCGTCACACACGGTCGGTACGACCTCGTGACGCCGTACTTCGCGAGCGACCGGTTGCGGAACCTGATGCGGCTCGACCCGGAGACGGGCGCGCGCATCACCGTCCGCCACTTCGGCGGCGGGCACATGTTCTACGCGTGGGAGGCGAGCCGCCGCGACTTCGCGGACGCGATCGCCGCGTTCGTCGCGGACGCGGTCTAGCGCGCGCGAGACAATTCGACGCGCAGGCCGACCGCGACGCGCGCACGGCGGAGGTAGTCCGCGTCGTCGCTCATCACGAAGCCGGCGTTCCCCATCGCGAGGAACGCGTTCAGCTCGAACGCGAGCTGCTTCGGATCCTCGCCGGCGCGGAGCTCGCCGGCCCGCTGGGCCTCGGCGACGAGCTCGAGGATCATGTTCTCCCAGCCGCGCTGCACCTCGCCGATCTTGTCCTTCACCGCGCCGGGGTGCGTGTCGAACTCCGCCTCGACGGACGCGAAGAAGCAGCCGCCGGGGAAGACGCGGCGCTCGAGGTGGTCGATGAAGCGCTCGCAGAGCGCGAGCAGCCGCTCGAGCGGGTCGGCGATCGACTCGGCCGGCGCGACGACCTCGGCGACGAAGATGTCGTTCGCCGTGTCGATCGTCGCGAGCTGGAGCTCCTCCTTCGACCCGAAATGGGCGTAGAGGCCGCTCTTCGACATCCCGATGTGCGCGGCGAGGTTCCCGATCGAGATCCCCTCGAGCCCGTCGACGGTGGCGAGGCTCGCGGCGGCCTGGAGGATCGTCCGGCGGCTGCGCTCGCCGTCGGAGCGGGTGCGGCGCGGGGTCGGGGTCTCGGTCGCCATCTCTTTTTGACAAGATAGCACGACCGTTCGTATAGTCCCGGGATGCAGGCAGGCGAACACACGACGACGGCCCCCGCGGCCTGGTCGCGGCCGCCCTGGGAGTGGGCGGTCGTCGCGTCCGCGTTCTTTCAGTCCGGGAGGAGCGGCATCGAGAAGCCGGCCGGGCGGCCGAGCAGCACCGCGCGCGTGATCGACGCCGAGCCGAAGCGGTCGCGCACCTCGTCGAGCGCCTCGTCCAGCGCGTCCTGAAGCCGCCGCTCGAACGGCAGCAGAAGCTGCACCGGCTCCGCGTCCGCGAGGTTCGCGACCGAGAGGCCGACGAGCGTGATCCCGCGCGCCTCGATCGTCGGCCACGTCGCCGTGAGGAGCACGCGCGCCGCGGCGAGGATCGCCGCCGTGTTCGCCGTCGCGTACGGCAGCGTGTGTGAGCGCGTCGCGCGCGAGTAGTCGTCGAAGCGGAGACGGAGGACGACGGTGCGGCCGACGCGCCGCGCCGCGCGCATCCGCCGCGTGACCCGGTCGACGATCGCGCAGAGGTCCGCGTCGATCGACTCGAGCGTGAACGGGCGGCGGCCGCGAGCGCGCTGCGAGCCGATCGAGCCGCGGCGGCGGCGCGCCTCGACGCGGCGCGGGTCGCGGTTGTGCGCGAGCGCGTACAGCTTCAGCCCGGCGGCGCGCCCGACCATCGAGACGAGGACGTTCTCCGGCATCGACGCGACCTGGCGCACGGTCGTGATCCCGAGCTCGCGGAGCGTCCCCGACGTCACCGGCCCGACGCCCCACAGCCGCTCGATCGGCAGCGGGTGGAGGAACGCGAGCTCGCCGTCGGGCGGCACGACGAGGAGCCCGTCGGGCTTCGCGACGCCGCTCGCGACCTTCGCGAGGAACTTCGTCCGCGCGACGCCGACGGTGATCGGGAGCCCGACGTGCTCGCGCACCGCCGCGCGCAGGTGCGTCGCGATCTGCGCCGGCGAGCCGACGCTCCGCTCCATCCCGCGGACGTCGAGGAACGCCTCGTCGATCGAGAGCCCTTCGACCGCCGGCGTGTGGTCGTCGAAGACCTCGAAGACCGCCTTGCTCGCCTCCGAGTACGCGGTGAAGCGCGGCGGCACGACGATCGCGTGCGGGCAGAGGCGTCGCGCCCGCTTCTCGCCCATCGCGGTCCGGACGCCGAACGCCTTCGCCTCGTAGCTCGCGGCGAGCACGACGCCGCCGCCGACGATCACCGGCTTGCCGCGCAGCCTCGGGTCGTCCCGCTGCTCGACCGACGCGAAGAACGCGTCGAGGTCGGCGTGGAGGATCGACGCCCCGGACACGAACATATGTTCGCAGATCTCAGGGGATGGGACGCGACGCCAGCTCGTGCACCGTGTCCGACGCGCCGGTCGTGATCGGGTCGCCGTGGCCGACGCCGACGATCGCAGGCTCGAGGGTCGCCAGCCGCTGCAGCGTCGCGTGGTGCTGGGGGCGGTTCAGGTTGAAGACGCGCCATCCGGGGCAGAGCTCCGGCCACGTCGCGATGCCGTCGCCCGCAACGAGGAACTTCCGCTCCGGCCACCAGAACGCAAGATGCCCGGGCGAGTGGCCCGGTGCGTGCAGCACCTGGAACGGCCCGAACGCGTCGCCCTCGTCGAGGAGCTCGTCGACCGGCACCGGGTCGTGCTTCGGCAGGTTGAGCCAGAGCCCGAGCTGGAACGGGATCAGCTTCAGCGACTGACGCGGAAGGATCGAGACGGCCTGCGCGCGCCGGTCGCCGGCGACGATGTCGGCCTCCCACTCGTGCGCGTAGAGCCGCGCGCCGCTCGCGCGCCGGAGCGCGGCCATCCCGCCCAGATGCGAACGGTGGCCGTGCGTGATCGCGATCCGCTTCAGGTCCTCCGTGCTGCGGCCGAGCTTCCGGATCGCGTCGAGCACGAGCCGAGCGTCCGACTCGAAGAGCGTGTCGACGAGGCTGAGCTCGCCGCCCGTGTCCGCGAGGAACGCGTGGACGTGGCCGCCCTTGCCGTGGCCGAGGCTCCAGAGGCCCGGCGCAAGCTCCTTCACGACGCGGTCGACCGCCAGGGGGCAAAGGGGTTCCCGACGCCTTGGAGCGCCGGCGCGAGCTCCGGGAAGTGCCGGAGCAACACGGAGCGCATCCCGTTGTCCTCGACCCAGTCGATCCCCTCGCGGGTGTAGACCTCGGGCCGGAAGTCGCGCGTGAAGAAGCGGTCCGCCTCGAGGCGGCGTGACGCCATGAGGATGAAGATCCGGAACGCCGTGTCGCTGAAGCCGAACCCCTTCGGCTTCGGCTCCGCGTACATGCCGATCATCGAGTCGACCTCTTCGGGGTCGCTGTAGATCCGTCGCAGGTCCTCCGCGTGCTCCGGCGTGTCGGTCATCTGCTCGAAGGTGTCGTATGCCTTCAGGTGGAGCAGGCGCCGGAACTCGTTGTAGCGCGGCACGCCGCGCTCGCGCAGCCGGACGACGTCGATCGACGCGAGGTCGATGTGCTCGCCGTCGGCGCGGTGGAAGTCCTGGAGGTAGCGCGGGTAGTTGTGCAGCGTGATCGCGCCGGGATTCATGCGGCCGAAGGAGTAGAGCACGTCCGCCATCGAGGTCTCCGTCAGCCGGTTCCGCACCTGCAGCACCTCGAGATCGGGCAGCTCGTACTCGTGGATCACCGCGTCGTTCGCGAGCGAGCGGAACGCGTACTGGTCCGGGATCAGCGGATGCATCCGGTAGACGGCGACGAACTCCTCCGTGAGCTGGTACGGCACGCCGTGAAGCGCCGTCGGCGAGCCCGGGATGCCGCGGATCACCTCGTTCGACGTCCGCCGGCCGATGCGTTTGTCGAGCCACTCGCCCTCGAGCCCCCACCAGTTCGTGTGGAGCGCCTTCACCGTCGTCGGGTGCGCGATGATCGCGGGCGTCCAGTCGGTCGTGTGGATCTTCGCCATCAGCGCCGCGATCACGAGGCGCGCGTTGTCGTAGAGCTCGTCGTCCGACTTCCCGGGATGCGCGGCGTGCAGCATGTCGCACACGACGTTGTGCTCGCGCATGAAGAGCGAGTGGAGGAGCGCGAGCCCGACCCAGAAGTTGCCTGCGACGCCCGTGAGGTCGACGTGCGCCTCGATCTCCTGCGGGATCAGCCCGTGGTCGTCGATCGCGAGCTTGCCGTTCTCGCCTGTCCGCAGCACCTTCGCGAACGCGGGGTCGCGGCCGTAGATCTGCGAACCGTCCCACCAGTGCGTGTCGTCGGTGACGAACGTCGGCGGCCCGTTCGGGTCCGCGCTCGGGTCGCGGCGCGTCCTCTGGATCTCCATCGGGTGCTGCGGCCACGGGTCGTCCGCCTCGAGCGGGATCTTCCACGGGTTCTCGGCCTCGTTCTTGCCGTGGCTGAACCAGTCGTGCACCTCGAACTGGATCCACGCGCCGGCGAGCAGGTTCAGCGTCGACGCGGGGATGAACTCCTTCCGCGTCAGGAGCTCGCGGCTGATCAGGCGCGGGTTCGGCTCGAGCGGGTTCTTCTCGCGGACCGTGTACTCGAGCGGGACGTTGCGGCCGAACCGGCTGCCGAGGCTCCCCATCAGCGGGTCCTCGAGGTTGTTGAAGGTGCCGTCGAGCGTGCGCGCCGTGAGGTAGCGCGGGTGGTCGTTCACGTCGGGCTTGTCGAGCCGGCCGCGCCCCGTGTCCCAGAGGTTCTTCTCGCGCAGGATGTTCCGGAGCCCGATCAGGACGGGCATGGCCACGAGCAGGGGCAGCTTGTCCCAGCCCCAACGGCGGTCGATCGCCTGCGCCGCACGGTTGTACCAGCCGACGAGCAAGCCGCTCACTGGCGCTACCCCCTTCGGCCCCGGACTCAAGCAGGTCGGCCGCGGCGAGTAAAGGGCGGGCACCCCCGTTCGGGGGAGGGGAGGCGTTGCCTCGTGCCGATACTCACGCTCATGCGTAGGCTCCTCATCCCCGTGGCGCTGGTGGTCAGCGCCGTCCTGCCGGCCGCTGCGTCGGCAGCCCCTTCCTCGCACTCGTCCAACGCGTCCTGGGCCACCCAGGCGAACCAGGTCTGCACCGTCTGGCTGGCGAAGGCGAAGAAGGAGTTCGGCTCCCCGGTCACTCCGGCACAGCTCTACGGCTTCGCCGTGAAGGCGAAGACGCTGGAGTCCCAGGAGCTGACTCAGCTTCAGGCGATTCCGGGGCGGACCGACGCTGGGACTGCGGCTCTGAAAGCGGTGAAGGTCGACATTGCCGAGATCGGCACGGCCATCACCGCGTGGAAGGCCGGCAACCCGGCGAAGTTCGTCACCGTGCTGAAGCAGTACCTGAACGACGGCCGTCCGAAGTCGGCCTTCGCGATCGCCGGCGCTTCGAAATGCGGCTGACGGTCTAGCCGGACAGACGCCAGACACACGAGAGCCCGCCGGAAGGCGGGCTCTCGTCGTTCCTTGGCCTCGTGCGCCGGGCTACGCGGTGCCGAGCGCCTTCGCCTTCAGCGCGTCGAACTCCGCCTGCGTGATCGCGCCGCTGTCCAGCAGCTGCTTGCCCTTCGCGATCTGCTCCGTCGGGTCGGACTGCGCGGCCACGTTCTTCACGTAGCTGTCGAAGTCCGCCTGCGCGGCCTGCGCCTGCTTCTGGTTGCGCTCGGCCATCCCCTTGCTCTCGGCGATCAGATAGATCAGGACACCGAGGAAGGGCAAGATGATCACGAAGATGATCCACAGCGCCTTCACCCAGCCGGAGATGTCGTGCCGCCGGAAGATATCCGCGAAGACGGTGATCAGGAGCCAGAACCAGATCACCCACGCGAAGATCACGAGCAGCGTCCACATCACGCTGAGGAAGGGGTACTGAGTTGCGAGCAAAGGAGCCTCCCTTAGTTCAACCATCCGAGTTTCGGTGGCTAGAGGCTAAACGGTTTCGGGCCCGGCCGCTGCCACTGGCTGCGCCGCACGGCCGAGCTCGAGCAGCTCGGCGACCATCCGGTTCAGGTCGCTCGCCGCGTTCTCGAACCCGAGGTGGCCCTCTGCGTCGAGCGGCCACTCCTCCTCGGGCCGGTCCCAGTAGAGCTCGAGGCCGTTGCCCTCGGGGTCTGCGAGGTAGAGCGCCTCGTGCGTCCCGTGGTCGTTGACGCCGGAGAGCGGCCAGCCGGCGTCGGCGAGCCGGACGAGCGCATCGCCGAGCGTCTCGCGCGTCGGGTAGCGGATCGCGATGTGGTAGAGGCCGGTCGTGCCGGGCGGCGGGGGCGAGCCTCCCTTCGACGTCCACGTGTTGAACGCGAGGTCGTGGTGGTAGCCGCCGGCGGAGAGGAAGAGCGCGTCGGGCATCCGGAGCACGACGTCGAAGCCGAGGACGCCGACGTAGAAGTCGTACATCCGGTCGAGGTCGCCCGCCTTCATGTGGACGTGGCCGATGTCGACGCCGCCGTCGATCGACCGCGGAGCCCGCTCGCGCGGGACGAGGCTGCCCGAGTACGCCTTCGTCGCTCCCATTACTTGACCGCGCAAATACTAGCAGCCGACGCGCGGCGGCAGGTCGTCCGGGACGCGCCCGAGGTCGACGAACTCCGATGCGAACCGGCCGAAGCGGACGATGTCGCCGAGGTTCGACGCAAGCCCGAGCGACGCACGGACGGCGCCGCCGGACGGGAGCCCGATCGCGTCGACGTAGTCGTCGAGCGTCATCCCGGTCCCGAACTCCCCGCCGACGAGCGTCTCACGCGAGATCGTGAACGCGACCTCGCCGGCGCCGGGGTTGCAGAAGCAGCCGGTGCGGAGCGAGATCTTGTGCCGGCACGCGATGCGGTCGACGTAGCGCTCGTCGACGATCGTCCCGTCGGGGTGGAGGAAGTTGAAGGCGATCGTCGCGCCGCGGCGGTCGAAGTCGCGCGGCCCGTACACGGTCGCGGCCGGCGCGCCGTTCGCGTGGCGCAGCCCCGCGAGCCTCGCGAGCAGCTCCGTCCCGAGGGCCTCGACGCGCGCGTGCACCGTCTCGATCCCGATCCCGTCGAGGAAGCGCAGGCCGATCTCGACCGCCGGCAGGTTGAGGAAGTTGACCGTGCCGTCCTCGAAGTGCGCGGCGCCGGGCGCGTCCTGGTGCCAGTCGCGCTGCACGAACGCGGCGACGATCGTCCCGCCGGAGAACCACGGCCGCTCCAGCCGCTCGAGCGCCTCGAGCCGCGCGAGCAGGACGCCGACGCCGGTCGGCCAGCCGAACAGCTTGTAGAAGGACACGGGCACGAAGTCGGGATGGACGCGCGAGAGGTCGAGCCGGTTCGTCGGGACGAATGCCGCGGCGTCGAGCAGCACGTCCCAGCCGCGATCGTGGGCGCGGCCGATCCACTCGAGCGGGTGGTGGACGCCGGAGAAGTTCGACTGCGCGGGGTACGCGAAGAGGTTGTGGTGGTCGCCGCCGACCTCGTCGAGGTAGCGGTCGAGGAGCTCGTCGTCGACGCGCAGCTCCGGCGCCGCGCTCGGGACGTACGTCGTCTCGGCGCCGCGGGCGCGCGCGAACTCGCGGACGCCGTTCACGGAGTTGTGGTTGTCGAACGTGAGGAGGAAGCGGTCGCCGGCGCGGAACGGGTACGCCTCGCCGACGAGCCGCAGCGCGCCGGTCGCGTTCGGCGTGAAGATCGCGACGTACTCGTCCGGCGAGGCGCGGAAGAAGTCGAGCACCGCGGCGCGTGCCCGCTCGACGAGCTCGGTCATCGCGGACGACGTCGGGTTCACCGAGTGCGGGTTCCCGAAGACGGTGCTCCGCAGCAGCTCGAAGTGCTCCGCGAGCTGCGACTCCGCGTAGAGCCCGGCACCGGTGTAGTCGAGGTAGGTGTGGCCGGTCGCGTCGAGGCGCGCGTAGTCCGTCGCGCGGAGTTCGTCGAGGATCGAGGTCGCGGCGTACCCGGGGTGGCGGCGCCGGAAGGACTCCTCCGCCGCGTCCGCTGCCGCCGTCGTCGCCGTGGCTATTCGCCCGCGTAGCGCGCGACGGGAAGCTCGTCCACGAGCTCCGCGCTCGCCGCGGTCGGCTCCCACTCGCGGCGGACGATCCGCCGCGCCTGGAGCCGGTCGACCGCAGCGCCGAAGAGCTCGAACGCCTCCTTGCCCTCGCTCGGGTACACGGCCCAGCCGAAGCTGATCGCCTGTCCTGCCTCGAGGAGCGACCGCTCGAGGTCCTCGCTCTCCTCGCGCGCACGGGACGGCGTGGTCGAGGCGGTGAGGATCGCGAAGCGGTTCGGGCCGATGCGCGCGAGCTGGTCGCCGTTGCGGATCTGCGCCGCGATGAGGCGCGCCGTCTGGCGCAGCTCGTCGTCGCTCCGGCGCCGGCCGACGATCTCGCCGACGAGGAACGCGAACGGCTTGCCGGCCGCGAGTCGCTGGTTCGTCGCCGTCTCGAGACCCTCGCTCGAGAGCGACGCGGTGATCAGGTCCCGGCGCGAGAGGACCAGGAGATCCTCGAGGACGTGGAGCGACTCGGCGATCATCCGCCGGCCCTGCGTCGCGAAGTAGCCGACGGTGACGCCGGCGAGGACGTAGCTGACGAGCCGGATCGGCGTGTTCGCCGCGTCGATCTCGTGCCACCCGATCGTGCCGTTCAACAGGAGTGCGAGCTCGTAGAGCCCGATCGCCGCGACGCCCGCGAGCCCGCCGAGGAGCGGGCCGCTCGCGAGGGCGGCGAGGACGACCGGGACGTAGAAGAGCTGGCCGAGGCCGAGGCCGGGGCGGCCGTAGACGAGGATCAGCGCGAAGACGGCGGCGTACCCGACGAACGCGGCGATTGCGAGCCGACGCGGGATCGACACGCTCCGAATGTGCTCCAGCATCGTCTTGGGCATCAGGTTCACCCCGATGGTATCGGCCGCGGCTGCTACCGTCATGAGTACGGACGGCACAGGGCCGTCCCGTGAGATGGCTTCTCGTTCCTCCTTCGGCGGTCTGAGTCGCGGCATCTCGGATCGCAGTACGACATAGAGAAGGAGTAGAACCGTTGTCCCATTCGTTTCGCGCGCTCGGCGTGAGCGCGGCCGTCGAGCAGGCGCTCGAGGCCCGCGGCATCGTCGAGCCGTTCCCCGTCCAGTCCCTGGTCATCCCGACCGCCCTCGCCGGCCGCGACGTCCTCGCGAAGTCGCCGACGGGCTCCGGGAAGACCCTCGCGTTCGGCCTGCCGATCGTCGAGCGGATCGAGTCCGGCAGCCGCGCCCCGAAGGCGCTCGTCCTCGTTCCCACCCGCGAGCTCGCGAATCAGGTCCGCGGCGAGCTCGAGACCGTCGGCGCGGCGAGGGGCCTCCGCGTCGAGGTCGCCTACGGCGGCGCCCCGATCGGCCCGCAGATCAAGCGGATGCGCGGCGCCGACGTCGTCGTCGCGACGCCCGGCCGTCTCCAGGACCTCGCCGAGCGGAAGGCGGTGTCGCTCGCGGAGATCGACACGCTCGTCCTCGACGAGGCCGACCGCATGCTCGACATGGGCTTCCGCCCGCAGGTCGAGCGGATCCTCCGCCGGCTGCCGGAGCGCCGGCAGACGATGCTCTTCTCCGCGACGCTCGACGGCGAGGTCGGCGAGCTCGCTCAGGCGTACACGCACGACGCGGCGCGCTTCGAGTCGACGCTTCCGCTCGACTCGGTCGACGACGACGACGGTGTCGTCGATCACGAGTTCGTCGCGGTGACGCAGTCCGACAAGCTCGACCGGCTCGTCGAGCTGCTCGAGGCGGACCGCGAGCTCGCGCTCGTCTTCGTCCGCACGAAGCGCGGCGCCGATCGGCTCGTCCAGCGGCTCGGCCAGCGCGGCGTCAAGGCGGTCGCGATGCACGGCGACATGCCGCAGCGGTCGCGCGAGCGCGCGCTCGAGCGGTTCCGCTCCGGCGCTGTGACGACGCTCGTCGCGACCGACGTCGCGGCGCGCGGCCTCGACCTCGAGTCGATCAGCCACGTCGTGAACTACGACCCGCCGGAGGACCACAAGGGCTACGTCCACCGCGTCGGGCGCACCGGCCGCGCCGGGAGGTCCGGCCGCGGCATCACGCTCGTGCTTCCGGAGCAGCAGACGGAGATGAGTCGCGTGGCCGCGATGGCCGGCCACCGCGAGAGCTTCGAGGAGACGGGGATGCGCACCGCGCGGCCGAAGCTCGTCTACTCGAGCCGCCGCGGGCGTCGCTCGAAGTGGTAATCCTTCGCGTGTGACCGACCTGCCGCTGACGGGCGGCTGCCTCTGCGGGGCCGTCCGTTTCGAGGTGACCGCGCCGCTCGTCTCCGCGGGCTACTGCCACTGCACGCGCTGCCGGCGCCGCACCGGCACTGCGGCGTCGGTTCAGGCGCGGCTCGCGCCCGGCTCCCTCCGCGTGCTCCAGGGCGAGGAGATCGTCGAGGCGTACACGCCCGGCGAAGGGTTCTGGAAGTGCTTCTGCTCCGCGTGCGGCGGCGCGCTCTGGAGCCGGAGCCCCGACGACCCCGACGTCGTCAGCGTGCGGCTCGGGACGTTCGACGAGGACCCGGGGATCCGCCCGTCGTACCGGCAGTTCGTCGCGTACGCGGCGGCATGGGAGCCGATCCCGGACGACGGCCTGCCGCGCTTCGACGAGCGTCGGCCCGCGGACGTTCCCTAGGCCAGGTCGCGGCCGCTCCTGCGGAGCCGCTTCCACGCCTTCGGCAGCCTCTTCGCGGCGCGGTCGCGCCGCTCGCGCTCGCGCTCGACGATGCGGCCCGCGGCGAAGGCCGTCTCCGTCCGCGCGTCGACGACGGCGAGCGCGCGGAGCCGGCGCTCGGCGACGACCGAGTCGTGGTGGTCGCCGAGGAGGTCCTGCAGCGCCTGCGCGTCCGCGAGGAAGCGTCGGCCGGCCCTCCCGCGCGGCCCGGCGAGCTCGGCCGCGTAACGCGCCCGCTTCAGCACGATGCGGAGCTGGTGCAGCGCGTCCTCGCCCGGGTCGTCCCCGAGGCGGACGACCGCCTCCGCCAGTCGCCGGAACTCGCGGCGCGCGAGCCGCTCGACCGGGATCGCGTCGACGCCGTCCGCGAGCCGCGGCGGGAGCCGCAGCCGCGCGAGCACGCGCCGGTACTCGTCCGCGTCGAGCGCGTCGAGGAGCCGCGCGCGGAGCTCGTCGCGGTCGAGCTGGAGGCGCGCGACGATCGTCTCCGCGCCGCGGCGGTCGCCGTCGTCCTCGAATGCGACGAGGTCGCCGCGCAGCCGGTCGACGAGCACGTCGAGGTCGCGCACCGGGCCGCCCGCCTCCCCGAGCCCGGCGAGCGGGTCGGCGACCGCGCGCCGCCACGCCGGGTCGAGCTGGCGCCGCGCCGCGCGGAGGTAGACGCGCACGCGGCGCGCGGCGACGCGGTGCTTGTGGAGGTTCTCCGGGTCGCTCCCGAGCCGGACGCCCGGGTCGTGCGCGAGGAGCGCGGAGCGCTGCGTCTCGAGGAGCGCGCGGAGCCGCAGCGCGCCGGGGTCGTCGCTCGCCGGCGGCGCGGGGACGAGCTCCTTGCCGGCGACGACGCCCGCGATGAGCCGCGCGATCTCCGGCGGCGGCGCGAGCCCGCCGTTCCCCGGCTCCCACGCCTCGACCGACTCCGCGCGCGGGAGCGTCAGCCGCCAGACGACGCCCGCCTCGCCGGGGAGCCGCGACACGGTCATCCCGAGCTGCTCGAGGTCGCGGTCGGCGGTGTCGTAGTCGTGCGCGACGGCGAACTCCTGCTCGGCGCGCACCCAGTTCTCGTCCGGCGTCCCCGCGCCGGGCTCGTGCGAGATCGCGAACGCTCGCTCGCGAATGGCGTCTTCCGCGGGCCGCAGGGTCACGACGCATTCGTCCCACACCGGCCGCGCCGGCGCAAGTCGGAGATCCGAAGTGCGGGAGAGGTGGCGGCGGCGGCCGTGGCGATCCCCACGCGGCTACAGCGCGACCTGGATCAGCGACACGGTGCCCCGAGAGACGAGGTACCCGCGACCCGGCACGAACTCGATGCTCGATCGACGCGGCAGCCGGACTCCGAACACGCCTCCGTCGACGTCGACGTTCGGATCGAGGAGGAGCGCTTGCTCGTCGCGCTTCACCTCGCCGAACCAGCCACCGAAGGCTCCCGCAGCGACTTGGCGCTCCACGGCGGCGATGAGTCGCACGCCCGTATCGCGTCCCCGACGAACGATCGTTTCGAGTGCGAGCCCGCCGGGTGTGTTCATCAGCTCCTCTCCGTTGTCGAGGACGACGATGAACGGTCTCGACGGGTCGCCCGCTGTGAGCGCTTTCGCGAGACGGCCCGCAGCCTCGTCGCACGCTTCATGGCCGACCGTTGACGAGTCCCAGAGGTCGAGCGCGGCGAGTGGGCTCGGTCGCGGCGCAAGCAGGTGGAACGCGTGGTCGGGACTGCTGTCTGCGAGCGAACGCGCAATCGTCCCGAGCGCGGTCGAGCGGCCACTGCCGTACGGACCGATGACGGCCAGACTCGCCTGGGCGAGGCTGACCGTGACAGGCGAGAGGTGCTCCTCCTCGACGCCGATTGTCGCGTGGAGTGCCTCGGACGAGGACGGCAAGGCTGCCCGCGACAGCGCGCTCGGCAAGGTTGCGAGCTCCGGTGCCCGTCTCCCGTCGAGACGCACGGCGAGGGATCTGCCGAGATCCTCGAGCGCGGCTTTCTGGCTCTGGCCGGAGCCGTCCGACCCGATCACTGCGCACTGCAGCTCCGTGCCGTCGACGAGGAATCCGCGCCCGTCAGGGAACTCGGCACCGGCAACGCTCTTGGCATCCGCTAGGAGCATGGCGTAGTCGCCGGCACTCGCCATCCGAAGGATGATTCGGAGCGGGACGAGCGCCGTCAGCGAATGCGGGAATCCTCCGTGGTGCGCGGTGGTCATTGCGAAGTGGATTCCAAGCGGTCGTCCTTCCGCGACGAGTCGCGGCAGCAGATCGATGAGCTCACCGCGGTCGACGCGTGCGAATGCCGCCACGAAGCCGGCGTAGTCGTCGAGAAGGACGACGATCCGTGGCAGGCGCATGCCGGTCGCCTCGACGTATTCGGAGAGCGTGGACGCGCCGGCGGCGGCGAATCTCTCTCGCCGTTCGTCCATCGTGCGCGCGAGTCGAGCGAACAGGCGTCGTGCGCGTTCCGGGTCATCCGAGTAGACGATTCCTCCGACATGTGGCAGCGGCCCGATCGACGACAGTGCATGCGTGGAGCAGTCGATGGCATAGATCTCAACGTCGTCGACATCCGCGTCACGGGCGAGCGATGCAGCGAGCGTGCGGAGAAATGTCGTCTTGCCGGATCCCCCTGTGCCGTAGACGAGAACGTGGCCGTCCGCCTCGAGGTCGAACTCGAACACTCGCTGGCGTTGTCGAGCCGGCTCGTCGAGCACCCCGAGTGCAGGGATCGCGTTCGACCTCGCCGGAAGTGCGTCGAGTTGGATCAACGGCTCGAGGGGCTCGAGCCACGGCGGATCGTTCGGAGCGATCCCTGCGATCTCCGCCGCGCGACGGATCGCGTCGAGCAGGAGCGTCAGGTCGGTCGGAACGTCGGCCGGGGTTTCATCGCCGCCGACGCCGTCGGATGGCGGGTGGCCGTCGGTCTCGAGCTCGAATGGTCTCGTCGACACGATCGCCTCCTGGGTCGCGCGGTGCTCACGGCCGAGATAGGCGGTCTGAAGCTCCGTGAGTCGGCGGTCCTGATAGAGGAAGGCGCGCCCCGCGAGCCGTTTCGGGATGCGCGACGCGTCGGGATGCCCGATCACATCGATGCTCTCGGCGGGGTCGCTCATTCGGAGCGCGATGCGCAGGTCGGTATTCGCCCTGATTGCCGGTGTGACGATTCCCTGCGGCCGCTGGGTTGCCAGGACGAAGTGAACGCCGAGACTGCGGCCCTGGTTGGCGATGTCGAGCACCCCGTCGACGAACGCGGGGATGTCGTCGACCAGCTTCGCGAACTCGTCGATCACGACCATCAGCCGGGCGGGCGCGGCCAGAGGCTCCTTGCGTCGCATCTCCTCCAGGCTGGAGTGGCCGGACAGCACGCGCTTCCGACGTGCGAGCTCCGCGCGAAGCGAAGTCAGCGCACGCTCGGCCAGGTGTCCGTCGAGATCCGTCACGTATCTGAGGACGTGCGGGACCTCGCTGCAGGCTTTGAGGTCGGCTTCGCCCTTGTACTCGATCACGACGAATGAGAGGTCGTTCGGCGGGTACGTTGCGGCAAGCGACGCGATCATCGTCTGCAGGAGTCGAGATTTTCCGGCTCCTGTCGTGCCCGCGATGAGCGCGTGGGGGCCGTCGCGTGAGGGATCGAACTCGAAGCTGCCGGCCGCGCCGACGCCCAGCGGCGCGCCGTTCGATGTCCCGGCGCGGTTCCAGCGCTCGACGATCGCCGACGGCTCCGGGGGGTTGAGTGCGGCGAGATCGAGCAGGTCGACCGCTGCAGGCAGCTCGCCAGTCGCCTGTTGCGCGCTCGCATCGCGGATCGGCGCGAGCGCCCGGGCGAGCTGTTCGGCGACCTGCGGTGTGATGCCGTCGGCGCTGACGCTCTGGACGGTGCTCCCGGTTCCGACGTGGGTCAGTGTCAACCGGCTCGCGTCCGCGTCGATCTCGACGATGCTTCGGCACTCACCGGGGAGACTGCGCCGTCGGGTCCCAAGCCAGAGCACGCTCATGCCCGCGGCGAGCGACTGATCGAGGAGCTGAGCGACGAGGGCACGGCTCGGCGCGACCGATTCCTGGCAGATCAAGACGTAGTGTGGCTCGGGCCCTTTGTCCTCGCCCTCGCGATCCACCGATCGACGTTCGGCCGCGAGTGCGATGAGGTTCTCCCACAATTGGCGCGATGCATGCTCTCCGACGGCGAGCAGTGGCCATTCCTCTCCGGCCGCCTCCGGACGCGTGTGTGGAAGCCATTTGAGCCACTCCCAGTCGTCGTAGGCCTGGTCGCCCACCGCGGCCGCAATGACCACGTCGCGCGGGCTGTGAAGCCCGGCCGCCTGGGCTACGAGCCAGCGACCGAGAGCATCGACGCGCTCACGTGGCCCGGTAACGCCGAGCGGCCCTTCGGTGGCAAGTCCCAATACGACCGGAACCGCGTGAGCCGTGTTCGCATCGCCGAACTGCTCTGCGGCTTCGGTCCGGAGATGCTCACTTCCGCCCGCTTCAACCGACACCGTCGTCCGCGCAGCCTGGTCGGCAAGGCCGAGGCGCAGTGCGAGGAAGTCGTCGTCGATCGGCCGCCGCTCCCAGAGACGCGGGTCGCAATCGGTGGCCATGCCGATCAGCGTCAGGACGTCCGGGCTGTTGTCTCGGCGCTCCCGCTCCTCATTCGCAACGGCGGCCTCGAGTCGGTCGCTCTGCTCGGCAACGGCGGCGCGGAACGCGCGCTCTCCTTTGCGGTATGTGCTCCGCCCGGCTCTCCGACTCTCGATGAACGTCCCGAGCGCGAGCACAGGGCTCAGCGCGGTGAACGCGAGCATCGTCACATTGCCGGTGATCTGCCACAGCGCGACGCCGACGACGAGCGGGAGGAGCGACGCTGCGATCGGCAAGCGCGTTCGCTGCGGCTCGGCCGGCGGCGCTTCGAGCGCGTGGTGCGCATCCGTTTCTGGTCTCGTGACACGCGGTTGGCGCGTGAACGAGAGCGTCGAGCCCGACCTCATCGGAACCTGCGTCAGGGTCGGCCGCGGCGGCTCGCGTTGAAGGACGGAGCGGCCGATCTCGAGGAGCTCGTCAGGTCTGAGTGTCGCCCATCCGTCGATCGGAACCGCGTGCCGGTCGATGAAGCTTCCGTTCGACGAGCCGGCGTCCTGGAGTTCGACCTTCCCGCTCGCGAACCGAGCGCGAAGGTGGAGACCCGAGACGGACGGGTCGTTGAGAGTGGCGTCGCACGAAGGGTCCCGTCCGATCGTCGTCACGTCGCTCGTCACCGGGATCCGCAGGCCCATGGACGGCCCGGCCGAGACGACGAGGTACGCATCGGCGCGGCGTCCCGACCGCCGCCCTGCACCCGCGACGACGACGTCGCCGTCGAGGACCGCGTTCGCACCGTCCACGCCGAACGCGAGCCCCGTCCGGGACGACGTCAGGTCGGCGCCGTCGTCCAGACCGAGATCCCGGCGGATGGCCGCTTCGACCTGCTCTCCCGTCGCGCCCGCCGCCGCATCGATCTCGATGTCGCGGCGACGACCGTCCGCCTCGACGGTGACTCTCACCTCAGTCAGGAGTCAACGTGGCCGCCCGTGACATCGCCACGATTCTCGACCCGATCCCCAGGTGCCGTCAAGACTCGGGGATCCCCCGCACTTCACACGATTCCCGAACTGTGGAAACATGCTGCCTACCGGCAAGCGGCCCACCCCAAAGGAGACGATCGTGACCGGCATCCGCGTGACCCCCGAGCAGCTGCAGCAGATCAGCACACAGCTGAACTCGGGAGCGGCAACCATCGACGGGACCCTCTCGCAGCTGGCGAGCCAGGTCGCCCCGCTCGGATCGGACTGGGCGGGCGTCGCCCAGGCGAGGTTCGAGTCCCTCTGGAGCGAGTGGCAGAGTGGCGCGAAGCAGGTGCACGAAGCGCTCCTCGGCATCGCGCAGCTGACCGCACAGGCGGCATCGAGATACGACGAGACCGAGCAGTCGATCGCGACGAGCTTCCCGAACAACTAGCGCGCACCCCTGCGCACGGGCGAGCACGTGAGCGAGGGCTTCACCGTCGATCCCGATCAGCTTCGCGGCGACGCGGGCGTGCGCTGCCGTGCCGTCGCGAGCTCGCTCGGGTCCTCGGCGGAGCTCCTCGGCCCGCTCGCGCAATCGCTCGCGCAGATCGACGTCGCAGAGGTGCAGTCCGCATTCTCCCGCGCGATCCAGGCCGCGGCCGCGGCGATCGAGCGGTCCGAGAGCTCGCTGCACATCGACGCAAACGCCCTGTCGGCAGCGGCCGACGCATACACCACCACCGATCAGAACGCCGTTCGGGATTCCCAGTGAGCCTCGACACCATCGCCTGGGGGGTGCGTCGCCCGTCGGGTGATCCCGCGTCGCTGATCCGAATCGCGGGGACTGTCGCCGAGGCGGCCGAGGCGGTCTCAAACCAACGGGTCGCAGTCGAGGGGATCGCGAGCTACGCGAGCGCGTGGAGCGGCCGAGCGAAGGAGGCATGCGGTGAGTGGTTCCGGGTCCGAAGTGGCGAGATCGATGCCATCGGCGGGCCGATCTCCGAGATCGCCGAGTGCCTCCAGGACCTCGCGGCAGCGCTGAGCCGAGTTCACTCCGAGTTCGACCACGCGAGCTCGACGTTCCACGCAGGCCTCCGAACCGGACTCGACGCGCAGCACGCCGCGCAGACGCTCCAGAAGCCGTTCGCGGACGAGGCGTACTACGTCGGGCTTCTCCACGCAAGCGCCTCGGCGGCGACCGAAGCTGTGCTCAGCTACGAGTCGACGGTACTCCACATCGCGAACCGGCTCGAAGCCGCCGCAGCGAGGCTGAATGCTGTGCAGCCCGGTAGCGCGGCGAGCTCGAGCTTTGCGATGTTGGGCCGCCTGCTCGGCGCGCTTGAGGCGGGGAGCGGGGTCATTGGCTTGGCTCGTCCCGCGTTGGCGGTTGGTGTGGGAGTCGGAGACCTGGCGAGCCCTGCGTTGCGGGGCAACGCCCTATTCGAGTTCGGTGGACAGACGGACGAACTTCTCGACAGCATAGGCAAGGACAACAAGCTCATCGGCAACGTGTTCGACGGCCCCGGGGGCACGGCGCTCGCGTGGTTCGATGGTGTGACTCAGGGATACCACACCGTCGACTCGTTGGGCCAGCACCACTACGCCGATGCGTTCGGCTACGCCCTGCTCACTGCGTCCGAAGCGACGTCAAAGAGCCTGCCCGAGGTGTCGGTGCTGCTTCTCGCGTGGGGCGAGATCGTCGTCCACCGGCGAGGCGTCGAGCAGTTCGAGGGCAACGCCGCGTTCGGGATCGCGCACGGCGTGACGTCGGTCGCGCACGGCGTCGCGCACGGCGTGTCCTCACTGAAGAAGGCACTGTTCGGATGACTTCGGTGCGCGTCTCGACGGGTGAGGCCGCGGGTCTCGCGGAGATCCTCGGCATACCGGCGCTCCCTGGGCTGAACACCGTGACCAACGGCGTGCCGAGCACGGACGTCGGCGAGCTCGTCGACCGCGGTCTCGTCGCGGTGGAGGAGTCCGAGTTTCGGATCCGCGAGCCGCTGTCGACGGTCCTCAAGCCGCTGGTGGAGGCCGACGCGCTCGTCTCGGTCAGCCGAGCCCCGAAGGCGGCCGTGCCTGAGAACCGCGTCTGGCTCGTCGGGCCCGGCGCAGCCGTCGAGGTGCGGGAGGCGGGTCGCGACGCGGTCGAGCTCGAAGACATCGAGGTGCGTGCGATGCGGCCGCGGCTGTTCGAGTTCACGTTC